>Ga0222712_10004165_pt1 | contig 15284 bp, 34 predicted proteins | sample C33_657DmetaG_FD_165043 | JGI IMG/M metagenome (GOLD analysis project Ga0222712, IMG submission 165043) | Estuarine water microbial communities from San Francisco Bay, California, United States - C33_657D | ecosystem: Environmental > Aquatic > Marine > Unclassified | place: USA: California... | reverse complement strand
GCCTTAAAATGGCATCAATACAAAATGAATCTGGAAGGTATATGCAGCCTACAGTTGCTGCAGCATCAGTATTTTTAAGCGATTTTTCAATAGACGAAAAGGGTATAGTTAAGGTAAACTATAAGACTGTTAACAAGCTTGCTTATCCAATATCTACATTTACATATGGCATAGCGTCCAAAGAAAAATCTTTACATAACGAATCTGTAAAAAAGTTTTTTGAGTATATGGCAAATACTTGTGGCAAAAAAGCAGCAGACTTAGGATACTCTCCGCTAGGTGCAAAAATGCTTAAGTTTTCTAAAGCTAAGATTAGCGAAATAGGTTCTAAATAATTTAGTGATATAATTAACTTAAACAAACACAATGTTTGTTTAGGAGTTACAGTTGACTAGGACTAAAGCATGGAGATTATCATTAGCGGCCATATTAGGCTTTGGCTGGCTATTTGTAACACCTGCTTATAGTGATGATCCATTAAGTTTAGCTGCTCAAGAGATACAAGAATTAAATAATAGTGTATCTGATTTAAACTATAAAATAGAATTTGAAGCTTTGATAGATGTAGCGGAATCTAAATACGATGATGCCTTAGCTGCAAAATTAGCAAGAGATAATGCAAATGATGCATATGATTTAGCAGTAATAACAGAAGCCTCAGCCCTTTTAGAAAAAAATTTAGCTCAATCAGAATTTGATGAACAAGCAGCAATACTAGAGTCTGCTTTAACCAATAAAAATAATGCTCAAGATGCTCTTGATATAGCAAACATAAATCTTCAAACAGCGCAGTCAAACATGCAATCTGCTAGTGGACAGGGACTTCAGTATACTGTTTATAATTTAGTAAGAACTTGGCCAGGTATAGCGACACCAGATACTGTTATTTGTTCTGGCACATGGAATTCATCTTCAATGAACCTTCCAATTTGTGGTAGATATGAAAATATAGTAATAAAACTTACTGGAGTAATTACAGTGCCTTCACACTGGACATCAACATATTTTGCTGGCTACACAGATGACGGATTTAGAATGTACGTAAATGGAAATCTTGCAGTAAATAACTGGAGAGAACAAGGTGCTACATGGAGCCCGTACTCTCCAGTGTACGATGTTACACAAGATAAATCTTTAGATGTAGAAATATGGTGGTACAACGGTGGCGGCCCAGGATCTTATCATCTTGGATGGGCAATTCCTGGAGGATGGACTGGAGCTGGGTGTGACTATACTGGTGGGTGGGGAATAGGATTTAGCTGTGATCTTAATACGTTTTCTTCTGGGTCAGGACTCACACAAGAACAAATAAGTTTATATAATAGTTTTGTAGCGTCACAGCAATTAGCACAAGAAGTTTATAATGATAAATTATTTATTTATAACCAACAAGCTCAAGTATTACAAACCTCACAATCAAACCTAACACTTGCAGATCAAAACCTCACACTTGCACAACAAAACCTCACATATGCAAATGAAAATAAAATAAATTCGCAAAATACATATGATCAATCTATTGTAGATTTAAATAATGCAATTGATTATGCTTGGGTTTATTATGAAAAGCAGATGGCTAGAGAAATTGCTACTGCATTAGCACAAGCAGCAGCAAATGCTGCAGCAAATCAACCAACACCAGAACCAACACCAGAGCCTACACCAGAACCAACACCAGAGCCAACGCCAGAAATAACAACTGAGCCTACACCAGAGCCAACAACTGAGCCTACGGAAGAGCCAACCAACGAGCCAACAACTGAGCCTACACCAGAACCTACACCAGAACCTACACCAGAACCTACACCAGAACCTACACCAGAGACAGAAATAACTGAAGAGCCAATTGTTGAACCAACACCTGAACCTACAAATAATATTGAAATTAAAGATGAAGAGTTGGCAGCTCTTGTACCAGAAAAAGGAACTGGGACCTCAGAAGATCTTTCTGGAGTTATAGCTAATCTAACAAGCAAAGACAATAAATTAGTTACATTAAGTCCAGAGCAAGTTGCCGCTGTTAGTCAGACACTAATTGCCTTAACAAATGAGGCAAAAGTTGAGGTCGCACAAGATCTTGGAATTAAAGCAACTGAGGTTGCTATAATTGCAGAGGCAATGAAATCTAATCCAGAATTGGCTACAGCATTTGTTGAATTTAAAGATAGAGAGGCAGCAGCAGAAAATGCCACAATGCCTTATACCTTAGCAGATGCTACTACAGAAGTTCAAGCAGAAGCATTTTTGTCAGATCCAATTGGAGCAATATTAGATATAGATTTTGAAAAAGTATTTAGCCCATCAGAATGGGGTAAAGATATGACAGACGATCAAAGAGAAAAAGCACAGGAAGTGGTAATTCCAGTGATAATTGCAGGAAATATTGTGGCAGCAGCCATGACTAGGAGGATATAATGAAAATAATTAAAGGATTTTTTAAATGGATCTGGGAAGCAATTAAGGAGAGCATAGCTCAAGTCTGGACTCTTCTTGGATTTTTTATTGCCTGGCTAACACTTACTGGCACAGCGCAGCAAATTGTAGGTTTGGCTACCTTAATAGCAACTGCTATTTGGCTACTTACTATCCCTTTGAGAAAAGAAGAGTAGATGATATAATATGTATATGAGAAAAATAGGTGCCTCATTAGCTAGTTTAATGCTAGCCCTCACAATTACATCGTGTGGTTATGATGGAAGCTTCCGTTATGCCTGTCAAGATCCAGAAAATTGGGAATTAAAAGAATGTAATCCTCCAATTTGCGAAACAACTGGTACATGCTCCAGAGATCTAGTAGGACAAACGGTATGGGATGAGTACCAAAAGACGAAGGTAAACAATGACTAAAGAAAGATTAACCCCTCAAGATTTAGATGCTAGATTAAAATTTATTCTTGGCATTACTCTTGGAACAATTTTGTTGTGTACATCATTAGGAATTCTTTATGGACTTTTGTTTGTAACACAACCAGTAGGAGCACAATCTGAAAATGATAAGATGTTCTTTAATGTTCTAGGATCAGTTGCAACTTTTATTACTGGAACTCTAGCTGGCCTTTTGATTGGACAGTCTGGGGCTAAGGACATAATGGCAGCACAGTTAGCTAACAAGGAAATGGATGCTAAGAACACACAAGCAGACAAGAAGCTTGAAGCAGAAATTGATGCAACACAGGCACGTTTGGCAGCAAAGCCAGATGGTGCAATGCCAGCAGAACAACCAGTTGATACAGATTGGGATAAAGAATAATGACAACAGATAACTTTCCAGTCCCAGCAGAAACATCAAAAGCTCCAAAAGGAACAGTTGCTAGATTAATTCAAGTTGCTAAGTCTCAAGTAGGATATATCGAAGGTCCAAAAGATAACGAAACAAAGTATGGTGCTTACACAAAGGCTAACTTTCAGCCATGGTGTGGATCATTTGTTAATTGGTGTGGCAATGAAGCTGGGGTAAAGATTCCTAATACTGTTTACACTCCAGGAGGTGCAGCAGCATTTAAGAAAGCTGGGGCATGGATTGATGGAGACATTGCAGATCCAGAACCAGGAGATATCGCCTATTTTGATTTCCCCTCAGACGGTGTCGATAGAATTTCTCACGTAGGAATTGTAATTGAAGACAACGAAGACGGAACTGTATGGTGCATTGAAGGAAATACTTCAAGTAATAAAAAGGGAAGCCAAAGAAATGGCGGAGAAGCTTGCAAGCAGCTTCGTGCATACAAGAAAAATAAAGCAGGAGTAATGGTTTCAATCGTAGGATTTGGTCGCCCTAAGTTTAAATCTGGAGGAGCATCTAAGCCAGCAGTAGCATCTGATGGTGTTTGCCCAACCTGCGGTAAATAGTAATGAATATTTATAGCGTCAAGATAGAAATTAATGCTGAAGTAGAAGCATTTTCTTCTGAAGACGCTATTGACTACGCTAATGATATTTTTGGCGTAGATGATGAAGTTAAAAGTGTTAAAGTAATTAGCGTTAAGGAGAAATAAAATGGCTAAAGAGGGATACAAACCAACGTCAGGTATGCAGTCAGCTGCTCGTCGTGCTATTAAGCTTAAGGAGCAGGGTAAAGCAAAAGGAGCTGGAACTGCAGTTGGCTGGACAAGAGCAGGGCAACTAGCAAGAGGAGAGACCCTGAGCCTCTCTACAGTTAAACGAATGTATTCTTATTTCTCTCGTCATGAAGTAGATAAAAAGGGTAAAGACTGGGATAATGCAGAAAGTCCATCTAACGGAAAGATTATGTGGTTAGCATGGGGTGGAGACGCAGGATTTTCTTGGTCTAGAAAAATTGTTGAAAGAGAGAAAAATATGAAGAAGTCATACTCACAAGAAGAACTGTTTGATGAAATTAAAGATATCCTTGACGATGTTGTCAATCCAATTGATAAAGTAATTGAAATTCCAGATGATGAAGAAATTACAAAAGCTCTACGCCCAGAGGTAACTCGTGAGCAGATGTATGCAATTATTGAGCATCTAACAGAGGCTATTGAGTCAATGCTTGAGGTTCCAGAGGAAGAGGATGAAGAAGAGTCCGATTCAGAAGAAATGGAAGTTGAGGATTCAAATTCTTCAAACCCAGCTCCAGTAGGAGATCCAATGAAGAATGAAGTAAATTGGCCAATTGCAAAGGCATACGAAAATTGTGGTTGCGAAACATGTAAGGCAGAGAATGTAACATGTGATAAGTGCTCTAAGTGCTCAGAAGAAATGAGCAAGTCTTATGATTCTGATAATGAAGAAGAAGACAAGTGGGATAATATTGAAAAGGCATGCTGGACTGGATATACTCAGCGTGGCATGAAAGAGAAAAATGGTCGCATGGTTCCAAATTGCGTACCAGTACAAAAGTCATATGATGAAGAAGATCAGGAAGAGCCAAAGATTAAGAAGTCTTTATTTGGCCAACTAGATCCTTTTGATTTGGTTAAGCGTAAGTTCACAACTGAGCAACGCAAGAAGATGGCAGAAGAAGGAAAAGCCATGTCAGATGGATCTTATCCAATTGCAAATAAGACAGACCTAATGAATGCAATTCGTTCATGGGGTCGTGGTGGAGCAGATCCAAAAGTTAAGGAACATATTAAGCGACGTGCAAAGGCACTGGGCGCATCAGACATTATTCCAGATAACTGGAAGTAATCATTGACACAGCCGTAGTACTTACTGTATAATATATATAGTGGGTGCTACGGTTTAGTCATTAAGGATGACATGCTAAAGCTTAACGAATTAGGTGTAAATCTCTTTATCAAGAGAGCAAAAGATATATCTCCGTACTGGGAGAATTACGATTTAGTAATATGGAAAAAAGATCCATCAGGATATACAAACATTAAAGGTTTATTTAAAAACGATTCTTGGGGAATGTCAGAAAAAATATCTGTCAACAGTGTTGGAGTATGGGAGCTTCCTAAAAAATATGTCAAATATTTTAGATGATCTTGGTATAGATAAAGATGACTTTGACTGGTTTAATTTAGCAGTATGTCGTGGAATGAATACTAATTTATTTTATGATAAATATGAAACAGATTCAACTATAGCAAAAAGTATTGATGAAGCATGTCTATCATGTCCAGTCATTAAAATATGTTACGATTCTGGTGTTGATAATTCTGAATATGGTGTTTGGGGTGGAGTTTATTTAACTTCTGGATCTATAGATAAGACAAAAAATTTACACAAAGAACAAGAAGTTTGGAAAAGATTGAGGGCTAAGAGTGTTTATTGATAAAAATAAAGACCATTTTAAGTATGGTATTAATCAGTGGACGGGTGAACCCAATAAGCCAGTATTTTATAATCAAGAGATGGCAAAGAAGATAAGGGAATTAAATAAGCCAGTCAATGATTTTAAGATGAATATAGTTCAGTATCCAGAATTTATAGCAATTAGACTGTATGAAGATAATTTTAGACAATACGATGGAACAGCAAAAATGAAGGTTATAGAGTATGTTGAAATGGTAAAAAAGATTATTGAGTCCTACGGAGTAAGATGCGAACTGGAGGGAAAGCCTAGTGATAGAATATCCTGAAACAATATACATAGTATATGTTCCAAACGAACAGATACATGGTACTGTAGATCAAATGGGTCTTTATAGCTCCACCGTTAGGTACTTGATTGATGATGTTGAATATGAAGAAATGATGAACAATGAAGATTTTATCGTACTAGATGAAATTACAATAATGCACTTTGAGGAAAATGATTAATGGAAAAAATACTTTGCTACTCTTGTAATAAGACAAAGAATAAGTTAAACGCTAAAAAGTCTTCTTTGCTACCTATTAACCTATTAATGTGTGAGACTTGTATTAGTTCTAAGTTTGAGCCACGATGGGTTATTATTTTGGCTGCAAGATCTCATGGATCTGAGTTTGTAAAAGAGTTTGTTATTAAGAGAAGATACATTGGCAAGGATATTGCAGCTTCTGAATTATTAATTTAGGAGACATTGTAAGGTATAATTAATCTACTATGGATTATACCGCAGTAGTCTTGGCAATCGCAGCAGCTATTTTGAGCGGCATGGGAACAGCAATAATATCTGGAATCAGTGAGAGTAAGAAAGAAAAAATAAGACAGGCTGAGCGTGAGCAGGACCATCTTAAATTAGAAATAAAAGATTTAAAGATCGACCTGTACCAGCTTGAAAAAGAGCTTACTGAGTGGAAAGATAAATACTATTCAGCAATACAAGAATTAATTGAAATTAAGGCTGAGCTTGAAAATGCTTTATTCCAGTTAAATAGGTCTGAATTAGACCAAATAGACACAGAATATTAAAAATAGTACAATAGACTATATGACATGTATAGTTGCTTTATCTGCTGGAAACAAAGTCTTTCTTGGTGGGGACTCAGCAGCATCAGACGAAAAAAGCGGACTAATATTACAGGTAACTGCACCAAAAGTATTTAAGGTTGGTCAATACGGAATAGGATTTACTGACTCATTTAGAATGGGTCAGATCTTGCAGTACACATGGGTACCACCAGTATACAAACCAACTGCTGGCTTTAAAAACTTAGATAAGTTTATGCGTACAAAGTTTGTAGAATCAATTAAGCAAACATTTCAAGAAAACGGTTACGGCAAATTTGGCACAGCAACAGATGAGGGTGATGAGGGCGGAGTATTCTTGATAGCAGTTGCTGAGACTGGCAGAATATTTACTATGGATTATGACTTTCACATTGCAGAGGCAGACGTAGACTATCTTGCAGAGGGAAGCGGTCAGCAAGTAGCTTTAGGATCACTTTTTTCAACACGAAATATTAAAACACCAAGAACTCGTGTAAAAACAGCACTAGAAGCTTCAGCCAAGTTCATAATGAGCGTAAGAGGCCCCTTTACAATAATAGAAGTGTAGAGTATAATAAATATATGAAATGGCTTAATAGGTTAGGTTCTATCGCATTAGCTATGTTTGCATTGAATGCAATCAAAAACTTTTTATCTAAGAACACAATTGTTGTTTTTGAAAAAATAGATGAAGAAGATGAAGATTATGAAGACGATGGGCCAACAAACATTGTCAATCTAAAGCCAGAAAACTATGATCATTCAATGGATCTTCGTGGGACACCAACTCACATATGTCCATGTGGATGTGAAATTTTTAATGTTAAAGTTATCTTTGATAATTTTGAAATAGCTACATATTTTCTTGATATGGAATGCTCTAATTGTGGAAGTTTGGCTACAGCCCCAACTCCTATAGATACGAAGGGTGAATTTTAAATTGCGTAAATCTGAAAGAATAAGACTTCTTGAACTAGAAGTCGTTAGATTGTCATATGAAGTACAATATTTGTCAACATCAATGTCATTGATGCTTGAAAGAGATTGGTTAAATAAACCATCATCTGAGGCGAACCTAGATGCTGGAAAGTGGTATCAGAAGAAAGCGGATAATAATGAGTAAACAATTAACTGTACTTGAAGAAATTATAGAAGAGATATCAGTAGATCTTTACAACCATTGGATTAAGGCTATGCCTGAAGAAGAGAAGAATGAAATTGCATTTCGTGCTATGTCAAAAAATGCAGGGGAAACGTCATTCTTCGTTATTCAGAAATTCATGGAGAAGTTTAACGCCGCAGCTGAAGAATTAAAAGACAAGTAGACTATTGACTCCCAGTCATCAATTTAGTAGAATATGACAATGCAAACATTTCTACCAGAAGCAGACTTTAATATTACAGCTAAACATCTTGATCGTAAGCGCTTGATTAAGCAAAGCGTTGAAAATCTACAAATTCTAAAATCATTGGCTGGCATGTACGAATCAGGTGCATGGAAGAATCACCCAGCAGTTAAAATGTGGCGGGGACATGAAGATTGGTTGTTCCTGTACAATGAATCCATCATTAAGGATATAGTTCTACGTGGATATAAGAATACCACGCACATTCAATTTGATGAGATATATCAAGAAAACTTCCTAGGACTTGAGTCAAATAAACCGTGGTGGCTTGGAGAAGAGCAGGTTCATTATACTCATAAGGGTAGATTGTTTGAAAAGGATCCTGATCACTATTGGTTTTATAGTGATTTTGCAGATTATAAAGAAATTGGTTATACGTGTTGCGAACAGTGTAATTACTATTGGCCAACTCATGTGGAGGTAATGTGATAGTAACAGATGAGAACTTCTCAGAAGTAATAGCAAGCCATAAACTTGTTATGATAGACTTTTGGGCAGAATGGTGCAGACCATGCAAGATGTTCAGCCCAGTAATAGAGGAAGTTTCTGTTGATACTGGAGTATGGCTTGGCAAAATAAATGTAGATGAAAATCCAGAAAAAACTTTGCAATACGAAGTAACAAGCTTACCTACTACCATTTTATTTAAAAATGGTGAACCAGTAAAAAGAGTTATTGGAGCAAAGCCTAAACATGTAATGATCAAGGAGATTCAAGAATGGATCTAAATGATTCAGATTTCCTAGAGTTTGAAATATGGATTAAGAATGGATATGAAAGAGGATGGGTCTCAGATGTATTCTGTAACACCCACGACGGTCCACCACTCACAGATGAAGAAGCAAAAGAATGGGATGAGGGTGGAGATCCATGCTCTTTCCAAGTTAAATTAAATATAGTACAATAAGATAGAATTCTGTGCTCATTTCGAGGCAGAGGAAACAAGGAGAATAAATTAAATGAAGTCATTTAAGAAAATCGCTCTAGCCATGGTTGCAGCCATGACTTTGGGCACAATGGTAACAACACCTGCAAGTGCTAACACCATGTCAGTAGTAGCAACCACATGGAATGGTACAGCATTTGCTGCACCTGCTACGGCTGGAACAGCGCTATCAACTGCAATTGTACGTCCAGTACCAGCAGATAACACAATTGATAACGCAGACGTTATCAAGCTGGAAGCAACAGTTGTTGCTGGAACAAACGTAACAGCAACATCAACTAATGCAACATTGGTATCTGCATTACATTCAATCGCTGCACCAGTAGGAGCTTCTTCAGGATCATCATCTTTGACAGTAGCAACTGGAACTGGAACAACAGCAACATTTTATGTATATACAAAGACAACAGCAGTTGGAACAGTTGTAATTACAAATGGTCCAGTAACTATTACATATTTTGTCCAGGGTTCTGCTGGACTAATTAATAATCTAACAGTATCTGCCCCTGTGTCAGGTGCTGCTGGAACAAAGCAAGATATTACAGTAACTGCAACAGATGCGTTTGGAAATAAGGTATCAGGTAAGTCAATTACTGCAACAGTATTTGCTGCAACAGCAACACTAGACTCTGCAACAGTATCAACTGGTACTACTCTGTCAGACTTTGGAGTTGCTACATTCAAGGCAACACTTCCAGCAACTGGGACACGATCACTTATTACGTTTGCACCAACAACATCTTCTGATGCTGTTTCTGCTGCAGTGCCAGGTTTAGTTGCACCAACACTTTCACCATTTTCTGAGATTCTAGTTCGTGATCTTGTATCAGAACTTGCTGCAGAAAAGGCTGCAAAGGAAAAGGCTTTAGCAGATAAGGCAGTTGTAGATGCTGCCCTTGCAAAGGCTAATGCTGATGCAGTTACTGCTAAGGCTGCTGCAGACAAGGCCCTAGCAGATGCTAAGGTTCTAGCAGATGCTGCTCTAAAGGCAGAAGTTGATAAGGCTCTTGCTGCTAAGTTAGCATCAGATGCTGCTCTTGCTGCTAAGGATGCACAGATTGCTAAGTTGACGGCGGATAATGCTGCAGCAATTAAGTCACTAAAGGATGCTTTCAATAAGTTGGCTCGCCAATGGAATGCAAAGAATCCAAAAGCTAAGGTTACTTTAGTCAAGTAATCTATTTATGGTGGGGCGAGAAATCGCCCCACCATTCTAAATATAGAATTTAAAAATATGGAATTAGATATCTTTCATAATATAGAAAGAAGAGTTGTTGATCAATTAATAACTGATTTATATAACTTAGAATTACCAGAAAATTGGAAGCCTGAAGAAGTTTTAGGTTTCGTTATAAAAAGATTAGAGGATAAAAAAAGAAATGCCTAGCATTATTGACCACATTAAGAATTTTTTCAAGCCTTCAAGCCTATTGGAAAATCAAAAAGTAGTTGAACAAATTATTAACCAAAAGCTTGAAGAACTAGAAGCAGAAGAAAATCTATCTGCAAAGAAGAAGCCTGCTAAGAAGACAGCTAAGAAGCCTGCAGTCAAGAAGACTGCTAAGAAGACGACTGTTAAGAAGACAGCCGCTAAGAAGACAGCGCCAAAGAAGAAGTAATGGCAAAGCATCACGACAAGATTGCTAAGTCTTTAGAAATCCGTAGAAGCAATTGGAAAAATCCAGCGGGTAAAGCACCAGGATCTATGAATAAGAAGAAAACTGGCTATAACCGTGTAAAGGCTAATAACGCAAAGTAATGGAATCTAAGGAGCAGTGCGAGATTAAGGATTGCAAAAACGAAGCAACCAGAATAACAAGTACGGAGACCAAATATATCGTAGTTTGCGACAATTGCTGGCATGCTAGGTATAAGATATAATATTCAAAGGGGTGGCTTAGGCCACCTTTTTGACTTATAAATGCTATAATATCTTTATAGGTGGCCTTCTAGAACCATCTAAATTAAACAACCTATAGGAGAAATAAAATGGACGGAATTAATCTAACTGGATTCAACGATGTAAAGCCAGTAGCACAGCACACAATTGGAGAGCAGTACGCAGCAGATCCAGCAGCAGCCTTCCCAGCAACAGACAAGTCATCACAAGATGGCTCAGGACTTGGCAACGGCGGTAAGTAATAATGTGCGTAGAATGCGGTTGCGAAGCATTTGGAAGCGAAAAGGGAATGGATAATATTCCTGGAGGCATTCTTGATGTTTCAAGAGATGGAGAAGCAGGATTGACACTAAACATGACTGCAACTCCTGAGCAGACAAGACAATTTATTAATGAGTAACGGAACAGGTATGGATACTCCTCCAAATAGCTCACCAGCTGGAGCAGTTACATCACAGGAAGCAACAAGAAAGAACCCAACTCAAGGTAAATTTAAATCTGGTATAACTCAGAGGCCACCAACAAAAATAGATACCAACAAGCATGGTATTCGTAGAGAAACCTCAATAGTACCAAAGAAGACAAGACCTAAGAAGGTATAAATAATTCCCCACCTTTCTATCTTTATAGATTGGTGGGGATATTTATGTCTATTGACGCCCATAGCTAATTATTGTATACTTTACAGATGGGCAGGTATGTAATTTGCGATATATGCAAAAAAGAAATTGAACTTAGATGGGGAATCTTTGGTCATGACACATTATCTAGACATTTAAAGGAGCACAGTCTTTGAGAAATATCTCTAAAGATGATATAAAAAAAGATTTAGATCTTAACTTTAAAGATCACAGTTTAATTGAAATAGATAATCATTATTTTGCTGTGTTTGATAAATTAGAGATAATATCAAAGTCTTCTGCTAACAAAAACAAAGAGATTTTGTCTGGCAAAGTGCTTCCAATCTTTTTTTCAAATAAGTATTTTCATATGCTACTAGACAATGTTTCATTAGCTGAGTATAGTAAGTCTATTATAGATAATTTAAAGATTCAAATATTTGTTGTGCAGTATCCTATTCATGAAGAATTAAGTACTGGCGACGTGAACTCCAGCCCAGAAAGCTTTCTATCATTTCTTGATAATAAAAGGTTTGATAACAGGCAATTCATATATGATGATACAAACAACTTTGAATACTTTAAAGATATTAGTTTAATTTACAACAATAAAAGCTTTTTTTATGGCCAAACTATGAATGTAGAGATTGAGAAGTGCTTTACATTTATAGGAGATGATTTAGATTTGCTTGAACTGTACAATTCAGATCCAGAGGTATACCTTCATTATTATTTTGGTGATGGAAGTAGAGATTACTCAAAGGCTTACACAGACAAAAGGTGGGTAATAAAAGGTATTCATGAGCTTAAAAATAAGTTAAAGCATCAATACAAGATAGAGGCCAAAGGCAAAAAGACTTACATAAGTAGAATACAAGCAAGTAAACTATTTAAAGATAACCAAGATGAAGAGAATTTTCACAGAATTTTTGAAAATGAATTAATAGTTGAAGGTATGTTTAAGAATAATGGATTTGATATTGTTTCTTTTGAGGGAATGCCCTTTATTGACCAGTATGAGATTATAAATGAGTCTTCAGAAATAGCTGGTTACAACGGTACAAACCTTTTGAATACAATTTTATCTCAGAATCCAATTAAAGTTATAGAAGTAAAATCATCAAACAGTAAAGGATACTTTGACTATAATAAATTTTCAAATATTTTTAAAAATAACCACACTTTTCTTCAAGAAAATGATATAATGGATGTAAATAACTTAGAAATTTGGAGGTAGTCGTGTCAACATTTTTATTTGAATCTGATGATACTCAGATCAATAAAGACATTAATGGCCCATATGAAGACACAAGTAAGACTCGTGTCTGCAGAATATGCCTTGAAGAAAAAAATATTCAAGACTTCGAAATGACTACTAGATCTGTTAAGAAAGTTTACAGAAAGAGTATGTGTAGACCTTGTAACAAAAATGAACGGCTTGGCGAAAAGAACCTAAAAAAGATTTATGGATCAAAGAGACCAATTGGAACTCCATGCGATAATTGTGGTAAGACTACTTCTAGTCTATCTTTAGATCATTGCCATAAGACTAATAGGTTTAGAGGATGGTTATGTCATCCATGCAATACTTCTATTGGTGCGTTAGGTGACGACATTGAGTCACTAACAAGAGCTGTAGAATACTTAAAGAGGTCAGAACTTGGTCTTCATAAGACTGAAAAATTAATTACTTTGGAGCTGGATCTTGATGAGTGATAAAGAGGACACAGCTATGTGTTACTATTGCCCAGAACACGGTGTTTACTGGGATTATTCAGAAGAAGGTGTTATATCTGTTTGTAAAGAGCATTTACAAGTGGGTCTATCATCATAGATGGAGAAAAAATGGAATCTAAAAGAAGAACATTGATTAAAACTGCAAGTTGGGAAACATTTCATCTTGTAGGAGTAGCTGGTGTAATCTATTTATTTACTCGTGAATGGGAATATGCAAGCCTTGGAGCATTAATTTATATTGGTTGGGAAGCTTTAGGATATTATATCCATGAGCGTTTGTGGACAAAGGTAAAGATCAAGTGAAGATGGCTTTATTCGTTGCTGGTTGGGCAATATGTACTGTTTTCTTCATAGCCTTCATGATGGGTGCCAGTCGTAAAGATAACGAGTGGCGAGAAAATAGGTAATGTGGTCGTGGATACTAGCCGTAATTGGCGTAGCAGGTATTTACTTTGTAGGTCGTAAAACTATCTGGGGATGGATTGTTTTATGCTTTAATGAAATACTTTGGATAGCTTATGCTTTGATAACAAAGCAATACGGATTTATTTTCTCAGCTATTGCTTATGCTGCAGTTTATATTAAGTCATTTATACATTGGAGGCGGGAAGATTAATGAGTAACAAGATAGATGTATTAGACAAAGGCTATGTTAGATTAGTTGATACTATGGGTAATGATTTATCCATAGCCAATGCTGCAAGAGTATCCTATGATAAGCAATCAAATGAAATGTCAGAGCGAGATGCTAAACTAATTAAGTTCTTATGGGATGAAAGACATACATCACCATTTAGACATGCTGCAATGACATTTGAAGTATATGCACCTCTATTCGTTGCAAGACAATGGTGGAAGCATGCAGTTGCATCTACTCACCTTGATGATCAAAATGGCTGGAATGAGTCATCCAGACGCTATATCACAGAGAACGAAGAGTTTTACATACCAAAGGGTACACAGTGGCGTTCAAAGCCTGAGAACTCTAAGCAGGGGTCTGGAGAACCATTTAGCTCAGATATAGGTGGATGGTACACAAATAAACTTTGGGATACCATTGAGTCTGGCAAGAAGCTTTACGATAAGGCACTAGAACAAGGTATTGCACCAGAGCAGGCAAGACTATTCCTACCAGCATACGGAATGTATGTGCGTTGGCGCTGGACAGTATCTTTGCATGGTATCCTAAGCTTTTTAGAGCAACGACTACCACAGGATGCTCAGTTTGAAATTAGAGAGTACGCAGAAGCGGTAAAGGGATTAACTAAAGATTCATTTCCTTATACATATAATGTAGTATTTGGAGAATAATGACCCCAATTAGTGAAGCGAAAAGTGCGGCGAAAGTAGAGAGATGAATTCAGAACAATTTGATCGTGAATTTGATCTTAGTAGACCTACGGTTCTAGATAGGTTCATTCAGATCATCAAAGAAGAAGATGCGGAACTACTAGAAAGGCTATCAGATGACGTATGATGAGCTATATAGAAAAGTAGAAGCACAATGGCATGACTCATATAAAAGTAAATCTTGGGAGATTATATGGAATATAGTCAAGTTGCATAGTCCTATGGATTTACCATGGGAGATCAAAGATTTAAAGGGATGCGAAGGTTGTGGGCATATGTATCCATGTAGAACTATTGAATTTATTGAGAAGGAGTTACAATGATTGATTGGTTAGTACATAATATATTCAGATTTACATCACTCAGAGAGGCTATCTTTGAAGAGGTACATTTCTATGACGCAGTAGATGCGGCTATCAAAGAGCCTTCAACTAATCTTACATGGTGTGAAGAGGATGGTTTGTGGAGGGGTTGGACTTTAAAGGACAATACCTACCTATTT
>Ga0222712_10004164_pt1 | contig 15285 bp, 12 predicted proteins | sample C33_657DmetaG_FD_165043 | JGI IMG/M metagenome (GOLD analysis project Ga0222712, IMG submission 165043) | Estuarine water microbial communities from San Francisco Bay, California, United States - C33_657D | ecosystem: Environmental > Aquatic > Marine > Unclassified | place: USA: California... | reverse complement strand
ACCTATACACCTGATCTAACCCGCTTCACAGGCTTCGACCGCGCGACCATGGTGAATGTCCTGAAGACCCGCACCTATGAGCTGGCGGCTCTGTGCGGAAAGGAGGTCAAGGTATCCTGGAATGGCGCCGTGGTCTCCTCCAATACGTTCGAGAAGTTCGTCAAGCTCTTCCTTCGCGACGGAACCAGTGTCATGTACGAGGCCTGTGGAAATCGCTGGGAGATTGCCTCCGTCCTCACTCGTTGCCTGTACGACGATGAGACGGGGAATGATGATGGGGCGCGATCAGTCAGCTTTGTCAACGGCATCAATACCAAGAAGGGCGGGAAGCACGTTGACACGGTGGTGCGCAATGTTCTTGGTGATTTCTGCGAGGCCGCGGCAAAGAAGAAGGTTCCTGTTAAAGTGGCGCAGATCCGTGACGCGGTCGTCTTCTTCGTCAATGCCACCATCGTCAATCCATCCTTTGACAGCCAGACGAAGGAGACCTTGACCACCCCTGTGGCCAAGTTCGGGAGTGTGTTCAAGAGCGAGAAGATGTCAGATGCTCTCATGAAGATGGGACTCCTGGAGGAGGCTCAGGCCGCCCTCGAGGCAAAGAGTGCCAAGGATGCCAAGCGCACGGATGGATCCAAGAAGAAGACGCTCCGTGGTCTGCCTAAGCTGGTGGATGCCGCCTGGGCAGGCACAGCGAAGAGTCCCGAGTGTACGCTCATTCTCACCGAGGGAGATTCAGCTGCGACTTCCGCAATCTGCGGTCTGACAGTGGTGGGGCGTGAGAAGTTCGGCGTCTTTCCGCTCCGAGGTAAGCTACTCAACGTCAAGGACATTTCCCAGGAGAAGTTCAATAAGAATGAGGAGCTCACCGCCATCAAGGCCATTCTGGGTCTCAGGCAGGGATCCAAGTACAAGGACAAGAAGGATCTCCGTTATGGTCGTGTAATGATCATGGCCGACCAGGATCATGATGGTAGCCACATCAAGGGTCTCCTGATGAATCTCTTCCACACGGAATGGCCAGAGCTTCTGCAGCTCGGGTTCCTGTGTTCTCTTGCGACGCCCCTGCTCAAGGCATCTCGCCGGAACGAGTCCATCTCGTTTTACAGCAACGGGGAGTTTGAGGCATGGAAGGAGCAGCATTCCACGGCAGGATGGACGATCAAGTATTACAAGGGATTGGGTACGAGTACGAAGGAGGAGGCCAGGGAATGGTTTGAGCGCCTGGCTGAGATTTATTATGACTGGGACGCTGTGAGCGATGAGTCCATTTCCCTCGCTTTCCACAAGAAGCGATCAGATGATCGTAAGACCTGGCTGAGTGGATTCAATCCCAAGCGCATTCTTGATATTGGAGCAGGGGGGCGCGTCTCGTACACGCGCTTTATCCATGACGAGCTCATTCATTTCAGTAATGCTGACAATGTGCGATCCCTTCCCAATGTGATTGATGGGTTGAAGCCGTCTCAGCGAAAGATCCTCTTTGGGTGTTTCAAGCGAGGTCTTCGCTCAGAAGTCAAGGTCGCCCAGCTGGCGGGCTATATTTCTGAGCACGCGGCCTATCACCACGGCGAGGCGTCTCTGTGCTCCACCATCGTCGGCATGGCACAGAATTTCGTGGGGTCGAACAATATTAATCTCCTGGTGCCTCAGGGACAGTTTGGCTCTCGACTGATGGGCGGCCAGGATAGTGCGTCTCCCAGGTATATCTTTACCTTTCTTGAGCCCATGACAGATCTCATCTTTCGCAAGGAGGATATGGGGATCCTGACCTATCTGGATGATGACGGCATGTCTGTGGAGCCTGAGCAGTATTATCCCATCATTCCTCTTCTTCTGGTGAATGGGTGTGTGGGGATTGGCACAGGCTTCAGTACCAACATTCCCCAGTATAATCCTATGGATCTGGTCGATATGTTGAGGCGGAGGTTGCGCGGGGAGATCAGTTCCCTGCACGTTCCCCTGAAGCCTTGGTGGTATGGGTTCAAGGGAGCTGTACTCCCTGGTGATTCCGAGGGGAGCTGGATAACCAAGGGTCTCTATACACTCAATGACGCCCAGAAGTCAATCACGATTACTGAACTGCCGGTTGGTACCTGGACAAAGGATTACAAGACGTTCCTGGATACCTTCTGCACGGCCTCCTCCAAGGAGGAGATGCCTACTGCATTTGGGAGTGATGGGCAGGCGATTCTGAAGTCATTTGATGATCTGTACACGGATGAGGAGGTGAAGTTTACCCTGTTTCTGTCAGAGGATTATTACGAGGACTGCAAGGCGCATCCTGAGGATTTTGAGAAGCGGTTCCGTCTCACCGGTATGTGGAGAACCTCGAACATGGTGGCGTTTGATGGTGACATGAAGATTATGAAGTATGCCTCTCCTGGCTCAATTGCTGAGGCATTCTATCAGCCACGCTTGACTGCCTACGAGACGAGGCGGTTGAAGGAGATGGAGCGTCTACGGGCGGAGGCGGTGGAGGCGGATGCCAAGGCGAGGTTCATTCGCGCCGTCTTGGAGGGAACCTTGGAATTGAGGCGGGCGACCGACGAGGAGATCGTGGCGGCCTTGAAGGCGCATTCTCTACCGGCAGTTGGAGATGCCGATTCAGTGAATGGATATGAGTATCTGCTCCGTCTTCGTATGGATCGCGTGAAGGCGAATGCGATTGTGGAGGCGGAGGAGGCGGTGCGTAAGGCAACGGCAGCAGTGGCAGCCCTCGAAACGACTACGGCATCTGAACTCTGGCTCAAGGAACTAAATGAGTTTGAGGCAGGGTGGACAACAATGATGAAGAATCGTGTCAGTGTTCCCAAGAAGGTTACAAAAAAGGCTCGGTCATAGAAAGGGTTCGACTACCGGCACTGGATAAATGAACAGGATGGCTCATAGGTACCGGCAGGGTGTCGATATCCTTCAAATAATATATGTAATGATCTACGGCGGAAAGGATGTGAGGACCCGACCAGTTAAGGACAAGTTTGTTTAATTCAGCGACTTGACCGGGAACATCGCGTGGACTATTTTTACCATATTGATAATATATCGCCCTCATAATAATTTTTAATTCGTCGACGGACTGGTCATCGATCATGTATCCCTTTGGCTGGCTTTTCTCGTAAACATACCGGCGAATTGCGGCCTGAATGGCAACGACATTCGCCTTGGAAAAGAATGCGTCAGATACCGGCGAACGTTCCCAGGTTCCTCGTAACATATCGGCTTGGAAATTGGTTTCTACCGACTGTTGAAATCCGAACCCGGGAAACGCTCCTGAATTGCGTCCATCTCCCAGGGGAGATCCGTCAGTTGGGCTTGAAAGATTGACACGGCCATTTCCAGTAGTACTACCTACCATCTACGGCAGTTGCCAGAATTTTTTTCTCAGGAGGAGGTATAAGAAATGCCTTCTGTTGGTCCTCTGTTATCTGGCTTCAAGCAAGTGTCTCCCCCTGGCTATGTCACCATTGTGTCCACTATTAACACCACCAACGTCTTACAGAAGCCTGCCCTGTCTGGCTCTGGCGGTGCTGCCGTGGTTGCGGCACCTGTAGCATACCCCTGGACAACAGGTGGTGCCACTGCCAACTTCTCCTCCCTGCTGACTGCCGGCCGTGTGCTGAGGGATATGGGCAGCGTGGTGATCAGCTCCACCCGCGTGTTCCGCAAGTTCAAGGCTGTGGCTGGTAACGCTGGCAACGCCCTGGGCGATGCTCCCTCTGCCAGCAATGACTGGGGTACCTTCTACCTGGAGACCGTGTCTGACGGTGGTGACGTGCCTGCAGTGAATGCAAGCGTGCTGGCTCGCATGTAAATCGGCTAGCATGTAACAAAGTGTTTATGGTAAAAACACATTTCGTATGTAAGTATACATACAAAATGGGTTTTTCTCTACGCAGTGTAGATGGCAATCGAATTTCGCTGGGGGAGTATGAAACTATCGTTTGCATTTATTGCATACCTCTTAATCAGTATATCCTTAGGATTATATGCAGTAAAACTGATGTATTCCCAAAATAAGCCAATTTCTGCGATGATTGTTATCGTTCTCTTGGTTATCGTCTTTCTGTTTTTTATGAAGCGTTGGTTTCAGCATGGTCAGTTAAAGGGATCTGCTGGCTGGATGCAAGCAAATGCTGTTTCCCAGTCCGGATCCAGTGGTCAGTGTTCCGACGCATCTGGATCAACAGTTATCGCAAGCACGCCAACGAACTGGCCACCGGTCATTAATCAATGCCCTGATTTCATGACCTTAAATACTTCAAACCAGTGCGTGGATTCGAATAGGTTGTATGGAATGGGAACCAGTATTGGAGCATTTACCTTTAGCAATGCTCCTAAATCAACAACAAACTCTTCGAATATTTGCAATAGTATCCAGAACCCTACATCCACAAATTCTGTGGCCTATCTTCGGTGGGAAGGAGTCGTTCAGAATGAAGGAAATTGTATTCCTGGAAATATCGGCAGAGCCCCCACGCTGTAAAGATCTACCCACGGTAAAGGTCTAAGCACCTCGACTACTATAGCTTAGCATGCAAAAGACAATTTGTTTACACCCTTCCATTGAATCAAAGATAATGGAATGGTTTAAAAATAGAACTACCCCTGCAGTCTTCCTCATTGGTCCACCTGGCATTGGAAAAACTACCCTTGCCTACCGTGTGATGGAATTAATGGGATTCCGCATTCGCGAATTTAATGCATCCCATACTCGAAGTGGTGCCTGTTTTCGAAAGATTATCCTTCCCCTGCTCGAACGTGGCGGCGTCATTAATATGATGGAAACGGGAAAACAGGGAGGACTCGGAGTGATTCTCGATGAGATTGATGGACTCAGTAGCGGTGAGAAAGGGGGGCTCCAGAGTCTGCTGAGCTATTTACGCGACTGGGTTCCAAGTAAACCAGGCGTCCCGTGTATTTTTATTAGTAATACGATCCAACAGCGGGTTCTTCAAGCTATTTCGCGCTATTGTCTCACCTTTAAAGTCGGCTGTCCCGAGGAAGAGCATGTGCAAACCTTACTTGGATCGGTTGTTCCTGAACAATGGAAAACCAATGGGATGGGGGATTTACGTCCACTCCTTCGTGGAGAATACGCAAAGTATCATACAGAGGAAACCTATTTGAATATTCCTGAAGGAGTCGTTCCCTTGGCAAAATGGTGTTTATATAATGAAATTGATCCCTTCTTAACGCTCGAAATGGAAAATAATGATAGTAATTTAGCCGGTCTCGTGATCGCAGAAAATATTCCTGATCGCTTGCATGCTGTTAAAGGAGATACCAAGGAGGCTTGGGATATGTATCTGAAAATGTTTCAGTGTATTCAGGAATCTGATTATGCAGATTATTGGGCATTCTTTTACCAAACGTGGCGCCTTCTTGCCTTGAGTCAAGACGTAAAAATAAATACAATGAATCTATTTCTAGCGAAATATGCTCCGTATTATGGGGAAGAACCGTCGATCGATAAGATTCGCTATACTCCTGTATTGACAAAACAATCAGCGCTCTTTAATGTGTGGAAATTACTCTGTGAACTGGCGGATGAGCAGAAGATTCCTATTCGTCTCTCGCCCTACAGATTGATGTTAGAGGCGAATGTGGAGACGGCCATGGGGACAGGGGGAAAGAAACAGGATAAGCGGAAGAAGGCGGATAATATGCGCCTGGTGTTTTAGCCAGGGGGCTCAGCCCTCTCGAATCTCAATGAGAACCAAGGGCTGACGTCGTCCTATTCGTTGGGCGAGTCCAACAATATGGTCTTCATCGCTAAGAGGATCCATAAGAATCAGATGGGTCGCCGCTTGTAAATTGATGCCATAGGTATCCTCAGAAATAAGCAAGGTTCGGGTCTCACCCGTCGTAAAGGCATTGATTTTTTTTGCACTGAGGGTTGAATTTCCATAGATTGCATCAATACCAGGTAAGCCTTTAAGAGATGTGCGAAGATTCTTCACAGTTCTGCTAAAGACGAGAGTCTTGCGATTCGGTTCCTTAAGAAGCTCGCGAAGAATATCGAGCTTCGTTTTTCCTTGAGAAGGGATATACGAAGTCTTCAATTTAATAAGGCTGGAGGGATCTAGGGCAGTCTGGCAGAGAGGACATTTCGCATTGATTTGAAACCAGGTGACAATACATTTTCCGCAAAAGAGATTCTTACAACAAGGCGTCACGCACGGAACACTCGCTGATTCATAACAGATACTACAGGCCGTTTCACTAAGACGTGACTTTACATTCGAATCTGCCGTGGCGAGTAAGGTCTCCAGACTCATCACGGTTGGATGAATACTGAGGACTGCCTCTTCAATCTGCCCAGATTCAAGACACCGCGCAGTGGATGGAGGTGGTGTGCAGAAATGGGTCGATTTGGAAATGGGAGGAAGGAGTTCTGTGGGTTCCGTCATGACAACAAAATATCCACGCGACGGATGATCATTAAGGATAGACTTGAAATAAGCCTCAGATACCGTTTTATATATCGTTAACTTTGGATGTTCATCGATATAGCGACGCACATAGTCTTGCACAGGATCAGTGAGATTATCTATATATGTCTCATGCAGTTGTTTTACGACATGAGAATGTATATGTTGATTTGCATAGATTATATTTGTATAGCGGGATGTAACGAGCCAGGTCATTTTTGCTTTCATCCATTGGCATGGAGGAATGCGAATGGTATCCGCTTCATCGTAGATTACTCGCGTCCATTCATAATCAATATGGGCGAAGATGGTCGATAAGGCGTGCAAAAGGGAGGATAAGGGCTTCAGAAGAGTATTAGGAATGAGCGTAATATGAGAGGTCATCAATCGCGGAATGCATGCCGCATCAATATCTTTTACTGATTTGAATGTAAAATAACTCAAGGTTGTTTTCTCGATCTCGGTTCGCCATTGGTGAAGTAAGGTATGAGGGACAACAATCAGTGTAGGAAGTAAGGTTGTTGTTTCTTTGACGAGGCTAAAGAAGGAGGGAGTACTTGCAGGGTGTAAATGAAAGGAGGTTGGATTCATCAGTGCCATTTGGCTGATATGAGCTAAGATCGTGAGGGTTTTCCCCGTGCCTGGTCGTTCTCCTAAAATGGCGTAGGAGGTATACATCATTTCATCGCCGATGACAAATCCTTTATCGAGAGATTCTTCGATATTTTTCATACGAGCTAGACAGGCTTGTTGGTGAGGGAAGAGGGGAATATTAATATGGGGGGCATGGACAGGATGAGAGACATTTGACAGACAAGCAGTATAAATATTTTCCATAACATTTATATTACTTGCTAATATCGCCAAAGAACCCATTATACTATGGTAGATAGCGATTTTTAGGCTGTCTCTTACCCATCTGTCTCTTACCCATCTGTCTCTTACCCATCTGTCTCATAGGCCTTCCTTAGCGTAGGGCTAGCAATGAATGAGGATAAGGTAAGTTGCGTTTCTTTTGCCGCGTGTGACTTCCTCATAGGAACTTTATCAACTGTATTATCTCCATGATTTATCACGAGCATAACTCGACGAGGATCTAGCTGTACAATCGGAGTTGTATAGGAGTTGAGAAAGGATCCTTCTTCAGATCGCGCAATCCTCTCATCATAACGATGCCTGTCGGCATAGGATTTTCTCCACGCCATTGTTCCATTCGTGGCGTGGTTTTTTCCGTGGGGACCACAATGATAGATTTTCTGAATATCAGTATAATAGATATAGAGTTCACTGCATCCTGCAACATCGATATGGGGATTCAATCTGAATGTCTCGACTGCATGGGATACACGAGTAGGGCAATAATAATCATCATCGTCCATGGCAATCAAAATGGATCCCTTGGCTTCCGCATTCAATCGGTTTCGTTTTGCTCCAATGAGGAGTTTATCTTCAGTGTAAATATACTTGAGATTCGGAATTGTCTTTGCGCAGGCAGCAAACACATCTTTAACACAATCATCGCCATCATCAAGAATAATCCATTCCATACGATCATGGGGATAGTCTTGCGCAAGGTAACACTGAATAAGAGAAGGAAGAAACTTCCGTCTATTATAGGTGGGAGTGAGAATCGATACAAAGGGATACATCTAGGGAAGTAGAGTGCGCCAGGTTTAAGATGAAGATTTGGCGGGTGGTGTGGGAGCTGTATTTGCTGTTGGAGGAGCATTTGCAGGAGGAGCATTTGCAGGAGGAGCATTTGCAGGAGGAGCATTTGCAGGAGGAGCATTTGCAGGAGGAGCATTTGCAGGAGGAGCATTTGCAGGAGGAGGAGCAGTCTTAGTATTTGCAACAGGCTTAGTATTTGTTTTAGCATTCGCCCCAGGCTTAGCATTCGCCCCAGGCTTAGCCCCAGGCTTAGCCCCAGGCTTCGTCGCATCAGCTACCTTTGCATCATGCTTGGCCGCGGCTGCCGCCGCAAGATTTGCCGCACTCATTGATTCTAAATCCTCCTGAATCTCTCTGGTCAAATTCGTTGGCTTTGGTGGTACATGAAGAGCCCGCCGTAACATCTCGATAATATCACCATGAGAATTTAACCGTAGTTGATTAAAGATCTCTTTCTGTTCTTCAATCGTCTTCGCTAACTTTGCAGGATAGGTATATAAGGTTGGAAGCGTATTTTTCTCATCATATTCAGGATCTTCTTTAATCGGTAAAATGCCATACATCGCAATAGGAGACATGTCTAGATTCTTTTGAAACAAGGATCGGATGAGATAATACATAATAATCCCGTATCCCATGAAGGTATCCATTGAGATAAAGAAAAAGGTATAGACATATGCTAAGACGCGATATGGCCATTCTTTATGCAGTAAATCGTTCGCTGCATAGGAGGAGAGCAAAAAGGCTAAGATAAATAAGGCAATGTACCATAAATACCTAGACAAGATCCAAAAAATACGCTGAGATTTTTCCCACAAGCTTTCGCCTGGAATATCAGGTATATTAAAGTCATTCATAAGTTTATAGATTGGGATATAGGCATTTAAATAGATATATGCGAGTCCTTGATCTGAATAGTTTACAGGAACAGGTTCAGGTGCTGGTGGAGGATTAATAATGGATGAACTTAGCGGTTCCCACACGTTACTTCCAAAGTCCGCTTTACAGTTCGATGCTGTGCACAAATATAAGAAATCGTCAAAGTTAACAATATCTTTCTTATAGAAAGTTTTTTTCGAATCTGTCTCTGGGTTAAAGGGAAAGACTTTTGAACTTAATCGAACCAATTTCCAGTGGGCTGTATTCACCGTAATGAACCCATCCTGAATGGATAGGACTGGATTTACATTTAACGATTTTTTTACTGCCGTATAGAGAAACCCGTTATGTTTGATCATATCCCCTTGTTGATAGGTCTTTCGTTCACTCCATCGCGGTACCTGTGTCTCGTCGATTGGAACATTGGATCCAAGATTCGATCCAACTGAGCCAAGTGGTGAATTTGTCACAAATAATTCATTTGTTGGTCCTCTGAAGGAGGAAACGTAGGAAATTCCTGTCGACACCACTGATTTTAGGGTTGTATATCCAGGGATATAGTCCATCTAGACTTCCGCTGCATTATTTATACTTTTCTTTACGTAGCATATTTCTTGCTGCCCATACCCGATTCGACTAAGAAGAAATTGAGATTTTCGACATAGACATCAAGGGTATAAATATAGGTGGTCGAAGGAGGGAGTGGAAAGACATCCACATCCAATTGAAAGCGATTAATGCGGCTTGCATTAATCGATCCCGCCGGCTGATATGTCGGACTATGTAATTCAAAACTATACACAGGAATTCTACGATTTGCTCCTCCAGATAAATATTTATATTGTGTAAGATCGGTAAAAAAGGTCGTTGTGTTTACTTCCTGAAGTTCATTTCCATCAGACAGAATACGAAGGGATCGTAAAATATCGAGCTGTCCTGCGGGAATAGTTACCCCTGAGGAATAGGGGATGGTTCCAGATGTTCCTTTTGTCGGTTGTTTCGGCTGATTCGGGTAATCCCACCAATTCGTAAAATTATCCGTTCGATTTCGGTAATAGATACTGTCTGATCGTCTCGGAATGGCCAAAATGCGTGTTATAGGGTTATGGATATACAGATCAAGGAGAGAATGAGTCGTGATTTCGTTAAAGGAGATATGAGTGACTTCGCGAATGACGTAGGACAGGGGAGTGGTCGCAAAGATGCGTTGTTCCGCCTCAGGAAGAAAGACGTAGGTTGTATATAAACTTGGATTAAATGCCCATCGATTTAATGGATCGGGAGTCACATTCACGTCAGTTAAAAACTGGCGGATCTGCGTCGGTGCATCGGATACATTTGTATAGGTTGGTTGATTCGGATTCGCTTGGATGCTGTCTGCATTGACCACATACCCAGGAGACATACGAAACCCCTTTGCATCGAGGGTGGTGTATAATTCACGTGCCGGTCGGAAAATAACGGTAACTGAGACAGGATACGTCTGTAACCCGATAAGAGGGAGCGCCTGCCCTTCTTCCGTGAACCAAAAGGGGATCGGAACATAAATAGTATAGCCTGGAATGGAGGGATTATTTGTTTGGGTTGTCGCAGTGGTATCTTGGAACACGGTAGGGTATTGAGGAGGGATGACGGACGGGTTTCCGTAAATTCCTCTAGCAGGATCTGTGAGCTCGGGCACATCTCCCACCAGGCGTTGCCATTTCTCATAGGCGTCCTTCGGTAAATCAAGCATGGCTTTTGCCATTAAATATTCGCCCGTGAACTCTTGAATCTTATTTGGACCAATCGTCACATAGACAGTATCGATCGCTAATGCCCCCACCGCTTTTACCCATTGGAATTCCTGTTCATATCGCGTGCCTTGCCCTGGATCAGGAAAGATATTTTCCCCTGCACTGTCGAGATGTTTACTATAAATGGGGGGAAGGGTAAAGGAAATATACATATCGCTCACCAAATCACCTCGACGATCAACCTGGGTGGTTACTTGCGCCGTTGTATCGTAGGGATATATGGATGTCCCGTCGAACAATTTCGAGATCGTTTCTGTCGAAAAATGTGTATATTTCTTAAAGGTTTTGTAAAAATAGGTCATATCTGGATTTCCAGATAAGATCACATTTTGTGTGCCATAGGCAATGAGAACAAGTAAACCTCCTCCAGGCATTCTTCTTTACCCGTGATTATATGGCTTTATGTATTCTTCTGCTGTGTCCACCAGGTATCAATTAAATAGGGGGGAGTAATCATAGTTGTCGTATCCATTTTTGAGGAGGGACCCATTTGCAAGAGAGATTGGATTTCAGCATATCCAATAGCATAACTATAATAGAAAATGTTGCTCACATATCCTTCCATTGCTCCTTTGATAATAAAGTTCTTTCCAACAGGAATGCCACGCTTGGCCGTGGCTGTTGCATCGAATTCTGTCGTCGCTGCGCTTGGAGTGGCGTAGGAGGGAAGGACGTTCAGCGGTTGATAGTTTTGGTAGGCAATTGTTCCATCCAGAATCATTTTATTGGCGAGATTTCCATTAATATATACATTCAAGGTGTTATTTGAGGAAAGAACCAGGACAAGATGAAACCATTTATTGACAGGAATTTGTTTAATATCGACTGCATTATACCAATTTGAATAAGAATTCATAATGATGCGTAAGACAGGATTATTGCTTCCATCAGAGGTGACAAAGACTCCTGGTCCACATAGAGGGAAGGGTCCCGCCGTATATCCCTTGTAGAACACAGTAGACAAGTGATTTGAATTTGTATTCTTAAAGGTGGTATCTGCAATATATAAGAATGTGGAATAGGAAAATTCTATGCCGGTTAATTGATTCTGCGATACTGGAAGGTAGACGGACTTTGCATCGGAAGGATCTTGGGTAAATACTTTAGCAGAAGAGCCAGTCATGGGATAGACAGCCACGCGAGTTAAACTGTATCCGAGGAAGATTCTCCACATCACTTCTATACTCATATAGAGCACGTAGACAATCCCCACAACAACAAGGCCATATATGATTTGGGGAAACAGATCCGATGTTGATACCTCCATTCTATATGTGCGTATCAAAATCTAGTATTCGCGCATTAACTCGTGGTTGCAGCTAATCCCATACTCAAATCAAGGTTGGTATTCAATAATCCAGTAAAGAAACTTGCGGTAGAACTGGTGGCGGGTCCATTTTGATAGATAGACCACATGGTTCCAGGACTGAGAGCATAATTATAATACTCGACAGAGGAAAACACCCCATTAATCATTCCTGTGGTTGTTGACTTACGAGCAACCGTAATTTCCCCAATACCTGTGGTCACTCCCAGATCATTTATCCCACTGTACACACAAGATCTGCTGAGTTTTCCATCAATGTAGACATCTAGAGTGCGCCCATTGGCGATCACACCCAATAATACCCATCTCTGATATTCAATTGCATTGGCAATATTACATCTATCACTGTTTGCAAAAGTGGCGGTGGTTGCTGGAGTCATGGAGGAAGTTAGAGTGGGAATTCCATCGTTCGCTGGATCTGCAGTTCCTTGACGCACAACCAAGGTTCCATTGGTTGGAGTGAGACCCATATACAAGAGAGTCTTTCCCGTTGATGTGATATCGAGCAGGTGAATGGTTCCTGTTCCCGAGGTTTGAGGACTGGTGCTATAGACACTTAACCACATCGTTACCGTGTACTGACCCCCTGAGGTTAATCCTGTTGCCTTTTGAAGATTTGCAACTGCACTATCTCCATTACTTGCTTTTGTACTTGTACTCACAGCATCGCAGCGAATCAATCCTCCGTTTTTGAGTTGGCTTTTATCGGTAACATTTGATGGAATAATGTTAAAGGAAGATTCAACTGAGGCGGAATTATACAGAAAGAGATAAATGTAATAGAGGAGAATCAAGAGTACTAGAAAAAAGACGACACCTCCTATCATTCCGGAGGAAACTGTGGGAACCTTCATATTTTTCAGATTAACACCTGTTTGCATCATTCTGTATTAGGGTCAGAAAGCCTTAACTTACAGAACTAGCATACACTGTAAAAGGGTTAGGAGGTTTTACCGCTGGAAGTCCTGTGCAGGTGCCAAAGATGCAGTTAGGGAGATTCAGATCAAAGGAGAAATCCATGTTGCTTTTCACATGGGGAAGACCAGTTGTATCCACCAGCTGTTCGACGTCAGTACTCACATCTTGGGAAGAATATGGACGCAAGGCTGTGGAAAAGAGACCGATCGTTCCACTCCACCCTGCCATTTGTCCCACAGACCAGGTATCACCTGAGCCTGCCGGAACTAGGGAATACTTTAAATATGTACTGGCCACCATTTTTTCTCCATAATACACATCAATACGACGTCCTTCTTGGACTAGAGTGACCACTGTCCATTTTTGCAGAGGGATGGCCGGAAGAGAAATGGATTCGATATGGTTGAATGATTGGCTGGCTGTTTTTATCGTGAGTAAGGTTGATACGAGAGGCTTATCTGATTGGGAGGTGTACCCGGATGTATAGAGCTTTACGGTATTTCCTAAGGAAAGGAGGGGCGTTAAGAGGGAAGAGTTGAGTGTGCAATTGGTGCAATCTGTCTTGCTGGTACAGGCACATGACGTAAAGGCATAATCTGTGCACGATTGTTTGAGACTGCTAGTATCATGCTTAATATTGGTAACCGGAATACAATCAACAGCTGCAACTGTTTTCGGGGTTACATTAATCAGGACGGCAAAGCGTAGTGCCGAAGGAGTTTTCATGTCCCAAGGAAGATCTTTTTTCGCCACGGGAGTTGCAAGTGGTCCTGATAAGGAATACATAGTGGATGATTGTGTTTTAGCTTTCATGTAAGTTACTGTAATAAGAGCAACCATGGCGATCACCGTTAATGCGATGACTACTGTCAGCATCATTCTAACTTTAACGTGTTTTTCATGTTGGACAGGTTTGTGCTTGTGATCCTTGAGCAGTGGGGGCAGTATCAATACTCTCAAACATTTTCGTACTTGCGAGGGCGACAGGAACCCCCTTCAGTTCCGTATAGGAGATGGGACGATTCCAGAGAAGAAGATTTTGTAGATTGCCACATTTTCCTGCGACGGTATTCGGATAAAATTTACATTTCCCGCTAGCCCCTACGAGCCCCTGAACTGGGGTTTGAGAGACTTGTACACCATTCAAATATACACTAAAGATGTTGGTATTGTAAACAATGGTTAAGCGAAAGGGGGCGTAGAGAGGAATATTTTGAATGGGGAAGCAGCTTCGCTGAACAACAGTGGATCCTGCTTTTAGAAAGTATGTCACCAGAAGATCGTTTGTATTAGGATCAATATAACAAATTAGTTGTGGTGGATTAGCGAAGCTTTGGAATTTAGTGGCCAAGGATGTTCCTTCTGCGGCGGCATACGCTGTTGTTAGTGCAGCAGATGTTTGAGCCGTTGCAGGTTGATCTGTGCTGTAAAAGAGGAGGCGTTGTAATCCTGTACAGGGTGACATATCTGTGAGATAGATATCAATGGAAACTGTATAATTACTGGTAAAGGGATAGCTGTCTAAGCTATCGAGAGCGACTGGGGCGACGGTGGTTGGCTGGCCTGATGCCCAGTATCTGATATAATCGGATGTCGTGGATATGGGGATTATGCCTTTAGACCCTGGTATAAATTGAAAGACTGGGTACACTGCATAATGAATCAGAATGAGTAAGAGGAAGATGACAAACCCGTATAAGAAGAAGTAGAAGAGGGTTTGGATAGCATAGCCTGAGGAGAGGGTGGGGAGACTCGCTCCAAGGCCGAAGCTTGATCCGAGGGAGCCCACGCTTGATCCAAAGGAGCCGAAGCTTGATCCAAAGGAGCCGAAGCTTGATCCAAAGGAGCCAAAGCTTGATCCAAAGGAAGGTGCGGCTGTGGCTGTGGCTGTGCCTGCGCCTGTGGCTGCGCCTGTGCCAAAGAAGGAACCAGTGGTTGGGGCAGTAGATCTAGCAAAGCCGAACGACGGAAGCACGGATCCAATGGCTTGTGTATATTTTTGAATAATTTCGGTTCTCTTGTTTCCCGCCATCTGATTTAGATGGTGTCTTTTTTACACTTCCGGGACACAACTACTTTGCTAAATACAGTATCCCACATGCAACACCACCAACTACAAGTCCCGCCACTAATCCTTGCATACGAGCCTTCCAATCTCCTGCTGCAAAATCATCACTCGTCCAAATGGGAGAGCGGTTCAATTGTCCCAGCCGTTGTAAATAGTTTAATGTCTCTTCTTCCGTAAACTGAGGCTTATTTATACTCT
>Ga0222712_10004163_pt1 | contig 15290 bp, 17 predicted proteins | sample C33_657DmetaG_FD_165043 | JGI IMG/M metagenome (GOLD analysis project Ga0222712, IMG submission 165043) | Estuarine water microbial communities from San Francisco Bay, California, United States - C33_657D | ecosystem: Environmental > Aquatic > Marine > Unclassified | place: USA: California... | reverse complement strand
CGCCAAGTGCATCGGGATATCGGGGGGTACTGGCACGGCGCAAGCCCCGGTTACTACCGCCAGTTCCGCGAAGGTACCAGCATACATTAGCTGCTTTATCGGTGTGTCTCCGTAGTACACCCGAGGACGGCCGTCAAAATGCAGCGCCGCTGCGGCGTGGTTGCGGTATTGCTGGCACAGAATCGGCTGGTGGCGCTTGCAGTAGAAGCAACCTCCGCAATGAGGGTTCCACGAAATTACCACTGGATCCCCTGGCTTCACGTTGCTCACATCCCGCCCGACTTGTTCGACCACGCCAGCCGCCTCGTGGCCGGGTATGAACGGCAACGGCATGCCTAGGTGCCCCTGCACCGCTTCCAGATCAGTATGGCAAAGGCTTGTTGCCGCGATGCGCACCACCACATCTCCGTCGGCGAGGTTGCGCAATTCCAAGTCGCGCAACTGCAGTGGCTGGCCCGCCTGTTCGAGTACAGCAGCCTTCACGCGGTGTTCCCCCAGTAAAACTCGCGTCGCCCGCCGTCAATACAGACGATCTCGCCGTTGATAAAGCCCGCCTGGCGCGAGGCCAGGTAGGCCACCAGCGCTCCTATCTCATTGGGCTCACACAGCCTTCGCGTGGGATTCTGCTCACGGATCACCGCAAGCATCGGTGATGAGAAGCCGTCGATCAATTCGGTGGCAACGTAGCCAGGCGCGATCGCATTAACGGTGATCCCATCCGGTCCCATCTCCTTAGCGAGTGCGCGGGTGAAGCCTGCGATGGACGCCTTGGCTGCAACGTAATGCGTGGCTCCCGGGCGACCGCCTCCGGTGTAGTTCATAGACGAAGTGTTGACGATGCGCCCGTAGCCACCGAGGCGCATGAGAGGAATAGCCGCGCGCGACCAGAGGAAGGTGCTGCGCACATGCGCGCGCTGCATACTGTCCCAGACTTCCGCCGGCATCTCGTACGCGCTGTAATCCGGCTTTACTCCGACGCCGGCATTGTTAACGAGAATGGCTATCTTGCCGAATTTCTCGGCAATCTTGCGCATCGCTTCCGCCACTTCAGCTTCGTCGGCGGCGTCGGCGGGGAACGCCGACGCTTGGATGCCACGCGCACGCAGAATAGCGGCCGCGTCCATTGCTGCGACGGAGTCTATGTCGTTGATCGCGATCACCGCGCCTTCCGCCCCGAGCGCCTCGGCTTCGGCAAAGCCGATTCCGCGCGCCCCACCGGTGATAACGGCCACACGGCCTTCGATGCCCAGATCCATGGTCTGTTACTCAACATCGTCCGTGACGAACTCAGTCGCCGAAGGTTTCACTTCGGTGCGAGGCACGCAGAGATACTCTGATGGTTCGAACCGCTGGGTGATCTGCCAATACTCAAGTTGCTTCCAAGGCGAATTGACGGTTACCCGTCCGGCAGCATTTTTATACCAACTGGTAACGCGCGGGTGAGACCACACCATGTTGGCGCAACGCTCGTCGACCACGGCGTTGTAATGATCATGTACCTCCTGCTTGACTTCAATCGTTGCGAAGTCACTGTCGATCATTGCACGCAAGGCCTGCATGATGTAGCGGATCTGGCATTCGAAATAAAAGATGGTGCTGCCGCCCGGCCCCGGGTTGGTGTTGGGTCCATACATCACAAAGAAGTTGGGGAACTGGGGAACGGTCATCCCCTTATAGGCCCGCGGATCGTCATCGCCCCAGAGCTGGCGTAGGTCGACACCGTGGCGCCCCCGAATTTCCATCGGCCACAACATGCGTGACGCCTGGAAGCCAGTGGCGAAAACGATAGCGTCCACTTGATGGCGGGTTCCGTCTTCCATCACGATTGTGTTCTCGGTCACATGAGAGATTGCGTCGGTGATCAGCTCCACGTTGTCGAGCTTGAGCATGCGGTACCAGTTGTTGTCACGCAGCATGCGGGAACCATAAGGCGGATAGTTGGGCGTGCACTTTCCGATCAGCGATTCGTCGCCTCCCAGTTCGCTGCGGATGTAAGCACCCAGTTGCTCACGAACTGCATGGTTCTCGCGGTTCAGGGAGATTTCGCTCATAGGCCACTTGGGATCTACGCGCAGCGTGTCATGAAAGCTCTCAGCCGACACCCAGAAGAGCTGAAATCGCTGCCACTGGGAGAAGAAAGGAATATGGTTCAGGGCCCAGCGATGGCCGTCTGTGACCGCCTTATGGTAGTTGGCGTTGCGCATCGCCCAATTGGGCGCGCGCTGGAACACCAGCAGCTCAGCCACGTCGGGGGCAATGCTGGGACCCACCTGCATGCCGCTGGCGCCAGTTCCGACCAGCGCCACCCGTTTGCCATTCACCTCGAAACTGTGGTCCCAGCGGGCGGTGTGGAACTTGGCACCCTTGAAGAACTCGAGCCCTTCGATACGCGGGATGAACGGGCGATTGAGCTGGCCCACCGCGGAAACTAGTGCCGTGGCACGTAGCCTCTCGACTCGGCCTTGGCCATCCACCGTCTCGATGTTCCAGCGATTGACGGCTTCGTCGAAGCTTGCTCGCGTGACCTCAACACCGAGTCGGATCCGATCGCGCAACTTGAATTTTTCCGCTGTCTTACGGATATAACTCAGTATCTCGCCCTGTTTGGAAAAATGATGGGGCCAGTCATTGTTGGGGCTGAAGGAGTAAGAGAAATAATGATTCGGCGTGTCGACGCCGCAGCCGGGGTACGAGTTTTCGAACCAAGTGCCGCCGATGTCTGCATTTTTCTCCAAGATCACGAATGGGATGCCCGCTTGCTCGAGTTGGATTGCCGCGCAGATTCCCGCCAAGCCAGCCCCAATCACCACGACCTTGAACCCTTTGGGAGGTTGCCGAGCCTCGCCGCCTGCTGCCGTAATGCGCGAATGCCTCTCGCTAAGCCCCATTTCTTCCAGCAGCAGTGGCACGTATGCTGAAGGCACTGTCTCGCCGACCGCTACGCTCATCATTTGGCGGAGGATGTCCTCATCTGGAGGGGTCAGGTTAAGGCTGACGCCAGTGTGGCTCTTCAACGTTTCCACCAGCCGGTCTCTGATTTTTTCCTTCAGTTGCTCGGGAATCTCCTCCTGAAAGCTCCAGGCCCCTTTGATGAAGGGCGCCGCTTCGTGAAGAATTTTCATGTCGCCCGTGAGCTGCACCAACACCAGGAGCGTGGGAACAATGTCCGCTTCCTGCAGTGCCGCCCGGAGCGCACGTTCGTCATAGATTGCCGTACTGAATGATGCCTGCATTGCGAATTCCTTTCTAGGTGCGTTTGCCGTTTTGCGCAGAGGGTCAAACGATAGAGGTGAAAGCGCAGGCGTGGGTTGATATCGGATGAGCGCGTGGGTCAGAAAACGTGATTGATCGTGCGAGGCCCTAAGCGGCACGCTGCATTGGCGTTAGCGTCAGTCCGAAGCGCTGGTCCAGCTGAAGTGCGCTTTGCGGCGTTCTAAGACTTCAGCAAACTTTCTCTCCAGGATGTCGACGAAGCATCTCGCAGCAAGAGTGAGCGGGCGTCGCGGATGGTGTACGAAGTAAAGATCAAAGCTCATCTTCGGATTGACAATCGGATAGATGAAGATGTCCTTCCGGTCAAGCTCTTGCATCACGCCGATAGATTGGCATACGGCGCCCCAATCGGAACTTCGGATAGCTTCCATGGTGGCCACGAGTCCGTCGATGCGCATCACACGATTCACGGCGATTTCCCCCCTAGTGATGTAGTCAAGCAACGTGGCGCCCATCAGGTGGCGTTCGGAGGGAACTATCAACTTGAGCTCGCGCATGGTCGACAAGTCGCAAGGTGTGAACTGCGGCCCGTTGATGGGCTGGCCGGAGATAAGGGCGAAGTGATCCTGAAAGCCTGGTCGGCAGGCAAGCCCGCTATGCTCCAGCGGCAAGGCGCCCAGAGCGACGTCAAGAAAGCCTGATTGCACCTGCTCCGTCACGTAACGGCTGTAGGCCTCCACGACAGTCACGTCCACATTGGGGTAGAGGCCCATGAACTCATCTAATATTTCACCCAAAACTCCCTGACAGGTAGCCGAGGGAAGCCCTACGCGCAGAGACCCCGATACGCTATTGCCCTGGACCAGATCGCTCATCTCTTGCTTGGCAAAGGCAAGTGTCCTTGCGATGGGTTGGCACAGTTCATAGAACCGTCGGCCGGCCACGGTTGGCTCGACTCCGCGTTTGGTGCGGTCGAACACTACCGTGCCGAGTTCGTCCTCTAGGTTGCGAATTTGCATGCTCAGCGCGGACCGCACTACGTGCATCCGTTCGGCGGCCTTGGCAAAGCTTCGCTCCTCGTAGACACTCATGAAATAGTGGATAAGCCGAATGTCCATGCTGTCCCGTCTCCTTTTTAGTTAGCGAGAAAGTTCGAGATCTCGCCATTGAGCGCGAGAGCCGCATTCGGGTCCAGAGCGCTAGCCGCTAAATGGCCGTAATTGCTTTGAATATCGACCCACCGACAGTTGGCCACGTGACAAGCCACGCGATGCGCGGCCTCTACAGGGTTATATAGGTCCAAGGGCGGGGCGCCCACTAGGGTGGGGACGCATATCGAGGCAAGCGCCTTATCAGTGTCACCACCATGATCGGCCAACAGCCCCACGTCAAAGGCGTCATAGGCATAGGACTGCCAGATCCAGTCCAATGGATCGAAGCCTTGCGCAATCCACGCTCGCGTCTGGGCCGCCAGCCATGTCTCCACGTGGCCGCTATCGGCAATTTCGCAGTCGAACTGCGACGGGGTGCGCATGCTCGCCGCCTGCATGAGGGGAACCCAGTCCGTCCATACGTCGTGCGGCGGCGCTCCACGTTCCACGCGAGCCAGGCCTGCCTCTAGGTGCGCGCGGGCCATCAGGTTTATTAATCGCGCCCAGGGAGTTGTTTTCGCCATGGGAGTGAGCGCAACCACGCGCCGTGCAAACCCTGGGTACAGTACCGCCCATGCAAGCGCCTGCATTCCGCCCATGGAAGCGCCCACTACCGCATGAAGCTGCCTAATTCCCAACTGCGCCAGCAACGCATGCTGGCTGTGCACCATATCATCGATACCGAAGCGCGGAAAAATGCGGCCCGACTGACCGGGAGAATTGGACGGGGAACTGGTTAACCCGTTGCCGATGGCATCCACCGCCAGTATGCGAAAGCTCCGGGGGTCCAACGCTCGGCCAGGGCCGATCAGAAAGTCGAGGCGATGATGTGTGCTGCCGATGGCGCTGAGTACCAGCACGACGGGTTTTTGCGCCACCCCATCATGTCCATGATCCGCATATGAGATGCGCATGTTGGCAATCTGCCCGCCGCCGGTCAACGAAAAGTCGCCCAGCGACACAAGCCCATGCGGTGCATCGACGCAGCCGGGCAGCAGCCGATGTCTGGATTCAGGGGACTCAGCCAAGGGGGGCACTGCAGCGCGCACTTAGATACCGCGCCGCGTCATTTAGCGCAGTGGCCGCTTCGGGCACCACGGCCGCCATCTGGAGAAACCCGTGAACAAGACCAGGCTGTTCCGCTTCAGTCACGACCAGTCCGGCAGCGCGTGCGCGCCTAGCCAAAGCGCGGCTGTCATCAGCGAGCGGATCGCACTGCGCCGCCATGATGAGCATTGGCGGCAGGCCGGACAAATCGGCCAGCAGCGGTGAGATCCGCGCATCGGTGGCTCTTGCTTCGCCTGCGGCCTGTAAGTAGTTCGAGCGGAACCAAGCCATGCGAGCGGTTGAAAGCCCATAGTCTCCCGAGCCAAATCTGTCGTTCGACTCACCGCAGCAGTCAGGCCCGAACACGCCATAAAATAGCAACGCTGCGGACGGCATCGTCACATGTTGTCCGCGGAACTCCAGCATCGCCGCCAGCGCCAGGTTGGCGCCAGCCGAATCGCCGGCAATGAACAGCGGTCTTCCGGTACTGTCAGCCTCCAGCCAGTGCCACGCGCTCAGGCAGTCGTGCAGGGCCGCCGGAAACGGTGCTTCGGGCGCCAGTCGATAGTCGATGCCGACAACTTCGGTGCCTGAACCTAGCGCCAGCCGCGACATTGCTGCGAGGTGGGTGTCAACGCTGCCCAGTACCCAGCCGCCGCCATGTAGGTAGAGTACCCGCGCTGCGGGCAAACGCCCGCCCTGAGCACGAACGGCCACCGCAGGGAGTGGTCCGGCACCAGTGGCGATAGAAAACCTGCGGATGGTGACCCCCGGCGGTACGCGGGGCCGCCATAGTTGCTGTTGCGCTGCGTAACATGCACGGGCTTCTCCTAGCGGCATGGTAGTGATGTCAGGGCCTTCACGCATTCCCACGCGCAGGGTCGCGACAACGTGGCGAATGCCAGGCGCTAGCAGCGCATCGTCCGCCAGCGCGAGTGCCTCTGCCTCATGGTCCGTCGGCATCCTGGTTACTCCAAGCCTTTAATGATCTTCATGGTCGCGGCATCCGCCTCCGCCTGCGCCCGCGTCCCCTCAAAGACGATCTCGCCCCGCTCGATGACGTACAGCCGATCTGCGAAGCGAGGTAGATGATAGAAATTTGATTCCGCGAGCAGCACCGCGCGTCCTTGATCCAGGATGCTTCGCAGTCCGGCGCTGATGGTTGGCAGGATTGCAGGCGAAAGGCCTTCGAAGGCTTCGTCCAACAGCAGAAGATCTGGATCCAGTGCAAGGGCACGCGAAATTGAAACCATCTTGCGTTCGCCACCGGATAGCTGCTGCCCTCCGCGATGCGCGTAGGTGCGCAGTTTGGGAAATATAGAGTAGGCAGCCTCCAGTCGCTCGCTTGCAGGACGAGCAGTCTTGCGCGTCCAGGTCGGCAATGCGATGTTGTCCTCGACCGTGAGGTCGCCGAACACGTCGCTGCCTTCGGGGGTGTAGCCCACGCCCTTGGCCGCGATCCGGTGCGTAGGCCACCCCTCTAGCGAGTCTCCGCCAAACCGGATCTCGCCCGAGGCAACTTTGTGGTAGCCCATGATGGCGCGAAAAGTGGTGGTTTTGCCCGCCCCGTTTCGTCCGACAAGGCACACCAGCTCCCCCGGCTCAACCCGCAGCGACAGATTGTGCAGGACATGGTTGCCTTGCCGGTGGACGTTCACATTTTCAAGTTGTAGCGTCATGCCGTTGTCTCCAGCTTCCCGACGACGACTGACAGGATCTCTTCGTTAGAGAAGAAGTCATCCGTGGGTTGGTCGGCGATCTTTCGCCCCCCCTGCATTGCCACGATCCGGCTGGAATAGCGCCGGACCAGGTCCATGTCGTGCTCGATCAGCAGGATCGCGCCGACATTCATTTCGCGCGCCGCCACCAGGAGGGTTTCCATGACGCCATGCTTGTCGGCGGTGGAAACGCCGGCCGTTGGCTCGTCGAGAAGTACGACCTTAGGTCGCAGCGCGAAGGCACTAGCCACGTCCAGCAGCTTGCGCTTGCCGTGTGGCAGTGAGCTTGCAACGATGTCAAGCGCATCTTCGAACCGGAATGCAGCCGCCGTGGCGCGCACTACTTCCGCTGCCGACCGATGAGACCGTGCATCGCCAAATAGCCTCCAGCGCAGGCCCAATTGGGAACATGCGGCGACTGTGAGCGTGTCCCGAACAGTCAAGTCGGGGAACACATTCACCAGCTGGAATGCTCGTGCGAGGCCGCGCGTTGACAGCTCGACCGAATTCGAGCCACGGATGTCGCGACCCATGAAGTGCACCCGGCCGTGCGTAGGGGGAACAAAGCCAGTGAGCACGTTGACCAGCGTCGTCTTGCCGGCGCCATTTGGACCGACGAGGGATACGAACTCGCCTTGGTTGAGGCGCAGATCCACACCTTCCAGCGCGATGAACTGCCCGTACGACTTTCCGACACCCTGTGCCTCCAGGAGCGGGGTTTGCTGCGTTGATGTCATCTCTTCCTCCAGCGATTCCAGAGCGCGCGCACCGTCCCGAGGATGCCGCCGGGCATGCCGATTACCAGAGCCGCGAGAACGACACCCAGGAAGAAACGCCAATACTGTGTTGCTGCCTGGAGTTCGTCTTGAAGCAGGATAAAAACAAAGGCCCCTACTACAGGCCCCAGGAACTGCTGGAAGCCTCCGAGCACCGCCATGAAGACGAGGTGCCCAGAATGCGCCCAGTAGGCGAGTTCCGGGTCAGCAAGTCCTGTATTCACGCCAAGAATCACACCACCTACCGCGCCGTATACCGCCGAAATCAAAAACGCAACACCGCGCACCTGACGTGTCTTCACGCCGAGGTAGCTGGCCTTCACCTCGTTGTCGCGAGCGGCCTGCAGGTGTAGCCCGTAGGGGGATCGGACGATGCCCCACATCACCAGAACGCCCAGCGCCAGCAGCACAAGGCAGTAGTAGTAGAAGGGCCCGGTCAGAAATTCCATCTTGCCCATTGCGGCGTAGCTGCGGCCCAGCAGCGTCGGCTGAGGCACATTCATGCCGCTATCTCCTCCGGTCAAGTGATAGAACTTGTTGAGAAAAGAATAGAACAGCATGCCAAAAGATAGGGTCAGCATGCCGAAGAAAATGCCGACGAATCGGCTGGCTACAAAGGCAATCGGCAGAGCCACCAATAGCGAAACACCCACCGCGCATAACAGCATTCCCTCGATCGAGGTCAACCCGAAATGCCGCGCGGATATGGCGGAAGCATAGGCGCCAAGGGCGAGAAAAAGAGCGTGCCCAAAAGACAACAGGCCTCCATAGCCGAACAGAAGGTTGAAGCCGAGCAGCGCCACAGCGTAGGCCATGAACGGAATACCCAGGCTGACGTAATAGGCGTCGGCGAACTGCGGCACGGCGGCCAGCGCGACCACGCCCAAGAATATTGCAGCTTGAAGCCCCCGGCGCGCGAACCAGCCTGGCTTGTTGTCGCGCAAAGATGCGGTGTGGCCTGATGCCACCGATCTAAATACAGTACTCATACGGCCGCCTTCCCAAAGAGTCCAGAGGGCTTGAAAACTAGAACGGCGAGGACGATGACGTAGGTCGCCAGAACTTCGACCTCGGGGTACAACACCAGCGCCGCGGCGCGAATCAAACCGACGATCAACGCGCCGGCCGCGGCCCCTTTCATGCTACCCAGTCCGCCAATGACGATCACCGCAAAGGCTTCCACTACCAGATCCACGCCAATCTGCAGCGAAACGGCCGCGGTCGGGACCACCATGGCGCCGCCCACCGTGCTGAGTGTGGTGCCCAAGGTGAACACCAGCAAATAGACCATCCGAACGTTTACGCCCATCGCCGCGCTTGCTTCGCGGTTCTCCGCAGTGGCGCGCAACATCTTGCCCAATGTTGTGCGGCCCAAGAACCACCCGAGACCAACGGCTGTGGCTATGGCCAGCAGAATCACGAATACGTTGTAAGCGGGCATTTGCGCGCCCCACAATGACACACTGCCATAGTGCATGGCGACGTTGGCCAACTGTTGGGGATTGGCGCCCCAAAAAAATCGCAGCACATCCTGGAACACCAGGATCAGCGAAAACGTTAGCAACAACTGGAAGGATTCGGGTCGTTTGTAGATGGTGCTGATCAACCGCTCAAGGGGTAATCCGATGAGGCCGACAACTAGACCCGCCGCCAGCAGGGCCAGCGGAAACATCGGAACGGGCAACCCCTGAGGCAGCGCCCAGGTGGTGAAGGAAATGCCGACGTAAGCGCCAAGCGCGTACAGAGAACCGCAGGCCAGGTTCACGATACGTTGAACGCCAAACACAAGTTGCAAGCCTGAGGTGAGCAAAAAAAGTGCGGCCGCGTGAAAGACGCCGGCCATCAAAATGCCGATAAGAGATGCCATAGTAGGTTGGCGCGGCCCGCTTGGTCGCGGCCGCGCCTGTCTCCGGTTGTTTTAGACCTTGAATTTGGTCGATTCGAGCCACTGCCAGAAATCCGCACCCGCTGGCTTCTGGATCTGCTCAGTGGACATGGTCTCGACCGAGGCGAGCGTAGGAAAGTCGTAGGCGTTCTTATGCGTCGTCAAGCCCTGGAATATCACTTGGTTGGCGATGTGGTCCGCACGCATGGATGCTGGCCCGCCGAGGGATTCGACCTTTAGGCCTGGCATGGCCATCGCGATCTCGATGGAGCTTGGCCACGAACCCGACTTCGCCGCAAGTGCACGCTCTACGCCCGCCTTGTAGAGCTGCAGGCAGAAGTAGGCGCGGTCGCTTTCCCAGTGCGGGTAGTCCTTGTATTTGTCGGCATACCATCTGACGAACTCTTTTTGCAGTGGCGAAGCGGCCGGGTTGTCGAAATACATAGTGCTGTGCCCGAACACGACGCCCTCAGGAGTGAACTCTTTCTTCATGGCCGTGTGTTGCCACCCCGCCGCCGGCATCACGAACTTGCAGTTTTCCGTCAGGCCGACATTGTGGGCTTGACGCATGAATACCGGCAGGTCGGCGAAAAGCATGGACGTGAAGATCACGTCTGGCTTAGCGGTCTTCAACGCGGCGACGTTGGAGGTGAGGTCCATGGTGCCGACCTTCACCCACTGCTCAGCCACCACCTCGTGCGCGATGCCAAACTTCTTCAAAATGGCCGTGAAAGTTGTCCAGGTGTTGCGCCCGTAGGTGTAGTCAGCGTTGATGCCGGCGACGCGTACCATACTGCCCTTGAAGTGGCGAATGGCGAGCAGGGAGGACATGACAGCATCGACCTCATTGTCGATTGCGCGAAAGACGTACTTCGGATTCGGCATCATCTCCTTCACGCCGTCTTGGGTCGTGCCGTCCCACAAAAGCGTTAGCATCTGTGACTGCTCGGCGGCTGGTGCCAAGGCCAGGCTGACTCCCGACGAGATCACGCCGTGCACGGCGTCCACCCGGTCCTGCAAAACCAGCTTGCGATAGCGATCAATCGTCTCCTTGGGGGTGGTCTCTTCCTGGATGACCAGTTCAATCTTCCGTCCCCCGATACCATTCATGCCATTGAGTTTGGCCACCGACCATTCCATCGCCCGGATGCCGCCTTCGCCAGCCGTCCCCGCGATTCCGCCACGGGGAGCAATGACGCCGATTTTCAGCGGCTTGTTTTGCGCAAAGGCTGGCGCAGCTAAAAGGCCGGACGCCCCCAACGCCATGCCGGCGCCAATTTTCTTGAGTGCCCTGCGGCGGTGAACATTCAGGTTGTCGGTCATGTGTTGTCTCTCTAGGTTGTGGTGGAGGCTCGAAACGTGTCAGAAGACACCAGGCTGGATCTTAGCCAAAGAGTCGTCAAAATCAAAGCAAGATCGAATGAATCGAAGCGTCAGAAAAGCTGATCCTTGCGGGTTGCGTCCAAGGGTGCGACATCGGTTCTCGTCGCATTTAGGGATTAATTGAAAAGCGCGATTCGCAGCGTGCTACCGCCGCGCGATTGACCTGCCGATGACCTTGTCGTATTGGCGCCGACCGAAATCTGAGCCACTTTTGAAGGGTCCGCCGATTACAACTGAGCCAGGTGAGCACCTACTCTGCTTATTTTTTGTGCAGCAGAGGAAGAGGAGTGATCACCATGGACATGGTTGACAGAATCCGACGGCTGCACAGCCGGGGAAACAAATCGGAGCGCGAGATCGCGCGCATCACAGGGCTGTCGCGAAACACGGTCTCCAAGTGGCTGCACGGGCAGGTCGATGGTCCGCCGAAGTACCAGCGCGGCGAGCAGCCGACTAAGCTCACGGCGTTCCACGAGGCGCTGCGCCAGGCCTTGAATGCCGATGCCCGTCGCCCCCGGCAGCAGCGGCGCACCGTCCGCGCCCTGTACATCGAGATCAAGGCAGCAGGCTACGAGGGCGGCTACAGCCGCGTGATCGACTTCATCCGCGCATAGCGCCAGTCCGAGGGCCAAGGCGCTGCGACCAACGCCTTCATCCCGCTGGCCTTCGCGCTCGGTGAGGCCTACCAGTTCGACTGGAGCGAAGAGGGCCAGGTGGTGGGCGACATCTCTACTACCGCGTGCAGGTCGCGCACGTGAAGCTGTGCGCCTCGCGGGCGTTCTGGCTGGTGGCCTATCCCAGCCAGGGCCACGAGATGCCGTTCGACGCCCACACGCCTTCGTTCGCAGCGCTCGGCGGCGTAGTCCGGCGCGGCATCTACGAATGCCAGTGACTTCCCTGGTCGTAGCGGCGCTGGCTGGTAGCAGCATCGTCGATGTCAGCATGGAGATCTCACCGTCAGCTGAAGCCGAAGGAGATGACCATGCCGATTGCAATCGTGGGAATTGACCTGGCCAAGAACGTCTTTGCCGTGCACGCTGTCGGCAAAAGCGGGCTGGTCGAGCAGAGAAGGCCGGAGGTGCGCCGCTGTAAACTGTGGAGCTGGTGGCCTCCTGGCCTCCTTGTTTGATCGGGATGGAAACCTGCTCGGGCGCGCATTACTGGGCCCGCGAGTTCGAGAAGTTGGGCCACACCGTGCGGCTGATGGCCCCCAGGTTCGTTGCGCCGTATCGCATGGCTGGCAAGCGAGGCAAGAACGATGCGAACGACGCGCAGGCCATCTGCGAAGCAGTGGCTCGGCCGACCATGAGGTTCGTACCGATCAAGAACATCGAGCAGCAGACCGCGGTGGACAAGGTCCGCAAGGGCAAGGGCCGCGTGGTCAACGAGCGCTTCGCCACCATGTGCGCCCACTACCTGGTCGATCCGGACTTCTGCAACGTGGCCTCGGACTGGGAGAAGGGCGTGGTGGAGAAGAACGTGCAGGACAGCCGCCGGCGCATCTGGATCGAGGCGGCCAAGCACAAGTTTTTCAGCTTCGCCGAGCTGAACGCCTGGCTGGCCGAGTTGCTGGAGCACGAGCGCGCGCACCTGATGCCCATGCCGGCGCCGTTCGATGGCTACGTGGAGAAGCCCGCACGGGTGTCCAGCACCTGCGCCACTCGGTGCGGTGCGAGCTGCACGGGCAGATGGTCAGCACGCGGCTGTACCCCGCCAGCGTGGCCATCGTGGCGGGCGACAGCATCGTCGCGCGCCACGACCGGCTGAGCAACGCTGGGGAGACCCGCTACGACTGGCGGCACTACATCCCGCTGCTGCAGCGCAAGCCTGGCGCGTTGCGCAATGGCGCGCCGTTCGCCGACATGCCCGAGCCCCTGCAGCGCCTGCGCGGCGGGCTGCTGCGCAACCCAGGCGGTCACCGCGTGATGGCACAGGTGCTGGCCATTGTGCCGGCGGCCGGGCTGGATGCGGTGCTGGTCGCGGTGGACCTGGCGCTGGAGACCGGGCCACCGGGAAAGGGCAGCGTGGAGCACGTGGTCAACGTGCTGGGCCGGCTGAACGCGGCGCCCATCACGCCGACAGCATCCACGCACGTGAGGGCCATCACGGCGCCGCTGGCCGACACCGCGCGCTATGACCGCCTGCGTGCGGTGAACGACAGCGTCGCCCAGGAGGTCCGCCATGAAGCCTGACGTGCTGATCGAACTGAAGGCGCTGCGCCTGCACGGCATGGCCGGCGCGTGGGCCGATCTGGTCGAGCAAGGCGGTGGTGCGGGCGCCATAGCGCTGGCATCGAGTCCTCGCGCTGGCTCATCGAACACCTGCTACAGGCCGAGGCCACGGACAGCGCGATGCGCTCGGTCAGCCACCAGATGCACGCGGCCCGCTTCCCGGTGCATCGCGACCTGGCAGGCTTCGACTTCGAGGTCTCGCCGGTGGATCGTGCGCTCGTCACCAATGCTGGCCAGCACCGCCTTCACCGACAACGAGCACAACGTCGTGCTGGTCGGCGAGCCGGGCACCGGCGAGACCCATCTGGCCCCAACCATCGGCGTGTCTCGCATCAGCATGCAAGACCAAGCTGACGTCAGCGATACAGGGGCGGGAGATGGCATTTTTTTCATGTCCATAGTCAGATTTTCTGATGTAGCGCTTCACATTAAATCGCGCGTCCCGACCCCTTACTCGGGAATAATCTCCGTTCATTCGCGATCGTTCCGCACGCGAACCCAGTGACCTACCGGAGGAAGTTGAGGTATGCAAAGTTTTGATTTGGCAGGACGGAGAACACTGGTGACGGGCGGTGCCGGTGGGATCGGAAAGGCGGCAGCCGAGTTATTCACGCTGCTGGGTGCCCGTGTCGTAGTCGCCGATGTAGAGGCGCGGTCCGCCTCCGAGGCTGCCGCTGAGACCCAAGCGGTGGGATTCCAGGTCGGCGATGTTTCAGTGGAGGCGGATGCCATTCGCATGGTTGATGGCGCAGCCGATCAACTCGGTGGTCTGGATGCGGTATTTCACTGCGCCGGCATCCACAAGCTGGCGCCGGCGATGGCGCAGCAGATCAGTGACTGGCAGCGGGTGATGGACGTTAACGTGCGCGGGACCCAGTTCGTCTGCAGCCTTGCAGCAAAGCACATGGCGCCACACCGCGCCGGCGCGATGGTGGTTGTCACCTCTATCGCCGGTTACAACGGCCAACCCCGGCGCAGTGCCTACGGCACTTCGAAGGCGGCAGTCGCGTATCTGGCGCGATGTTTCGCGACAGAGTGGGGGCACTTGGGCATTCGCGTTAATGCCATCGCCCCAGGATACGTGCTCACTCCGATGGCCCGTGGAATCATCGAGAGTGGCGCCACCGACGCCGCGCGCATTATCGGTCGCACGCCTCTGGGCCGCTTAGCGGAACCGGTTGAGATCGCGCGTGCGGCTGCCTTCCTGTTGTCAAGTTGGTCCTCCTACATCACCGGTGCTGAACTGTTCGTAGACGGCGGATGGGCTGCATATGGCGGGTCTGGAGAGGTCAACAGTTTTTAGAGCTCCCTCCGTGCCAATGAGCTGCGGCACCTACCCCCGATAGATCAGTGAGCAACGAGGTAGGGTATGACGATCAACAATCAGCCTAAGGCCGCAGTGCACGCAGCGAGGAGTTTGCGGCGCCGGCCGACCTGCGCGCCATCGGCTCCGAGGTCGTGTCCGGCGCACGCCGCTGACATTTCATCAACTGCACCCATCCTGCGGTGACGTACTCGGCAATGTCTATGCAGCTTTACCTGGGCAACGACCGAGCCGGGCAGTTCTCCGTGTCGGGCAAGAAGTTGAGTTCTTCTACCGTGGGCACGCGTTGTACGGCCGACGACTGCGCCCCGTGTACAACGAGCGCCGCGCAACCGGTGAACTCGTCCACGTAGAGGTCGGCCACGGTGTTGTCATCGCGGTCGCCGGCTGGATGCTGGATGCAGGCCGCGTGCTTTGCCTTCACCCTGGGTAGTCCACGCGCATCGTGCAAGGCGCTCGCGGATCGGCACCGCCTTCACGGTCGGCCGCTAGCATGTAAAGGGCTACGGCCGAGGACAGGGTCGACTTCGCATTGCCCCGGGGCACCTCGATGTACGAACGC
>Ga0222712_10004162_pt1 | contig 15291 bp, 13 predicted proteins | sample C33_657DmetaG_FD_165043 | JGI IMG/M metagenome (GOLD analysis project Ga0222712, IMG submission 165043) | Estuarine water microbial communities from San Francisco Bay, California, United States - C33_657D | ecosystem: Environmental > Aquatic > Marine > Unclassified | place: USA: California... | reverse complement strand
GGCCGTCGCTATCTGGTGCGTCGCGGTATCCCCAAGGAGGCCATGATGCTCGAGTCGGCGGGGCGCACCTCACTCGCGTCGGTGTTCGGTGCGGCGCAGCTGCTGCGGGCACGGCGCGATTCTCTGTCGCGTCGCGGTGCGGATGCTGCCGCGATGCCGAAGCCCGCCGTGCTGCTGGTGAGCGATCCATTTCACATGCTGCGGTTGGAAATCCTCGCCCGGCTGCAGGGGCTCACGCCCCTGCCCTCACCCACACGTACGAGTCCCATTTCCGCCAACCGCGCGGTGCTCGAGTACATGCTGCGCGAGTCGGTGGCGCTGCCCACCGATCTCGCGCTCATGGGGTGGTTGTGGATGAGCGGCCGCCAGCTCGAAGCCGCCCCCTGATCAGTATCGCACGCGCGTGACGCGCCCCTGCGGGTCGATCACGTCCAGCGGAAGGCGCTTCACGTCGTTGTACAGGAATCGCGAGGGCTCGGCGTCCACCGGGAAACGGTACAGCGATGCCGTGAGCGAGAAGCCGTCGGCCGCGGCGAGGTTCACGGTGTACCCCATGTCCTGCAGCGACGCGGCGGAGATGCGGCTCAACGGATTGCTGCCGCGGTTGAGAAAGCCCGTCATGAGTTCGCTGCGCAGAATGCTTTCGCGCCAGTGTGAATCACGCGTGCCGCCGCCGCCGGTGTTCTCCACGGGGACCGGCGTCCCCGAGTACGTAACCGTGTTGAGCGCGGCAAACTGCGCGCGGGCGCCCACACCCAGGAAGAACGGATCGGTGCCGCCCTCCCCGCTCAGCAGCGTGCGGCCGAAGTTCCACAGCGTCCCGATGCCGAGCACGTGTCCCATCTCGTGAACGATGACGTCGGTGAGTGAACCGTCAGCGACCAGGTCACCGATGTCGAGGCTGTCGAACTCCATGAGACCGTAGGCGGTGAGCCGGGTGCTTGCATTCACCGCGCACGGGCTGGCCTGGCCGAGGATGTTGCCCATGCCGCTGCCGCGATGGTCGATGGAGTCGATGCGCGCGTAGATCACCACGTCGTTGATCGTTTCGTTGAGCGCGGGAATCCACGGGGCACACGAGCCGGCGCCGCGGTTGACGATGGTGCGTTGCAGGTCGCCCACGATGATGGTTTTCCACTTGGCCACCGCGCTGGCGAACGCCTGTTGTACCGCCAGGCGTGGTGTGGCCCCGATGAAACGCACGTCGATGTCGAACAGCGAGCTGCCGACGTTGGCCGTGAAGGTGGCCGTCTGTCCCGGGAGCGAGGGGCTGGTGGCGATGAGGGTTTGGGTGCGGGCCGTGGGGCCCAGCGTCCACGCGCCCACGAAGGCCGAGCCGTTGGCCGGGTCGGAGGACACCGTGGCCGACGACACCGTGCCTGAGTTGGGGCCCGGCGTGAAGGTGACGGGGATGTTGCCCACACCGTTGCCGAAGCTGTCGGTGACCCGCACACCCGGGGCGACCGGGGCCAGGTTGCCGAAGCTTCCCCCCTGATTGTCGCCGGCCAGCTTCAGCAGCTGTGCCGCAGGGCCCGGCAAGGCGGCGGCCGTGATGTCCACGGCGGCCGTCCCCCCGTTCACCGCATCGGTGCCGGTGGCGCGGAGCCGCTGCACCCCCGCTGTCGTCCCGAGTGTCCACTCCTGCAGCGCCGCCACGCCGGACGCGTTGGTGGTTTGCGGCGTGCCGAGGATGGCACCGTTGCCTTGGACGACGGTGAACGCCACCGGAATGCCGGCTATCGGATTGCCGTACGAATCTTCCGCGCGCACCGATGGCGCCGGTGTCAGTTTGCTCCCTACCGTGGCGAACTGGTTGTCCGGGCTGGCGAGCGCCATGGTCGTGAGCGGGCCGGGGGTGGCGGTGGCGGTGAACACCGTGGGCGGGAGCCCTTCCACGCTCGCCTCGAGCGTCTGCCGGCCGGCGGTGGTGCCCAGCACCCATCCACCCGATGACGCCACCCCGCCGAGGTCGGTGCGCGACGTGTCGCTGGACACGCGGCCGCCGCCGCTCGTGACTCGCCAGCGGACGAGCAGCCCCTTGATGCTCTTCCCCTTCTTGTCGGTCACGCGCACGCTCGGTGCTTCCTGCAGCACCACACTCACGCGTCCCGACAACGTGGCGTTCGCCACCGGCGCGGCGGCCGACGGCACCTGGGGATCGTCACCGCACGCGGTCAGCGCGAAGGCCGCAACAGTGAGGACCGCACGAACGCAATAGGACCGAGCGGACATAATTGAGCGGACACGAGAGTGAGAAAGTGACAGCGGGGGCAGCGCACGCTGCGCCCGTATCGACGATGAACGCGAATGCATCACGACGGGGTTTCGAGTTGCTGGTACACGCCCGAATATTGACCCATGCACATCCCCGTCGAGAGCTACCATCTCCCGAATGGCCTGCACGTGGTGCTCTCCGAGGACCATACGGCCCCCATCGTGGCGGTGAATCTGTGGTACCATGTCGGTTCGGCCAACGAGCGACTGGACAGGACCGGCTTCGCCCATCTCTTCGAGCACATGCTCTTCCAGGGATCGGCGAATGTCGAAGCCAATGAGCACTTCGAATTGGTGCAGCGGGCCGGCGGAACGCTGAACGGTTCCACGTGGCTCGACCGTACCAACTACTACGAAACGCTGCCGTCGCACCAGCTGGCGCTGGCGCTCTGGCTCGAAGCCGATCGCATGGGACGCATGCTCCCGGCGATGACGCAACAGAAACTGGACACCCAACGCGACGTCGTGAAGAACGAACGCCGGTGGAGTGTGGACAACCAGCCCTACGGCACCTGGTGGGAGCGCCTCCCCGCGCTGGCGTTCCCCGAAGGCCACCCGTTCAACCACTCGCTGATCGGGTCGATGGAACATCTGACCGACGCGTCGCTCGAGGACGTGGCGGACTTCTTCCGCACGTACTACACGCCGGACAACGCGGTGCTCACGGTGGCCGGCGATTTCGATCGTGCCGAAACGGTGCGCCTGATCGAAGAATACTTCGGGGCGATCCCCCGCGGTGGCCCGCGTCCGCCGCTACGCGACATGCGCGTCTCCCCCACGTTCGGGAACACGCGCCGGGAAGTGGTACCCGATGCCGTGGCGTTGCCGCGCGTCTTCGTGACCTGCCGCACACCCGTGTTCGGGACCGACGGCTATTACGCGGCGAGCCTGGCGGGCGCCGTGCTGGGGATGCGCACCGGGTGCCGTCTCGAGCAGTCGCTCGTGCGCCGGCAGCGTATCGCGTCGCAGGCGAGCGCTTTCACCTACGATCTGGCGAAGGGGAGCGACCTGCTGGTGGTGGACGCCACGGCGCACCCGGGGGTGACCGTCGAACAGCTGGAGAACGCCGTGCTCGCCGAACTCGACGCGATGCACGAACACGGAGTCACCGAAGACGAAGTGACCCGGGCGCGCGCACTCATCGAAACGAGCTTCGTGATGAGCATGCAGTCGGCCGCCGAGCGCGCCGATCAGCTGTCGCGCTTCGCCACCTACTTCGGTGATCCCGCACTCGTGAACACGCAGGTCGCGCGCTACAACGCCACCACGGCCGCCGCGGTGTCGCGCCTCGCGCGCGAATGTCTGGGTCCGGACAACCGGGTGGTGCTGGTGTTCGTGCCCTCCGAAGAACCGCCGGCCGAGGCGGAAGCCGAGTTGGCCGGGGCGACCGCATGACTGTCATGGAACCGATGAACGCCCCACGCCCCACGCCCGACGCCCCCGCGCGTCCGGGCCCGGGCGAGCCCCGGCCGTACCGTTTTCCGCACTTCGTCACCCGCATCCTGAGCAACGGACTGCGGCTGATGGTGGCCCCCGTGCCGGCCTTTCCTGTAGTGACGACGCTCGCCGTGGTGGAAGCCGGGGCTACGCGCGATCCGCGTGACCATGAGGGACTGGCTCAGCTGGTGACGCGCGCGCTGAGCGAAGGCACCCGCTCCATGAACGCGCTCGAGCTCACCACCCGCCTCGAGATGCTCGGTACCACGCTCGATACGGGGGCCGACTGGGATTCGGCCATCGTGCAGCTCACGGCGCTGTCCTCGCGCATGGAGGACGCCATGGCGGTGCTGGCGGAGGTGCTGCGCTATCCGTCATTCCCCGAGCACGAGCTGGAACGGCTGCGCGCCGAGCGTCGCGCCGATCTCGCGCAACTGCGTGCCGAACCACGTGGCCTGAGTGATGTGTTCTTTTCGCGCCTGCTCTTCGATCCGTCGTCACGGTTCGCGCGCCTCGCCGGCGGCGACGAGCGCAGCATCGAGCGCCTCTCGCGCGACGAGGTGGTCAAGTACCACGACACGTTCTATCGCCCCGACGCGACGGCGCTGATGATGGTGGGCGACATCGACGTGGAAACGGCGGTGCGCATTGCCAGCACGCATCTGGGGGACTGGGCGGGGAAGGCACCGCCCGTGACCGAGCCGCCGGCGGCGCAGCGTCACGCCGAACCGCGCGTGCATCTGGTGCACAAGAGCGAAGCGCCGCAGAGCGAAGTGCGCGTGGGCCACATCGCCATTCCCCGCTTCCACCCCGATTACTTCCCCGTGGTGGTGATGAACGCCATCCTCGGTGGGCTGTTCTCGTCGCGGCTCAACCTCAATCTGCGTGAGCAGCACGCGTACACCTACGGCGCGCACAGCGCGTTCGACTGGCGTCGCGCGGCGAGCCCGTTCGAAATCAGCACGGCGGTGGAAACGGCCGTGACGGCCGACGCCCTGCGCGAGATCGTAGTGGAGTTCACGCGCATCCGCGAAGAACCGGTGAGCGACGCCGAGCTGTCGCTGGCGATTTCCTACTTGGTGGGCGTATTCCCCATCCGCTTCGAGACCACGGCCGAGGTGGCCGGCGGGCTGGCCAACGTGGAGATCTTCCGCTTGCCCAGCAATTACTTCGACACGTACCGGGAGCGAGTCTCGGCGGTCACGGCGCAGGATGTGTTGCGCGTGGCGCGCACCCACCTGGATCCGGCGCGGTTGCAGGTGGTGGTGGTGGGCGATGCCGACGCCATCCGTGAGCCCATCGCGGCACTGGGGCTCGGCCCCATCACGGTGTATGATCCTCTCGATGATGACGGCGTCGTCTGATACGCCGTCGTCGCGTCGCGTCCGCCTGGCCGCCCACCCTGCTCTCCTCATCCCGTCATCGTGACCCCAGTCCGGAAGTCGACGAAGAAGTCCAGCAAGACGCTGGTGAAGCCGCCCAAGTCGGAGCTGTACGAGGTGCGCCGCTCGAAGATCCAAGGGCGCGGCGCGTTCGCGATCAAGCCCATTCGCAAGGGACAGAAGGTCGACGAGTACTGGGGACAGCGCATCACACACGAGGAAGCCGACGATCGGTATAAGGACAACGACGCGCGGCATCACACGTTTCTCTTCGTGCTCGATGACGAGACGGTGCTGGATGCGCGCTACGGCGGCAACGACGCGCGCTTCATCAACCACTCGTGCGATCCGAACTGCGAGACCGAGATCGAGAAGGGCCACATCTACATCAAGGCCATCAAGGCGATCGCCCCTGAGACCGAACTCACGTACGACTACCGGTTCGCGTGGCAGGACGACTACGGGCCGAAGGACGTTCGGTACTACACCTGCCGCTGCGGGTCGAGGAAGTGTCGCGGCACGATTCTCAAGGTGCCGGTGTATCTGCGCCCGACGGTGCGTGAGTGGCTGGCGGGCAACGACGTGAAGAAGCCCCGCAAGCCGGCCAAGACTACGAGATGAACGAGACGGGAAAGATCGGTGGGACCCGGGTCTACCACGGGCGCATCATCTCGGTGGATCTCGACGAGGTCCGCTTCCCCGATGGCTCGACGGGGACCTTGGAGATGATCCGGCACCCGGGGGCGAGCGCTGTGGTGCCGTTGCTCGGTGACCCGGGAGACGATCCCGAGGTCTTGCTGATCCGGCAGTACCGGTACGCTGCCGATCAATTCCTGTACGAGATCCCTGCCGGTCGTCTCGACCCGGGGGAAACGCCGGCGGATTGTGCCCGGCGCGAATTGCAGGAGGAAACCGGTTTCACGGCCGAGCGTGTCGAACATGTGTTCACCATGTACACGACGCCCGGCTTCACCGACGAGAAGATCCATCTGTTCGTCGCGACCGGTCTCGTGGCAGGGCAGGCGCATCGCGAGGCCGACGAATTCATGGAATTGGTGCCCACGCGGTTGTCGCGGGCGCTGTCCATGGTGGAGCAGGGGGAGATTCAGGACGCCAAAACGGCGCTCGCCCTGCTGTATGCGGCAGGCTTTCGCTTGAACTGAGCCGAAATGTCGTACCGGCTGTCCACTTTTCCGGACGCACGTCTTCGGAATGGGACGGTCGCGCGCACGCCCGGTGATGTGGTGACGCGGGGCACAGAACTCTAAGTGGTTGCTATATAATGATTTACCTCGGAGTGTTCCAAAAGGTTCCCTCCGGCACGCCCCGTGCGATATCCCCCTGTGCGCACCAACATGACTGGACGGGTCGTCCGGCGGTCTGGTTGGGGCGCCACGAGTGAACCACTCGTGTCACCGCGGCGCCGCACCACGGGCAGCAGCCCGATGCGTAGCGCCACCGGACTACTGCCTTACGCAGGAGGGCTCGACCGATGGCCGAACTGGCTCGTACCAAACGGACCGCCCATACCACCCCAGTGGTGCCGGTGCGGGAGCACCTGCGCTCGCTCGAGGACGGGGATGTGGTGTCGGCGTTCCTCGCGGGTGAGGAACGGGCGTTCGAGGAGCTCGTCGATCGCTACCAGCGCCGCCTGCTCAACTTCGTGTATCGCACGATCGGGGATCGCGACCGCGCCGAGGATCTGGTGCAGGAAGTGTTCATCCGCGTGTACCGGCACATCGGGCGTTTCGATCGCTCCAAGAAGTTCAGCACGTGGATCTACACGATTGCCTCGAACCTGGCGAAGAACGAGCTGCGCAACCGCTCGCGCAACCCATTGGTTCTGTTCCAAACCATCAAGGCGAAGTTCGAAGACGAGGAGCGCCCGCTCGAGTTCGAGGACACCATGTCGCGCCCCGACGACCTGTTCCGCAAGCGGCACCTGCGGGAGATGGTGGAGCATTCGGTGGGGCAGCTGCCGGCGCATCACCGCGAGGTGTTCGTGCTGCGTGAGCTCGAAGGCAAGAGCTACGAGGAGATCGCCGAGATCACCGGGGTGAACCTCGGGACGGTGAAGTCGCGGCTGAACCGGGCGAGGACGGCGTTCGCGGACATCATTTCGCCGCTGGTGCGGTAGCCGCGGACGGGTCCACGAGGGCACGGGTACGGAAGGAGGGGGCCGGCGTAGCGCGCCGGCCCCCTCCTTCGTATATCCAGTGTGGCTGAGCCCGCCGGGTGGCCGGGTGCCCCCGAGCGGGTATCTCCGGAACCGCCAGGCGCCGGCTGGGTACCTTGCCGTGCACGCCCTTCCGCAGGCTCCTGTCTCGTACCGATGGACTGCAAGCACTTTCGCAAACGACACCTCGCGTATCTCGACGATACGTTGCCGGGTGAACTGATGGCCGAGGCGCAGCGTCATGTGTTGGTCTGCGACGGATGCGCGGCACACGACGCCCTCGTTCGGCGGTCGCTGATGGTGGTGCACACCATGGCCCCCGCGATGCCGTCGCTCGAGCCGAGCGCCGAGTTCCAGACAAGGCTGCGGGCCCGTTTGGCCGAGTGTCGGGCCGAGCGCACGGCGGCGGTGGCCGGCACGCTGGGTGAGCCCACGATGCCTCCGGTTGCCCGCAACCGGTTCGTCTCGCCGTCGCGCACCATGCTTGCCATGGCGGCCAGCGCGGCGATCGGTGCCCTCGCGTTTCAGGCGGTACGGAGCAGAACCGCCCCGACGCTCGCCATGCAGCCGGTGATGGTGATGCTCCCTGCGCCCGTGGCCCGGGCCCCGTACAGCAATCCCGACCTGATGCAGGCGATGGCCACCGGCAACCCGGTATGGCCGGCCACCATGATCGTGGAAGAAGCCCCGGCGGGCTTCGTGAACGCACCGATCCGCTTCGCCGACGTGCGCTGAGTGGGGCACCGGGCGGAAATTCGCGGCGAAAGACGAACAGGGGCTCACCGGCCCCTGTTATTTTTTGCCCATGCCCCCGAAGTCCGCCGCGCCCACCGCGAAGGAAGCCTCCCCCCTCAGAGTCGTGCAGGCCGCGATCCAGTCGCGGCAGTTCGCGCCCGTGTACTATCTCCACGGCGACGACGACTACCTGAAGGACGCGGCCATTCGCGATTTGCTGCAGGCAGCAATCGACCCGTCGACGCGCGACTTCAACCTCGAGCAGCGTCGTGGCGCCGATCTCGACGGCGAATCGGTGGCGAGTCTGCTCACCACGCCGCCGATGCTCGCCGAATGTCGCGCCGTGGTGCTGCGTGACGTGACGGGGCTCAAGAAGGCCGCGCGGGCGCAGCTCGACAAATACCTGCAGCGCCCCGCGAGCGACACGTTGCTGCTGCTGGTGAGCCCGGCCGGGACGAAGGCGGACAGTGCGTTGGTGGACGCCGGCGTGTCACTCGAGTTCGCCCCGCTCACCCCGGAGCGCGTGCGCCGGTGGATCATGCATCACGCCGGCACGGCGCTGCAGGTGGACATCGCCGACGATGCGGCGCAGCTGCTGCAGCAGGCCGTGGGCAACGATCTGCATCTGCTCGCTGCCGAGTTGGACAAGTGCGCGAGCTACGTGCTGGGCGCGCACGACGCCGCCGGCACCGGCACCGCCAGCGAGGGGACGCGCGCCGTCATCGACGTGGACTCGGTGTCGGCGGTGGTGGGCGTGCGGCGCGGCGAGACGGTGACCGACCTGCTCGACGCCGTGGCGCGCCACGACGCGAAGACGGCGGTGAACCTGGTGGGACACGTGCTGGGGCAGCCCAAGGTGAACGCGGTGCAGGTGGTGATGATGCTCGCTACGCAGGCGTTCGCGCTGCGCTTCGGCCGCGCGCGCCGTGATGCCGGCATTCCCACGCAGCGGCTGCCGCAGGAGTACTTCGCCTTTCTCAAGGAAACGGGCGGCTATCCGGGACGCCCGTGGGGCGAGGCGGCGTCCGCATGGACGAAGGCGACCGAGGGGTGGAGCGCCGATGCCTGCGAACGCGCGCTGGGCCTGCTGCTCGAAGCCGACATGGCGCTCAAGGACACGCGGGTGTCCACCGAAGAACAGCTGCTGACCAGTCTCGTGCTGGCGCTCTGCGCCACGCGGACCCGACGCGCAGCGTAACGAGCAATGATTAGACGACCAACGATGCGGTGGGGCCGGGCGACGCTGGTGATCGGCCTGGTATGCGGTGTGACGCAGCCGGCCGCGCTCGCGGCACAGGCGCCGGTGGTGTCACCGTCGGTCGATCGCGCGATTGCCCGCGCGCGCGCGGCCGTGGACGCCGGCGACGGTGCCGAAGCCCGGGCCGTACTCGACTCCCTCGAGAAGGCCGCCCCGGTGGCGAGCAACGATCTCGCCGAAATCCTGTTCTGGCGCGCCACGTTGTCCGAGCGGCTCAGTGATGCCGAACGCGATTGGAAGCGGTTGGTGATCGACGTGCCGCTTGCGCCGCGTGCGAGCGACGCGCTGCTGCGCCTCGGCGAACTCGAGATGCTGCGCGGGCATCCGGCCGGGGCCCGCACGTACTTCGCGCGCGTGGCCCGGGAGTTTCCGGCCGCGTCGACGCGCGCGCGCAGTCAGCTCTGGATCGCGAAGAGTTACGTCGCGCAGCGCGACCTGCCGCGCGCCTGTGTGGCGCTGGCGGACGCGTCCGCCGCCGGCATGCCAGACGGTGAACTCAAGCTGCAAGCCGAAGAGATGGGTCGGCAGTGCGCCACGGTCGATCGCACGCTCATCGCCAAAGTCATGAGCGATACCGTCGCGCCGGCGATCGCGTCCGCGAAGGTGGTGGGGTCCGACGCGGCCAAGCCGGCCAAACCGACCCCGAAGCTGGCGGACGTGCCCAAGGGCGCCCGCTTCAGCGTGCAACTCGCCGCATTCGACACCGCCGAAGAAGCCGAGCGTCTGGTGAAGCGATTGCGCACGCGAGGTATCGAGGCGCGCATCGACGGCACGGCGAAGCCGTTCCGTGTGCGCGTGGGCTACTTCGACACACGCGCCGCCGCCAAGGCGGAGCAGGCCAAGCTGAAGCAGCGCGGACAGTCCGGATACATCGCGGAGATCACGAAGTGAGTGGTGGGTCTGCCACGCCGTTGATGCAGCAGTACCGGGAGATCAAGGCGCGTCATCAGGACGCGATTCTGTTCTTCCGCATGGGTGACTTCTACGAGATGTTCTACGAGGATGCCGAAGTGGCGTCCCGGGCGATCGGGCTCACGCTCACGTCGCGCAACAACGGGGGCGCCGCCGAGGTGCCGCTGGCCGGCATTCCGGTGAAGGCGGCGGCGGAATATCTGCGGCGCCTCGTGGGGCAGGGCTATCGCGTCGCGATCTGCGAACAGGTGGAAGACCCCAAGCTCGCCAAGGGGATCGTGAAGCGCGAAGTGATCGAGACGATCACGCCCGGTGCGGTATTTGCCGACGATCTGCTGGACGGGGCGCGCGCGAACTACGTGTGCGCGATCGCCATGGGACGCGACACCGTGGGCAAGCAGTCGGCGCGCGATGCGGAGAAGGTGCGCGAGCAGATCGGTGTGGCCGCGGCCGACCTGTCCACGGGTGAGCTGCGGATGTTCGTGGTGACGGCGGCCGATGCCCCCGCTGTCCTGGCACGGCTGGCGCCGCGCGAACTGCTGCGGGTGCGCAAGCCGGCCGGTGAATCGCCGCACGCCGACATCGAAGCGGCGCTGCGCGTGGTGGACAACGTGCTCGTTACCGAGCGCGAAGGGTGGGAGTTCGACGCCCAGCTCGCGGCCGACGAACTCACGCGCCAGTTCGCCATCAGCAGTCTCGAGGGTTTCGGACTCGGCACCGACGATGCCGCCGCTGTGGGTGCGGCGGGCGCGCTGCTGCGCTACCTGCGCGAACTGCAGCCCGGCGGATTGCCGCACCTCGCGCGCCCCATGGTGGAGCGTCCGGGTGGCGTGATGCCGCTGGACGAAATGACGCGGCGCAACCTCGAGTTGGTGGAATCGCTGCGCGGCGGCGAACTCGCGGGCACACTGCTCAGCGTGCTCGACCGCACCACCACCCCCATGGGGCAGCGCCTGCTGCGGCAATGGTTGCTGGCACCGCTGCTCGACCGCGATGTGATCGAGCGCCGGCTCGATGCCGTGACCGTGCTCGTGCGCGAGGCGGTGGGGCGCACCGCGCTGCGCGAAGCGCTCGACGGTGTGCGCGATGTGGAACGTCTCGCCAGCAAGGCCGCGGCGGGTCGTGCCACGCCGCGCGAGCTGCGCGCCCTCGGGGATTCGCTGGCGCGACTGCCGCAGGTGGCGAAGGCGGTGCGCGACGTGCTGTCGCATGCCAGTCAGGGCGGGGCACAGGGCGGCGAACTCGCGGCCATGCTGCACGACTGGGATGACGGCGCCGACTGCGCGGCGAAGCTCACGCACATGCTGGTCACGCGTCCGCCGTTGATGATCGGCGACGAGGATACCATCGCGCCGGGCGTGGACGCCGATCTCGACGAACTGCGTGCGCTCCGTGACGGTGGCAAGGATGCGATTGCCACCATCCAGCAGCAGGAGCGCGCGCGGACGGGCATCAGCAGTCTCAAGGTGGGCTACAACAAGGTGTTCGGGTATTTCCTCGAGATCTCGAACGCCAACCGGCACCTGGTGCCCGACGACTATCAGCGCCGGCAGACGCTCACGGGCGCCGAGCGCTACGTAACGCCGGCGCTCAAGGAATACGAAGAGAAGGTGCTCAGCGCCGCCGAACGCATCGAAACACGCGAGCGTGAACTGTTCGAGGCGCTGCGTCGGGAAGCGGGGGCGGCCATCGCGCGCTGGCAGCAGGTGGCGCGCCGCGTGGCGACGATCGATGTGCTGGCGAGTTTCGCCGATACGGCGGAGCGCGAGCAGTACGTGCGTCCCGAACTGCACGACGGCTTCGACATGGAGATCGTGGCGGGTCGTCACCCGGTGGTGGAGCGCATGATGGCGCGCGAGAAGTTCATTCCGAACGACCTCGTGCTCACCGACGACGCGCAGCTCATCGTGCTTACCGGCCCCAACATGGCAGGCAAGAGCACCATCCTGCGGCAGGTGGGGCTGATCCAGCTGCTCGCGCAGGTGGGGGCGTACGTGCCGGCGCGCAAGGCGCGACTCCCCATCGTGGACCGGTTGTTCACGCGTGTGGGGGCGAGCGACAATCTCGTGCGCGGCCAGTCCACCTTCATGGTGGAGATGAGCGAAACGAGCGCCATTCTGCACACGGCCACCCGCCGGTCGCTCGTCCTGCTCGACGAAATCGGGCGTGGCACGAGCACGTACGACGGGGTGAGCATCGCATGGAGCGTGAGCGAGCATCTGCACGACGGCATCGGCTGCAAGACGGTGTTCGCCACGCACTATCACGAACTCACGCAGCTCGCGAGCGAACTCACCGGTGTGCGCAACTTCACGGTGGCGGTGCGCGAGGTGGGTGATCAGGTGCTGTTTCTGCACCGGCTCATTCCCGGTGGGGCCGATCGCAGCTACGGCATCGAAGTGGGCCGGCTCGCAGGGCTGCCCGCCCCGGTGATCGCACGCGCCAAGGAAGTGCTGGCGCTGCTCGAAGGCGAGGGCGAGCAGATGGCCGCGCGTCTCACCGCCGATGGCATGCAGGCGCCGGTGAGCACCAGGCGACGCGGGCCGCGGCTCAAGCATCAGCTCGACACCGATCAGCTGGGCTTCTTCGGGGAGCCTGCCGCCCCGGTGGACGAAGCGGCCACACGCCTCAAGGCCGTGGTGAGTGCCCTGGACACCGACAGCATGACGCCGCTCGAGGCGCTCACCACTCTGGCGGCGCTCAAGAAGGGGGCGGCCGCCACGTGAGTCCGTCGTGACGACCGTTCCGCCGCCGAAGCCCACCAAGGCCGATCTCGAAGCGGCCGTCCACAAGACGGTGCCGGATCTCGTGGCGCCGAATCTCAAGGTGCTCTTCTGCGGGATCAACCCGGGGCTCTACACGGCGGCGCTGGGTCACCACTTCGGACGGCCGGGGAACCGCTTCTGGCCGGCGCTGCACGGCGCAGGCTTCACGCCGCGCCTGTTCAAGCCGTGGGAGGAGCACGAACTGCTGCCGTTGGGGTACGGCATCACCAACATGGTGACGCGTACCACCGCGGCCGCGTCGGAACTACGCCCCGACGAGTACGTGGCGGGTGGCCAGAGGCTCACGACACTCGTACAGCACCACACGCCGCGGGTGGTGGCCTTCCTCGGCATCGGGGCGTACCGTTCGGCGTTCGGTCGTCCGAAGGCGCAGCCCGGTCTGCAGCCCGAGCGACTCGGCGCGAGCCGGTTGTGGGCGTTGCCAAGTCCCAGCGGACTCAACGCCAATCATCAACTGTCCGACCTCGTGGCGCTGCTGCGAGCGCTACGCGCGTGGGTCGAGCAGTCGTGACCCTTCCACCTTCCCCATTCTCCGTCACCGTCATGCCGATCGTTTCGTCATCCCGTGGTCGGTCGCGCGCGTCTGCCGCGATGATTGCGCTCTCCACGCTCGGCCTTGTGGTCACGGCCGGCGCGTTCGGCGCGTGCAGCGATGGGGAGCAGCAGCCGGCGGCCAACGCAGATGGTATGGCCACCGCGGCGCCGGCCACGCCGAAAACGCCGGGCTACACGTTCGATGTGGTGGCCGAATATCCGCACGACACGGCGGCGTTCACGCAGGGACTGTTGTGGCACGAGGGCCGTCTGTTCGAAAGCACCGGCCAGGTGGGCACGTCGAACATCCGCGAAGTCACGCTCGCCTCGGGGAAGGTGGTGCGCCAGCAGGATCTCGAGGAGCCGCACTTCGGCGAAGGCATCGTCATTCTCGGCCCAACGCTGTATCAGATCACCTGGCAGAGCGGCATGGCGTTCACGTACGACTGGAAAACGTTCAAGCGTACGGGGGAATTCCGCTACGATGGCGAAGGGTGGGGGCTCACGACCGACGGCACGTCGATCATCATGAGCAACGGCAGCAACGTGCTCATCTACCGTGACCCGAAAACGTTCGCCGCCACGAAGGCGGTGGAGGTGAAGGATCACGGGAACACGGTGCCGCAGCTCAACGAGCTCGAGTGGGTGAAGGGCGAGATCTGGGCCAACGTGTGGCAGAAGGATTCGATCGCGCGTATCGACCCGGCCACGGGCGAGGTGACCGGATGGATCGACCTCACCGGCATTCTCCCGCCGCTCGATCGCACTGGAAAGGAGGACGTGCTGAATGGCATCGCGTACGATGCGGCTACGGACAAGATCCACGTGACGGGGAAATTGTGGCCGAAGGTGTACGAGATCCGGGTGAAGGAGAAGTGAGCGGGAGGCCCATCGGAAAAACAGCGTCTGCTGGCGCTGTCTTGTGCTAACACGAGATGAGCTTCAACGTATTTTGGTCCGTCCGTCCCGCGGTCATCCGGCCGCAGGTCACTCCTCGTCGTGTATTCCATTGGGTCAATCTGCCAATTCCGCGACGCCATCCCGTCGCGCCTTTCTTCAGACATCGATAGCGTCCGTCGGTGCCGCATCGGCGGCATCGGCGCTCTCTCCGGAGCAGCTCTGGGGACAGCAGCGTCGCGCACAGTACTCGCAGCTGATCGAGCGGATCGGGCAGCGGGCCGAGTGGCGCGACATTGATCTGCGGCTCGTTCGGCGCACCACGCTGGGGATGACGTCGGGTGACGTCGCTCGCGTGAAGGCCATCGGTTTCAGTGGCTATCTGGAGGAGCAGCTGGCCGCGGAACGGCTCGACGATGCGCAGACTGACGCGCGACTGGCGCGCTATCCGGAGTATCAATACTCCCGCGCCGAATTCCTGCGGCTCGAGCAGACGGACAACTTCTGGCCGGTGACGCCCATGCTGCAGCGCGCGATCATCGAGCGCGCGGCGTTCTCGCGCCGACAGTTGAAGGAGCGGATGATCGAGTTCTGGACCGATCATTTCTACATCAACTTCACGCCGGCGCGCATCATCGACTATCGAGAGGTAGTCATTCCGCACGCATTGGGCAATTTCCATGATATGGTCCGGGCGAGCATGCGTTCGACCGCCATGCTGCAGTATCTCGACCAGGTGTGGAGCACGAAGTACGGCGTGAACGAGAACTACGCCCGCGAGCTCCTCGAGCTCCACACGTGTTCACCCTCCATCGGCTATACCCAGCAGGACGTGCACGATTTCGCGCGTATCCTCACTGGGTGGACGGTCGACAACGGCTGGAATTTCCAGTATCGGGC
>Ga0222712_10004161_pt1 | contig 15292 bp, 8 predicted proteins | sample C33_657DmetaG_FD_165043 | JGI IMG/M metagenome (GOLD analysis project Ga0222712, IMG submission 165043) | Estuarine water microbial communities from San Francisco Bay, California, United States - C33_657D | ecosystem: Environmental > Aquatic > Marine > Unclassified | place: USA: California... | reverse complement strand
TATGGCTGCAAACTTAACCTCCTTTTCGGCGCAGAAAGTTCTAGCTATAGCTATTTTCCAGTTGGGCCCGGCGGGAGTATGGATGATATTTTTCTCAACGTTGGTGAGGCTTTAGCTGGCGCAGTTTCTAATGACAAAATTTCAGACTTTTTGCGAAACATAACAATTATCAGTCGGATCGGTGAAAGACCTGTATTGGATATCTCAGGGCTTGCACCTGAATCAGTTAATGACAAAAACACACCTCCGATTGCTGCGGGAATTGGCTTTGGTCAGTTGACTATTGGCGCTGATCGCATCGTTGACTATGTTGCAGATGCCATGACGCGAGTTCAAGTTGAGCAGTTACTGTGGCCTGAATTTGATAGCACGCTTCTGAAGAAGGGAGCATCAGTCACAGTCGTTGAGTTAATCCAAGAGAAATCTGATCAAGCGTGGCAAAATTTCTGATCGAATCAGGTCTTGATCAGAGAGGTTCAGAGAACCATATCTTCGCCGCATTGCTCCCCGACCAATTACAGGAGCTAATCCGCCAAACTATTGGTGACCTCATAGAGAAGAACATCTCTGCAACATCTCAGCCTATTGCTTCCTTCTCTGAGTCCGTCTGGTCCGGGTGGGAAACTGAGTCCGATACGTTTTTGAAGTTCATAAAGAGCGAGATAGACAGTAGGGCACAAACATGGGTTCCTGAGATTCAAGAGAAACTACTGGATCTTGTGGCTACTGAATTAGCGTCGAATGGGTATTCGGTACTTACCAACCTGACTGAACGCTTAGAGAAGGAAATCCGAGAGTACGTAATCCCTGAATTCATTCTAGACAATGCAACTTTTGCAAAAGCAGCTCGTGATTATCAGCGGGCTTTTGGCGATCGCTTGGTGGAGCTTGCCGATGGCTTGAGTGCTGTGAGTAATCAAAACAGCGCGTTCCTTGAAAAGACGACCGCTTCTTTAAGTCGATTACTTGAGTGCCATGTGAATGCTTATGTCAGCGACGTTGCAGCCTCACTATTTGAAGATTTGTTGAGTTTCTTTTTTGAGCCATTAAAGAATCGGTTAGCGGAATCAAGATTTAGCCTACATATGCAGCAACGAGAAACAATTTCGCCTATTGGTTCTAGAAATGACTTTCCAGAATTTCCAGCGTGGGGTTCGGGTGTTGTTCCGAGTAGATATAAGCCAGTGGCGATAGAGCAAATCTTGGTTGATTGCACAGATTATGAATCTACCTATGAATTTTACGCCTCAAAGGATTCAGGCAGAGCACCCGCATTCAAACAATCTGTCAGCTCTGCTCTACTTGGCAAGAAGCTGAATTCATTACCTGGTGATAGAAACGATCAGACATTGATTACTGTGGTAAGTCGATGGACAACTAACGTGCATGATGGGAAAACTCTGACAGATGCTGCTTTAGGTAAGCCTGATTGGAAGTTTCACACTGACCTTGCAGAGCTTTCTGAGAACAATCGTCGTTGGTTAAGAGTCAAAGATAGTTCGTTTGGAAAATTCACAGATATGTCGATTCGTGATTTCGTCTTGGCTTTAGGCGAAAGCCCAGCTATCCGTGCAGCGCGAGAGCTCAAGTTTCAGTATGCCTTCTTGGCGATGATTAGAATGGCCTCTCCAAGCATTAAGCTCAACCTCAGGGCGGTTTCTAAGTTTGTCGCTGCACCTCGTGGTGGGAGCGCTTACGAGACGATACTCGAGTCGAGCAGAATCCCCTTTGCAATCGATTCAAATGTGGGGCAGACGTGTGTAGGTGTATTACAACAATTTGGTGTCGATTTATGGAGTCCGGCATTTAAGAGCACGTGGTTTGATGCGGGGAGCAAAGCCTCAACAATGTTTGCAGTAGCTACACATAGAGATTCATTGCCGGCATGGGCATTTGAATCGCTCACTGAACCGATTTTAGAGCAAGTTGCTCAGTCAAAGATTAGCCCTCAGACATGGGCTCAATTCTGGGATGGGCGACGTTCTAGACCTTTAGTGGAGGCGATTCCATTTGAAACCGAGATGCGCCGATCCATCATCACTGGTTGGTTTATCTCAAGGTTGTTTGGAATGAGCGTAGTTGAAGGCGTTCCAGCAGGACACACTGTCAAGGTTTGGAATCCAACTCTAGAAGTGCCAGGGTGGAGTACTTTCCCGAACCCGTTACTTCCAACTCACCGTGAGGGTGGGAGAAGAAATTGGATGCTTCCTCAATTGTTGGTCTCTGCAGGAATCGCCCTAGCTGAATTTGGACATTCGGGAGATCCAGAATTTATCTACGGATACCGATTACTCAAATATTTAGGTCGTGAGGTGACTACTACATTTAACGGCCGTGATCATTGGGATGGCTGGGGCGCAGGGGATGCACTTCCGACTGGCGCTATTTCGCAGTCAACATTCATTAAGGATTGGGTTATAACTGGAAGAAAACCCGACGACTCTCTCGAACTGTCGCCACTTCTGCAAAGTGAGCTAGATAAAGATCCGGATCGACGGGCAGCACTTATTGCAACGGTTGAGAAGTTGCGTGCCGAGTACGCTGCTGTTTGGGTCGAGTATTCGAGTGTTGAGTGGCAAAATCTTCCAGAGACATGGGAACTCAAAGAAGATATTGATTTAGCTTTCGGTGACATCATTCGATACATTAAAGAGCTACAAGAAGGAAATGAAGGCTCGCAGATAGATTAAAAGTTTTAGAAGTAACTAATTTAAACTCTTAATACTCCAGTTCAACGTCGCAGCTATTGCTACCCACACTTGATATGGCATGACTGCTATCGCCATTGGTATTGAGATAGTGAAGAGGATGTAGGTCATGGGAATGGTGAGGAGGGCGGTTGCGGTGAGGGCGAGTGCTGCGCCGGTGAGATTGTGGGGGCGGTAGAAGAGCCAGGCCCAGGTGAGTGCGGCAGCGACTGAAAGTGCGAAGAATGCGATGTAGGTAAAGGCTGCGGGTTTGGATGCGCGTTGGCCGATGATGGTGGCAGCTATTCCAAGGACGATGAAGTTATAGGGCCAGATGATTCCGAAAATAAATCCTGGTGGTTGCCATGAAGGTTTATTGATGTTGGCATACCAATTATCGCCAGTGTTTACCCAGAGACCCGATCCGATGACATAGATCAGCACAATTGCAATTCCACTTGCTGCGGTCAGGGTGCGAAAGCTCATGCAGTGATCTTACTTGGCGGCTATTTGAGCGCGATTTAGGATTTTAGTCTATGTCTATTCTGTGAGTATGCGGGTTCATTGGGCATATAGGTAGGCCACCTTGTTAAACTTAGGGCTTGAGCTCGTGATCACCGCTATCAAAGGCCGCTGGAGGGCTGGCAATTGCCACCATTGGCGTTCTGCGAAAAGAGGAATCGTTGTGTCTAGGTTTTTAATTGCACTCATCTTGGTACTGGGCTTAAGCCCGGGGGTGGCTCAGGCTGCGCCATCGGTGGCGAGTGCGCAACAAGAGGTCAATCGATTACGTACTTTGGCGGCTGAAAAGTTTGAGGATGCCAACGAGGCAACTATTCGCATCAAGGCTCTGGAGCGCGAGACGGGTGCTCTAGAAAGTCGGGAAGCGGTCCTGCGTAAGGAACTCGATGCAGCCAGTGCGACATTATCTCGCATCGCAATCTCGCAGTACACAGCCGGTGGATTCGGCCAGGGATTTGACCTGCTCTTCTCATCTGATCCTTCCAAGTATCTCTCCGATGCAGGGGTTATGGATTTACTTGCACGAAATTACTCAACGCAGTTACGTGAGTATGCAACGACAAAGCAGAAGGTAGAAGCCTCACAGTTAGTTGTCGCAGATAGAACGGCGCAGTTGCGGGCAGAGCGCGAGAAGCTTAATAAGCAGGTAGCTGACGCCAAAGCTGATTTAGCTAAGGCGGAGAAGATTCTTAAGGGTTTAAAGAAGGAAGATCGTGAACGCCTGGCTCGAGAAGAGGCTGCGCGTGAGAATAAGATTTTGGATGCGTCAAAGAAATACGCTGCAAGCTATGTAGGAGATAACTCGCGCGGATCGAAGGCTCTGAAGTATGCACTCATGCAAGTGGGCGATGTCTATGTGTGGGCAGCTGCCGGGCCAACGCGCTGGGATTGTTCAGGATTAACAATGCGAGCATTCCAGCAGGCTGGTGTCTCGCTTCCGCATTCATCTCGTATTCAAATTCGATATGGAAAGTCGATCTCTTCGCGCTCGCTTAAGCCGGGAGATTTAGTCTTCTTTGGTAAACCAATTAGCCATGTTGCTATTTATATGGGTGGCAGCAAGATGGTGCATGCACCTCGTCCAGGCAAGAGAGTAGAAGTAACTAATTTCACTATGTCATTTGGACGCAAACCTTTTGTAGGCGCACGTAGACTATGAAGATGAAAATTAGTTCGCTCCTAATTCTCGTACTTGTTGGTGGTTTATTTCTGTCGAGTCAGCCTGCTTTCTCAGCTACTCCTAAGCCAACGTTGGCCCAGATTGAGGCGGCGAAGAAAGCTGAGGCGGCGAAGAAGAAGATTGCAGCCGATGCTCTCAAGAAATTAGAAAGCGCTCGCGGCAATCTCAAGGCGCTAACGGGAATTGCAAATGCTGCTCGGGCAAAATATGTTGCAGCGCAACGAGAGTTAGTTGTGGCTACAGCAAAATCACAGGCTGCAACCAAGGCATATGAAGAGGCGGCAGCATCTGTTGCATTTACACATCGCGAGATTGGCAAGTTAGCTATTCACGCATATACATCAGGTGGCGGGGTAAGTGATCTAGAAGCAGTTTTAAGCGCCAGCGGACCGCAAGACATGATTGATCGCCTCTCAACAATTGAAAATTTAGGTGTAAAAAATAAGACGGCGCTGACACGCTTCAAGGCGGCAGAGGCAATTGCACAAACGGCAAAGGTAGTTGCCGATAAGGCAAAGGAAGAGCAGCGTTTGGTTACCGTGCGCGTTGCTGCTGCCAAGAAAGAAGCCGATGATGCAGAAGCCGAGCAGAAGAAAGAGGTAGATAAGCTGCAGGCGGTGCAGGATAAGTTGCAACGAGATTTGGCATCTGCCAAGAGAGTTCGCGTTACTTTAGAACAGCAGAGACAGCTTGCGATTTTGGAAGAGGCTCGCGCAAATGAGGCGACAAAAGTTCCAGGTCAATCAAAGATTTGGAAGACGGGCGGACCAACGGGAGTAAGTTCATCGCGAACGACTGAAGCGATGAGATTGAAGGCTGTGGAATTTGCTAAGCGTCAGGTGTTGGCGGGTAAGCCGTATGTGTGGGGCGATGAAGGTCCGAACGCTTTCGACTGCTCAGGACTTGTTTACGCTGCATATAAAGCAGCAGGGCTAGGTTGGCCGAACTGGGATCGACTTAACTCGGGGTTGTATTACACCTACATAAAACAGATTCCTCTATCGGAGATGCAACCAGGCGATCTGCTCTTCTACTCATACAAGGGAACGATTAGCACTATTCACCACATCAGCATTTATGCTGGAAACGAGATGATGTGGGAAGCGCGATCAACTAAGAGCGGTTTGAAGTATTCAAATATCTACAGCATGCCCGGCCTCATGCCTTACGCCGGCAGAGTGTAATTTGGTGAAAGATGTGAGAAGCCGCAAGGTGATCGTTGGTTTTGTTGCTGCTCTTCTACTTCTTGGAGTAAATCCGGCTAGTGGTGCTGGCCAGGATATTGGAACACTCTCACACATTCATAGCGTGCGCGCATATGGGGATCAAGTAATTCTTGGTACGCACGAAGGACTCTTTCGATATGTCGATGAGAAAACTGTTCGCCTCATAGGCAAAGAAATTTTTGACGTCATGGGTCTAGCTGTCTTTGGAAAGCAACTTTATGCAAGTGGACATCCAGGATCGAGTTCCAAGTTGCCACAGCCTGTGGGGCTACTTTCTTCTGCAGATGGTGGCAAGAGTTGGAAGAAAATGGGATTGCAAGGGGAAGTTGATTTTCATCTTCTAGAGACTGCCGGTGCTGAAATGTATGGCGCTGATTCAGGAAGTGGCAATCTTCTTTACTCCAATAATGCGGGAAATAAGTGGACGAGTCGAGGCAAGAATTTAATGAGTGATATCGCGATTAATCCAGCCAAAGTCGGCTCTGCGCTTGCTTTGCGTGATGGGAAGTTGATTTCTACGCAGAATTCATTTACCAAGATGCGTGCAGTTGATTCCACGTTGATCTTTTCTTCAATTGATTGGCTCTCAGAGAGCTTGCTTGCCACATCGGGCAAGAGCCTCTATCGATCTAGTGATCTTGGGCTGACATGGAAAAAGCTCAGTGATTTTCCAGAGGCCACATCCACCGTGACGCAATCTTCGAAGATCATCGCAGTTGTTGCTGGAAATTCAATTTATAAATCAACAGATGGTGGCAAAACCTTTAAGAAGATGTAATTAGGCGGAGATTTCTCTCTGCGGTTATGAAGCTTGTGTGATGTTTATTTCAGGTGTGAGTTCGTCGTACTTGGCGATCCATGTGTATCCACATTCAGGGCAAGCGGTCATTGGTCCAAAGTCATCGTTGTGAACGATTTCAAGGTCAATAGACCGGCAAAGATCGCAGGTTGGAAATTCTTGATATGTTGGCATGACACTTCCCTTCTATGCCTAGGTTCAGGTTCGGGGAAGCATCAACATTCTGCAGCACTACTTGGGGGTAGGGCGCGCGGCGTTGTTTAACCTCAGGTGAACTATCGGCGAAATCCTTGTGGCCTAGATCAAGCCTTTTTCGAGACCTTCGAGAACTTCCTGTGCGCGCTCTTTGAGTTCAGGTAGATCAGATAAACGATTGAGGCCAAATACTTGTTGTGACATGCGATGGTTCTTGGCAAAAGTTTCTTTATGACGATCCAGGAAATCCCAATACAAAGTGGTGAACGGACATGCGGTATCGCCGGTGCGAAGCTTTGGATTATATGCACAGCCCTTGCAGTAATTACTCATGCGCGAGATGTAAGCCCCTCCTGCTGCATATGGCTTTGTCATCATGAGGCCACCATCTGCGTGCAAGCCCATACCGATGATGTTGGGGACCATTACCCAATCGGTGGCATCGATAAAGACGCGACGCATCCATTCGAGGAACTCTTGTGGGTTGGTGCCGGTGACAAGCGCGAGGTTACTTAAGAGCATAAGGCGCGGAATGTGATGGACCCAGGCGCGTTCGTTGATATCTGTAACAGTTGATTTGATGCAGTTCATTTCTGTTTTATTGGGATCTTCAAAAAGCGGCAAGAGCTTGCGGGCTGCCTGAAGTTGATTGTTGTCGCGGTATTCCGGGCCAAGAAACCAATACATACCATTGACATATTCGCGCCAGCCGATGATTTGGCGGACAAATGCTTCGGCGGATTCGATGGGGACTTTGCCGGTTTTAAATGCTTTTTCAGCAGCTTGAATCACTTCGGCTGGGTGCAAGAGTCCGTTGTTCATGTAGGGACTTAAGAGCGAGTGATGCAGTGACCAACTATCTAGCGCCATCGCATCTTCGTAGGGGCCGAAGTGCGCAAAGTGGTGAGTGATGAAGTAATCCAGTTGTGCAAGTGCACCTTTACGTGTTGTAGCCCAAGTGGTGGTGGGGGTCATCTTTAACTCTTTGGCTACTTCGGTATCAATCTCATCGCGAGTGTGTTCAAGGTAAGCGGGCCATGTGTAGTTCTTTGGTGGCGGCAGGCGATTGTCTTTATCGAAGTTCCACGCACCACCTGCTGGTTGATCGCCCTCCATCAAGATGTTAAGGCGCACACGTTGTTTGCGATAGAAGTTTTCCATCAGGTAAGACTTTTGAGAACCTGCCCATGAGGCAAAGAGATCTCGAGAAGTTAAGAAGAAATCATTCGGGATGAATTGAACTTTCAGTGTGGTGAGTTTTTCGGTGAGGCGAAAAGATGATTGTTCGGCGCAGATGATCGGTGCGTTTTTATTTTCCTTCTGGATTTCTTGCAAACCAGTTGGGGTGTCAGCGGTTTTGCGATAATCAACTGTGAAGCCTTCGGCTTGTAGATCCTTGGCGAAGTGGCGAGCCGATGAGATAAGAAAGAAGAGACGTTCTGGGTGCCAGTTTGCACCTTCGAGCATCGCTTGACTTTCGATCATTGCAATCACATCGCTTGTTTTATCTGCGCCTTTGAGAACGCCGAAGTCGCGGTGGAGCTGATCAAATGGAATGTAGAGAATGCGTTGCGCTGGCCCCGGATTCATGGCAAAAGGCTAGAGCATTTGGCCCTTGGCAGTCAGGTGAAATCTCGACTGGTCACGCGTGACATTAGGGGAGGGCACAGGTAAGAATTAGCCATGGCATTTTTTGATAACAGTAAGAAGAAAAAGAAGGTCGACGAGGTTATGGCCTCGATGCACGCCCCAGAGATTCCAGCGAATCTGCCGGATTGGTTTGTTAAAGGTGCGGTGGATATGCCATCGCTCTCGATATTTAATAAATGTACAGTCCTTGCAAATTCATGGATCAATGTTGAGGTTGCTGCTGTCTATGTCGGTAATCGAATTCCCGTGCAATGTAGCCAATGCGATGACGCCACATCATGTTCGACCTGTGGCAAGGGTCCAAGTAATTACTTGAAGATGATGTCTGCCAATGCCGATGGCGATTATCTCATCTGGAATCTCTCACGGTCAGAGCGTTCGCAAGACATGAGGGTGCAAGATGGAATTTTCGCTTTCTTTGATGCGTCGATCTATGCAACTTTCAATACTGCTTTCCAATTCTTATTTGAGTCCCAGAAGATGGTGCCTGTGCGCCTAGGAACTATCGCAGTGGCTGACACCGGAGATGGTTCTGGACGTTTATTTATGGCGGATGCATTTGCAACGATCGATAGCGATGACTTCATAACAGGTGTTGACGTTCTGCCGGGTGAGTATCAAGTCGTTGCTTGGATTGGTTACACAAGCTCAGGAGATTTAGCGCCGATGGCGATGGGAGCATTCGGTCCAGAGCTACATGCTGATCTTGCACGAGATATTGTTAGCGCTCCTGCAATCAATCCCGAGCTCCGTGGAATCATTGAGGGAAGTCCGGATGGCATGGTCTTTGCCCGCATGGGAAATAACCAAGATCATTACGCTGATATAAATCGAGATTTCCCATTTAATCAAGGCGATATGACGTGGCATTTGCAGCGAATGCTCGAGACAAACGAGGAAGAGTTCTATAAGCGACTAGAAAATGAATTTGTTCTAGAAGATTGTGTATTTTCGGCCTACGCCTTCCACGTGCGTGGAAAGAAGAGCGCCTCAAATCGAGCCATTGATGTACTCGAGAGAAAGTTTGGCTCAGACCTTAGTGAAGCCCAACGTCGCGATGCAGTGAATCTGCGGGCCTTGCCTGCTGGTATTCCTCCGCAAAGTTTTCACTGCTCTCGGTTAGGACTCGCGTTCCAAAATCAGGCAGATCGCGAAAGCTCGCAAGGAAATGAAGATGCAGCACTTGCCAGTTACTTCCAAGCTGCGATGTATGGAAACCCAAACGCATTAGGTTCATTTACTTGGCATCATTTGTTGGCTGGTAATTGCCAGGCGGCGATTGATGGCTATGAGAAAGCTAAATCAAAGTGTATCGATCCGTATCGCACTGGTGTGGTGAAGTCGAGCGCGTTCCATCTAGGTGTACTCACTTCGGAGATGGCTAACTGCGATTCAAATTACGCACTCTCTCGCTTGGGTGCAGGTGCAAAACTTGGTGAAGCTATTGCAATCTGGGAACCAAACCTTGATTCAGGACATACAGAGACACGTTTCTTCTTAGCGATGGCTCAACACAAAGTCGGCGAGTTTGAGGGAAGAGATGCCACGCTGCGCGGTATGAGCAATGATCAGTGGAGTGAAATGAAAGATGAGATGAGAGATATGAGCCGTAACGCTAAAGGATTCTTTCAATCATGGTGTGCTGAGGGTGCTGAATTCTTAAAGCAGTTCAAGCGCTAACGCTTAAGGGAGAAGTTCGCGTCCAGCGACGAAGTGGCGGCTGATAACTCCGGCTTCAAGTGCTGAGTTGAAGATTGCGATCTCATCAAGTGATGCCCAAGAACCTTGATAACTGACTGGGCAAAGTATGTCGCTACCCAGACACTTATTTGATGGGTACGAGAGAGTGCGAGCAAAGTGAATATCGGCATTGGTGCCAATGTTGATGGCATCTGTGGCCGCTTGTCCGACCAGTTGACCATCGATGTAGAGGCTCTGTGTTGCACCGTTAGCAACCCAAGCGAAGTGGTGATATTTGCCGTTATAAAGGTCATTGGCCAAAGGTGCTGCAGTCACGATTGCACGACGATCAGATGCTGAACGTGAGAACTCGCCTGAAATAGTTCCTTCAGGATTTAGTGAAAGCCTAATGAAACTCACGCCATTGGCAGCATAGAAAATTGTCTCGGCAGATCCAACTCGATTTGAGTAGACCCAACCAGAAATTGTGAATACAGAATCTGAGAATAAGTCATTTATCTGGCGGAGATAGAAGCCAGAGTTGTTATTTGTGGCAGAGACGAAGCCATCAGTTACGCCACCTGTTGTGCGAACTGATGAAGATGACCCAAGCCATAAGTTGGTATTTAGCGTCAACGCAGTTGAACCAGAGTTAGCAAGCACGCCATTCATACGGAAGTAATAGGCAGGAGCATCTTGCAAGAGGTTCTGTGAATATGCGATCGCATATAGATTGACGGTCAGAGGAGCTGAGGTTCCACTAAATCGAGTTTCAGGTGTTATTCCGTTAAACACTGGCGTGACGCGGAATCGATATGAAGTTCCAGGAGTTAGGCCTGTGACTGTGGCTGAAGTGAGTGTGCTGTTGGCCCGAGCAAATTCAGACCAGGTTGTGCCATCCGTTGAAACTTCTACCTTGTAGGTTGCAAGACCTGCTGTCATTGCAGGCGCGCTCCACGTGAGTGCGAGTGAGGTATTGCTCAATGAAATTTTCGAGGCCACAACATTGGTAACTGTTGGACTTCCTGTAGTTATTGCGGCAGTTGTTGCTTGACCAGTGAGTTCAAGTGCTGCGCTAAAGCTTGGAGTGATGCGGAATCGATATGAAGTTCCGAAGGTAAGTCCTGTGACTGTTGCAGATGTTGCCGTAGATGCAGTGCGCTCGAAGACTACCCAAGTAGTGCCATCTGTAGAGACTTCAATCTGGTAATTATCAAGGTTGGTGGTGATGGTTGGAGCAGACCAGGTGAGGTTAACGGTTGAGAAGATTGAAGTTGAAGGTGTCGCAAGAGCGTTTGTGACCTTCTGGAAGTTTGTCGTTGCGCTATTTGAAACCGTTGCGGCAGCTGCAGAGATAGATGTACCGATACTTGGAGTCACGCGGAAGGTATATGCGGTACCAGCTTCAAGACCTGTAACAGTAGTTGCTGTAACAGTTGAATCTGGGCGAGTGAAAGTTGTCCAGGTGTTGCCATCTTTGCTGTATTCAACGAGATAAGTTGTAATTCCTGATGTCTGTGATGGTGCCATCCAAGAAAGAGCTACTGAATCAATCTTGCCAGCAACAGCTGTTGCAGTCACTGTTGGAACTTTTACAAAGACATCAAAGGTGATTGGATTGGAAGAGATGATCGTTCCAGCTGCATCTTGGGCTGTAATCGTCATTGTGTAGCGGCCTTGTGGCAATGAGACAAAGCTAAAGTTAATTGATGCTGGTGATCCTGGATTTGTCGCCCATGAGTAATCACCCAGTGGACTAGTTGTTTCGCGAGTTGCACTGCTGCCAGCTAGCGTCGGCAGGTAATTTGCCGCGCTAAAGCCTGTGGGACCCTGCAACCTAATCGCAATGCGGGCTGTTGCAAAGCTGGCATTGGTAAATCGATCATTTGTAAATGTTGTGGTTACAGTCTGTGAAGCTGTTGTGAATCCAGTTGAAGTAGAAGCGGTAGCACTCATCTTTGGAGCAGCAGCAGCACTCCCTGGTGTCACTGCAAGAGGAACAACTGGTCCACCGTATTCAACGATGTATCCCAACGCCCAACTCCAGCGAGAATTACTGAGTGTGTCGATTGGCCCGTCATTCCACACACCGTATGAATCAGCCATCGCCCAGTTTTCACCGCCATACGCATTATTTGGTTCGCCCGAACCCCAGTTGGAATAGCCGGCGGTAACTGGGCAATTAGAAGTTCCAGGGGCTGCAAAGAAAGCAACGTTTGCTTCTGGTCCATCGGCATATCGCCAGCAACCCTCTTGTTGTGCGTCACTGACACCGAGCCAGAAGCTGTTGTTGCCAGCTTTTCTGCGAAGTAGTTCAAACTCTGCTGCAGTATTTGGTGTTGCAAGGTATCCCTGCATACCGAGGTAAGTCATACCGAGGGCATTGGTGCGAGCTGTCTGCCAAGGAATTCTGTCGTAGATGAATTGGTAGTAATGGCCGTTCTTACCGTAGAGCTGAACAGTAGGAACTTCCAGCACAACATCATCGGAGGCAGTTGCCTTACCTATGCTGTTCTTAATTTCAACGGCGCAGGTAAGTCTCTTGCCAACCGCCAAGTCATAAACATCTCCTGTAAAAATCAGATTTTGAGTTGAGCTCAAAATTGTGTCAAAGGTAGATGAGTAAGAATTAGAGATAACACCCCAGGTAAAGGTTGCTTTCTCGTCACCGACAAGCTTTCGAATCTCACAGATGAGAACCTGGTTATCAGGAATAGATTGGGAAGTTATCCCCTTGATATTTGCCTCGAAATATTCTGGAGCAGTTGGCTCTTTAACGTATGTCTGTGCAGCCGCGGTGCCTTGAGCGACAAGATTTGTAACGGTGACCTTGCACTGCAGATACTTACGAACACTGGTCAAAATATTTGCTTGGTCAAAGAAAAAAGTTGAGTTGAGTCCAACAACCGGTGCTGTCGCAGAATTTGACCATGAATAATTCTGCACGGTCCACTCATACTTGATCGACTCGTATTGATCAGGTTGTTGAACCTGGCAGGTAACAATCTGCCCTGGAGTTGGAGTGACGTTTGATTCCAGACCCTCAATAGTTACTGAAGGTGAAGGTGAACCTAGATATGGCATCGAAACACTCACGTAGTTATAGCGTGTGCCGCCATCTCCAGTGACGCCAGATCCGCAGATAATTGATTTGTTAAGCGCCTTTAAAATAATCTCTTTCGTCAGAATTAAGGTGGTGCCTTCGCCAACCTGAATTGCACTTGAGCTCAATTGATCGCGCGAGTAGAAATTACCGACATACCAAACTGGGCGAAGGATGGTTCCCGCATTATTGCGCCAGGTCGCATTTGAACAAGAGATATTCGTTCCTACCTTTGGCGCAGTTGACCCAAGGCCAGTTATTGATTGCGGAGTGTCAAGGACTGGAGCCGATGGAATACTGACCTTAGTTACAACTTGCAATTGAGCTGTTCGCGACTTACCGAAAACCAGACAGGTGAAAGTCTGTCCTGCATCTTCATTTGTTACCAGAACCGAAGTGCTGCGCTCACCTGAAATACGAGATGGCGTTGACCAGTACACATCAAAATCAACGGTGTTTTCAGACCATGTGCCTTTGTCGCAGGTGAGTGTGGAGCCCACGCGTGCGCTCCCAGAGATGGATGCAGGAACGATATTTGTTGGAGCCGCTTGGTTATATTCCTTAGCTGCCTTTGTGACGAGAACAATTCCAGTTGAAATATTCTTTAGGTAGTAAGTAACGCGGGTAAAAATCGTTGGTTTTCCACGATCACACCCTTGGGCAGATCCCCAGCTTGTTAATCCAACAAGAATTTGTTTCCCATCGACAACGCCCATGAGTGGGCCACCTGAATCGCCACTGCAACCGCCAGCATAAAGTTTCTCTGCCTTGATGTAGCGACCGCTTGCAAGCATTACTTCTGGTTTGAATGAGCTTTCGTAAGCACGCTTTGCTGCAGCATCTTGCAGATCAAGGTCTGCAGTACGGAGAAACTTTGCAACCTCTTCGTTTTGATCTTGGCCCCAGCCGTACATTTTAAATTTGGTGAGTTTGCTGACTTTTGCGATCTGGGCAGCCGTTGGAATGGATACCGGTTTAATGTCTGTGACAGGAGTAGTGAGTTTGAGAAGTCCTAAGTCGTTGGTAATTGTTTTCTTGCTATATCGCGTATCGCGCCAGGTTCCTGAAACTTCACGAAAGGGTTCATCGCTATCGAGAGTGTCTGAGCCAAGCTTGACCCAATAAAAACCACGATCGAATGTGCAGTGCGCTGCCGTGATCACGATATCTGCTCGGATCAACGAGCCAGTACAGATGAATTCTTTCTCCTGATTGAGGTTTTTTGTGTACCAAATCGAGGCAACCCAAGGAGCAGTGCTGCTTGCTTCCGGAACTTCTTCGCCGAATACGACGGCCTTAGCTTGACTGGTTGCAAAAGGTGCAACAAGAAGACCAACGATGAGCGAGGACGCGAGGGAGACGGCAAGGCCGCGACGACGCATCGACATCGTTACTCCTTTACGAAAGTTATCTTGCTACACCCAGGTGATACGAGGACTGCTCCGCGCTCAAAAGTTCCTGTTGCAATCCAATAGGCAGTAATTTTACTTCCCTTATAAGTACCTGAATCAACTCCAATAGTGATACCGGAGATGCCTAAGGATTTTATGCACGCTTGATGGGTCCCAGAGAGACTGGTCAGACTTCCTGGAAGTTCGAGGGGGAGAATCTCTTCAGCAATTGGCCCGATATACCCGCTGTAATTGGCCCCTGAATTTGTAGCTCGGACCGATTGAGAGAGATCTCTTCCAACATCTTCACCATTGCCGTAGATCGCGCCACCATCCTGTGGTTCAACACCCGTTGGGATTTCTGTTTCTGAGGTTGGTTCTGCTGTTGGAGCTGCTGTCGCATCTGTTGCAGGTGATGTTGAATCTACAGAATCTGTTGGTTGCGTTGTTGTTGGAGCCGTTGTCTCGTGGTTTGTAATCGGTGGGATCACTGTTGTTCCGTCATTGGAAAGTCCGTTAACTCCGACAAATGCCATGACGGTCAAAATTGATGCAGCAGCCAACCACGATGAGTTTTTGGTTACGCGCTCTGCAAAAGTTTTTCCAAAGCGAGCGCTGCGGATGACGGCGGCATCTTCTGCCACTAGAGATTTCAGGTGGGCATCAAAGCGGGATGCAACATCGGCTGGCATTGCTTCTGGCTGCTTATCGCTAGCTAGAGATGCCAACGCTTGCTCGATCTCACGTTCGTCTCTTGGATCCATTACTGGCCACCTTTCTCTACTTTGACGGATTGGACGGGGCTTTGGTTCCCGACCTCGCGCTCGCTCAGATACTCCGCCAGCGCCTCTTTGCCCCG
>Ga0222712_10004160_pt1 | contig 15292 bp, 11 predicted proteins | sample C33_657DmetaG_FD_165043 | JGI IMG/M metagenome (GOLD analysis project Ga0222712, IMG submission 165043) | Estuarine water microbial communities from San Francisco Bay, California, United States - C33_657D | ecosystem: Environmental > Aquatic > Marine > Unclassified | place: USA: California... | reverse complement strand
TTGCCGGTACCGGTGCCGATGGGGGAGTTACCGCGAGGGGAGGCGCGAAACGGGGCGCGCGTCGCGAACGCGACCGAGCGAGGGGATTTCGCGCGCGATGGCAAAGCACTCGTCGCGTTTGACGACGTGGAGAGGCGGGAAAAAGAGAAAAAAGGTTTCGCGCGCGAGGACGCGCGCGGCGAACGGGCGAGCGCGCGCGATGTTCAAGGGATTGGGAAGGACAGCGGGCGAGTCGCGAACGCGGCGAGCGTCGCGACGGGGACGCGAGCGGGAACGCGCGAGCGCGCGCGCGCGGAGTTCGAGAGCGATGAAACGCACGCCAGGGCGCGAGTTCGAGGGAAAAGTAGCGATCGGGCATCGGTGAGCACGGATAGTAGGGAGAATGAGGGCGCCGGGGAGGAGGGCGGAGCGAGGTACGCTCCGTCGTCGACGAATCCATTCGTTAACGACGATCAGCCGGGAAGTTCGACGGATTACGAACAGTCCGATGGTGGGTTGTCTCCGCGTCATCGTCGCGCTGGGAGCGGATCGGGGAAGTGGAGCGAAGTAAGTTACACGACGTCGGATGATGGCATGTTGCGCATGTGTCATACGTCGCTCGCGCCGACGAAACCGAGACGGTGGACGCGAGGGGATAATTTGGGCGAAGGTTCTTACGGAAACGTGTGGCTGGCGCTCAACGGCGACACCGGCGAGCTGTTCGCCCTCAAAGAGGTTCGCGTGGGGAGTGGCAGCAAACACCGGGACGAATCGATTGAACAACTCGAGCAGGAAGTCAACGTTTTATCTCGCTTGGTGCATCCAAACATCGTGCGGTACATCGGCATCACGCGAGAAGAAACCGCGCTGTTCATTTTTCTCGAATATGTCCCAGGCGGTTCCATCGCATCGCTCGTGCAGCGGTTTGGTAAATTCGAAGAAAATGTCATTCGCGTGTACACGAGACAAATTCTCATCGGATTGGCGTACTTGCACTCCCAACGCGTCGTGCATCGCGACATTAAAGGGGCAAACATTCTCGTAGAAAAGAGCGGACGAATTAAACTCGCAGATTTTGGCATGGCCAAAGTCCTCGAGCGCGTGTCCGTTGGAAAATCATTCAAAGGTAGCGCGTGCTGGATGGCGCCCGAGGTGATTCGGCAACAAAACGCCGGATTTGAAGCGGACATCTGGAGCGTGGGATGTACGGTGTATGAGATGGCCACGGGCGCGCCCCCTTGGAGCAATTGCAGCACGCAGGTGCAGATCATATTCAAGATCGCATCGTCTAATGACATTCCTGATATTCCCGAGCATTTGTCGCCCGAGGGCAGACACTTTTTGGAATTGTGCTTGCAACGCGACGCCGATTTGCGTCCAGACGCGGTGACGCTCTTAGATGAGCCTTTCGTCTTGGATGCGCATAAATCGAGCGAACAAAATGTTCCCGGTTTACAGTACGACACCTGGGCGTCGTCCTCGCAAGTTTCATATCACGAAGACGAAGACGTGTCGTTCCCGTCAACCGACACCGAGCCCAATTCACGCGTTTCTTCGGCGAGGCACGTGGTTTGGAGCAACATGGATACCGCACCTTAACGAAACGAAGAGTATCGGGGTGCGTAATCCGTTAATTATCAGCGGTTTGTAATAACGAACGAAAACAGAGAGATAGTCATTTCAATTTTGGGACACATTTTTCTAAAAACAGAGTGCGTGGTTAACATGCGTACGCGGGATCAAGCATCGGTCGCGCGGAAATGATCGTCGTCAATCGTGCTGTACGCCATGCCTTGGCACGTCATCTCTTCAACACCCATTCTCACAGCCTCGGCAGTGAACTTGCCGTTGAGCAATTCGATGATGCGGTCGATGCAGAGGCCTTGGTCGGTCAACGCCTCGGGTAAGTGGAACACGTGCGCGAGGACGTCAGCGATGTTCTCCGAGTGAACGTTACCTTGCACCGCAGTCTTTGCGGCGGGCACGGAATACGCGTTCATCGGTGCCATGTTGCCGGCAGCGACGGCGCCACCCGCAGCCTTTGTCTGGTTCGCGTGTCCGGTAGCGTACACGACTTCCAACTGGTGAAACGTAATCTCGTTGAAATCAGTGATCGCGCGAACGGCGTTGGGGGTATACGCCGCGATGTGCCTATCCTTGTTGTTCAGCATCTTAAGATTACCGTACACGCGAATGTACGTATTCACCGCGAATTCCTGCAGATCTCCGTCGTCATCACCCGGGAAAACTATCACGTCGCACACTCCGGTGCCGTCATCCAACGAATACACCAAGCGCGACGACTGACGCTTCACGCCAACAACTTTTCCAACCAGCGTCACGTTGGCGAGACTCAAATTCCCAAACATATAAGTATCCTTATCCTTCCCCGTCGCCGTCACCGCGGCATCATCCAACGCGCTCTTCACCATCTTCACCGTCGCCGGCGCGAGCGCGTCTTTTCCGTTCGCGTTTGAATTCTTCCCAATCGCGCCCTCATTCCCATCGTACGGCCTACGTCGCACCCCGCGTTTGCCTTCGTCAGTCCGCGCGAAAACATTCTCACGCCAACGTCCTTCATTCGTCCTTTACGTGCGTCGCGTTCGTTTGCCTCTCTCTCGCGCGCTCTCGCTCTCGCTCTCTCTCTCGCTCTCGCGCGCGAATTCAAATTCAATCCAATCGCGCGTCGCGTCATCGCCCCACGGCATTCGCCCCTCGCGTTCGTTCGCTCGTCTCGCGCGACGCGCGTCGCGCACGCACTCCGCCATGTACGACCCATGACCGGCGAATTGGCTCGCCGTCCCGCCGTACGTCGCGTTCGACGCGAACATCCCTCGCGATCGCTCGCGCACTGACGGTCGATCGATCGGTCGAGCGAGCGATCGATCGATCGTCGATCGATCGTCGTCTCTGTATGTACATACACGCACACGAAAGTCGAGACGAGCGCGGTTCAAAATTCGGGGTCGTTCCCGAGAATCGCGAACGAATCGCCCTTCAAAAGTCGTCTTTGTGTGTCGTCGTCTAGGGAAACAGACAGAGCAGCGCGTGGGCTGGGGACGGGGACGAGCGACGGACCAAAAATAGCCGACGGTTCGTGTTCTCGCACGCGCGCGCGCTCGACAGTGCGCGCGCGCGTTCGCGCTCGCTGCGCTCGGCGCGCGCGCGATGGAGCGCGCGCCCGAGAGAGTGCGCGAAAACGACGACGAAAGCGCGCGCGTTCGCCGACGAGGACGCAGGGTGAGCGACGCGCAAAGCGCGAGCGAGGCGCTGGATGGCGTGGCGCTGTTTCGCGAGCTCGCGAGCGACGCGAGAGCGGCGCTGTGCGCGTCGCTGATTGAAACGACGTTCGACCGAGGAGAGGTGATCGTGCGACGAGGAGAAGTTGGGGGGAATTTTTACGTCATCGCGGGAGGGTGTGCGAAGGTTGAGGCGGAGGCGGATGAGGAAGCGGACGCGGCGCGAGACGGGATCGGAAGAGCGCTTCGCGGGCATAGGTCGGCGTTCGAGAGAGATGGGGGGGTTCAAGGCAAGGCGTCGTCTTCGGGAGCAGGAGCGGTACCGGTGTTGCTTTATCCCGGGGAGACGTTTGGCGAAGTGGCGTTGGTGTGCAAATGTGCGCGGACGGCGACGGTGACGGCGGCGTCGCCGACGGTCAAACTTTGGGTGCTCGACCGCGTGACGTTTCAGGACACGCTGAAGCGTACGACGTTTGAGCGAAGACGAGAGTATTTAGCATATCTGGACGCGGTGCCGATATTTCGCGATTCACTCGACGCGCGCACGACGTCGATGCTCGTTGACGCGTTGCGGAGGACGACGTTCGCCGACGGAGCTATCATCGTGAGCCCGAACGATGGGTACAACGAGGACTTTTCAAAATTTTACGTCATCGTGAGCGGTCAAGCGTCCGTGCACGTCGATGACGGTCGCGGCGGCGACGAGAAGAAGGAAGTCAATCGATTGACGAAGGGCGATTATTTTGGCGAGGTGAGCTTGATTCACAAGTCGTCACCGACGGCGACGGTAATCGCTCAAGGCCCCATCGACGCCCTCGCGCTCGACGCCGAATCGTTCCATCGAATGATTAGCGATGAAGTTATTCAAGCCATGGCGACTAGGCTCGATGCGTACGCGTACGCACCAAACAAGGTGGAGAGGAAGCCAAAATTGACTCGCGCCGGTTCATTTGCCGCGCTTCGCGGCGCCGTCACGAGTCGGCTTCGTTGGCTCTCGTTCGATCGCAAAAGCTCATCTCGAAAGAGATCTCTATCATCGACGTGGCACGCTCACTCTAACGAAGATTTGACGACGCTGCGAGCGCCTCGCGAAGATTTGCCGAAGATCGATGTCAAGACGAAGAGCGACATGCTGTTCCTGAAGGAAATCGGCGGCGGTATGCTCGGCGCAGTGTTCCTTGCGAAAACATTAAACACGCGCGCGACGTGCTGCGTGAAAGTGATGCATAAATGGAAAGTATCGCATCTGGATCAAGAAAAGAACGTCTCAAGGGAATTGGAGCTGATGAAACAATTTGATTCCCCGTTTCTCACGCGAGCGATGAGCTCGTTTCAAGACGAACGGGCACTGTATCTTGTCATGGAGTATTCGTGCGGTGGGGATTTGTTCCAGCTCTTGGTGAATGGACCTTATAAGGGTGGTAAATTTCCAATCAACGTCGCCGAATTCTACGCCGCCGAAGTGCTGATGGCGCTGCAGTACATTCATGAGCGCGAGTACGTCTATCGCGATTTGAAGCCAGAAAATGTTCTCATAGACGGCAACGGCCATGTCAAGCTCACCGATTTCGGATTCTGTCGGCGGCTTCTTCGCGGCGAGCGCGCGTATACAACGTGCGGAACGGCTGATTACATGGCCCCCGAAGTCATGCTCGCGCAAGGGTACGATCAAGCGGCGGATTATTGGTCTTTTGGCGTGTTGCTCTATGAAATGCTCGTCGGCTACGCGCCCTTCGCTTCGGTATCTGATGGCGATCGCCACCGTCGAATCGTCACTTCTGATTTGCGCTTCCACACGCAATACTTTCCATTGACTGCAAAATCACTCATCGCGCGTCTGTGCGTCGTTGACGTCGCGCGGAGACTGGGGTCAAGCTCTCGCGGCATCGAGGATTTGAAGAGTCACCCCTTCTTCACCGTTGATTGGTCGGATGTTACCTCGCGTCTTCTCGCGCCGCCGTACGTACCAGCACGGCCAAAAATTGATGGCACGGATTCCACGTTGGCGCGTCATCAATCCAGAGAGTTACTCAAGGCGCTCGATCGTCGAGGCGAGCGTGAACGCTCCGAAACAGGCGCACGCTTTCCCGACCACGTTGCGTTCTTCGGATTCTAAAACGAAAATCAACATCGCCGCGCGTTGACGATCGGTTTAGGAAATTATTTGCGTCATAATTGCAAGATTCATAATTGCAAGATTAATACTACAGTACGTACAGTACGTCGCAAGTGCGGTAGGAAATCATTGCTGCTTGCACTCCGGGGCTTGCTCACCGCCCGCCGGCGCGCCGCTCTTTAAAGCTGGCGGCGCCTTGAACGAAGCCTTGCCGCGCGCATCACCTTCGTCGTCATCATCTTCGTCGTCATCATCATCGTCGTCGTCGTCGTCGTTTTCGTCGCCGTCTTCGCCGTCATCATCGTCGTCATCGTCGTCATCGTCGTCGTATTCATCCCCGTCGTCGTCGATGAACGCTTCGCCGGTGAACCAGTTCACAGCATCCATGATCAAGTTGTCCGAAATGATTTGAGCGATACTGAAATCTTGTTCCATGAGGTCTTGCAAGTTTTCAGCGTCGTCTTCGGTCATGTTTTGTTGCTCATCCTCGTCGGGGACAACCGGCGGGTAGAAGAATTGGAAGAAACTTTCAGCCGCCTCCGTTTTGGTGATCGGCTTCTTATTTTTCGCCCCAGGCTTGGGCTTCTTGCGCATAACCTTGACCGTCAAATTCTTGCCAGACTTCCAGTGAATTTCGCTCGCTTCGATGTAACGCAACACGTTGTCTTCTTCGTCATCCATGTGGTACGTCTTCGTGAGCACGGCGTCTTCAAAGTATTCGTTTTCAGAAAAGTGAAAGTCAATCTTAAACCCACATAACTCATCGCCATCTTCGTCGACGCCGGTCAAATTCGATGTCTTGATATCCACCAAGTGTTTCAACGCCAGTTCATCGCGTTCGGTGATCATCGCTGCGATCTCTTCGTGATTCTTCAACGCGATCAACCAAAACTCGGGAATCCCCGCCGGCGCCGCCTCCGCGCTCGCCTCGATCTCCTTCACCAGTTCCTCGTCCTCCGTCTCCACGACATCTATCGCCCCACTGACGATCGCCGATCTCTCTTCATACAAAGGTTTATACAACTCCTCATATTTCGCTTCCAACGCTCGTTGTTCCTCTTCGTACTCCGCTCGTAAATCGTCGTGCTTCTCTTGCGCGCGCTCCAACGCTCGCACGCGCGCTCGCACTTTCGGGTGCAACTCCTCGATGAACCCCGACCGGGTCCCGATCAACCCATCGAGCTTTTGTTGCAGCGCCCCGATGAGCCCGGTGTTGCCGTGTAATTGCTTCAGCGCCGCCATCACTCGTTCGCCATCCACGCCGTCGTTCGCGCTCGTGATCGCGCCGCCATCGTCGCCGTCGTCCTCCTTCGTCGACTGCGAACGGTTCGGTAGCCCGCCGCCGCCGAGACCTTTCATCGCGAACTGAATCGATTAAAAATTATCGATTCGCGATTCGTGCGTTCACCAATCGAACGCGATCGCGATTCGATCCGATTCGACCCGAGTTCGATCGCGCGAATGACGTCGCGATCGCGTTCGCGCGACCGATTGGGATGGATGAATGAATGAATGAATTCAACTCGACATCGCGCGACGCCTCGAGGGCGTGCGCGTTGAGGAAAACGAAAAAAATAATATCGAATGGTAGTCGCGTCGTTCGCACGCATCGACGCGCGCGCACGAAACGCGAAAGGCGAACACCCGGCGGTTGTGATGCGCGCGACCGCGCGCGCGAATGGACGCGCGCGCGCGAATGGACGCGCATTCGCGCTCGATCGCTCGAAACGGCGAGGAGACGCGCATCGAGCGCTGCCACCGGGGAATGAAATCGCCGGGTTCGTCGTCGGCGTCGCTCTCGTCGCTTTAGGGGCGTTCGGGAGGACGTTGGATGGGGCGATCGCGCGCGCGCAGGCGCGCGCGTTGGAGGACGAGGCGAAGGAGCGAGGGAACGCGAATGCGCGCGCGCGAGAGGTCAAGGCGAAACAAGGGAACGGGAGGATATTTGTGTTGCCGAGCGATGATGGCGAACGGGCGGACGAGAGGTGAACGCGAGAGAGGGGCGAGGGCGGAGACGGGGAACGGGAGAGAGCGAGCGCGAACGCGGCGAGTGGAATGTAAACGTAACGTTATGATTGTAATCGATAGTGTAGCGATAGTGTAGCGCGTAGAAGAGCGACGCGCGCGCGCGCGCGCACGCACGCGGAGGATGCGCGGGGCGTTAGAAGACCTTGACGAGTTCGACGTCAAAGTGTAACGCCGAGCCGCCAGGAATGGTACCCTTGATGCCCTTCTTGCCGTAGCCCATGGCGGCGGGAATAATTAATGTGCGCTTGTCGCCTTCGCGCATACCTTCAACACCTACATCCCAACCTGTTGAACCGGAAAAAAGTGCGTCGTCGTCGCGGTTAGTTTATACATCCTACTCGGAGAGACGTCGCCCGAGTGATCGCGTTTGAATCGTACCTTTAATGACCTCGCCCACGCCCAAACGGAACGCAAACGTGGCTGAACCCTTGGTTTGGTCAAAAATCTGCCCGCTGGGAAGTTTACCGACGTATTTCATGGCGACCTTCTTGCCGCCAGACGCGACTTTCGCGCTCGTGTTCTTCGTCGCGTACGTGTTGATGATTTCCATGCCGTTCTTGTGCACGCGCTTGGGTGTCTCGGGCTTCTTCTCGGCCGGCGCCTCAGCCTTAACGTGCTCAACCTTAACTTGCTTCTTGGGCTCTGGAGTCGTCGCCGGCGCCTTCTCCGCCGGACGCTTATCGCCAACCTGCTTTTTTTCTTCGACTTCGCGAATTTCGACGCCGCCCTTGCGCGTCACCTTGGGCGCGGCTTCAGGTTCGGATTCCGATTCCGATTCATCCTCGTCTTCGTCTTCGTCGTCCTCGTCGTCTTCGTCCTCGTCGTCTTCGTCGTCGTCGTCCTCCTCAGAATCGTCGTCGTCGTCGTCGTCGTCGTCGTCCTCCTCCTCCTCAGAATCCTCCTCGTCGTCCTCAGAATCCATATTTTCCGCCGCATCGGCGTCGAACTCCTCGTCCTCCTCCTCCTCCTCGTCGTCGTCGTCGCCAAACATCCCATCCTCCTCATCCACATCATCATCCCCAAACTCCGGCATGTAATACCCCGTCAAATCCACCCCGCACGGGCCGTCGCACGTGAACTCGGCGTACTCGTCGAGCACTAAATCCAATCCTTGACTCTCGATTCGCCCCCCGATGAGCGTCGCGATGCGAAACTCCTCCTTCTCTGACGAATCCTCCGCGGCGTCATCCGCGCGCTCGGACGTCCCCAGCGCTAAGCGCACGGCGTCGTCCGTTTCGCATCGCATCGTGATCGTCACTCGAGCGCCGTCGCTTAGAGCCTCGCGCGCGGTGGCTTGCGAGACGTGCGCGCGCAACGTCACGTCGGGGGCGGGGACGTACGGCACCCAACGACCCGGTTCGAGTTTCAGTCCGAAAAACATCGCGCGACGAACGAGGGCGAACGGCGACGAGTGTCGGGCGGCGCCGCCATCGAGCGAGCGAGCGAGCGAGCGATCGATCGATCGATCGATCGTCCTTCGTCGTGAGCTGCGTTTGAAAATCACACAACGCATGAGTCAATGACTCGTCATCGAACGCGAGCTCGAAACGGCCATACGATGTCGTGCCGCACCCGTCGAGGACGTGACACTCGTTTTCTGAGTCATGACTCGTCACGTGTCCCCCATCGACGACGACGACCGCGACCGCCCCATCCGATGGACGCGCGCCGATGCGCGCGATCGACGCGCGGCACGCGCGCGCGCGCGACGCGACGCGACGCGATCGATCGATCGATCGATCGATCGACGAATTGATTTTTTTTCGAATCGCATTCATCGCTCGACAACCGCGATGTCGGATTCCACGTCGTCCTTTCGCGACGTCGCGGAGGACGCGCTCGAAAGCAAAGTGTTCGCATCGACGCCGAGCATGGAGGCGCGCTTGCGCTTGCTCGAGCGACGGATGCACGGCGACGCGAACGCGTTGGCGGCGAAAGCGAACGCTTCGAGAGCGTTCAACGCGCTCGGGAACGCGTTCGTCCAGGGAACGAATGGGAAAAGTGATGGGAGAACGGTGACGGAGGACGCGCTCGGGAGGAGGACGCGCGAGCGAGGCGAAGGCGAAGGCGCGAGCGAACGCGCGCTCGATGACGGGGCGAGCGAGACGAGCGAAGAGGAGGACGAAAGAAAGAACGACGGAGGGAGGTATCAGGATTTTGGCGTGGTGAATACTCGCGAGTCGTTGGGGTTCGCGTCGAAAAGGGCGAGAGACGACGCGGGTACGGTTGACGGGGAGAATTTCGCGTCGGCGAGCGAGCGCGGGGGTGAGGGGGAAGAGACGCGCGCGAGCGGCGCGCGAGCGCGCGCGGGTTACGGTCGTGGAGTGTCGCTCCACGAGCGATTCGAGCGCGAGAAGGGGTTTAAGGTGACGTCGCCGCTCATGGAGGCGGCGGCGAGTTCGGGGTACGTCAGGTACTTTGAGGAACAGCGCGTCGAGGGCGAAAAGAAGGTGGCTGATTTGGAGGAGAAGCTGCGGACGATGCGGCGCGAGCGAGACGAGTACGAACGCGGGTGCGAGGCGCTCAGGCAAGAAAATAACGATATCAAGGAGGCTCATGAAAAGATGATTGCTGAGCGCAAGCGCGGAGTGCAAAAGCTTGCGGTGAGCATGGCGGCGTTGGAGCGCAAGCAGATGCGAATGCAAATCGCCGAAGAAGGCTTGCGATTGGGCACTATCGGCGTGCAGCGCGTGGGATCCGCTCTCCAGGAGGTGTGGGAAGATGGTCGCGCGTTCCACGAGCTCGATAAACGATTAGAAAATTTAGCCGAGTCTCGAAGGTTGGCGGATGAAAAGCGCAAGCAAGTGAAGAAGAACCTGCCACCTCCGGGGAGTGTCGCGGCGGACACCGCCGCGCACGCCGAGTACGTATTGAGCGAAGAAGTTCACAAGGCGCGATTGGCGATCCTTCGCAAGGAGGAAGAATCGATAAAGGCCGAGCGCGAGAGTTTGGAGCGCGAAAAAGCGGCGCACATTCGCGCGTTAAAGCGCACGCGCGACGAAGATGGTTCGAAATTTAACAAGCACCCGGTGTTGGGCGATCGCTACGTATTGATGAACCTTCTCGGCCGGGGCGGGTTTAGCGAAGTGTACAAAGCTTGGGACAGCGTTGAGATGCGCGAGGTGGCGTGCAAATTGCATCAACTTAATCCGCAGTGGAGTGAGGAGCGCAAGCGCACGTACGTGCGCCACGCCGCGCGCGAGTGTTCAATTCACAAGTCACTCGATCACCAGCACGTCGTGCGCTTAATCGACGTCTTTGAAGTCGATTCCGATAGTTTTTGCACCGTCTTAGAGCTCTGCACTGGCGATGATCTCGACGCACGGCTCAAATCTCAAGGCTCGATCAGCGAGCGTGAAGCTCGGGCGATCTTGGCTCAAGTCTTCAGCGGCTTGTCGTACATGAGCTCGGGACAAAAGCGCATCATTCACTATGATTTGAAGCCGGGCAATATTCTCTTCGACGACGCGGGGCGGGTGAAGATTACGGACTTTGGATTGTCAAAAATCATGGAGGATCGTGCGAGCGGGGGCGTGGGCATGGACAGCGGCATGGAACTCACATCCCAAGGCGCCGGAACGTACTGGTATTTGCCGCCCGAGTGCTTTGAAACCGGCCCAGCGCCACCAAAAATTTCTAGCAAAGTTGATACGTGGTCGTGCGGCGTCATCTTGTTCCAGATGATTTATGGCAAGCGACCGTTTGGACACGACATGTCGCAGGAGCAAATCTTACAAAGCGGCACGATTCGTAAAGCAACGACGGTGGAGTTTCCGAGTAAGCCCGCGATTTCCCCCGAAGGCAAGGCGTTCATCACAAAGTGCTTAGCGTACAAGCAAAGCGAACGACCAGACGTGCTCGAGGCATCGCAAGACCCTTACATGACATTTTTGTCAAAGTGAACCACAGGATAACACTAGTATTGTACAGCACTGTAGTAGATTGGATTTTTGATATTGCAAACAAAGACAACCGTTCATCACATGATTACGCACGCTTGCTTGTCTCGCTCGCGTTGCTTTTCTCGCTCCAGGCGCGATGGTGGCGGTTTCGAGGGGGTATGCTCGAAATCTGCCGTGTCTAAACCATACTTTTCGCGCATTCGCGTGCGCCATGCGTTATCTGCGCTAGTACTGCCGACGAGCGGCGCTCGCTCCCGATCCAGCCCATACTGATCGACGTAATAATCGTCATCCTCATCATCGCTGTCGATGCCTGCGGACGCTAACGCGGCGCGTCTAAGCGCTACTGCTAATATAATGCCTAATATCTGCACGAAAAATACTACCAAAGTCAACGACGTAACGGCGTTTTGATGCTCCTTGATGAACGCCCACGCGCGCGCTTGTTCGCCCGTGATATCATTCGGCGCCGTATCAAACGCCTCTCCACTCGCGCAAAACCCCACTAACGCCGCTTGCAACAGCACCATAAATCCAACCTTGTACGCATACACTCCTAAACAACACGCGTTCGCGTTCTCTGCTCCCGCTAATCCCAGCCACGCCGTCGTCGCCGCGTACGCGCCGCTTCCCCCGACGAAATACAAAAACCACGGTTCCGTTTCGAAAAACGTGTGCACGCGCGCCTTCACAATCGTCACCGCGCTCGCGTTCGCTTCATTCGGCGTCGCCGCCCATGGCGGTGGCGCGCGCATCATCCTCTCATTCGTCTCGTCGTCGTCCCACCCCGCGCGCCGGCGGTTGAATCCGAGCCACACGTGAAACGCAAACAGCGCCGTGGCGATGCCGCCCACGAGAAGCACCGCGTTGGTGAGTCGTAATAGCGCGCGCAAGAACGATTTCAACCCCGGCGCGCGCGCGCGTCGCGCATACATCGATCGCCCGTCCTTTCGCGTCGATTCGTTCGCGTCCTTCGCGGCGACGCGCGTCAATCTGACGCGCGTCAATCTGACGCTTTCGATCGATCGAAAGCACGGGCGATCGATCGATCGAAAGCACGGGCGATCGATCGAAAGCACGCGCGATCGAAAACACGCGCGACGTCATCGCTCATGTCGGAAGAGGACGCGCGGAAGACGTCGCGCGAGCGCTACGCGCGTCGCGCGCGCGAGCGAGGCTCGAGCGAGCGCGTCGACGCGTTGGCGTCGTACGTGACGCCACCGACGATGACGACGACGACGTGGCATAAACTCGCGGCGCTGGCGTTCTGGGGAGTGAACTTCTATTTGTGGTACGAAGTGATCGGTGGCGCGTTCGTGCCCCTTGGGGTGTACTTCACGGCGTTGGTGAAGAACGTGTTCGCGAGCGCGAGCGGGGAAGACGGACCGCACGCCGAACAAGTGGGGATAGTGGTGATGATATACGCGTGGATTTTGAGCGCGATATTCATTTACCCGACGTATTGCGTGTTTGGACCGAGCGCATGGCTGAGGTATGCGTTTTTGGGGTACATAGCGTGGTACGTTTTGATTGATAGGCGGGCGGCGTCCAGCGGAAAGCGCTTCGTGCGCGCTTTTAGACGTTTGCCGTTTTGGCGCGTGTTAGCAGAGTACTTTCCAGTGCGCTTGCACATCATGCAAGAGCTAGATCCGAAAGGCAATTACCTGTTTGGATACCATCCGCACGGTATCATCGGCGTCGGAGCTTTGCTCACTTTTGCGACTGAAGCCGTGGGATTCTACGAGGCGTTCCCTGGATTGGATTTGCGTCTGCTCACGCTTTCGCTGAACTTTCAGTTTCCATTCACTCGCGAGGTATTGATGGCGCTCGGGATCAACAGCGTCACGAAGGAAAGCGTGGTGACGAACCTGACTAGAAAACCTGGAGCGTCGTGTTGCATCGTCGTCGGAGGCGCCGCGGAGGCGCTGGACGCCAAGGCGGGTAGCGCCACCTTGACGTTAGCTCGTAGAAAAGGATTCGTGAAAATGGCACTCCGAACAGGCGCATCGCTCGTGCCCGTCTTCGCATTCGGGGAAAACGACATTTTTGAGCAGATAGAATATCCCGAGGACTCCGCGAGGCGACGATTTCAGATTTTGTGCAAGGAACTCATAGGCATCACACCGCCTGCATTTTATGGTCGGTCGCTCAGCAGAGGTGTTTGGCGGCGAATCTTTGGTCGCGCAGGCGTGCTCCCCAAGCGAGAACCCATAGAAGTCGTCGTGGGGAAGCCGATCGCGGTGCCTAAAGTTCAAGACCCCTCGCCCGAGGCGATTGATGAGTACCACAAAAAATATTGTGACGCGCTCAAAGAGCTGTATGAACTCCATCGCCGACAGTTCCACAAACTCAATCGGGGAAACTCCAGCGATGACTTGTTGTCTGATCTCTTGATCAAGCGCGATCGATTGAGCTCGATGAAATTCAAGTAGTAGAAAAACAAGGAAGTTCCAAGCGAACGCATTCGTTCGACGTGTACAAAACGCCGCATTCTTTCACGAACCACTTTTCACTGCTTTGCCTGTAATAAGTACTGTAGCTTCAATCACAAATTAGATGATATTATTCATCCAAATAATCTTGCATTACAATTCAGTGTGTACGTTTTGTTTAGAGCTTGCCTCCGCCGGTGTAACGAAGAAGAACGCCGTCGTTACCAAGGATGAAACCTTGGTTTTGGCCTTGGAACTTCACCGTGTAAAGATTGGCGGCGACGTCGTCGGTGCCGCGGTCGCGCTTCCACGTCTTGCCTTGATCATTGGAGTAGAAAACGCTTCCGGAGCCGCCCACGGTCCAGGCGACGTTGCTGTTCGGCACGAAGCTCAAATCGAGCAAGCCGAAACCGCGGGACCCGATCTTGCCCTCGTAAAACTCAGAGTCCTCCTCCGGCATTCCCGTTTCCTGGGAGAAGAAGAGCCCACCTCCGCGGGTGAGTTCCCAAATACCACCATCCGGACGCCATCCCATGCTTTGGACGCGGCGAGCGGAGGTTCTGTTGTGCGGCTGCCAGTACGCTTGGCCCGGGGCCCACGACATGTAAAAGTTACCGCGCGAGCTCAAACCCAAATATTCACCGTTCTTGTTGCGCGCGATGTTGGAGAACGTACCAGTGTAGTACGACGCGCCGGTGATACCGGAAGAAACCGTGCGGTTCAACGTCGCGCTGACGGTTTCTTCGACCGCAGCCTTCCAGTTGCGAGCGGCGTCGCTCGTGAAATAAATCGCGCCCTCATCCGTCACCATCTCCGCCGTACCGTTTTCCTTCACCGCGGTGATCAACACCGGCGCTCCGGGCAATCGCGGTGATAACCCAACGCGTTCCCAGTTCGCTCCACCATCGGTGGTATGCAGCAACACCGCCGGCTTCCCGATGATCCACCCTTCGTTCCCAACAAACGAAACGCTATTGAATCGATAATTCACGTCATCATCCAACAACGAGCTCAAATCTCTCGCGTCCCACGTCTTCCCCCCATCTTTCGTCTCAAGCACCGTCTGTCTCGTCCCGAGCAAGAACCCATGCTTCAAATCACTCGTCGTAAACGCGATATCCAACAGAATCACCCCCGGCTCGAGAGGCAAATCCACGCGCTCCCAAAACGACGAATCAATAGACGACCCGCCGAGCTCGATCGCGCGTCCCGCTCGCGCGCGCGCGAACCCCAACCCAGCGTTCGCGCTCGCCAACGCCAGCGCCGCGCGCGCGAAACTTCGTCGCGACATCTCCACGTTTCCATCTGTCGTCAAAACCTCGCGTTCGCCGTCGTCCTCGCGCGCACCGTGCGTGACGAAACGCGCGCTGCGCGAATCGCTCCAATCCGCGCGCGCGATCGCGCGTCGCTCGTTCTTTTTGCGCGTCTCCACGCGACTTAAGAAATCGCTCTTCCCTCGCACTCGCGCGCGCATAGACGTGGTGTGCATCATCGCTCTATTCTTCGTCGACTTCGATGGGCGTGCGTGTGACGCGCGCGTCGCTCGGGCGCTCGATCGCGTCGCGCGCGATCGCGATCGAGCGCGGGGGGGGGGGG
>Ga0222712_10004159_pt1 | contig 15296 bp, 14 predicted proteins | sample C33_657DmetaG_FD_165043 | JGI IMG/M metagenome (GOLD analysis project Ga0222712, IMG submission 165043) | Estuarine water microbial communities from San Francisco Bay, California, United States - C33_657D | ecosystem: Environmental > Aquatic > Marine > Unclassified | place: USA: California... | reverse complement strand
CCAAGCCAACAGGTTGTTAACTGTGTTCAGGGGCCCTTCAACCGCCAGGTCGGTGTTCCACCTCGTGTGGTTCAGTACCAAGGGGGCTGTCCGATGGGTTGGCAAAGAGTTCAGTAAGGATTTTTGGACGAAGTCACGCTCTGCGATTGACTGGGACGAATATATCTCTCTGCTAGTCGTGCACCCTAGTACCCCAAGACGCGATGTAGGTGTGCTTTACTCGGCGGAAGATTGATATAGGGTTTTTATGTCATTTCTCCACATTAGACTGTCGCGTCTCCTTATCATAGAGTGATCCCCCACATCAAGGGACACCAGAGAAGGAAAGCCCACTGCTGGCGGGTGCTGTACTGGCTTTGATACTGGCCTGTATCGGTGTTCTGGGGTGGAGCCTGTATCAGATCACCCAGTGACCTAGCCTGCTCTTGATTGAGGGGCTGGCTCTTTTTACTGTCGCAGAAAATTCAGGGATTGCTATCCGGGCAAGGGAACGCTTCAAAAAGTGCATCAACTACAATTATGTGCCCTTCTTTATGCCAATCTTCTGGATGATCAAGGACGTGCTTAGAGGCAACGGAGGCAACTTGGTTTAATGTTGCGTTAGTGGGAATGCAAAAGTACGTGACACTTTGGGCTGGATCGGTGGCTTCTGGTACGAACCTGCCCATTGACAGATTAGAGTCGACGACTGCAGCTACGAACCCCAAAAACTGCATAGCTTTCAATACTTGATCTGTAACATATTCGGCGGTACTCAAAGCGCGCCCATCGACCGCTTCGTGGGCTTTTGCCCAGTCTTTGAGCATGTCTCCAGTAATAAACCCAGCATAAGTGACAGTAGGCAAAGCCAAGGCACTGAAAAGGGCTGCACAGGGCATAAGTTTACGAAGGAATATCATTGGTTTTGTCCCTTGCCTGACAAGTGGGCGTTGTTTCTCTAGCTCACGCCGCTAGTATACTGGGGAAAACCCTGCCAACGCCCGAGCCTCGCGGCTTCAATACGACTGGGAAGGAATTGGGTTTTACGCGAGTCAAGGAGGTGGTCGAATTTATGGTAACACCATTAGTAACATTTGTTTTTAGGAGCAGGACTAAAAGCAATATTTTTCAGTTATATAAAAACTAAAATCAAGTCCTCTCCTGGCACCACTTGATCGTTCCCCTTGCTCCTGTGCACTCGGCCGCTCACTCACGGCATGGACTTCGCACGCGTTCGCTTTTACTCTTCGCGTCCTGAAGCACCACTCCCGCTCGCAACTCCTACAGGACACCGCCATGAAGCACGCACACCGCCATACTGCAGCCAGCTCTGTGCTGGCCCTGTTCCGCTTTGCGCTGGTCAGCGTCATCGCTCTGGCCGCCGGCCTCGCCCAGGCCCAGGTCGACACCGCCGCCATCCAGAGCGCCGAGATTCTCAACCTCAGCACCCCGGCCGAAAATGTCTTCGCCAGCGGACAGCCCTCGCAGCAACAGCTGCAGGTCCTGGCCAAGTCAGGCGTCAAGCACATCATCAGCCTGCGCCCCGCCAGTGAAGTGGACTGGGACGAAGCCGAATACGCGCGCTCGCTTGGCCTGGAGTTCCACAACATCCCGGTGGCCGGCGCAGGCGACGTGACCAGCGAAAACGCCCGCAAGCTGCAGGACCTGCTCAGCAGCCTGGAAGGCCAGCCGACCCTGGTGCACTGCGCCAGCAGCAATCGCGTCGGTGCACTGCGCGCCCTGAGCGCTGCCGAAACCGCTGGCGAGCCGCTGGAATCCGCCATCGCCACCGGCAAGGCCTGGGGGCTGACCAGCCTCGAGCCTGCCGTTCGCGCCGCCCTCAGCAAGTAGTCACCACCCTGCGCTGCGCGTGGCCGGCCCCTGCCGGGCGCGCGCCAGCGTAAACCTCCCGTGCAGGCTCGCGTTGAGCACCCTGGGCAACGCTTGGCCGAGCATTCGCGGCAGCACTTGGTCGTTGTCCTGCGGCTAGGCGGCCACCACCCAATTCACTAGAATCGAACCACATTCACCCGCCCGGACCGTCGATGAGCACTGCCCACCCCCTTGCCCCGCACCTGTCGCACCGCGCCCTGCCACTGCTCGGCCTGCTGTGTCTGTGCCTGTTTCCAGTGACCAGTCGCGCTGCCGACGAACCGGCGCTGCGCGACCCGGCCGTCAGTGGCCGGGAGACTCCCCTGCGCCCGTTGTTCGCAGGCAGCTGGCAGAAGGACTTCGGCCGCAGTGACAAATGGGAAGAGGAAGTGCAGCGGGTCATCGACCAGCTCAATCGCGAAATGCAGCGCCAGGGGCGCGGAGACGCCGGATCCATTGGCATGAGCGGCTCGCGCCGCGGCGTGGGCAATCTGATCGCCCATGCCCGTCTGGCAGAGTTGATCACTCGTCAGACCACCCTGCGCATCATGCAGGATGGCAACGAGGTGCGCATCGAGCGCCAGGGCGATGCCGCGCTGGTATGCAGCACCCTGACCGACATCGAGAACACCTTCGCGAGCGCGCACGGCACGGAACTGTGTGGCTGGGATCGCCTGCAGCTGGTGTTCCAGATTGTGCTCGCCGAGGGGGTGCTGATCGAGCATCGCTTCAGCGTCGACCCAGGCGGCCAGGAGCTGAGCATGCTCACCAGCGTATCCAGCGGCAACTCGCAGCCCTTCAACCTGAGAAGCTTCTATACCCGCTACGAGGCGCCGGAGGACGGCATGAACTGCGTGCAGACACTGAGCAGGGGCCTCGTCTGCAGCGCCCTGGATAGCGCGACGCCAGGCGCAGCGGAGCCGACTCGATGATGCGCGCCGCAAGCAGACTGGGCCTGAGCCTTCTGCTGACAGGCGTGCTCGGCGCCTGCGGCAGCACTCGCGCCCCCGAGCCCGCCGGCCCCGCGCCCGTGGGCACGGTCAGCCTGAACATCCTGCAGGGCATGCCCGCCGAGCTGCAGATGCTCGACATCGGCGTGACGGTGTTCGCCACCGAGGCAGACCCAGAGGACGTCACCCTGCCCGGTGCCGCGATCTTCGCGCAGATCCGGGACACCGAGACGCATTACCTCCCGGTGGCCCTGCGCCACACGCTGCTGGTCTCGAATCAGTGGGGCGTGGTGCGCGTGCTGCCCGAGGCCGACCCGTCGCTCGACCTGCTCATCAGCGCCACCATCGTCGAATCCACCGGCGCCAACCTGCTGCTGCAGCTGCGTGCCGTCGACAGCACCGGCCGCGTCTGGCTGGACAAGGCCTATGCCGACATCGCCCGCACTGCCGATTATCCCGACAGCATCCCGTCGCTGCGTGGCGGCATCACCGACGGCCCGGACCCCTTCCAGGACTTGCACGCGGCCATCGCCAATGACTTGCTGGCTGTGCGCAACACCTTGACGCAGCAGGACCTCGCCCGCATCCAGGACACCACCTTGCTGCGCCACGCCGCCGACATGGCACCGGACGCGTTCGCATCGTATCTGCAGACAGATGCCACCGGCCAGCTCAGCTACGAGCGATTGCCCGCCAGCGACGACCCGCTGCTGGGCCATGTGCGCGACATCCAGGCGCGGCATGAGGTGTTCATCGACACGCTCGACGAGTACTACGAGGCGCTGTATCAGGACGTGAAGCCGCGCTATGACATCTGGCGTCAGTATTCCTTCGAGCAGGTCATGGATCAGCGCGACAATGCGGAACGTGCGCGCAACGGCGAAGGCGTGCTCGGCACCGGCAGTTTTGAATCCCTCAGTCAGAATTACAACCGCTACAAATGGAGCAAGATCTTCGAACAGGAGTTCGTCGCACTGTCATCCGGCTTTGTCAGCGAAACAGCACCGGCCGTTCTGGAGCTCAGTCGAAACATCAGTGGCCTCAGCGGCCCGGTGGAAGACCTCTACGCCCGGTGGCGGGTCTATCTGCGCGAGCTGTACGAGATCGAGACCGCCACCACCGCCCCTTGAACAGGTACCCCTATGAGCATGACCCTGTGCCGCTGTGACAGCGGCAAGCCCTTCGCCCGCTGCTGCGGCCCGTTCTTCGCAGGCAAGGAGCAGGCGCGCACCCCGAAGCAACTCACGCGCTCGCGCTACACGGCCTATGCCCTGGGCGGCCATGGCGACTACCTGATCCGCACCTGGCACCCCAGCACGCTGGGCCCGGTGACCGCCGAAAGCCTTGACGATTCAAGCCTGCAATGGACGGGGCTGGAGATTCTTGATGACGACCAGAAAGGCGACCGCGGCCGCGTGGACTTCAAGGCCACCTATGTGGATGCCGATGGCAAGACTCACATCCATCACGAGCACTCGGCCTTTCTGCGCGTGCAGGGCCGCTGGCTCTATCTGGATGGCAAGATGCGGGACGTGATCACCGATCAGGGCAGCAGCGCCTGACTCTTCTGCGCGATGCGCGCCAGCAGCGCACGCCAGGATCTCACGAAGGCGTCGGCGCCCTCCTGCTGCAGTTGCAGCGGCAGGAAGACATCCGCGGCCCGGCACAGGTCCTCCAGCGCCACGGCCAGGAACAAGTCTTCACCCGCCAGCCCATCCTGCGCCTTCTGCGCGATGCCGGCGTCATACTGCGTGTCGCTGCCGATGGCCACGTCGAAGATGGTGGGATTGGAGGTCAGGCCGGTGACGTGGAGCGTGTCGATGTAGCGTTGCAGGGTGCCACTGTCGAGCATTCTGCGTGTGATATTGTCGACCCACAGGCGCTGGCCCAGGGCATGCAGGGTATGGGTGGGGTTCATGGTCGACTCCTCATGACTGACCTGCCTGCAGGATACCCGGGCGCTCATGACACGCAAGCGGCGCGAGCGCGCAGAGAGGCTTCATGCACGAGATACTGATCACCGGATTCACCCCCTTCGACGGACGACCCGTCAATGCCTCCTGGATTGCCGCGAGCGCCCTGGCGCGCAAGGGCGAGTGGCGCGGCCACCGACTGCGCGCGATCGAGATTCCGGTGTGCTGGGGTGCTCCACGCCTTGCGCTGGCGCAGGCGCTGCAGACGGGGACACCGTCACTGATCCTCAGCATGGGCGAAGGCGAACCGGGCATCTTCCGACTCGAGACGCGGGCCCGGAACGTGCGGCGCGAGCGTGCCGACAACGTGGGCAGAATGCCCGCCGGGGAACCGAATTCGCCGACGGGGCCGGACGAGCGGCGCAGCAGCTTCGCCTGTCAGGCCCTGTGCGACGCGCTCTCGGCGCAAGGCATCCCCGTGCGCCTGTCCGAGGATGCCGGCGCCTATCTGTGCGAGGAACTGCTCTACACGCTGGAGGAATTCAAGGAGACCGAGCCCGCCATCAACCAGGTGTTGTTCGTGCATGTGCCGCCCTGGGGCACCCCGCTGCAGTGGCAGGGCAAGGCACGCGTCTGCGACGAAGCACTGCTGCAGGAGTTCGGCGAGGCCATGCTGCCGGCGATCCTGCCTCAGCCCTGACCCATTTCCCGCATGTCGGCGCCACTGGGGTGCTGGAAGACCCGCAGGCCGAACTCGGGCAGGATGGCCAGCAGGTGGTCGAAGATATCCGACTGAATGCCTTCGTAGTCCGCCCACACCACCGTGTTGGTGAAGCAGTAGATTTCCAGCGGCAGACCATCCGAGGTCGGCTCGAGTTGCCGCACCAGCAACGCCATGCCCTGATGCACGCCGTGGTGGGCGCGCAGATAGCGCTCCACGTAGGCGCGGAAGGTACCGATGTTGGTGATGCGGCGCGAATTGACCGGGTCGCGGCCCTGCGCTTCCAGTTCCTGGTTCCACGCCCGGATCTCCGCCTCCTTGAGCTCGAGATACTCGCCCAGCAGGCGGAAGCGACGCAGGCTTTCCACCTCGGCCGCGCTCAGGAAATGCAGGCTGTGCTGATCCAGCAGCAGCGAGCGCTTGATGCGCCGCCCGCCGGCCTCGCGCATGCCGCGCCAGTTCTTGAACGGGTCGGAAATGAAGCGCTTGGTGGGCACGGTGGTGATGGTCTTGTCGAAGTTCTGGATCTTCACCGTGTGCAGGGCGATGTCGATCACGTCGCCATCGGCATTGAGCTGGGGCATTTCCACCCAGTCCCCCACGCGCACGATGTCGTTGGAGGTGATCTGCACGCTGGCCACCAGCGAGAGCAGAGTGTCCTGGAAGATCAGGATGAGCACGGCGGCCATGGCGCCGAGGCCGGAGAGCAGGATCAGCGGCGAACGGTCGATCAGCGCGGCCACCATGAGAATCGCGGCCAGCAGGTAGACCACGATCTGCACCACCTGGACATAGCCCTTCACCGGGCGGCGATGGGCATCCTCGCGGCGCGCATACAGCGCATTCACCAGATTCAACGAGCCACCGATGGCCAGTGCCAGCACCAGCACGATGATGGCGCTGCAGACATTGCGCACCACCTGCACCACGGCATCGGGCAAGTCCGGCACCAGCCCGACCCCGGCATAGACGATGAAGGCCGGCACGATGTTGGCCAGGCGCGAGATGATGCGCGAATCCATCAGCACCTTGTCCTCGCCCAGCACCGAGGCACGCAGCGCGCGGTAGATGCCGCGCACCAGGATGCGCCGCACCAGATAGTTGGCCAGTAAGGCGGCCACCAGCAGGAGTGCGGCACTCAGCAGGGTGTGGAGGTCGGGATGCTGTTCCAGCCACGCGAGGGCGGCGGTGTAATAGGCTTGCATGGCATGTCCGGGGCAAAGGGGCGGGTGCCGGCGTCAGGAGCCGGCACCCGTCGGATCAAAAGGTGCCGTTGATCCGCAGTGCCAGCTGGCGACCGGCGCCGCCACACTGATCTTCATACTCTTCGATGATGCCACTGGTGATCGGACCAAGATAGCGGTGACGCTCGCGGCACTGCAGATTGTCCGTGATGTTGCGGGCATCGAAGCGGAAGGTGATGTTGCCGAAGGCCACCCACTCCACGAAGGCCTGCACGTTCGGGTCACCGGCGGTCAGCTCGATGTCGTCCACATCATAGCGCTTGCGGCCGCCGTCGAATCGATTGTTCCAGGTCAGGCCGTAGTTCATGCGCAGACTCGGAATGTCGTGGCGGAAGCCCAGGGTCAGACGGCCACGGTCATTCAGCGCGAAGCGACGATCGATGCCCAGGAAGGGATCGGTGACTTCGGAGTCCTGCACATTGAACTGCGTGGTGATGAGCAGGTTGGGCATGTCGATCATGCGCATGCGGATGCTGGCATTCAGGTTCATGCCGTAGTTCTTGCCATCGCCGATATTGCCGTTGGCGGACTCGAGAACAGTCGGCGAGGACGACACGTCCACGCGGTCGATCACGTCGATGTGCTTGGCATAGAACATGTTGCCATCCACCACGCCGATGTCGTCGGGCAGGCGGAACTCGAAGCCGAATTCGGTCTTGATGACCTGCTCCTGCTTCAGGTTGGCGTTGCCGGCCATGGTGTTCTGGTCGATGTCCTGGTTGTCGGACGCCGCCACGAAGTCGTTGAAGCTGAGCTGACGCACCGTCTTGTCGAGGTTCCACTTGACCTGGAAGGTGGGCGTCACATCGAAGCGCCAATCAACTTTCGGCTTGAGGAACTGAAAGTCCCGCGAGTTCACCACATCGCCCCACTGGGAGATCTCCGACATCTCGTAAATGAGGGAGGTTTCGAGGGTCATGCGGGAATTGAGCTGCCAGTTGTGCACCAGGAAAGGCTCGACACGGATCTCTTCCACGGTCGAGTTGGCGTTGGAGACGCGCTGCGGCACCAGTCCGCCGTAAGCCGAAGAAGGGGTGCCCGTGCTGGACGCAAGCCCCAGACGCAACTTGGAGTCCAGCGTGGTCTGCGCGCGCTCGGCGCCGAACTCTATGTCCTGACCGTCGAACAGCCCCATGGTGTAGGACCCGCGCACGATGCGCTCCTCGGTCACGGACGCGGTGTCCAGGAACAGGTCCTTGACCTCGGTGCCGTTGGCGAACACGTCATAGCGCTCACGCGTGCTCCACTCGTCGGCCTGGTTGGCGATGAACAGCACCTTGAAGCGATGACCATTGGCGAAGTTGTACTCGTAGTCGCCGCCCACTTCCCAGATGTCTTCCTCGCCCGGAATCTCCTCTCGCTCGATGGTGGTGAGCTTGGGGTTGACGCGCAGATTGCTGGTCCAGCGCGTGACGTCCGTGGGCTCGTCGCCGAGTTCCAGCAGGGCATTCATGCGCAGACTGCTGTTCTCGCTGATGTCGTAGCCCAGGTTGGTGGCGAAGTTGTAGTTGGTCTGGTCCCCGGTGCGCTCCTCGCGGATCTCGTCATTGAAGGACCAGTCCCCCAGACGGCTGGTTTCCCAACTGATATAGGGGTTGTAGCGCGACTGCGCCTCGGCGCTGAACAGGTAGCTCAAGGCACCGGACTGGCCGCTGTAGGACACCGAGCCATTGGGCTTGACCTCATGATCGGCGAAACGCGCCACTTCCATCTGATAGGCCACGGACGTGGTGTCCAGCGCTTCCAGCAGCACCACGTTGATGACCTGGCTGCTGCCGCGCACGTCGAGCTCGCCGGACGTGCCACGGATGATCTCGATGTAGTCCACCTGGGACGCACTGATGCGCGAGAGCGTGTCGCTGGACTGATTGCCCTTGCCGGCCATGCGCTTGCCGTCGATCAGGATCTGGTCGCCGCCGCCGGCCCCCAGGCCACGGCCGCCACCGCCACCACCACGTCCGCCACCGGGGCCGCCAGGACCGCCAGGGCCGCCAGGGCCGGGCCCCCCGCCTCCGCCACCGGCATTGACGCCTGGAATGCGGCTCAGCATGTCTTGCGCCGTGGTGGGCGCCCATTCAGTGAAATAGGAAGCGGGGTAACGAACAGTGGAGTCCTCACCCGTGGTGTCCTGCGCCAGAGAGGACGCGGAAAAGGCGGCGCTCGCGACCACGATGGATGCGGTCAGCAGGGAGGTGCGAAACGGGAATTTCATTCTTTGGACAGTCCTTGCAGGAAAAAACAAGTCGGTACCCTAGTGAAAACGGGCACTTATTGCAATTTATTATCATTTGGAAGTGCAAAAATCACACTCGCGCTACAGCGTGTTACAGAACTACACAGACTGGTGAAACTTTGCGCTGGCGCAGAGAAATGGCAGGTTCATCCTGTCACGATGCCCGGCGACGACCTGAACGAAACTTTGCCAAGTGGTCCTTTCGGGGCACACATTCGGTTCAGGCAGACCCGCCAGCCGCTGTTCGCATGCATGCCGGGGCAGCGCAGGTCTGGTCAACGCCCACACCCGGATGGCAGTCAATCCGGGCCGCACCGAGAACACACCAATGATCGAACACCCCACGTACAACTACAAAGTCGTTCACCAGTTCGCCCTCATGACCGTGGTCTGGGGCATCGTCGGCATGCTGGTCGGCGTGCTGATCGCTGCTCAGCTGGCCTGGCCCGCGCTCAACTTCGATACGGCCTGGTTGAGCTTCGGCCGTCTGCGCCCGCTGCACACCAATGCGGTGATCTTCGCCTTCGGGGGCTGCGCCCTGATGTCGACGTCGCTGTTCATCGTGCAACGGACATGCCATGCCCGGCTGATCTCGGACAAGCTCGCCGCCTTCGTGTTCTGGGGCTGGCAGCTGGTGATCGTGCTGGCCGCCATCACCCTGCCGATGGGTCTCACCACCTCGAAGGAATACGCCGAGCTGGAATGGCCGATCGACGTGCTGATCGCCGTGGTGTGGGTGGCCTACGCCGTGCTGTTTTTCGGGACTGTCGCACGCCGACGTGACAAGCACATTTACGTCGCCAACTGGTTCTTCGGCGCCTTCATCATCGCCGTGGCGATCCTGCACATCATCAACAGCCTGGCGGTGCCGGCCACGCTCACCAAGTCCTACTCCGTCTATTCCGGCACCGTGGACGCCATGGTGCAATGGTGGTACGGCCACAACGCCGTGGGCTTTTTCCTGACCGCCGGCTTCCTCGGCATCATGTACTACTTCGTGCCCAAGCAGGCGGAGCGGCCGGTGTACTCCTACCGCCTCTCGGTGGTGCACTTCTGGGCCCTGATCGCCATCTATGTCTGGGCCGGCCCCCACCACCTGCACTTCACCTCGCTGCCGGACTGGACCCAGAGCCTCGGCATGGCCATGTCCCTGGTGCTGCTGGCGCCGTCCTGGGGCGGCATGATCAACGGCATCATGACCCTGTCCGGCGCCTGGGACAAACTGCGCACCGACCCGATCCTGAAGTTCCTGGTGGTGTCGCTGTCGTTCTACGGCATGTCCACCTTCGAGGGCCCGATGATGTCCATCAAGTCGGTGAATGCCCTGTCCCACTACACCGACTGGACCATCGGCCATGTGCATTCCGGTGCACTGGGATGGGTCGCCATGATCTCGATTGGTGCGGTCTACCACCTGATTCCGCTGATGTACGGCCGCAAGGCGGGCGAGATGTACAGCGTCAAGCTGATCGACCTGCACTTCTGGCTGTCCACCATCGGCACGGTGCTCTACATCGTCTCCATGTGGGTGAACGGCCTCATGCAGGGGCTGATGTGGCGCGCCGTGAACAGTGACGGCACGCTGACCTACAGCTTCATCGAGTCCGTCGAGGCCAGCTACGCCGGCTATGTGGTGCGCTTCATCGGCGGCGGCATCTTCTTCGCCGGCATGCTGGTGATGGCCTGGAACATCTGGAAGACACGGGAGCAGGCGCTGGCCGCGGGCATCAGCCCGGACAGTGAATCGGCTCCGGCACGGGAGGCGCTGGCATGAACGAATTCATCGAGAAGAATCTGGCCTTGATGATCGTGCTGATCGTCCTCGCAGTGAGCTTCGGGGGTATCGTCGAGATCGTGCCTTTGATGTCACAGAAGACGGTCACGGAGCCCATCGAAGGACTCAAGCCGCTTACCCCGCTGCAGCTGACCGGCCGCGACATCTACATCCGCGAAGGCTGCACCGTCTGCCATTCCCAGATGATCCGCCCGCTGCGCGCCGAAGTGGAACGCTACGGCCACTATTCGGTGGCGGGCGAGCTGGTTTACGACCACCCCTTCGTGTTCGGCTCCAAGCGCACCGGCCCCGATCTTGCCCGCGTGGGCGGGCTCTACAGTGACGACTGGCATCGCGCACACCTGCTCGATCCGCGCTCCGTGGTGCCCGGCTCCAACATGCCGGCCTACCCCTGGCTGTTCGACACGCCCATCGACACCGAGGTGTTGCCGAAGAAGCTTACCGCCCTGCGCGCCGTGGGTGTGCCCTACACCGACGAGGACATCGCCACTGCCGGCGCGGGCCTGGACGGCCTGATGGAAGCCGATGCCGTGATTGCCTATCTGCAACAGCTCGGCACCCTGATCACAGAGAGGCGCTGACCATGGACATCACCGACATGCGCAGTCTGGCCACCGTGCTGTGTGCCGTGGCCTTCGCGGGAGTGGTCTGGTGGGCCTGCGGCCCCAGCCGACGCAAGCAGTTTGACGAGGCAGCGCAGCTGCCGTTTGACGACGAGGAAGTGCAGGAGAACAAGCATGAGTAGTCTTTCCAGCGGGTTCATCATCATCGGCACTTTCGGGTCGCTGCTGGCCTTTTTCCTGATCCTTTACCTGAACCGCAGCACCCGGAATCCAGGGCGCACCACCGGCCACAATTACGACGGCATCGAGGAGTACGACAATCCGCTGCCGGCGTGGTGGTTCTGGGGCTTCATCATCACCATCGTGTTCGGCATCGGCTATCTGCTGTACTACCCGGGCCTCGGCAACTTCGCGGGTTTCGGGGGCTGGTCCCAGGTCGGCGCACTCGAAGCCTCCCAGGACGCCGCCGACGAGCGTTACAGCCCGCAGTTCGCCCAGTACCTTGGCGTGCCGGTCGATGAACTGATGCACGATGTGACGGCCATGCGCATGGGCCGGCGCCTGTTCGCCACCAACTGCGCCGTCTGTCATGGCGCTGCGGGCACCGGCAGCGACGGCTTTCCCAATCTGACGGACGCCGAATGGCACTGGGGCGGCAGCGCCGAGCAGATCAAGACCACGATCATGCAGGGGCGCCAAGCGATGATGCCCGCCTGGGAGCCCGCGCTGCAGGATCAGGGCGTGACCGAGGTGGCGGAATACGTCGAGCAGCTCGCCGGGCGCGAGGTGGATGCCACACTGGCGGACGCCGGACAGGAGCGCTACACCATGTTCTGCGCCGCCTGCCACGGCCCGGACGGCAGCGGCCAGCCCATGATGGGCGCGCCGGGCCTGAACAACGAGCGCTGGCTGTACGGCAACTCACGCCTGCGCATCGAGGACATCATCCGCCACGGCCGCAACGGGCAGATGCCGGCCTTCGCCGAACGCTTGGGTGAGGAGAAAGTGCACATTCTCGCGGCGTATGTTCGCAGCCTGAGCAGCCAATAGGTCCGCCATGGACAGGATTCCTGCGCAGCAGATCGCTTCCGAAGACGTGGATTCCCGCGTCTTCAATCTTTACGAGAATAAGGAAAAGATCTACATCCGCAAGATGGAAGGCCTGTTCCAGACCATCCGGCAGTACACCGGCTGGCCCCTGCTGCTGGGCTACTTCCTGGCGCCCTGGCTGCAGATCGACGGCAGGCAGGCCATCCTCTTCGATCTGCACGAACGCAAGTTCCACATCTTCTGGCTGACCCTGTGGCCGCAGGAATTCGTGCTGCTGATGTGGACACTGGCGATTGCCGCCTTCGCTCTGTTCTTCGTGACCAATCTGCTGGGCCGGGTCTGGTGCGGGTATACCTGCCCGCAGACGATCTGGACGGCCATCTTCATGTGGGCCGAGCAGATCACCGAAGGCGAAAGGCATCAGCGCATCGCGCTGGACAGTACGCCTTCCTTCTTCAAGCCCGAGGGGCGCAACCGCGCAGGCTGGAACAAGGTCTGGAAACGCGGACTCAAGCATGGCATGTGGCTGGGCTTTGCGGCGCTGACGGGGGTCACGTTCATCGGCTACTTCTACGGCATCCGCGAGCTGCTCGGCGAAGCACTGGCCTGGCAACTGCCGCTGACCGCGAGTTCCTGGTCCCTGTTCTTCACCCTCGCCACCTACATCAATGCGGGCTGGCTGCGCGAGCATGTCTGCATCTACATGTGTCCCTATGCGCGCTTCCAGTCGGCCATGTTCGATCAGGACACGCTGATCATTTCCTACGACACCGCGCGCGGCGAGCAGCGCGGCTCGCGACGTCGCAACACCGACCACAAGGCGGCCGGCCTTGGCGACTGCATCGACTGCACCATGTGCGTGCAGGTGTGCCCGACCGGCATCGACATCCGCGACGGGCTGCAGTACGAATGCATCGGCTGCGCTCACTGCATCGACGCCTGCGATTCGGTGATGGACAAGATGGGCTACCCCCGCGGCCTGGTGTCCTACACCACGCAGCACAAGCTGGCCGGGGGCAGCTGGACGTGGAAGCGTCCGCGACTGCTCGGCTACGGCGTGGCACTGCTGGTGATGCTGCTGCTGTTTGCCGGGGTGCTGTTCACCCGCACGCCCCTGCGTCTGGATGTGATGCGCGATCGCGGCCAGCTCTACCAGCCGGTAGCCGGCGGCCTGATCGAGAACGTCTTCACGCTGAAGATCATCAACATGCAACGCACGGAACAGACTTACACGCTGCAGGTGGACGGGCTGCCTTCCCCGCGACTGATACCGGACGCCCCCGTGAGCGTACCGGCAGGCGAGATCGTCGAAGCGGTGGTGCGTGTGCAGGTCGACCCGGATCAGCTCGCCGACTTCAACACAGCCTTCGATTTCGTGCTGGAATCCGCCCCCGCGCAGGGTGCAGACCTGCTGAGGGTGAGCACGCCCAGTCGCTATTTCGGCCCCCGACCCCTGGCCCGCTGAGGAATTCCCATGCATTCCAGAACAGACTCAATGCAGGCAGTCGCACACTCCCACACGGCGCTGCCCTGGTATCGCCACCGCTGGCCCTGGGTGCTGATGCTGGTGCCCTTCGCCGCGGTGCTGTTCGGCGTCTTCATGTTCGTGACGGCACTGTATTTCCCGGATGATGTGGTCGTGGACACCTATTACCGCGACGGCCAGGCCATCAATCAGCTGCGGGCGCTGGACGATACTGCCCACGCGCTGGGCATCGCCGCCAGTCTGACACTGGACGAGCAGGGCGCACGCCTGACGCTCACCGGCACGCAGGAGCCTGTGCTGCAGCTGTTCCTGTTTCATGTCACAGACAGCCAGGCAGACCAGGCTTTCCTGTTTCAGCCGCAAGGGGGGACCCTGTTCCAGAATCCCGACCCGGCGCTGGCGCAGCGACTTGGCAGCGAAGGTGTGTGGTATCTGGAATTGCGCGGGGCCGACAATGACTGGCGCCTGCGCCAGCGCGTCGTCACCCCGGTGGCGACAGTGAGGTTCTGATGCTCGACAAGGTCCGCACAAGCCTGTGCCACCACTGCCAGGCGCCTGTGTCCGAAGCCGAGCGCTGCGAGGCGCTGATCGGCGGCACCCTGCACAGCTTCTGCTGCCAGGGCTGCGCGGGCGCCGCGCGGCTCATCGACACACTGTCACTCAATGCCTTCTACGACTATCGCGCCAGTTGCGATACCTCCCTCCCGGCAAGCTCACAGCGCAAGGCCCGCGCGGTGCAGGACTTCCTGCCCGCCGTCGCGCATACCCCGGAGGGCGTCACGCTGCACCTGCTGATCTCCGACCTGCGCTGCGTGGCCTGCGTCTGGCTTCTGGAGCAGGTGCTGGGGCGCCAGGATGGCGTGCAGGAGGTGAAGGTGAATTTCGCGCGACGACGCCTGCAGCTGCGCTTTAACGACAGCTCCCGCCTGCCGGCACTCGTCAACCTGATCGAGCAGCTGGGCTACAGCCCCGTGCCCGATCTGCCCGATGCCGGCCGCGAGGCGGGCAAGGCCCTGCGCCGGGCTCAGCTGCTGCGCCTGGGCGTGGCCGGGCTGTGCATGATGCCGGTGATGATGTTCGCGCTGGCGTCCTATCTGGCCGGGCCGCCCACGGCGCAAAACCCCGCCAGCGGCATGGACCCGCTCTACGAAAGCCTGCTGCGCTGGGCCTCGCTGGCGCTGAGCACACCCGTGGTGTTCTACAGTGCCGCACCGTTTCACCGTGGCGCCTGGCAGGCTCTGCGTCATCGCCAGCTGGGCATGGATCTGCCGGTGTCGCTGGCCATCCTCGCGGCCTGGGTGCTCAGCGTCTACAACACGCTGAGCTTCGGCAGTGCCGTCTATTTCGACACGGCCTGCATGTTCGCCTTCCTGTTGCTGCTCGGCCGCCATGTCGAACTCCTGTCGCGCGAGCACTTCGAGGACAACGCCGACCATCTGCTGCGCCTGCTGCCCACCACGGCACGACGACGCGCGGCCGGCAATGACGCC
>Ga0222712_10004158_pt1 | contig 15296 bp, 16 predicted proteins | sample C33_657DmetaG_FD_165043 | JGI IMG/M metagenome (GOLD analysis project Ga0222712, IMG submission 165043) | Estuarine water microbial communities from San Francisco Bay, California, United States - C33_657D | ecosystem: Environmental > Aquatic > Marine > Unclassified | place: USA: California... | reverse complement strand
GAACTGAGCGTCGTGAGACACGAACATCACAGCAATGCCAAAGAGTGTGAGCACAAGACTCAATGCAGCATGAACAGGATTAGAACGTGTGATGACACCCAGTGCTCCACCCAAGACCATCAAGGCAGCAACGACGAATACGAACAGTTCCATTAGTAGCTGCCTCCGTCTGATTCATCACGAACATTCTGAGCAGGTTCTGGCTGGCGAACGCCGTATCCGAGTTCACCACTCCATGAGACAACGCCTTCGAAGGAAGCATCACCAGCAGGTGCGGTTGCACGCATCCAACCAGAGGTGTTCTGGTCTTCGCCAGGGCGCCAGTCTTCCCATGGAAGATGCTGTGGCATTCCATCGTCACCTACAAGTAATTCGTTCTTGGTGTAAATGGCGTCACGACGATTCGTGAAGGAGAACTCAAACATCTTCGTTTCAGTGATTGCCTCTGTTGGGCACGCTTCGACGCACATGTCGCAGTGGATGCAGCGGAGATAGTTGATCTCATAGACAAAGCCGAAACGCTCACCCGGAGATGTTGGATTGTCTGGATCATTGTCGGCACCGCGTACGTAAATGCACTTTGCTGGACAGACACCGGCGCACAATTCGCAGCCGATGCACTTTTCCATGCCATCTTCATAACGATTCAGAACGTGACGACCGTGCAGACGCTCGGGCTTCTCAATCTTTTCGTCCTTGATGTCACGATTCTTCTTTCGAAAAACACGACCACCTGAATATTCAGTTGTCACCTTGTTCTTTGCGCCGTGCTGACGCATGGTGACGAGGAATCCGCCGAAGTAACCCATTAGAAGCTTGCTCCGTCCTTCTCACGATTGGCACGACTGACCTTGTGGGCAAGTTGCAACAACACGTAACCGAGAATGAGAACAATGGCGGTCACCAATGTGACGACCATCTGATCCCAACCGGCATCACGGCCAACGCGTTGCGCGGCCAACAACATGAACCAACCAAGGGACGCTGGAATCAACAAGCGCCAACCGAGGTCCATCAACTGGTCGTAGCGGAAACGAGGAAGCGTTGCGCGGAACCATACGTAGATGTAGAGGAAAACCAAGACCTTGAGAAGCAACCAAATGGTTCCTTCAAATGCATTCGGAATGAATGGAATATCGAGCGTCGTGTTACCAATCGAGATGGGCTGTGGTCCACCGAAGAACAACGTCACGATGAGAGCTGACATCGTGATTGTGTTCATGAATTCAGCAAGGAAGAACAAAGCGAATCGAATTGATGAGTATTCAGTGTTGAATCCACCAACAAGCTCTTGTTCTGCTTCCACCAAGTCAAACGGCGGACGGTTCATTTCTGCGGTTGCAGAAATCATAAAGATGAAGAACGGAACGAATCCCGTTGCCACCACATTCCAATTACCGAGCGACGACTGCATGTCGACAATTCCGGCGGTGGACAATGTGCCCGACACCAAAAGCACTGCAGCCAAAGACAAACCAAGCGATGCCTCGTAGGAAACCATTTGTGCAGATGCACGAACGGAACCAAGCAACGGATACTTCGAACCAGAAGACCAGCCAGCAAGCATGATGCCGTACACCGCAATAGAAGAGATAGCGAGAGCAAACAACACACCGATGGGTGGGTCGGCTAACTGCAAACGGGTCTCATGACCGAACAGAGTGACGAGGCCGCTCTTCCCATCACGGAAGTCTCCGCCCAATGGAATGATCGCGAACGCAAGGAACGCTGGTGCCAACACCAAATACGGAGCAAGACGGAAGACAAGACGGTCTGCACGATCAGGAAGAAGGTCTTCCTTGAAGAACAACTTGGTTCCGTCAGCCAATGTCTGCAACAAGCCCCATGGACCTGCTTTGTTCGGACCCACGCGGTTCTGCATGCCTGCAATCACCTTGCGTTCGAACCACACCATGAGCATGGTTGCCACAAGACCAACAACAAAGACAATGAGAACTTTGATGAGAACAATGATGAGCGGTGTCCAAAGCAGACCGCCATCCAACAATGGATCGATTGCAAACAACGACGAAATCACATCGACTCGATTCTCACATCGACCACGGAATCACCATGGCGTACCAATTCACGAATGTCGGCACCGGGCTGATTAAACGGAACTACTGCAGTTCCGCGTGGCACCTTCTCGTTGGAACGAACCGGCAACACAATGCTGCTGTGCGAGTTGGAGACGCGAACGTTTGTGCCTTCTGCAGCACCAACACGCTCTAGATCAAGTGGGTGGATTGTGATGCTTGCACCTGTTGCCAGGCCAGCAAGCGCCGGGCTGGTGATGGTTCCTACAGCACGGTCGTACAACTTGCGGCTGACATCAACGCGGAACTCGTACGAGTTACGTGGTGTGATGGCAGGAGCTGCAAAAGCTGTGCGTGTCGGAGTCGGTACAGACACAACAACACCATCGCGCTTCACAGCAACTGAAGTCGTAGTGGCTCCGAAACCTGGAACCTTCTTGCCCATCAACTTCTGCACTTCGGCAATTGTTGTGACTTCGCTGTCATGGCCCAACAAGAAACCAAGTTCGGCAGCAATCATCCAGTCGGCACGTGATGTTCCGCGAGGAGTGATTTTCTGCACCACATTGGTCACGCGACCTTCAAGATTCATTGTCGTGCCATCTTTTTCACCATAGGCAGCAGCAGGAAGAACGATGTCTGCATGCGCTGCGCTTTGTGTGAGGAAAGTATCGATAGCAACAACGAACTTTGCGCCAGCAATACCTCGACGTGCGAGATCAGCGTCAGCGACGTCGTTCATTGGATCAGCGCCAAGGAGGATGAGGCATTCAACCTGTCCGTTGGCAGACGCCTCAAGAATTGCTGCTGCATCTTTTCCGTTTTGTGGAGCAAGACCAAGCGACAAAGCACCGCGCACGTTGCCGCGACGCAATGCCGGCAAGACCGATGCACTTGGTGCGCCCGCAAAGACTGCTTCAACAGCGGCCATGGTGTGGTCAGCAGACTCGGCAAGGTTCGCGCGACCGGCAACGACAACAACTGGACCAGATGACAACTGCGCTGCAACTGCAGAATCAGCAAACAACTGCTGCACTGCAGTGACGGCAGTGCCGGACTCTGCGCGGACAGAGCGCCAAGCATGCTTTGTAAGACCAGTCTCACGAGCCGAAATCTCGATGATGCGAATCTTCTTCTTTTCTGCGGCGTCACGAAGGCGAATGTGCAGAACAGGAAGTTCTTCCTTCAAGTCAGGCGCAAGCAAGATGACTGTTGCTGCAGAGCATGCAGAATCGATTGTTGCTTGTGGGTATCCAAAGATTGATGCAGGCAAGCCATCATCAAGTTGCGCATCACGCAATGTGATTCCGACTGCATCTGCAAGTTGAGCCCACATGAATGCATCTTCATTTGTGCCACGCGCACCACCGAGGATTGCGACAGAACCCGGTGACGCATGACGAATCGTGCGTGAGATGGTGTCAAGTGCGCCAGACCATGTGATGGTTTCAAATGAGTCACCGGACTTCACCTGAGGATTCTCTAAACGATCCTCAGAGTTCACCGATTGGAAGTTGAAACGACCGCGGTCGCACAACCAACCCCAGTTCACTGGGTCACTGTCAACACCTTGGTAACGAAGAAGTTCATCGCGGCTGGACTGCACCACGGTGCGGCAGCCAACTGAACATGTGGTGCACGTGCTCTCACGCTGTTCGAGGTCCCAAGGACGAGCCTTGAATCGATATGGCTCAGCCGTGAGTGCACCTACTGGACAAATCTGAACGACGTTGCCGCTGAAGTATGAAGCAAAAGGTTCGTCAGGGAATGTCATGACCTGCGTGTTATTGCCACGTTGCGTGAAACTGATGAGAGGGTCACCCGCAACTTCATCGGCGAAACGCGTGCAGCGATCACACAAGATGCAACGCTCGCGGTCAAGGAAAACCAACTCGCTGATTGCAATTGGCTTCTCATAGTGACGCTTCTCTTCAACGAAACGACTTTCACCAGCTCCATGGCTAAAGGCTTGGTCTTGCAAGGGGCATTCGCCACCCTTGTCACACACGGGACAGTCGAGTGGGTGGTTTGCAAGAAGTAGTTCGATGATGCCTTCTTGTGCACGCTTCACCTGAGGAGTATCTGTACGAACAACTTGACCTTCGGCCACTGGTGTCATACAGCTAACAACCATCATCGGACCGCGAGGTCCTTCCACTTCAACAAGGCACTGACGGCACATGCCGACAGGGCTCATACGAGGGTGATAACAGAAACGAGGGATGAATTCATCGGCGCGATCTGCGGCCGCGATGATGAGTTCACCCTTTTGTGCTTCAACAGTGCGACCGTTAATCGTGATGCTGACCGCGTTCGGGTCCTTCTCTGGCATCTCTGCTGATTCAGCGTTGGTATCGATAGTTGTCATTGAGCCACCGCCGTCACGGGAATGAGAGTGCGCTTTGTTACGCGAGCTTCGAACTCATCACGGAACAACGTGAGTGCGGAGTGCACTGGCGCGTACGCAGATGGTCCAACGAAACAAATGGTGTTCATGCGATATGGGAAAGGCACAGCAGCGATGCCGAGCTTTTCATTTGACGCATGCGGGAACGCACCGGGACAAATGGATTCACCGACTTCCATGAGTTGATGAAGGTCAGCATCGGTGCCCTTGCCATCGACCACGCGAGACAAGATGCGCTCCAGCCATGTTCCGCCTTCGCGACAAGGAGTGCACTTACCGCAGGACTCATGTGCATAGAAACGTGTAAGCGTGAGAGCTGCACGCGGAATGTCAGTAGTGGAATCCATCACCATGATTGCGCCCGAACCAAGCATCGAACCTGCAGGTCCAACTTGGCTTGCTTCGAATGGAAGATCTAATTGATCAGGCGTGAACCAAGGTGCAGAACCGCCGCCAGGGACAAACGCCTTCAATTCATTTCCGTTGCGAATGCCTTGGCAGAACTCTTCTCCGTACAACAAGTCACGGAATGTGGTGATGCCGTTGATGATTTCGTACACGCCAGGACGCTTCACATGACCAGACACAGCAACCATGCGAGTACCAGGAGATGTAGCGGTACCAATTGCGGTGTAGGCCGCTGCACCATTGCGCAACAACCAAGGAAGGTTGGCCAAAGTTTCAACGTTGTTCACGATGGTTGGCTGACCATACAAACCAATTGCTGCAGGGAAATACGGAGGCTTCAAACGTGGCATGCCACGGTTGCCCTCGAGACTTTCAATTAACGCAGTTTCTTCACCGACGACATACGCACCTGCACCCCAGTGCAACACGATGTCGACAGAGAACTTCGAACCAAGAATGTTCTTGCCGACATAACCCGCTGCATACGCATCATTCAGTGCTGCTGCAACACGCTCCTGCGCCAAAGCCATTTCACCACGGATATACAAGAAGCACTGCGAAAGACCAGCGGCGTAACAAGCGATGAGGCAACCCTCGATCAGTTGATGTGGATCGCGCTCCATCAGAAGGCGGTCTTTGTATGTTCCCGGTTCTGATTCGTCTCCATTTACAACCAAGTAGCGAGGCCAGACACCTTGCGGCGTCAGCCCCCACTTGTTACCTGCAGGGAAACCTGCGCCACCACGTCCAAGAACTGTTGCGTTCTTTACTTCGTCATGTACTTCTGTTGCAGGACGACCAAGTGCTGCACGCAAACCTGCATATCCATCTGTCGCAAGGTAGCGCTGCAGTGTGTATGAGTCTTCGTATTCGAAACGTGATGTCACGATACGGGGGCGATCACCTTCAATAAAGCCAGGTGCATGTGGCCATGTGCCACCGGGATTGCTGGTCATAGCGCAGCCTTTCCATCAAGCCATGCGGGACCTTCGGTGACATCTTCTGGTGCAACTGCACCGACACCGCGATCCGCAGGAATGTGTTGACGCACCGCCGCAACAGTTCCGTGAGCAGGAATCTCATTGTTGAGTTCTCCGGCTTGCAACTGATCAATGAGAGTGTCGAAGTTCTCTGAGGTCACGCGGAAGCGATAGCGATAGTTCACCTGCAAGCAAGGAGCTTCAGTACATGCAGCTTGGCACTCTGCTTTTTCCAATGTGAAGAGACCATCAGGAGTGGTTCCGCCCATGTGAATACCCAAACGAGATTCAGCATGATGCATCAGTTCTTCTGCACCCATCAAGGCACATGACATCGTGCCGCAAATATTGATGAGGTACTTGCCCACTGGTTCGAACTTGAACATTTCGTAGAACGATGCCGTGCCGTACACCTCTGCAGATGTTGCACCGACAAGTTCACCGATGTGAGCCATTGCTTCGTTGGTGACGAAACCATCTTGCTCTTGCGCAAGATGCAACAACGGAATCGTTGCTGAACGTGGCTTTGGATAGCGACCGATGATCTCGCGAGCGAGACGAACGTTCTCTTCAGTCAGGCGTGTCATTAGCGATCAACCTCTCCCAACACTGGGTCGACGGACGAAATAACAGCAACAGCGTCGGCCACCAAGCCACCGCGCATCATGTGCGGCAATGCCTGAATATTGACGAACGATGGTGCACGCATATGCATGCGATATGGAGTGGAAGAACCATCCGAGACGATGTAACAACCGATTTCACCGCGTGGGCTTTCGATACCGACGTACACCTCGCCCTCAGGAACTTTGAATCCTTCAGTGAAAATCTTGAAGTGATGGATGAGAGCTTCCATGGACTCGTCGATACGCGCACGTGGTGGTGGCGTGACCTTCTTGTTTTGGATGCGATAGTCACCCGATGGCATGCGATCAAGAATTTGATACACGATCTTCATCGACTCACGAATTTCATTGAAACGAATCGCGTAACGGTCGTATGCATCGCCGTATTGACCAACGATCACGTCGAAGTCAACTTCTTCGTAACGCAAGTACGGCATGTCACGACGGAGGTCCCATGCAACACCGGTGGAACGAAGAATCGGACCAGTTGCACCGAGCGCCATTGCCTCGCGTGCGGTGATTGCACCAACACCTTGCAAGCGCTCACGCCAAATGGGCTGACCTGTCATGAGAATGTCGTATTCCTCAAGACGGGAAGGCAAGTTCTCGAGAATGCTGAGAACATCATCGCGCCAACCTTCAGGCAAGTCAGCAGCAAGTCCACCAGGGCGAATGAAGTTGTGATTCATGCGAAGGCCAGTGACCTTCTGGAAGAAACGCAGAACGTCTTCACGTTCACGCCATCCGTACAACATCATCGAAACTGCACCGATGTCCATGCCGTTGGTGGCAAGGAACAACAAGTGGCTACTCATGCGGTTGAGTTCTGACAAGAGCATGCGCATCCACACAGCACGCTCAGGAATGTCACCGTCGATACCCAGCAACTTTTCCACGGCAAGCGAGAAAACAAGTTCGTTGTTCAAAGGAGACAAGTAGTCCATGCGCGTGACATTGGTGCCACCCTGCATGTAGGTCAACGACTCGCCGGTCTTTTCCATGCCGGTGTGCAAGTAACCAATGATGGGCTTGCAACGAAGAACTGTTTCACCCTGAAGTTCAAGCATGAGACGCAACACACCGTGAGTACTGGGGTGCTGCGGTCCCATGTTGATGATCATTGTCTGATCTTCGGGAACCTCTGTTTGCACTTCTGCCAACTTGGCTGCTTCAGATTCGCTGAGACGAAGAACGGAACCGACTTCACGGAAGAGTTCTTTCGCGGTGAGTTCACTACGTGACTGAAGTTCCTGGCCGCCTTCGTTGGTTCCAGCAGAGATAACACTGCTCATGAGTTTGACCCCTTGAACTGCACAGGGATAAATCCTTGGTCGTAGTCCTTACGCAATGGATGTCCATCCCAGTCTTCAGGCATGAGAATGCGCGTCATGTCGGGATGACCATCAAAGGTGATGCCAAACATGTCGAACGTTTCGCGTTCATGTGCTTCCGTACCTGGGTGCACATCAAACAATGACGGAACGTTTGTGTCATCTGCAGGCACTTGAACTCGCAAGCGAATGCGCTCACGCTTTGTGAGCGACAACAAATTGACAACGACTTCAAATCGTTCTGGTTGAATTCCAGCTTCGAGAGTGCGGTGTGGCATCGAGAGATAATCAACTCCGGTGAGGTCGATGCACACATCGAAACCATCGTTTGCCAGAGCCTTCACCACTGAGACGTACTGTTCACGATTCACCAACAACACTCGCTGATCACGCGAATACACAACAGGACAGCCGTGCAGAGTCTCGACAGTTTGCTCCGCTTGTTCCACTTGGTCGCTCATAATTACTTCGACCCGAGTGCGACGGAGATAGCTGATGGCGCGTGAGCATCAAGCTCGACACCAGCGCCACCATTGTTGGCTTCACGACGGCGCATGATTTCTCCATCCTCAATGAGTTGATGAAGTGTCTCAATTGCGTGAATAAGAGTTTCTGGAGTTGGGGGGCAACCAGGTGCGTAAACATCAACAGGGACGATTTGGTCAACACCTTGCACGATGGCGTAGTTGTTAAACATGCCGCCGCTTGATGCGCAGACTCCCATGGAGATAACCCACTTCGGTTCCATCATTTGGTCATACACCTGACGAAGAACAGGAGCCATCTTCTGGCTGACGCGACCAGCAACAATCATGATGTCGGCCTGACGTGGAGATGCACGGAACACTTCCATGCCGAAACGTGAGATGTCGTAGTGCGAAGCACCAGTTCCCATCATTTCGATTGCACAACAAGCAAGACCGAACGACGCTGCCCAGCTGGAACGTGAACGTGCCCACTTGACGAGATCTTCAATGCGAGCTGTAACGAAGTTGTGATCGAGACCACCAAGACCATCGTCGAGAACATTTTGAGCCAAACCCATTAGGCGGCCTTTCCGTCATTAGTTGCACGACCTTCAGTACCGACAACGCGAACGCTGCGCAGTGGTTCAAGTGCAGGTGCATCAGAGATTTCACTGCTGCCGTTTGCGCGCTTCATTGGACCCCAGTCGAGAGCGCCACGTGCAATCACGTAAACGAACGCAACGAAGAAGACAGCGCTGAATGACACCATTTCAAGGAATCCAAAGGAACCCAAGAACTGGCGGTCAACGGCATATGGGTAAGCAAAAATGATTTCGATGTCGAACATGATGAACAACATTGCGATGACATAAAAGCTGACAGGGAAACGTTCTGGCGGTTCACGACCAGGAACAATTCCGCATTCATACGGCGCTTCTTTTGCAGTATTCGGACGCTTCGGTGCCAAAAGGCGCGAAGCAATAAGGCTAAGTAGCCCAAATAGAACGGCCAGTACCGTCAAAGCGACGATGGGAAGGTACTGACCCATGGGCTATGCCGCCGATGACTTCAGTGCGAGATTTTCACGAAGAAGTGTCTCGCGACGATGCAACAACCAGGCCAACAAGAAGAAGATCAAGCCGGAACCGATTCCAATCAAGAATCCAGGACGACGATGCGCTCCAAGGTCACGAATCATCACGACATAGCGGTGAGGCTTTGTTGTGTCGATCTGAACTCGTGCTGGTGCACGACCTGGCTCTACGCGCTGTGGAAGAACAGGAGCTACTTCCACGATTGAGTAGCGAGGCTTGTGCTTGAACGCGAAGAAGTCGAGCGATTCACCAATCTTTGGATAACGCTCGCCACCCTTGTCGTACACAGCAACCGAAACATATTCACCAGCGGCAAATTCTTCTGCTTCGATCTGAATAATTTCGTCGGATGCAGCAACTGCTTTACCGCGTGCAGGGTCTGCATCATCGAGCAGAGTCCAGCCGTCTTCAATAAGAGTCTCTGAGATTTTCGCAGCCGCAGCGACGGGGTCAAGACCGTCGATGTTCACTGGAGTCTCCAGCACCTCGGCACGATCCAACAATGCACCGTCTCGGACAATAGTGATCGGTTCGTTGGGTTTCCATTTTGGCTCCGGCCCCTTCAGACCAATGCCGTAAATGACCCATACGAGAGACATGCACATCATCCAGCCCGCAAGTGCTGCTGCAACAACAAGGAAACCAAGACGTGCTCCCAAGTTGCTACCAACAATCAGGTACGTGCCTCCAATGAGGAACACGAACATCACGAGCACCACAAGGATGCCGCGAATGCCTGGGTTGAAATCGATAGAGAGAAGAGCAGACAACATCAGAGACCTCGCACGTATTGGACGATCAACTTGATTTGTTCATCGGTGTACAACTGACCGAATGCTGGCATTCGACCGCTGCCCTGACCTTGCTCGCCGTAACGCTTGCCAAGTTCAGAGCCGTTCTTGATGAAGTTGATCATGTCGGACTGGTTCGGGAACTGACGGACAGAAGATCCACCAGTGAGGTTTGGACCGAATGCTCCACCGCCTGTGGCTTGTGGATCACCGTACGACCATCCCTTGGTATGGCAACGTGCGCATGAGTAAGCACCCGAACCAAGATCAAGATTGAACAATGCTTCGCCGAGTGAACCATAGGTACCGGCCTTCACAAGGCGCTCGGCCTCAGCCATGATTTCCTTATTGTTCTCTTCAGGAAGAGTTCCCTCATCACACGTTGGGTTGTAGTAGCTACGAGTTTCGATACAACCGGCTTGTGGAATCTGGATGGACTTCATGTAGTCCACCAATGTGTGAATCGACTGCTCGTTCAAAGGTCCACCACCGATGGTGCCCCACGCCGACATCGGCGAGAACGGACGGCCGTAGTTCAAGATGAAGGTGATCTCTTCTTCGCTGAAGCGATACAGCACGGTGTTCAGCGCGGGAGCCTTCCAGTTAACAGACTTCACTTCGCCAGTCTTTGGATCTGTGACTGCGTAAGGAGCAACGCCGCCTGTGCCCTTCATGCCGCCGTGACAGCCTGCGCAGTTGTAACCACCATCAGCTGTCGGAGCGAACAACTGTGAACCCCAATTCACAAAGCGCTTTTCAAAACCAAACTGAGCTTCTGCCTGACGATTTGGTTCAAGAACCCAATACAAAGGCAATGCAATCGTGACGATTGCAAGGAAGACAAGACCTAAAACCTGTACTCGTTCAAGACGTGAGCCTTCAAGAGTCTCGTCGTCGTAATACTCCTTGCGGTTAGCAGCAAGTTTCTGTTCGGCGCCGATCTCTGCGCGACCTTTGCGAATGTTGAAGATTCCGTAGAGAATCCATCCACCGATTGATGCCAGAAGAATCAGCATTCCAATGGACTTGCTCGTTGCAGCAAACATGATTAGTGGCCACCTCCTGCAGCACCAACACAGTGCGGCCCTTCAGCTTCTTGACCGGTTGTATTCACACCAACTGCTGGACCAGCAAACACTGAACCAGTATCGATAGTGAGATTTCCGTTTGAGACCGAGACTGCGAAGCGATCCATTCCGCGAGGAGCGGGGCCGCCCTTCTTCTCACCAACACGGTTGTACTGCGAACCGTGGCACTGGCATTCAAACCACTGTGAGCTTGCGCATTCAGGAACGCGGCAACCAAGGTGTGGGCACTTCTGGTACAACGCCACGATGCCAGCTTGCATTCCTGCAAACACAGGAGCTTGTGCGCCATAAACAGCTTGTGCCTTGCTGAGTGAACCCTTTGGATATTCCGTCACCCATGCACGTGCTTCTGCGAGATACAAGAAACCCTTGTTTGCACGAATGCCGGCGATGATGTCATCCACCTTGCCAGCAGAAATCTTGGAACCGAAGCCGCCTTCAGCGCCCTTCCACAAGAAACCAACTACAGATGCGCCAAACGCACCAATGCTTGCTGCCATCAATGTCACTGCTGTGCGATTGAAGAACTGACGACGCGATACGCCGATTGCTTCTTCATCGGGAGCAACGAAAGGTGCAACTTCAACAGGTGCAGCTTTGACGATTTCAGTGGAACGTGCAGCAGCTTCTACTTCACGACCAGTTGATGTGTCTTCACCAATAGTGGCCTTGCGGTCACGTGAACGTGTTTCGCGCGACAACGAACCCGCGCCACGAACTTCCGTGGAGCGTGCAGTTGTCAATACAACGATCGCGCCGAACACGACCGCCGCGATAACCACGATGGCAATTACCAATCCGGTACTCATAACTTTGCGTTCCTTATTCCTTTGTCTGTACGTCGAATGTCATTGTGTGATCGAAGTCGAGATCACAACTCAAAGAAGATGCCGTCCCGCCATGGGAAGGTGAAGTTGAATCCAGGACCGCGGAAGAACGAACCAATGATGGTGAGCACTGCCCAGAACACAAGGAACATCGTCATCATCGAAGTCATGAACTTGCGATCTTCTGGCTTGTTCGATGCATTGCGGTCGAGATACGGAGCGAGGATGAGCGCGAGGATGCCGACACCAGGAAGTGTCACACCAGCGATCATTGGGTGGAACATGGTGAGAAGTTCCTGCAAACCAAGGAAGTACCAAGGTGCCTTCGATGGGTTTGGCGTCTTGTTGAAGTCAGCTGCCTTCAAGAGTGGTGCGTTCACCACCCAAGAGAAAATGAAGAGCGATGCAAGCAACGCCAAACATGCAACAAATTCCACTGCAAGAAGGTGCGGCCATGTGTGCACCTTGTCAACAGGTGCAGCCTTTGCTTCTTGAATCGAACCTGACTTAACAACTGTGAGCAAACGCTGCGTGTGTCCACCAGGGCCTGCGCCAACAGGTACGCCTCCAGCAGGAGCAGCTGCAACAACTGCAGCGCCAGCGCCAGCAGCTTTTGTGCGATCAAGTAACGCATCAGGAATGCGATCGCCTGCGGGAGCTGCATCTGCAGCGCCTGCACCAGCGGCCTTTTCGCGAGCAGCTTGTGCTCGCTTCAGGAGGTGTTCGGGGATTTCAGTCATTTTTGTTCTCCCTCAGATCAGAGCGGTCCGGAAATTCCGCCGTCCTTGCGGACGCGCCAGAAGTGAATAGCCATAAAGATGATGATGACGAACGGAAGCATGATCACGTGCAACACGTACCAACGCAACAACGTTTCCGAACCGATTTCGGTTCCGCCAAGAAGAACGAAACGAACTTGTGAACCCATGACTGGGGTGTAACCCATCATGTTGGTACCCACCGTTACAGCCCATAGTGCCAACTGGTCCCAAGGAAGCAAGTAGCCGGTGAACGAAAGAAGAAGAGTGAGTGTGAGCAACACAACACCGATCACCCAGTTGAACTCACGTGGTGGCTTGTATGCACCGTGGTAGAACACGCGCGCCATGTGGAGGAACACACTGAGCACCATGAGGTGAGCAGCCCAACGATGCATGTTTCGAATGAGCAAACCAAACGTCACTGATGTCTGCAACGTATAAATGTCTTGCCAAGCGTTCGCACCAGTTGGTCGATAGAAGAACATCAAGAAGATGCCGGTGACCGTGAGCAAAATGAACAAGAAGAAACTAAGTCCACCAAGGCACAGTGTGTAACTGACCTTGACTGCATGTCGCTTCACCTTCACCGGGTGCAAGTGGTACAACACCGAGTTCATGATCACGTACGAGCGGTTACGTGGACTGTCCGTGTATCCCTTACGGAAAATTGAGCCTGGACGGAAGATCGAATTCCATACCTGGCTGCCCTGAACTTGCTGACCAGCTTTCGCTGCTCGCTCTTTCAGAGTGGGACGGGGGTTATCTAATACTCTTGCCATATTCATTCACCTCAGAGGCGCATTCCGTAGCCGTAGCCATGGTTGTTTGTTCGGGTATGGCTGTCACCTTCTGGGTCTGGCGCGCCGGCCTTACCCAAAATGATGACGCCGGTAGGACAACGATCGACGCACAGTGCGCAACGAGTGCACACGTCGTCATCGATGATGAAGATCACATTGTCGGACGGATCCGCGCCAGGCATGTCAACTGCTTCTGCTTCAACAACTGCTTCTGGCGACACCATGTGGATGCACTTCCATGGGCAGATGTCAACGCATCCTTCGCACATGATGCATTCACTCTGGTCGATATGAATGAATTGCTTTGGCTTAACAGCCCTGCCCAAATAGTCGGCATCGACCTCGACGAGTTGATACTCAGTCGACCACTCCGGCATGGGTGGGTTGGCGTCGGTGCGTGCCATGAGAAATCAGGCCTTCCGAACCAAAGGACGGCCGTAGGAAGACGTTGCGACTTCTTTTGAAGTCTTTTCGCCGCGCTTCTGCCACCACACGAAGAGGTAGATCATGAGTGCAATGAAATACACGTGAATCACGATTGCAATGACGTCGCGAAGGGCCTCATAGCTCAACGTGAAAGGGAAATTGCCGCCATTGGCCTTCGCCTTCAAGATGTCGAAAGGTCCATTGAGAAGTTTGTCTTTACGCCAGCCGAGCTCGTTGTCGGCGTGAACGATGAACTGGTGAGGAACAACACCAAAAGCAAGGAACATGGTGAAGAACACATAAACACTGCCCACCATGGCTTCGCCCCACGTGGATTCCTTATCGGCAGGACGGCGCTTGCCAAAAGGGATTACAGCAAGAGACATCGCTGTGGTGAGCAGCAATGAAAACAAGAAAGCCTGGTTAACTCCGGGCCATTTGAGGATGTCGATCGCGAGCATGGACTCTTCTTCTTCTCCGGTCCTGGGTGACGGTTTGGTCCTGGGGCAGGTGCCTAAGCAATAAGAACACTAGCCATGGACTAGGGGCTGAGACCTATTTCGTTGCGTACAACTTTGGTCACCTCATTCGGCCCCCACCCGAGCCCTCAGCCCAGAGGACGGTTGTGCTTTTGTGCGAAAACATTGTGCTTTTGTGCATTTTTTGCCCCCACGGTTCGGCCTTGGGTGGGGCCTTCTCCCTCCCGACCCCCTTCTTGACTTCTTCGGAGGAGATGCACGGATAATTGCGGTGGAGGGTCCAATTTTGTCTATCGTGGAGAGGTCAGGCGCCGTAAAAGGTGGGTAATCCGCCCATCCAAGGCACCTGAGCAGGTCTCCCGAGAGGTAAGTGCAGTGACCGAGATCCCCGAGCACCTTCTGAATCGTTCCAAGGCACGCCGTGCGGCTGCCTCTGGCGAGTCGACTGGCGATGCCAGCCCAGCCGTTGCCGCGTCGGCAACACCCGCGGCAGCAGCGCCTGCAAAGAAAGAAGCGCCACAGCCAAAGGCTGCTCTTCCTGACCCCGCATACGTTGCGGCTGCAAAGAATCGTCGGAAGATTCCGTTTTGGGCGATGTCCGGTCTTGCTCTTTTGCCTCTGTGGGCTTTCGTTTACATGTGGGGCCTTTCTCCTTCGAACAAGGTGGAAGAAGGTCCAACGACCGCAGGTACTGCTGTGTATTCCGGCTGCGCCGGTTGTCATGGTGCCGACGGTGCGGGCGGTGCTGGTCAGGTTTTGTACCAGGGCAATGCAC
>Ga0222712_10004157_pt1 | contig 15296 bp, 14 predicted proteins | sample C33_657DmetaG_FD_165043 | JGI IMG/M metagenome (GOLD analysis project Ga0222712, IMG submission 165043) | Estuarine water microbial communities from San Francisco Bay, California, United States - C33_657D | ecosystem: Environmental > Aquatic > Marine > Unclassified | place: USA: California... | reverse complement strand
CATAAAGGCTTCTAAATCAATTGTTAGGCTAAAATAGCGAAATTTAATTAGATTTATTATCTATTTATTTTAAACTAGTATTTTGAATCTTTATCAAAAACTTCTACCTTTGTGCCACCAAATTCAGTTTTGGTCCGTTCGTCTAGGGGTTAGGACACGTCCCTTTCACGGATGAAACACGGGTTCGATTCCCGTACGGACTACCAGAAACCACTCAGGACGAGTGGTTTCTTTGTTTTTACGAGGTAGGTAGCAATAGTGGTAGCAAGTTTTAGTTATAATTCTTCTCTTCATATCTTTGATTTACAATTCGAATTGTACAAACCTCATAGGATTTGAACACCTTTGTTGAAACATTTTTTTATAAATTGAAATTTTAGTGCCTTTGCTCAGGTCCCACAAACCCAAAGTTTGAACTTGTTAAAATCTTGTTCAATAATCGATCAAAGGCCTTAATTTGGGGGCCTTTGCACAAACCTCTGATTTCACGAAAGTGGGCATAATTTAAAGAGTCTAATTTTCTGTAAGTCGCTGTTAATTTTTCAAGGGCTTGCGGATTTTTAATTTTAAATTGATAATAGGACTTTTTTGTTGCAGCAATTTCTCTTCTAATTCTGGTCGATTGATCTTGGTGCTTTTTGACGTAACCTGTTAAAATAGCACGTTGTTCATCATTAAATTGCAACTCATCGGCAATGACATTTTTTAATTGTGGCCCACCAGTGAAGGGACGATGCTGGAGTTCGTTGAACCCAAAATATCCTAGCGCAAGCACATTAAGGAAAAGTCCGATGCCAAATATCCAAGGCCACACTTTTTTGCGTTGATTTACCATCTTTTTAGTAGGTTAAATTGTTTACAGCGTAGGTTTTAGCTACGGATTCCAATTGAATTTGGGTGATACTCTGTTGCGAATGTTTTCCTGCATAAAACAGTATCCCAGAGAAAAATAGAGCCACGAAACTCGCCGCTGCCATCCAGTGCATCGTTTCGCTTTGTTCTTTTTCCTTCATTGCATCAAACAAATGATCTAACACCTCTGTTTGATTTTTCCATTGTAGGCCTTGTAAAGCCTTCAATTGCTCTTCTAGTTGGTCTTCTTTCATTTCAATTCTTTTTTAATGTTTTCTTTCGCTCGGCTCACGAGCGATTCAATAGCTTTAATACTTAAGTTCATCAATTCACTTGCCTCAGCATACGACATTTCTTCTAATTTTATCAGCGTAAATGCGACGCGTTGGTTCGGATTTAATCGATCAATGGCGCGATAAAGTGACAGCGCTTTTTCTTTATTTTCTAATTGAATATCTGGGTGGAGTTCCGTGGACTCATAGCTTTTAGATTCGTTTGGCATCCACCAGGGCAATAATTCCCGCAACTGCGCTCGTCGTTTTTCTTTTCGGAGCTTTTCCAATGCCTTGTTAATCGAAATCCGAATAATCCATGTACTCAGCGATGATTGTCCCTTAAAAGATTTGATCGACTCATACACTTGAATAAACGTCTCTTGACAAACATCCTCTGCCTCTTCTCGGTTTCGCAGGATTTGCATCGCGTGGTGGAACACCTGGCCTTGGTATTCTTTTACCAAAGCCCGGAAAGCCAACTCGTCTCCCGAAATCAAATCCCTAATTTGCCGATCCATGCTTCAATCATACCTTAGATGTTTCTGCAATCTAAATTCTTCGGTTGAAATAAAAATATTTTTTTTCGAAGGAATTTAAAATCTGGCACGTCTAAGACAAAAAAGGAAAACCTCATGTTAAGCAAATCCATTCAAATTATCATCAGTTGTTTATTGCTAACAGCTTGTTCACAATCTCAAGATATAAGCCCGTCTAACAATACAGATGTAACCCTAGAGGTAGATCCTACTCTTTTCATCCCAGCGGGTTTAGTGGGAACCATTACTAAGGTGGAAAAAACACTTTCAAATGGAACGACTACTACCTGTTACAAAATAACGACTACTAAAACACCCACAGATCACGCGATGGGCCCTTGGTGTCCGACTAAAGTAACGGATGATGCTAGTAAGGGAGGTGTTTGGTTTGAAAAAGGGAACATATATGATGTCGATGGAGCCTTTGTAAAAAATTTGGCCACTTTTTATAATGATTCGAAATGGAATCTAATTCGAAGTGATGGAACGATTAAAGTGACAAATACCAAAGAAGCCTGCCAAGCGGCTGCACGCCCTGACGTTGATCCACAATACAATAATTATTGTGTGGAATGCCAGCCGACCTATTTCTCTAATATTAAATTAACCTACTACATTCCTGTTAAACCCATCAAAACAAACGGAACGACAAACATTGGCGGTGGTGCCCCGGGCGGTATGGTAGGGGTTGCATTTAATGGAATTAACTTTGATCCACCCGCACCTACTCAAGCCATTTTAGGAGCCTATACCTTAGCTCCAATGGATGACGCTGGCGGCCATGTGAATGGTGCAACAGGCTATCATTACCATGCCGCTACGGGAAAAAGCAAGAAAGTAGACCAAGCGGATGGGCACGCTGCGATGATTGGTTATGCGATGGATGGTTTTGGGATGTATGAATTGTTAGATAAAACGAATAAAGAACCGATAGATTTAGATGCTTGCCGAGGGCATTATGATACGACGCGCGGCTACCACTATCATGTGGCCAAAGCGGGTAGCAATAGTTTCATCGGATGTTTTCACGGTGCGCAAGGAAGCGTTGAAGTAACTACAAATTAATGCGAAAAACGATATTCTTCTTGTTATTTATTCCGTTATGGGGCTTTAGTCATTCTTCCCAGTTATCCACCTTTGCACTTGTGAAGGATGAGAAAGGGGTTTGGACAGCTCATGTTAGCGCCTCCTTATCCGCCTTTCAAGCAGTGCTCGCAGATCAAAAAATAAATTCACCTGAAGAATTTCAAAAGTCGCTTATTCAGTGGGCCCGCAAATCGATACATATTTCCGCGGGGCTATTAAACCCCATTTTGCTGGAGCAGGGTAGTGTGTACTTAGGGCATCAAACAGATGTAAAGTTTACACTGAAAGGAATGCCATCAAAAGTGGAATCGTTTTCAGTAGAAAATCAGATTCTTCGACAGCTTTCTGGACACGCCATGGTTTTCAAAGTAATTTACCCTGCCAGCGAGTCTAATCAAGTTGTATTGACTTCATCGAATGATTTTTCGGCCAATGTACTCGTGAAGCCAACGGGAATATTTATCGAACCTAAGCCTGGTTTTACTTATTTATATCTACTTTTAATCTTCCCTTTTATACTACTATGTCTATATCTTCTAAAGCGACGCTCAACCAAGGGCTAATTTTCATTTTATTTTTTGTGGCGTCCTGCACGCAAGACGAAACGTCTGTAACTCCGACTCCGACAGCAGAAGTACCGGCAGTTTACAAGAAAATCTACGGTGCCACAAGTATTACGAATGATGGCACCTATATTACCATTAAATCGAAGGATTTACCGGATCATAAAAGTCCCTATTATGCGGCTACGAATGCCTTATATCAGGCCTATTCGGGGACGACTTTTGGCGGGTTAAATTTTTCTAAAAACCCTAATTCAATCATTGAGCAATCGGCGACTATTAAGATTCCTGTTAAACCAGTTGTGTCTTCTAATCATGCTGCAACTCCATTAGGCGTGATCGGAATCGCCTTGAATGGCGTGCCCTTTTTTAATCAATATGCGGGCCCGAATAACCAAGAACTAAAAGGAGAGATGGCCGGATTTGATCAATTTTATGGTCACCCTCAAAATTCTGGTGTGTATCATTATCACGTAGAACCCTTACATTTAACCACGGTTAAGTCATCGAAATCGGGCTTGATGGGCTTTCTATTAGACGGCTTTCCTGTGTATGGACCTCAAGAAGAAAATGGCTCAGCAGTCACGAATACAAATCTAGATGTGTACCACGGGCATTCACATGCTACAGTAGATTACCCCAATGGCATTTACCATTATCACTTCACGACCGAAGCACCCTATTTAAATGGGAATGGTTTTTATGGTACGGCAGGAACAGTTTCTCAATAATGAAATACTTCGTTCTTCTTTTTTTTCTGTGGAGCTGCTCTAAATCAGAGCCTGAAAACCTTGTCGAAAAAAAGTATTTCCCATCTGGAAAAATCAGAGAAATAAGGCACCTAAATAACGGTGTGAGGCAGGGATTGCAAACGGCTTTTTGGGAAAATGGAAAGAAGCGTTTTGAATATACCGCCGCAAATGATGCCTACGAAGGCGAACTAAAAGAATGGGCGGAGAATGGACAGCTATTTCACCTAGCGCATTATAAAAATGGGCAGGAAGAAGGTATTCAAAAAATGTGGCACGCAAACGGAAAAATCCGCTCGAACTTTATCATCATTAATGGTCGACGCTATGGTTTATTAGGCACTAAAAATTGTAAAAATGTCAATGAAAAATTGCTGGCTTATTAGTCTTTTCCTGTTGGCTTGTTCAGAAACTCCCGTTTCTAAAATTCCGTTCTATAATACCCCTGATTTCACACCTTATTTTATGAATGAGAAAGAGGCTAGCTTAAAAATTACACACCGCATCAAACCTTTTGCCTTTTATAATCAGGACAGCATATTATTTAGAAGCGAATTTCTTCAAGGAAAAGTGTATGTCGCAAACTTTATTTTTACGCGCTGTAGTAATATTTGTCCAGATATGATTTCCCAAATGAAGCGGATTGAAAGGGTTTTTAAAAATAACAATAAAGTCGCTCTCCTCTCTTTTACAGTTACTCCTTGGTATGATGATGTAAAGACGCTACATCAGTTTAGTGAAAAAAATCAGATTTCTTCCGCTCAGTGGTCACTCTTAACTGGTCCCAAAGCTTCTATCTACACCCTCGCCCGTCAATCCTTTTTTGCTGAAGAGTCAATCGGTTATAACATGGATACAAACGAGTTTTTACATACAGAACACTTTGTATTAGTTGATCAGAAAGGTCGCATTCGTGGCATCTACAATGGTACGCTCTCTCTAGAAGCAGACCAATGCATCGAGGATATGAAATTGCTTTTAGAATCTAAATAATTAGATAAAGTAAAAATCAAATATTGGTGAACTTAAACTTTTTTAATTATCGGATAGAGTAAAAATAGTTAAGCAAAAAAGTGAGCAAGCGTTCGTGATTTTAACATATTAGGAATTAATTAAGATGTCAAAAAGTAATTATAGTTTAATCTGGTATGGTTTTGATACGTTTAAGATACGATAGGGTAGGGTTTCCTTAAACCGTACGGTAACTAGAAACCACTCAGGGCGAGTGGTTTCTTTTATTTTACGGTAGCGGTAGCAGGAGTGGTAGCAAACTAAGTTATTTATTGAATTCTAACGACCTCTGATTTACCTTCACAATCATCTCTTTTAGAACATTTCGCTTAATGTAATCGATCATCTAAGAGAGGTATATAACTTCCTCCAAATTACAGGATGATGCTTAGACTACAAGAACAGTTTGAACTTGACCCCAATCAAAACATCATTATGGAAGGTACACCAAATGACCTAACCTACCTAATCATGATGTTGTGGTGCATGCAAAATGGAACTATAGGATTTAAAAACGAGGAGGTCGGTAGTTGCAAGTTTATTTTTTAAGGGAATGTCAATTAGGTTTAATAAAATCCCTATAATTAACAAAAACCCTCAGATAAAATATCTGTGGGTTTAATTTACTCCGTGTTCTAAATTATATTCAATATTTCGCTAAAGGTTCAAACCATGCCAAATGAGTGAAAAGGCTACAATATCAGTCAATTTTAATTCGTTTCACAAATAAAAAAATACAAATAGATTAATCTGGTTTGGTTTTGATTCTTATTAATAAGCAATTATCTATATATTTTTCTCTATCCACTCCGTCGGAGTCATCTTGTATTCATCTTTGAAGGCTGCGTAAAAAGCTGATTTGATCTTAAATCCCGACTGCGTAGAGATGCCTTCAATCGACATATGTAAATGTTTTTTATCTTTAAACATTTGCACGGCATGTTTTATTCTGAGATTATTCCGATATTTTGGAAAAGAAGTTTTGATCTGTTTGTTGAAACTATCCGAAACGCGCAAGTATGGAATATTCAACTCACGCGATACATCATGAATTGAAAAGTTTGATTTCAAATACGGTTTCTTCTTATTCATGTACTCTATGATGCGATCCAGATCTGCCGATTTTTCAGGATTTTCCATTTTTTCATCTAAAGCGATGCGCGAAATTGAAACCCATATTTCTTTGATCTTCTCCCAAAGTGAAGTTGATGTACTGTAACCATATAACCACGAGGGAAATAGAATAAATGATAGGGGTAAAAATAAAGTAGATAAATACATGATATCAAAACTGATGGTAGAGTCCTGAAATGAAAGGTCAAATGTCTTAGGTGATTTTAACGTTGCAAATAGAATTTGAAAAAGCACGGGAAACATCATTAAAAATATAATCCACTTTAACCGCACAATTATTCTTGAAACTTTTAACTTAATTGAATTCTTTTTTTTCTGTTGATATATATAGATAAATGAATAGATAATAAATGTCCAATTATGCAGCGGCGCGATAATCATCTGAATATTATAATCAAAAAGCCATGTTCCACCGGGTAGTTTAACGTCTGCATGGTTATTATGCTGCATTAATTTGGCAAATTGATCTTTTGCCTCAAAGTCAAGAAAGTAATAGGAAAATGTATTAATAAAAAATAAACTAACAGGAATCAGGTATACCCAAAACCATTTTTCGAATACGAATTTACCTTGAATGAGACTTTTAAAATATAAGAAGAGTAAAGGTCCTATCAATATGACCACTGGATCAAAATGGACGAGTAATACAGCCAATACTCGACTCTCAAAGGGCTGATTTAATAATAACACAATGATATGGCGCATATTTGCCAATAAAATCAAACTGACCAAGTAAATGATTGCCTTGTTTTGACGCCATTTGTAAATGAACAGCAACATACAGATGATCAGATTTAAGAATACGGATGTTAATACCATATGTTAATCAATGTTTATTAGGCTCATGTTTGATTTTCAATAAAACCAAACTCATTGGTTTTTTCTTTCTGTTTTCGTTAACCTGTTGGTCAAGGTTTATAAATTTTTAGCTATCCACTCGGTTGGCGTCATTTGATATACCGCCCGAAAGGCTAAGTAGAATGATGATTTGCTCTTAAAGCCACATTGATCTGATATGCCCTCAATCGACATCTGATGATGTTTTTTTTCTTTAAATAATTGAATGGCATATTCTACGCGTTTTTGATTTCGGAATTCTGGAAATGAAACTTTCATTTCCCTATTTAGACAATTTGAAACTTGTAGATGCGGAATGTTTAGTTCGCTAGATATGCTATGTAATGAAAAAGATGGATTTAAGTAAGGTTTTTGACTATCGATGTATGTGATGATACAGCCTATATCCGTTGACTTTTCAAATTCCACATGCACTTCCCGACGCATCCCTTTGAAATTGCTGTTAAATATTTCTATTAGTTTCAGATATATGGAGGTGCCTTGATTCTGTCCATAAATTAATTGAGGAAATAACAAGAAACTAATGGAGGGAATAAGTGTAAATACATATAAGAAATCCGAATTGATATTTTTGGAAACCTTTAAGCTGATTTCGAATTTTTCATTTGTTAAATAGGAAGTGGTTAAGACAAACAATACCACTGGAACTATTGTGATTAGCATGATCGAAATGATTGAATATATATATTGGTCCATATTTGCCTTGATTTTTTTGGCCTTATTTGCCTTGAATATATAATAGCAAGAGTAAACCATAAAGGCTAGATTGTAGGTTGCAACTATTCTCACTTGAATTTTAAAACTAAAAAACAACGTATGTTGCATGGGAAAATCGCGCTTGTATGCGTCATTAATGATGGATAAGATCATGTTTTGTTTTTCAGCAAATGTTAATTGAAAATAAGGCCACAAGTTCATCAAAATAATTGTGCTCGGAATAATACACATTAAAATAAACAAGTAATCCATATAGAATTTCTTGTGCACGATACTTTTAAAAAAATACAAGATCATGGGGCCACACATGATCGCTATCGGATCCATAACAAATAATAATTTTGTTAATACAATGTTGTTAGACTGGGAATTAAGTAATAATCCAGCGGTTTGCCTGACATTGAAAATTATTAATACAAGACAAAGAAAGATTATTGATTTGTTCTCCCTCCATTGAAAATTCAATAGGAGCAGGCATAAAAAGCAGTTGATATAAATGGAAGTAAAGATCATTTCAGATGTATCACATTGTTTAAAATCGAAGGTATGAAAATAATTAAAATCAAACTAGGCTAAATTATTCATCTTGTTTGAAAATAATTATTTCCAAACATATTTACTGTGTGGTTTCTCACTGTGGCCTTTAAATAGTCGTCAATTTTGTTTCAGCATTCAAATTTAGTCCATGCAATATTTTAATTAAACCATTGTGTGTATCTAATTGAAAAGAAAGAAATACCAACCTAGTTCTAACAAATTATGTACTCATCAGTCAACAATTTACTCTCACGAGGATTTGTGCTTGTGCTTCTTTGTGTATACAACACGATTCCAGCTAAAGCCCAACAATTCAAACTCACCCAGGGCATCGCCATCACGCAATTCAATTACCAAAACGAGCAAGGCCAAACGGTCCAAGGGCTTAAGTCGGGATCTGGGCTAGCCATTTCCTTAGCTTTCCACAAAGCAAGTTTAGTAGACTCCGCTAAATACAAACTAGACCAAACCCCCTTCGCTATTTACTTAGGTCAAAATCCTACAGTAGCAAAAATGCTGAGCTTGATCAATTATGACTTAGGCCTTCAGTTTACCCAACTGAACGCCGTAGGCGATATTCAAAACAATGCCTTTTCCTATCAAACGGATTACATAGGACTTCACGGAAAATTAGGCGTTCGGATTCCGTTGCCCTGGAAGTTCTCGCTGAACCTGCAAGGAATTGCCAGCGTGAATAAAATCGTACACGGAAACCAATTATTGATAAATCGCTACATCGACCTAACTGAGGATGCACAATTCGCCCAAATAAAAATGATGGCCGGCTACGGCGCAGAATTCGAGAAAAGATTTTCGGATAAACTGGTGGGAATCTTTTCATACCAACAAACCCAGACGCTGAATTCCAATCCGGTAGGTCAGTCGACGCTCCACTTCAAACCAACAATCTTCTCTGTTGGCATCCGCCTACTAAATTAAGATCCGCCTATGTATCGCATATATACCCTGATTATTTTTTTATTAATCACTCACCTAAGCCAAGGCCAATACCTAAAGATGGCCACAATTTCCTCATGGGGTGGCTCAAGCTCCTCGGGCAATTACATGTCGCAGGTCGTGGGCCAATCGAGCGTCATCGCTGGAACAGAAAGCAAACAGGGAACGGTGTTCCGACAAGGCTTTAAACAACCAACTAGCCAGCAGAAAAAAACTCAGTTGGGCGGCATGCTCCAACTGGCTGAAGGCGAAGGAAGCCCTTGGTCTTTTCAAGCCTACCCAAATCCGTTTAAGGATGTGTTGAGCGTGAGATTTAATCAGAATACAACACTTCCGACCCGATTGACTTTGTATGACATCGATGCCAACATCATCTGGGAGCAGAGCTATGCTGAAAACCAAAGCGAAATCAAACTGGAGAAGTTCCAAGGCATCAAGGCCGGCAAATACATTTTACAGGTATTCCAAAAAGGAAAACCGCAGAGCCAGTCCTTGATCAAAGAGGTACAATAAAACAACACATTAAAAAGAAAAATATAACGAGTTCAATCAAAGATTAAAACAACATCCTAGTTCTTAAAAAATTATCAATTATGAAGTCTTACAAGCATTTACTCATCTTACTTTTTAGCCTAATGGGCTTAAGTACTTTCGCTCAAACAAGCAAGAAAACCCTGAATTACCAAGCAGTCATTTTAGACCCTAAGGCCATCGACATTCCAGGTGCCAGCATCACAGGCCAACCCTTAAACAAGGGAAACGTATGTTTGCGATTTAGTTTATTAAATGCGCAAGGAGGGTTGGATTATGAGGAAACCCAACAAGTTACCACCGACGAATATGGATTAGTAAGTGTAGCGATCGGAGCTGGAGCACAAGCTCAGGCTAGCAATAGCACAAGCATTTACAAAAGCTTTGATAGTGTTTTGTGGAACTCGAATGTGAAGAGCTTAAAAGTCAGTGTCAGTTATGATGGTTGCAATAGCTTTAAGCAAGTAAGCTCACAAGCCTTAAATTATACCCCTTATGCCCTTTATGCAGAAGCGGTGGATTATAAGAATGTGAGAGAGGCCCCCACAAAACTATCGCAGTTTTCGAACGATGCGGGGTATTTAATTCCGAAGGATTTGGATCCGCTTAAGTCAGATATACAAACGAATAGCTCAAAAATTGAGGTAGCAAATAAATCAATCGCAGACAACAAACAAGCGAGCGATGCGACATTTTTAGTGGTGAATCAAAGCATTACTAGCCTAGACACAAAAGTAGCTGACAATAAGAAGAGCAGCGATGCGGCATTCTTAGTGGTGAATCAAAGTATCACTAGTTTGGATGCTAAGGTAGCTGAGAATACAATGGCTATTAAAGAAAACACGAGCTCGATTACTACGATAAACACAAAAATCACGGACCAACAAAACCAGATTTCAGACAATCGTAATCAGATTGCCGCTACGAATAGCACGATGAATACACAGATAGGAGGATTGCAAGGACAACTCAACACGACCAATTCCACAGTAAGTAACCTATCGGGGACAGCAGAAGTAGTTTCGAATAAATCCACTGCGGTAGACTTGGGTGGCGCGAATCCATCAGATCAATTGTACCCTAGTCAGAAGGCCGCCAAGTCTTACATAGACAATGCCATTTACGATGCAGTGGGAACAGGAGTGCCAGACGCTACCACCTTAGCAGCAGGTAAAGTGAAGTTAGCGGGTGATTTGGGAGGTACAGCGATGAATCCAACCGTACCTGCTTTGGCCAATAAAGAAAATAGCAGTAATAAATCCACGAGCGTACAAACCGATGGAACGAATGATACTAAGTATCCTTCAGTAAAAGCCGTGAAAGATTATGTGGATCAAGCGACCATGGGAACTGCTTTGCAGGCCACTGTGGATGGAAAAGCAGATAAATTGTCTCCCACATTTACTGGAACACCGACAGCGCCTACACCAACATCTACAGATAATTCTACGAAATTAGCGACTACTGCTTTTGTACAGGCGGCCACGGCGGGCATTGCATTGCAAGCTGCCGTAGATGCGAAAGCAAATATAAACTCACCAACCTTTACGGGAACGCCAACAGCCCCGACACCAACACTAGGAGATAATTCTACGAAACTAGCTACCACTGCCTATGTGGATGCTCAGGTTTCAGCTGGAGCAGCAGATGCAACGACAACCTCGAAAGGGATTGTCAAATTGACAGGGGATTTGGGAGGTACAGCTACGAGTCCAACGGTTCCAGGATTACTATTGAAAGAAGATGTTTCGAATAAATCGGATGCAGCTTTAGGAACGAGCACTACATTATACCCAACGCAAAATGCAGTGAAAACCTATGTAGATGCACAAGTTGCCTCGGCGACCATTGCAGATGCTAATGCGACGACAAAAGGAAAGTTACAATTAACGGGTGATTTGGGTGGAACAGCCAGTTCACCTACCGTTCCAGGTTTAACTACGAAAGCGAATATTGCATCACCTACTTTCACGGGAACAGTTACTTCGCCCATTTATGCATCTGCACCACAAAACTTGACCGATGCGGCTACCATTTCTTGGAATCCTGCTAACGGTTTGAATGCGAATGTTACGTTGGGTGGGGATAGAACCTTAAGTTTTTCGGCTACGCCAACATCCGGATCTTACGGAACCTTAGTGGTTACGCAAGATGGGAGTGGAGGACGAACGCTTACCTTGCCATCAGGCACGAATAAGGTATTAGGTTCAGCTTCTACGACAACGATTGCTTTATCTTCAGCAGCGAATGCCAAAGACATCTTAAACTTCTATTTTGACGGAACCACCTATTTTTGGAACATAGGTCAAGGATATGGAACGACAGCAACGATCACGGCAAATAATATGGCCGGAGGGGCAGCTGGTTCTATACCGTATCAAACAGGAGCGGGAGCGACTGGATTTTTAGCGAAAGGGACAGATGGACAAATATTAACTTTAGCTTCTGGGGTGCCCAGTTGGACCGCGGCATCTGCCACCGGTGTAACTTCGGTTGCCATGACCACACCTACGGGATTGACTGTCACTGGAAGCCCAATTACAAGCTCTGGAACGTTGGCCTTGTCCTTAGCTACTGGATATGCCATACCGGAAACAACTAGTCAAACCAATTGGAATACCGCTTATAACAATCGAATTACATCGGCAACAAGTCCGCTAAGTATTTCGAGTAATGGCTTATCACTCGGAACAGTTCCTGTGTCAAGTGGAGGAACTGGGGCAACAACATTAACTTCTGGCTCACTTTTGAAAGGAAATGGCACAAGTGCGATTTCAGCTGCTACAGCCGGAACGGATTATTCGGCCGGAACATCCACACTGCTAACAGGTATTTTGAAATCCACAACCATTACGGGGGCACTGACCATTGCTGCTGCATCTGACTTTCCGACTTTAAATCAAAACACAACGGGTAATGCATCTACAGCGACCAAATTGGCAGCATCAAAAAACATCAATGGCGTCGCGTTTGACGGTTCATCCGATATCACGATATCTGCCTCTGCAGGAACCTTATCAGGAACCGTAGCCGTGGCCAATGGAGGAACGGGGGCTACCACACTCACTGCGAATAATGTATTATTAGGTAATGGCACCAGCGCGGTACAAGCCGTTTCGCCCGGAACGACTGGCAATGTATTGACCTCTAATGGAACCACATGGACCTCGGCTGCCCCAAGTGGAGGTGGATCAACTACATATAGTATTGGTGATTCTTACGGGGGTGGAATTGTATTTTATGTCACATCAGATGGTAAACATGGCTTAATTTCTGAGACTCAACTAATTAGCCCCAACGCTAATTCCTCTTCAAATAGCGATATATATTATTACTCTCAAGCACAAAACATGATTTCAGATCCTGACAATCACTCTACGAATGGAAAATTGTATACAGATTGGAGATTACCTACTAAGTCTGAGTTCGCCAGATTATATGCTCAAAGAGCTCTATTCAATTCCAATTACCCCAATTACCAAGTTAGACTTAATTATTATGTCTGGACATCAACTCCTGGTTTACCACCAAATGAAACTTCAAAAATGACGACTTTCTACCAAGGAAATCCTGGGGAATCTAATTTTAATGCTGGAAATGCCGGTGTTATAGCTATACGCTCTTTTTGATAAAATTCCATTTTAATCTGACGAAATCCCGTTTTGGATTATAAACTTGTTCCATGAAAAAACTCCTCACCCTCTTATTCCTTTTGTCCGCATTCACTTCCTATGCACAACGAACGCTATTTGGGAGTAATAATAAGTATGTGGCTCCTGTACTACCTACAACTATTATTAATAACACTAGCGGATTGGTACTTTACTTGGACGCCAGTAATCCATTAAGTTACTCCGGTTCTGGAACTACTTGGTTGGATATCAGTGGAAGTAATAATCATATTTATTGGTCTACGCCTTCTCCTCAATTTATTATTGATAATGGTATTAAGGTAATTAAAACTACCAATGCAATTAACCCATTACGAGCGATGGCTTCCACAACTTACAACAATTTACCGTTAGGAAATAGTCCTTACACTGCAATTGCCTTTTTTAAACCAAATACAACCACCTCTTACCGATGGCTTTTGAGTGTTGGACCAGGAGATAATTCTTGTGGAGGGACCCAAATACACCCGCTGAGTATTGGACCTGGAGGTAAATATTCTGGTGGTTCTTGCGGAGGATTAGGAACTTGGTCAAATTCATCCGGGGTTGCGCCGGCTACAACTTCCTATGTTTGCGTAGCTACTACTTTTGGTAATAGCACAGAAACAATATATGTGAATGGAAATTTTGATAAATCGGCTTCATTAAGTAATAATATCCCAAATACTGCTGCCAATAAAGTGTGTATAGGTTGGGTAAGAGATGATGGCACTGGAGTGACTATGGATGCCAATATTGCGTTGATACTTTTTTTTAATAGAGAACTAAGTGCCACAGAAATAAGTCAAATTTACTCTGACAATAAAGCAAAATACAATATCAATTAACGATTATTAAATACCACATCCGACGATCATTTTTTATGATTCAAATGGAAATTTCCTGCAAATTTTAAAAGAGACATGGAAATAATATATTGTACTTGTCTAATTTTAGTTTTGTAAAATTGAACAAAGCTGTATTTTGAAGAGCTAACCAATAAAAAAAAGCAGCAAATAAGCGAGCAAGACCTCATTATTTCATCCGATTTTAATGTGTTTCAAAAATCAAAAAATACAAATAGATTAATCTGGTTTGGTTTTGATATGTTTAAGATACGATAGGGTAGGGTTTCCTTAAACCGTACGGTAACTGAGAAACCACTCAGGACGAGTGGTTTCTTTTATTTTACGGTAGCGGTAGCAGGAGTGGTAGCAAACTAAGCTATTTATTGAATTCTAAGGACCTCTGATTTAATTCTCAATCATCGCTTTCTTACATTTCGTTTATTGTAATCGATCATCTAAGAGGTATATAACTTCCTCCAAATTACAGGATGATGTTTAGACTGCAAGAACAATTTCAGCTTGATCCCAATGAAAACATCATTATCGAGGGGACACCAAATGACCTAACCTACATGATTACCCTTTTGTGGTGCATGCAGAATGGAAGCATTGGGTTTGAAAACGAGGAGGTCGGTAGTTGCAAGTTTACTTATCGAGGGAATATCAATTAGTTTGACGACGTACAAATAAACCAAAGGTTAAAATACCCTTGGGTTATATGCAATCCTACTTCTAAATTATTTTTTCACAAACCCCCAACACAAACTATCGTTAAACGCCTCCCAGTAAACCAGCACTTCCCTGAAGTGCATAGACTATTTTGGCAAATTTTGTCTTTAATTCAATTAATTTTTCCAAGGCCTCGAGCGCTTTATTCTCTCTAGAGTTGATTAAAAAAAGGGATGATTCTCCATTATTAAATCGGCTCTCTTCCGCTTTCACTAAGGCTATTAAATTTTTATTGGTTGCTTCCTGCGTCAAAATTTGCTTGC
>Ga0222712_10004156_pt1 | contig 15300 bp, 10 predicted proteins | sample C33_657DmetaG_FD_165043 | JGI IMG/M metagenome (GOLD analysis project Ga0222712, IMG submission 165043) | Estuarine water microbial communities from San Francisco Bay, California, United States - C33_657D | ecosystem: Environmental > Aquatic > Marine > Unclassified | place: USA: California... | reverse complement strand
TGATATAGATTTTTCTACTAGATATTCTTATAGTAAAACCAATAACGCTATTAACGCAGGTTTGAATACTAACTATTTAACAAAGGTATTTAGTGTAGAGATGAATAATTACCTGCCTAAAAACTTATTACTCAATCAAAGCTTCACCTATACCATTAACTCGGGAAGAGCTGCTGGCTTTAATACTTCTATCCCTATATGGAATGCAAGCTTCTCTAAATTTTTCATGAAGAATAAGAAAGCGGAATTAAGAGTGAGTGCCTTTGATTTATTGAATAAGAATGCAGGTATTAGCCGAAACGTATCGCAGAATCAAATTGTGGACCAACAATACAACGTCATTAACCAGTACTTCTTAGTAAGCTTTGTGTATAGCTTACAAAAGTCTGGTTTAGGGGGCGGTGGTCCAAGAAATGTGATGATTCGTATGAATTAATTATCTTTAGTAAATCTTTATTAAAATATAAATTTTAAAATAAACAATATGCGTAAAATATTCTTAGCACTTACAGTAATGCTTGTAGCTTTTACAAGTGCTTTCGCTCAAGTAAAAGAAGGCAAGTTAATTTATGAGAGAAAAATTAATATGTATAGAATGATTACCGATCCTGAAATGAGAGCCCGTATTCCTGAGTTTAGAACTGAAAAATTTGAGCTTTTATTTAATGAGCAAGCGAGTATGTTTAAAACCATACCTGAAGAAGATGCTCCAGATCCTTTTGCTAATAGTGGCGGAGGTGGCGGAGAAAGAGGTGGTATGCGTTTTAATTTTAGAATGCCAGAAACTGCAACCTATACCGATATTCCTAATCAAATGCAATATGAGTCTCGTTCTTTATTCGAGAAAGAATTTTTAATTATTGATTCTTTAAAACCTATTAACTGGAAATTATCTGAAGAAACTAAAACCATTGCTAAGCTTGTTTGTAAAAAAGCAACTACCATGATTACACCGCAACAAATGAATATGCGTTTTGGCGGCGGCGGTGGAAGAAATAGAAATACCACAGATACTGCAGCACCTGTAAAACCAAAAGAAGAAGAATTAGTGGTTTGGTATACAGAGTCTATTCCTGTATCGGTTGGTCCTGATGCTTATGCGGGTTTGCCAGGTGCTATCTTAGAAGTGAATAGTAGTAACGGGGGTAATGTAATTACGGCGACTGAGTATACGGCTAAATATGCTGCCAAAGAATTGAAGCAACCTACTAAAGGAGATAAAATGAATCGTGCGCAATTTGCAGAGAGTATGAAAAAAATAATGGAAGACATGCAAAGAGGCGGTGGAATGGGAGGTATGAGAATTAGAATTAATCAATAATATACCATCGCCAGCCAATGGTAATAGACCTTGGTTCTCCTAAATAATAAGAATAAGCACTGCTTCCTTTTACACTAAAGTTTTTGGTAGCCATCGTAGAATAGTAGGTATTGGTAAGGTTTAAAACATTCAACCATATTTCCGATTTCTTTAATTGAAGTCCGAACCTAGCATTCAATAAATCAAAACCAGGGTATTTAGTAGCATTTGTTTCATCCATATAATAAGCCGATTGGTGTATCCACTCTAGTGCACCGCGTAAAATTTTAGTAGGCTTCCAAGAAAAAGATACATTATTGAATAAGTTGGGTGCAGCATTCATTTCTTTACCACTTACATCCACGCCTTTAATACTGGTATTTAAATATTTATGTAGCGTATTGGACCCATTCAAACTTATTTCCATAGTGGGCGCTAATTGATAGCGTACTTGATATTCAATACCCGTATGGCTTGTAGCGCCCGAGTTTTGATTTAAGTTCACGCCATCTGTTTGTCTTACTGAAATAATTTCATTATTCCCTTGTAAAGAATACACTGAAACTTCTGCACTTATTTTTTTATATTGATACCAAGAGCCTATTTCCATATTGGAAAAATCTTGTGCTAATAAATAAGGTACTCTAATGGCATTGTATATCTCAGTTATTTGAGGAGGTACAAAGCCCTTACTATAATTAATATAGCTACCCCAATTTCTGAGATTATAAGTAAGTCCTAATTTAGGTGTGAATTGTGTAAAATTATTTTTTGCAGAAGGTGTTCCAAGGGGAAGCAGATTGTTGAATAGGTATTCAAAATTATCATAACGCATAGTCATATTCAATCGAATAGCTTTATTCAAATTGGCGATATAATTTAAGTAAATAGCTTTATTACTAATTTGAGTATTGTAATTGGTAATAAGTGAATCCCTGCTAGGGTAAGCATATTCTGTGTATTTACCAATGCTAGTGTCTTTTATAATATCAATATAGTGAGCTATTAAATTTTGATGCGTAATATCCCAATAACCACCCAACATTATTTTACTATTGAGCACTGGAATGCTCCATACATGTTGAAGGTCTAGTACATAGGCATCAAAATGGTTGCTATTAACTTGTCCTTTAAATTTTGTTGGGTTTTTAGTAGACGCTATAGAATAAGTAGGGTTCTGGTCCATGGTATTATTACGATACATGAAATTAAGCGTCGTATTAGAGTGGCTATTCCAGTTATACTCTAGGTTTTGTCTAAATCGTAAAGCATCAATTTTTCTAAAAGTAAAAGTTTGTTGTGTGCCAAAATTTTTCTGAAAAAATTTAATACTATCTAAGGAGCCTGTCATTTGTGTATAGTAATTAATATATTGAAGGTTTTGGAATCCTTTTAATTTATCATTTACTCGAAAACTTCTTTTAACACTCAATGCTTTTTTAGAAAAATCGCTGTACTCGGTAATGCCCTTATTTTGATCTGTCCAAGCGCCAGTAATAAGCCAACCACCCGTTTTACTGGGGGCGCCCCAGCTCAAATCTAATTTTTTAAAACCTGTATTATTTATTTGGGCACTTATAAAAGCGTTGGCTTTACTAGGTACGGGGGTAGATAAGATATTCACTACGCCACCAATGGCCTCCGCACCGTATAAGGCTGAGGCAGGGCCTTTAATAATTTCAATGCTATGAATATTGCTGCTATTTACTTCAATGAGGGCATTGCTGCTAAATAAACCGCTGGTTCTAATGGGCATGCCATCTTCTAAATATAAATAAAGGCCCTTTAAGGAAATGGGTTGCCTAATAGACATCATATGTTGTTCATTACCAATGGTCGGCATATATACTCCACTTACTTTATTTAATAAAAAATCAATTCTTTGCGCTTTAGTTTCATCAATTATTTTGGGAGAAAGTATGGAAATGGCCACAGGGGATTCTATTCTTTTCTCTTTCAACTTGTTGGCAGATACTACAATAGTGGTCAGCTGGGTATAGCTTGTATCCTGTCCAGATGCAGTAGCCGTAACAAAAACTAAAATTCCCAGCATAAATTTTCTTAAAAAAACCATATTTGCAAATTTAGTAGTTAAATTAGTTATTCGATTTTTCGTTGAACCTATTTTATCATCATTCAAATTTATCCGATGCGTACATTTTTACTCATTCTCACATTACACTTATTGGTAGGCGCTAACTTTATAGAGGCCACTGCACAAGTGAAACCGCTGCGAGCGCAAGCAAGTATTGTCAATGATTTATTGGCAGACAGGTACAATAATTTATTACCTAGTTTAATGGATCGTGCGCAAATGGATTGCTGGGTACTCATAACCAGAGAGTACAATGAAGATCCAATAGTAAGAACCATGATTCCTGCAGAGTGGATAGCGGCTCGTCGTAGAACGATGCTAGTGTTTTATAGAAATAAAGAAAAAAATACGGTTGAAAAATACGCAGTGGCAAGATATGCTGTTGGTACTGAAATTGCAGCTGCTTGGGATGTAGCTGCAATTCCTAATCAATGGGATGCACTTACAGCTTTATTAAGAAAGCTTAATCCTAATAAAATTGCTATTAATACTTCTGCCGACTATGGACATGCCGATGGATTAGATCATACAGAATACCTAGAGTTCATGCAAAGCTTAAATGCAACGGAGAGGACAAAAGTAGTTTCTGCAGAACCCTTAGCAGTAAGTTGGTTAGAAACTAGAACGGATAAAGAAATGCAATTATATCCAAGCTTATTAGAAATAACACATGCAATTATTAAGAAAGGCTTCAGTAATGAAGTGGTTAAGCCCAATGTAACTACTACGCAAGACTTGGTTTGGTGGTTTAGGCAAGCATTAAGCGATAAAGGCCTTATTACTTGGTTTCATCCCTCTATTGAAATTCAAAGAAGAGTAAGTAATGAAAAAGATGATGTGATTAGACCAGGCGATTTTTTACACGTCGATTTTGGAATTACTTATTTAAGATTGAATTCAGATGTGCAAGAACATGCCTATGTTTTACTTCCTACAGAAAAAGAAGTCCCTGCTAACTTGCAAGCTGCCTTTACTAAAACCAATCAATTGCAAGATTTTTTAACCAATGAATTTGCACTTGGCAAATCAGGTAATGCCATATTAAAGCAAGCCTTAACCAATGCAAAGGCTGCAGGTATTAACCCAAGTATATACACGCATCCTATTGGATTTCATGGCCACGCAGCAGGCACTACTATTGGTATGTGGGATTTTCAAAATGGGGTTCCAGGTTCTGGTGATTATACGATGAAGGCCAATACTTGTTATTCTATTGAATTAAATGCTATGCATACATTAGTAGGTTGGGATAAGCCAATTAAAGTGGCGCTAGAACAGAATGGATATTTTAATGGAACTAGTTTTCAATATATAGATGGCAGACAAACTAAAATTCATACTATACAGTCGAAATAAATTTTCTAGTAATAATTTTTAAATTTTTTTAAAATTATTACTAGAAATATTGCTTATAAAAAAAGCCCCGATGTATCGGGGCTTTTTTGTAGTAATTTTTTTAAAAATAATAATTACTCATCCCAATTATTATCAATATCTATTTAGAAAAATAATGTACAATATAAAATGTAATGGCTGCTAGTACGCCACTTACTGGGATGGTTAAAACCCATGCCCATAAAAGGTTAGTAGTTACACCCCATCTTACAGCACTTAAACGTTTAGTAGCACCTACTCCAATAATAGATCCTGTAATGGTATGTGTAGTGGAAACCGGTATACCCATTTGTCCTGTAAAAAATAATGTAAAGGCGCCCGCCGTTTCCGCAGCCACCCCTTCAAGTGGCGTTACCTTGGTAATTTTAGACCCCATTGTTTTTACAATCTTCCAACCACCACTCATGGTACCTAAGCCAATGGCTAAATAACAAGCTACTGGCACCCAGCTAGGTAATTGACTAAAGTCTTGCATGCTTCCGTTGGCAATTAAAGCAGCGCCAATAATACCCATTACTTTTTGTGCATCATTACCACCATGTCCAATACTAAAAGCAGCAGAGCTAAATAGCTGTAATTTTTTAAACATATAGGCCACTGAGTGAGCTGTAGGTGTTTTTATTTTCTCTACATATACATAGATAATCATAAATAAAATAGAGGCTCCAATAATACCGTATACAATAATTGAATTATCTGCTTTATCAATTTCGCCTGAAAAAGTTTTTTCAATATTGAATTTGGTGACTTTTACTTTCACTTTATCCAAGTTTTTATCTGCAATTGGATAAATGCTATTCACAATAACTAATGCTGAATCTAATGAGATGGTTCCTTCTAAATATAATTTTAAAGGCTCTTTATACTCCTCTGTTTTCACTTTTGCAATGGCATATTCTGCTCTAGCTTCTTCATTTTCTGGAGCTTTTGCTTCTAGTACTAAAAAATCGTTGGCGTTTCTTACTGCATCTTTTAATTTGCTAACCGCTACGTTTTTCAACCAGCCACTGTCTTTAGCCGTTGCTGCAATTTTATCCGCTGAAGTATTATCAAAGTCAGATAAGTAAGGAACTAAATGATTGTAAGAAGTATTTGCTTTTTCTAGTTTGCCTTCATTTAATTGAAGAGCAGCCAATAAGTTAGTATCACCTTGCTTTGTTAGAAGATCAACTTTAATAGTAGCAATTTCTTTTTGGTATTTATCAATGCTATAAAACTTTTGAACGTTTTCTTTTATTTTGGTGTCTTCGAATTTATCAAACATTAGCACTGTACCTAAAGTAGCAACGGATATAATGGCTAGTCGCCACCATACATTACGCATAATAGTAACTACTGTAATAAATATGGATATCACAATTCCAATAATAGGCGCTAGGAAAATAAATAAGACTGTCTTTAAAATGGTATCGCTATCTACAATTTTAGCCCAAGAATAATCAATGCCCTTAATCATTAAAGCATGTGCAATAGCCGCTCCTGCAAAGCCTCCTATAAGGGTATGTGAAGAAGAAGAGGGAATACCATACCACCAAGTAAGTAGGTTCCAGAATATAGCTGCTAATAAGCCTGAGAAAATTACAGGTAGTGTTATAAAGTCTTTGTAGACGGTTTTACTAATAGAGTTGGCTACTGCATGGTCCTTGAAAATCCAGAAGGCAACTGAATTAAATAAGGCCGCCCATAATACTGCTTGAAAGGGTGTTAATACCTTTGTAGAAACCACAGTGGCAATTGAATTGGCTGCATCATGAAATCCATTGATATAGTCAAATATTAGCGCAAGGGCTATAATGATAATTAATAAAGTCATCTTGAATAAAATTAAGCGTACTTGATAATAATAGATTCGATTACATTAGATACATCTTCAATTTTATCTGTTGCAATTTCAAGTACTTGGTATATTTCTCTTTTCTTAATTACTTCTTTAAAATCGTTTTCTTGTTCAAATAACTTTTCAATACTCATATCAAAAATATCATCTGCCTGATTTTCAATACTGTTTACCTTAATCATGGCTTCTGTCATTTCCTTAATGTTCTTCATATTGCGAAGTCCCAATACAGCCTTCTTCGTTTCTTGTGTTCCTTGTAGTATTAGTTCAGCCAATTTATGAATACCTGTATCGTTGGGATTTACTTTATAAAAATTAATCTTTTTTGCTGAAGCATAAATGTAATCTGCAATATCATCTAATGAAGAGGCTAAATAGTGAATGTCTTCTCTATCAAATGGTGTAATGAAATTTCTACCTAATTCGGTAAATATAGAATGCGTTAAATCGTCGTTCTTATGTTCTAGGTTTTCAATCTGTGCTAAAATATTTGCTCTTACATCTGCATCTGGCTCGTTGACCATTTCTTTTAGTTTGATGCCCATTTCATAAACATGTTCAGCAACTTCTTCGAATAATTGAAAGAAAACTCTATCCTTAGGTAAGAAAATTTTCATGATTGAATTAAAGTCCATAATTAAGCTTTTTATAGGTTTGAATAATGCATCACAAAAGTCCCATTTTGAGCCCAAAGGGGGTTCAGGCCTATATTACCAAATTGTTACCAAATACAGGGTAGCAGGAATAGGCAATAAAAAAGGGAGCCGTTTTCACGGCTCCCTTATAAAATCCATAGCTTTCCCCCAAAAGCTTTTCAAAAGAAGGCCATTTAAGGAAATATAATATCCAATTGAGTTACCTATTAAGTTTCGTAATAGGTTATTTCCTATATTTAGGTACTTGAACCCATATACTAAATAAGTTATTTACCTAATTTATAATTGATAATCAATGAATTACGCAAAATCTATACTATTTACTATTTTTATCTCTTTATTCTTTATTCTAAGGGCAAATGCCTCTTTAAAAGAGCTTCCAGAGCATTTTACAATTACTAGCAGTCCATTTTTAGATAAGATAATGTCTCTTCCCGGACTAGAAACTAGAATTTATTTATCAAAGAAGAATGAGATTATACCCATGGAGGGAACCATCTTCAAATTTAATGGACAAGAGCTTATCAAGACCAATGAGGAATTATACGTTTTAATATCGCAGACAGGGGTTATTTACCAATTAGAGGACAAGCTAGATTCTAGCTATTCCTTTCATAGAATTGACGCCACCATTAATATTAATTACAATATTGCTTCTAACAATTTTGTTTGGGATAAACATATTTATAGTTACGGGGGTTATGGATTTTGGAAATTAAATGGACATCTAAGGGCATTTAATTTTTTAGACAAGGAATGGGATATAGCCCCCGCTGATAATGAAATTATTTCTAATGGATACAATTGGTATTCTAATAAAGAAGGTAGAGTGTATGTGCCTTTTCAATCTATAGTCAATGCGGGCATTGCAGGTCCTGAAAGTATTAGTGGTAAAAAAAATTATGATAGCTATTATTTAGACCTAGCTTCTAAAAAGTGGATCAAATTAGGATCCCTCAATAACAATACCAGAAAACTTATCATCGATAACATTAATAATAATCTCTTTACGTTAGACAGCGGCTTCATTTATACAAATGAAGACGTAGCTTATTATTTTAATTTCATAGCTAATAAAGTATATAAGTCTAAAAATTCAGAACTAAATCAGTTTTTTTTAAGAAGGTTGAATAGTCACGATATCTTTTTTTATAAAGGCAGCATTTTTAGTTTTAGTCCAGAATCACAGACCTTCTCTACCATAAAATTATCTTTAAATAATTATTTTGAGGCCTCAAACTATCCTATATGGGGCTTAGATGATGACTACTATTATGTCATTGCTTTTATTATTTTTATACTGACTGTATTTGTTTTTTCTATCTGGCTATTTAATAGAAGTGTAAGTAAAAAACTAGAACAGTCACAACTTAAAATATTAAAATCTAAATCGGTCAACCAGGCCTTTGTGGGCACTGAAGTGGCCTTGATTTCTTTATTACTAAAAAGCTCTAAACAAAGTATGAATGTAGAAATTAATGAAATTAATCATGTGTTGGGTATTAAGGATAAAAATGTGGGGCTACAGAAAAAAGTGAGAAGCGATATGATTAACGCTATTAACGAAAAGTATCAATTTGTTACACAATCTGAGATTTCTCTTATAAGCAGTATTCGTAAGGAAGACGATAAAAGATTTTATGAATACTTTATTCCTTCTAGCGAAATAAATTCTATAGAGCGCATTTTAGATAAAAATTAATTTGTCATATAATTGTAAAATTATTACCCTTGTCGTGGTAATACATTCGTCAAAATAAGTTTTTCATTTTTACTTGTAGGAACTTTGCGGCTTCATGTGTAAGAAGCCACTAATATTATTATTTTTTATCATTCCTCAATGCTTATGGGGCCAGGTTCCCTTCGTGAAAGATACCTTGTTCGCAATTGGCGATAGTGTAGTAGTCACGGCCACCAGATCGGAAAGAAAACTGGGTAATTTAACGGTACCAGTTACCCTGATTAATGCGCAAACTATTCAACAAATAGGGTCTATTCGATTAACCGACATTCTTAAAGAACAAACAGGTCTCACTATGACCAGTGGCTTTGGGGCTGGCGTTCAATTGCAAGGTTTAAACCCAGACTACACTATTATTTTAATTAATGGAGAGCCACTTGTGGGAAGAACTGCTGGTGTACTTGATTTAAATAGAATTGCACTTGGCAATATTAAAAAAATTGAAATTGTGAAAGGTCCTTCTTCTAGCTTGTATGGAAGTGAGGCTATGGCGGGGGTTATTAATATCATTACAGACGCTTCCGTTCAAACACCTTTGCAATCTTCCTTAAGATACGGCACTTATAATACCAAGGATATTAATCTAAACAATGCGCTTGCTTCAAAGTCAATGAATTACCAGGGCTTTTATAATTATTATACCACCGATGGCTATAGTATCAGACCCAATAGCAATAATAGAATTACCACTCCTATTAATAGGCTCACCACTAGCCAACAGTTTAAATGGAATCTTAATTCGAATGCAAGTATTTTACTTAACACAAGAATTACCGATGAAACTATAAAAAGTAATATAGCGGTTTCCAATGGGGGCGTTACCATTAACTCCAATGGCAATGAACATAATACCGATGCCAATTTGAGTGCGACTTTGAATTACCATTTCACAGCTAATCTTAAAACAAGTTTTCGCAGTTATCTAACCAACTATATTTCAAAACAAGATTTATTAACGCTTTCAGGGGCACCTTATAATGATTTATTAAATCATTTATTTAAAAGAATTGAAAATCAAACAGATTGGGCAGTGGGTAAAAATTTGAATAGTATTTTCGGAATAGGCGCAGTATGGGAAGGAGTGAAAAGTAGCAGGTATGATAGTGAAAATGTAAGAAAAGAAAATACCATTCAGTATGGCTTCACTCAATGGGAATGGACAGCTAGCGATAAATTTATTATCATTGGAGGTATTCGATTTGATAAAAATGCAACCTACGCTTCTGCCTGGAGTCCAAAACTTTCAATGCTATACAAACTGAATCAATTTCATAAAATTAGATTAAGTATTGGCCAAGGTTTCAAAGCACCTGATTTTAGACAACTATATTTAGACTTTACCAATGCAGCTGCAGGTAATTATAGTGTATTTGGTTCGGCGCAAGCTCAAAAAGTAATTGGTCAATTAAATAGTTTAGGACAAATAGGTGTCTTATATAATAATTATTATTTGTTAAAAGCCTTGCAGCCAGAATCTTCAACGGGCATGCACCTTTCTTGGGACTGGGCACCTAGTAGTACAACATTTATAAGCACACAACTTTTTAGAAATGACATTACCAATTTAATTGAAGTACAACAAGTGGGTACCTATAAAACTGGCGCACAAATTTTTAGTTATTTAAATATTGGAAGAGCGTTTACTCAAGGTGCTGAATTAGAGTTTAGACAAAACATAACGAATAAACTTGTGCTTAGCGGCGGCTACCAATATTTAATCACTGGAGACAAAGGCCAAATAGCTGAAATTAAAGCAGGTACTGTATATACTAGAAATGCTAGTAATATGAGTGCAAGACTTACTATGTCTGATTATGTGGGCCTTCCTAATGTAAGTAAACATAAAGCGCAAGTAAAAATTAACTATACCAACGAACATGGTTTTTTTGCCAATGCAAGAATTATATACAGAAGTAAATGGGTAGTGAATAATACCAATGGCAATGAAGTGTATGATAATGGAGACGATTTTGCACCAAGCTATTATTCATTGCATACGGCATTAGGTAAAGAATATCAAAATGGAATAGCCCTTCAGTTGGGTTGTGATAATATCAATAATTATATTGACGCCATTCATTTACCCAATTTAGCAGGCAGAACGTATTTTATTAACCTTAGGTATCAAATTAAATATAAATCTCAAAAATAAATAAACCATGAAAAAGCAATTTTTAAAAATCACATTTGTATTAGTAGCAGCAATGCAAATAATGGCATGTTCAAAATCTGAAACCATTTCTACACCGGTAGTAACCCTAAGTACAAAACTAGTTAAGGATTTAATCGCAGATACAGTTCTAGGTATTGCATCTAATGGAATGCCCTATAGTGCAGGAAAGTATACCTTTTACAGTTTAGAAAACAATGCCATTGTACCTAGTACCGATAGCGCCAGCGCTAAATGGGATTTAGCCTTTATGTCTACTAGAATTATAACCAATGGTGGAACAAGCGGTCCTGCTTTAGGAGGTGCCTTTATTTATACTGGTTTATTTGATGATTTAAAAACCATTCCAGCAGATTCAATTTTTAAAATAGATAATGCGCCTACTTATGCAATAACAAGTGGAAGTGGTAAGGGATGGTATACCTATGATCAATTAACAAGTTTAATTACGCCACTAGCTGGAAGAGTACTAGTAATTAGAACCGCTTCTGGTAAATATGCAAAACTAGAAATCACCTCTTATTATAAAGGGGGGGTTACCTTACCTGTTTCAGCCTCTGATGTAGAAAAGTTAACGAAGCAACGTTATTATAACTTTAGATATACTTATCAGTCAAACGGCTCAAAAGTTTTTTAAGCTGAATACTATATCGTAGATACAATTTTTCGTTCCCCTAGAGTACTTCCTATAAAAACGCCCTGCAGTCAATGAGACTAAGGGGCGTTCTAGTTTAGTAAATAAAATAATTAGCGCTCTAATTTAAAATTAGCATCGGTTGCTGGACGCTTTGCCAAGTTGGCTACTTTCCAACCACTGCGGTACATCCAGTCGGCCATTTTTTTAAGCTTAGGGTAATTAATATTTTCTGCATTATCAAGTGGGGTATGATAATCTTCATGTAATAAGGTAGTATACATTACAGAAGGAATACCTAGTCTTGCATAAGGTACATGGTCGCTTCTAAAATACCAACCTTCCACATGGGTTACTTTATCGTAGGCGGTATCTAATTTAAATTTAGGCCCTTCATTATTGGCAGCTAAAATAAGGTTCACTAATTCAGTTGAATTTTTATGCGGCGATTGCATACCCAAAAAGGCAGCGCTATCGATATGATTTCTACCAATCATATCTCCATTTAAAACTGTTACAATATTTTTAATAGGTACCGTTGGGTGCTGCACATAATACCTTGAACCTAGTAAACCCCTTTCTTCAGCACCATGTATTACAAATAAAATAGAACGCTTTGCAGGGTTTTTGATAAAGGCCCTTGCGTTTGCAAGCATAGCCACATCCACACTTGCATTATCATCGGCACCATAATAAGTTGAATCATTATTTTGTGCATTTCTAATACCGTGTGCATCCTGATGTCCACTGTATAAAACGTATTCTTCTTTTAACTTAGGGTCGGTGCCATTAATTTTTCCAATAATATTTACAGAAGGGTAACTATATTTATCAACTATAATATTAGCATTCATAAAAGCAGTATTATTTTGTAAATCTGCTTTTGCATTTGCATGCATCCATAAAATAGGAACGGTAGTAGTAAGCGTTACATTGGGGCCACCATCAATATCGTAGCTACCTCTTTTAAAATTTTCTGCTGCATCGTCCCAAGCTTTTTCTGCATAATCATCTGCTATAATAATAACCGCAGAAGCACCTTTTCTAATTAAGGGCATTGCGTATTTGGTTTGCACAGATCTGCTATAGCGCCAAGAAGGTAAAGAAACATTCAAATTGATTCCTTTAGAAGAAGCTTCAATAGCTACTACTTTATTTTTAATATCTAATTGTAAAGTATCTATGTCTGCAGCATTACCTAAATACACAATAGGAGCCACTATGCTAGCATTGGCCATTTGTGCCACAGCCACTTCATTCCAAAGCTTTACGGTTTTATTATTAATTTTTATAGTTGACTTATCTGAAATATGATTACGCCATAAATTAAAAAATTGTAAATAGGTTCCATCATCTCCTGCTGGTAATAAACCAATGCTTCTATATTTTTCAGCCAACCACATAGAGGCTTTTAATTCATCTAAGGTACCTGCCGACCTACCATTGAAATGTGCGTCGGCTAAGGCGTATAAATCTTTTTTTAATTCGCTTTCTTTAATATGTTTCAAACCTGGAGGGTTGGCATTTTGAGCTAATAAAGAACCGCTCATAAATACTATAAGAAAACTACTCAATGTACATACTAAAATATTTGTTTTAATTTTTTTCATATTTGCGTTTTTATAAAATTGAATTATTTTTTTGCTTTAAAGCTCCATGTAAAATTAAACTCGGCAACTACTTCACCTTTTGAATTCGTGCCCACCGACTTACAAATTACTGTTTTTCCCTCACCGGTAGCTATTGTTTCTTGAATAGCTTCTTGAATGGCCAAGCCATCTTCACAGCTAAATAAAATAGTACCTGTTGCTTTTTTTAAAAAACTGGCCTGTGTACCCACAACCAGCATACTTATTTTAGGTACTCTTTCATATACCTGAGCAAAGGCTAGCATACCGCAGGTCATTTCTGCAGCCATGGCTTCCACTGCAAAATAAATAGATTGAAAAGGGTTTTGACTAAACCAAGAGTAGCGAATACGCACTATACATTTTTGGTCATCAAAATAATGTATTCTCAAACCCGCAAAAAAAGCGGCTGGCAATTTTTGAAATAAAAAAAATCCAAAGGGAATAGGGTTGGTAATTAATCGACTGAATTTACTAAAGGCTGGATTCATAGTGTATATGCTTATGCTATAAAATTAAGGATATCTTGCTTGAAAGGGCTTCTGATTTATAAAATTTATAACTAAGAAAGATCATTCAACTTGGTTTGGACTAGAACTTGAGGTTTGGTATTGAAAAAAAGGTACTCTTAAAGGGTGCCTTTTTAAGTTAATGACCTAATTTTAAGACCAAAACCAATTGCTATGACTCAAGGATTACAAGGCTATGATTACATTGTTTTTATACTCTACTTTTTAATAATTGCCAGCTATGGCTATTGGATTTATAAGCGCAAGCAAACTGCCACCGCCAATTCAACCGATTTCTTTTTAGCAGAAGGTCAACTAACATGGTGGGCTATTGGTGCTTCTTTAATTGCTTCTAATATTTCAGCAGAACAATTTATAGGCATGAGCGGGAATGGTTTTAGATTAGGTTTAGCGATATCTGCCTATGAGTGGATAGCAGCGGTTTCTTTAGTCTTGGTGGGTGTATTTTTTATGCCGGTGTATTTGAAAAACAGCATTTACACCATGCCCCAATTTTTGAAAACAAGGTATAACGAAACAGTAGCCATGATCATGGCTATCTTTTGGTTGTTCTTATACATATTTGTAAACCTTACATCCATTTTATATTTAGGAGCCATTGCCATTAATAATTTAACAGGGGGCGCCCACTTTCATTTAATTATGATAGGTCTTGCACTATTTGCCTTGTTCATTACTTTAGGAGGCATGAAAGTAATTGGCTACACCGATGTAATACAAGTATTGGTATTGACAGTGGGCGGACTTATCACTTCTTATATAGCTTTAACAGTGGTGGGTGAAAAATTTGGTTATGGTAGTAATGCCATTGCAGGACTTAATCATTTAGTAAAAGTAGCACCCGATCATTTTAAAATGATTTTTGATAAACCAGGTGCAGACGCTACACAAAAACAAATTGACGATTATTCAAGTTTACCAGGTCTTGCTATGATGGCTGCAGGTATGTGGGTAGCCAATTTAAATTATTGGGGATGTAATCAATACATTACACAAAGAGCCTTAGGCGCCGATTTAAAAACTGCAAGAACTGGCATTTTCTTTGCAGCCTTTTTAAAATTATTAATGCCTGTACTTGTAGTGCTTCCTGGTATTGCTGCTTATGTTTTATATCAAAATGGAAACTTGCAACAAGAAATGTTAAGTAATGGTAGTTTGAATCAGGACAATGCCTATTCTTCTGTAGTAGGGTTTTTACCTGTTGGGCTGAAAGGCTTATCCATGGCGGCTTTAACAGCAGCCATAGTAGCTTCATTAGCAGGTAAGGCCAATAGTATTTCTACTATTTATTCTTTAGATATTTATAAAAAATAT
>Ga0222712_10004155_pt1 | contig 15302 bp, 19 predicted proteins | sample C33_657DmetaG_FD_165043 | JGI IMG/M metagenome (GOLD analysis project Ga0222712, IMG submission 165043) | Estuarine water microbial communities from San Francisco Bay, California, United States - C33_657D | ecosystem: Environmental > Aquatic > Marine > Unclassified | place: USA: California... | reverse complement strand
CATAGTATTTTTGTATGTGACGATTACGCAAGAACACTTGATTATGAGAAGTTTTGGGATATATTAAGAAGTGGTAAGTATTACACTGGTGAGTTTGAAAGAAGAAAGAAAGATGGAACTCTTATTAATTTACAAGCAACTTACAATCCTATTTTTGATGAGAATAATAAGATTACTAAGATAATGAAAATTGCTACTGACATTAGTTTAATTGTCAATAGTAAAAAACAAATAGATGCTATCAATAGAAGTACTGCTCTTATTAATTTTAACATTGATGGATTTATAACAGATGTTAATCCTATATTTTTAGAAACAATGGGGTATAAAGCTAATGAAAAAAGTAAAGTCATTGGAAAACATCACAGTGTTTTTGTTAGTTATGAGTATTCTAAATCTGATGAATATACTAAGTTTTGGGAAAGTTTAAGAAAAGGTAAATTTTTTGATGGAATATTTGAAAGAAGAAAGGTAGATGGCTCTATTGTTTATTTACAAGCATCTTACAATCCAGTCTTAGACAGTAAAGGAAATATCACCGATGTAGTAAAAATAGCAACTGATGTTACAGAATCTGTAATTAATAAGAAAAAAATAGATGATCTTTCAAAGAATTTACAGATAGAGCTAGATAACTCACAAAAACTTAAGAACGCAATAGAGCTAGAAAAGGATGCAGCTTTGAATGACTTAGACGTAATGATGAAGAAAAGTCAAAGCGAACTAATAAAAGTAATTGTTAAGGTTGCATTGGCAGTTATAGTTGGAGTTGGGATTGTAACAACGTCATTATATTGGATGGCTATTATAACAAATCAAGACACTCAGATTATCGGATCAACATGGAGTAATATGTTTAGTGTATTATTAACAAATGCCTTCTCAATAGTCGGTACAATCATGGGTATTAAGTATGCCACACAAGATGGTACTAAAAAATAATAAAGTACATTAAAAATAAAAATTTAAGTATTTATCAATAAAAAAAAACTATGCAATTATCAGAACACTTAAGCTTAAATGAAGTAACAACTTCAGGAACTGCGAAGAGATTGGGTATTGACAACAACCCAACGCCAGAACATTTAAATAACCTTAAATTAGTGGCAGAGAATGTCTTTGAACCAATTAGAAAACACTTTGGGAAACCTATTAAAGTTTCTTCAGGTTATCGTTCAAAAGCATTAAATAATGCAACACCAGGTTCATCAGCAACATCACAACACTGTTCAGGCGAAGCTCTTGATTTAGATCAAGATGGAATGACAACAGGTGTAACAAATAAAATGGTTTTTGATTATGTAAAAGACAATCTAAACTTTGACCAATTGATTTGGGAATTTGGTACGGATTCAAACCCTGATTGGGTTCACGTTTCTTGGGAATCAACAGGTAAACAAAGAAAAATGATTCTTAAAGCAACAAGAGTAAATAATAAACCAGTTTACTCACCTTGGAAACCTTAATAATGTGATTGCACTATTAAATTTAAAAACCCCTTAATTGGGGTTTTTTATTTAAATACATATTTATATAAAAATTAGGATTATGAAAAGAATAATTAAATTAACTGAATCTGACTTAGAAAGAATTGTTCGTAAAGTTAGTAAAGAAATAAATTTTTTAAATGAAGAAATGGATTCATCAGTTGATATGTCGGATGTTGGTGATGATGTTCATCCATCTGACATAGAAGATATTAAGAACGATGCCGAAGCTGGTTATTGTGTTATACCTGAAACAGGTGATCCTAAAAGTGATAGTATTTTAAAACAAATTGCAAATGTAGTTTATAATCCTAAAACTACAATTGAACAATTAAAAAGTGAGAAAATAAAAGTAAAACAACAAAAATCACAACAAAAATCACAACAAAATGAAAGTATTGATCCAATTACAGTATTAGGTATAACAATATCATCCCCTTTTGTGTTTTTGGGAATTGTGGGTATAATTTTAATTATGATTACTGCTGCCATTATTAGAAAAAAGAAAGACCCTTATGGTTGTAGAAAAAAATCGAGAAGACTTAGACGACATAATTTTTGGCGTAAGTTGTTTGGAAAAGGAGATAATACTGCAAGATTTTTAACAAGATAAAAAGAATAGTTTCTATTTATGAGTTATTGTGGATATTTTATCCCTGTTTGGTAATTTATAAGTTGTTCGTCTTTTTATTTTTACCAATTCATCATTATCATCGTATACATCTTCAAACCAACTATACTTATACGGTTCTCCTTTATGTATCCCCAAATAATGTGCATCGTCACTGTCAATATCACCAACATCATCCCAACTTAACTCATCACCCTTATTTTTTGTATCGGAAATTAATTTTCTTATTTTGTTGGCATAATCCATAATTAATTTGTCGTTAAAAAACGCTGACATATCAAATAGATTATCATATCCATTCATATCCCTCTTGTTAAGATAATACCCAAAAAGATCAAAAGGTTTTTTTAATTCTATAACTTCTGATTTATATTTAAACAAATATACGACTTTAATTAAATTACCATTATTATCAAATTCTTTTGCATCAAATTCAATACCACCAATTTGTCTTTGTATGTTGAATCTAAATGGTAAATAAAGTTTTAAAATATTAATTTCGTTTATTGGGAAATTATATATGAAATTATGGGATTTAGCTTCTTTTTTCATCATATCGACAAGTTTAGAAACTTCTCCATATATAAATGCATTTCTACCCTCACTCTCAATTAAAAATTCTTTAAGATATTCTGATAATTTATCACCTTTCATAGTCTATAAATATTGGTTATGGTATAAAAAAATTTAGTTTAAAGTAGTTTATTTATGGTTATTTTTTTTTTTCAAAAAACCACATATTTATATCATATAATACACTATAAAATAATTTATTAAATTAATATGAAAAGAACATTACACTTATCGGAATCCGAATTGATTACATTAATACAGAAGATTATTAATGAGCAACAAACAATGGGTCAAAGTTATGAAAAAGGTAAAGAGACAGGAACTGCAAGTGGTCAACAAGCAAGACAGTCAGTTAATAAGGCTGCGATGGAAGTTGCAAAAGTAGGAAAACAAGTAGTAATTAAAATTGGTAATACAGTTTTAACTGTTGTTACTTACAGTGCTGCAGTTTTATGGTTAATTGGTGAGACAGTATATAAAGTAAGTGCAGCAGTTAGTCAACAATTAATAAAATTAATAACTGCAACAGGTAAAGTTGTAGTAGGTGCAGCACAATCATTAGGACAAAGTACACTAAATGCAATGAAAAAAGCGGATATCGCAATTGACAAAGGTGGTCAATTTGTTGGTAAACAACTTCAAAGTATGGCTGACTCTACTGTGAACGCAGCTAAATGGTTATTAACACAATGTAAACAACTTGGTGTTAAAGCATGGGCAGGAATTTTAGCAGGAGCTTCTAAAATAGACGGGATTAAAGATCAATTATCTGGTTGGTTATCATCACAATGGAAATCAATACAAAACCAAGTGGGAGTTGCATGGGATCAGGCAAAAAATATGGCATCAGGTGCAATACAAAATGCTAAAGCAGGTGTAAAAAGTGCAGTATCAAACGTAAAAGCAGGTGCACAGGCAATTGGAAATAAAGTTGCAGATTATGCTGGTAGAGCTTCGGGATTTATGCAAGGATTTTTGAATGAAATGTTTAAAAGAATATTCAGTTATCAATCAAATACAGTTATTGGAGTATTAACTGAATCTTCTAAATTCAACAATAAAAGAATCATTTTATAATACACAAAAAATAATATAAACAGGAATCCCTTTCTCATTGAGAAGGGGATTTTTTTATTTAAAAACTATGTATTTATAGTAATATACATTTTAAAAAATTATGGGTAGATATACATCAAAAAAACAAAGTATACAAGAAGCCAATCGTAAATTAGAAGAAAGATTTATCAATGAAAGTAATGGTTGGGCAAACATGAAATTATTTAAAAATTCATCAGATTTAGATGAGTTAGGAAAAACCGATCACTATGTTGCAAGAAAAAAATTAAGGGTCGATGAAATTACTAAAGTAATTGTACCTAAATCCGCTTTAGGTGATTTTTCATTAGGGGATATTCAAGAACCTTTAATCTCTGCATTAAAAGAAAAGATAAATGGTAAATTAGATAAATTAGAAAATATGGAAAAACTTCCATTATCTGAAACATATAAAGTGGCATATAAAATATTTGAACCTGTTTTATATGGTATGGATAAAGAAAAACACCCTATAAAAATATTCACACCACCTACACCAGAAAAAAGAGAAAAAGGTATTACTGAAGAAAATGTGGGTACGTATTACTATATTGTAGTTGAAAGTAATGACATAATAACTTTAATATTATCAGATAATCCTGATTTTGAAAAAGCGGTTAAAGAACATGAGGAAAGAAAAGGTAGTGATAAACCTATTAGAATACTTAATGCACCTGCAACATTTGAATTTAATCTTGGTGAAATAATGGGAATAAAAAAAGAAGAACCAAGATCTAAATTTATTGACCCAACAGAACTAGATTACGAAATAAGAAGTGATTATAGAACAAAAGATGGTGGTAGATTCTACCATAAAAAATACGGTAAAGGTATTATACAAAATACTTCAAATGGTAGAGTGGGTGAACCTGATACTAGAGGAATACTTGATTGGGTGGATGTTAAATTTCCATCTTTAAATGGTAAAATTATTAGATTTGATAAAATTTATGCTAAGAAGTTTTTTGAATTACAAACAAAAAGAATGAATTTAGTAAACGAAAATCAACTTATTATGGAACTTGGTGATATTGATATGCAAAATTTATTACAGTTACGTAAATCAATTGAAAATATTAAATCGGAATATGAAGATATCATAAAAAAAATAAAAAGACAAGAGAAAGACGGTAACCCTGAAGAAATTAAAAAATTAAAATCTAATTTAGATAAGTTAATGGATAAAGAAAAACATATCAATGACATAATCGATAACATTTGGAAAAAAGGTTAATAAGTATTTATGAAAAAAATTGTCAGAGTAAATGAATCCGATTTTGTAAAAATAGTTAAAAATATTATTTCTGAAAATGAGTCTGATTCTTCATTTCCTGATATGGGGAAACAAGATAATAAAAAAATAAAAGAATTAAAAATTGCATTAAAATATTTAACCAAAAAATTTGGGGGTAATACTATCTCTAAAGAAGAATATATTAATACCCTCAAAAAACTGAATTTTATTGACTTTAGTAGGTCTGAAATAATTTTTAATTTTTTTAATCAACACGTTAGTAAAGACTTTAATTGGGATGATAGTTCTTTGGATTATACTAAATTAATTTCTTCTAAAGAATTAGTAAAAGATGGATTTATGTCATTTCTTGATATGAAGTTAGATATAAATGACATAGAACTTGATGGTAGAACGGAAGAAGAAGCTGAGGAGGGAAATAATAATCATACATTATATGTAGATTTGAGTTATGAATTTATGGGTGAAACATACTATACAGATTTTGAGGTAAATGGAAGTTTTTATTATACTCAAGAACGAGATACATATGACACACCAGGTTCGGATATTGTAGAGAGTGAAGAAATTGATGTCGATTTTACTGAATTATTAATTACTGATGAGGAGGGAAATGAATATATCATCGATATGAATAAATCAATGAGAAATAAATTAGAGTACATATTATTAATGAATTATGGTCCGTTGGAAGGATCAATTGAATTTACGTATTATAAATAATATTTATATTAAAAGATTTTTATGAAAAAATATATATTAACAGAACAACAATTAAAATTTATTTCCGAAATGTACGGAGATAAAGAAACTGCAATGAATATTATAGGTAAAACGGTTGGTGAGGTATTTGATACACCTGGCATTAATATAATATCTGATAAGGTAATTACTTACGCCAAATATTTTGATGGTGAAAATGACTCATTTAATGCAATTAGTAAAGCTGAAGAATATTTGGGAAATGAAGGATACGATAAAGGATCTATGCAAATGGATTATCCTATTCCGTTTATGAAAAAAGGTAAAACAGGTATGGACGATGATGGGACTACTATGATTATTACAAAACATGGGGAAGAAAGACCTTTAATCATCACTAAATACGATAGATTAGGACGTAAAAATTGGGATGAAATGGATGGTGCAATTTTACCTGACCCTAAAAATCCTGATTTTAGAGATGGTAATGTTTTTCTAGTATTCTTTGAATTTCCTGAATAAATTTGTTTATTTTAAAATTTTTTACTATATTTGTTATAAAATTAATAACATATGGTAAATAATAATCGTTTTTTTAGTGTGAACGCACTCAACATGATGATGGATGATGGTCTTATTGTTAAACAAAAACACAATAATGCCGATTTATACATTTACAATTATACACCTAAGACACAGTATAATAGAATATGGAATAGTACCACTAAACAATGTCGTGGACTTATATTAGATGGTGATTATAATATAGTTGCATTACCTTTTCCTAAATTTTTTAATTTAGAAGAAATCAAATCTAATGATATGGATATATCTTTACCTGAAACTTCATTTGAGGTTTACGATAAATTAGATGGGTCATTAGGTATTCTTTATTGGTTGGATGATAAACCATATATCGCAACAAGAGGATCGTTTCATTCAAACCAAGCTATCCACGCCACTAATATTTTACATGGTCGTTATTCTCATACATTTGATAAATTAGATAGAAATAAAACATATCTATTTGAGATAATATATCCTGAAAATAGGATAGTGGTAGATTATGGTAAAACTGATGATATAATACTCATATCAATTATTGATAATTTAAGAAGATGTGATTGTGAGTTAGTCGATATTGGTTTTCCAATAGTCAAAAAATATAATGGTATTAATGACATATCAGAATTAAAATTATTAAATCAAAATAATAAAGAAGGTTTTATTATTAAATTTTCTAATGACTTTAGAGTAAAGTTAAAATTTGAGGAGTATGTTAGATTACATCGAATAATAACTAATGTATCAAATAAAGTTATATGGGAATATCTTTCTCAAGGAAAAGAAATGGATGAGTTGTTGGATAGAGTACCTGATGAGTTTTATGACTGGGTAAAAAATACTAAAAATAAGATTTTATCTGATTATGAAAAAATAGAAAATGGGTATAAGATGATTTATAAAATGATAATGAAATCTAATGGTGTACAAGAAAAAAAAGTTTTTGCTTCGTATGTGACAAGATATGACCATTCATCTATACTATTTAATATGTATGATCGTAAAGATTATAGTAAATTTATATGGAAAATAATTAAACCTAAATATGAAAAACCATTTAGTAATTATATGTTGTCGGAATAATTATTTCTACCAATCCGTATTACCCCACTCATCGTAATCATCATAGTCCGCTTTACCGTAAGCATATAAATCTTCTAAAGTAGTAATTGCCTTTTTTAAACTATCCCTAAGATTTTTTGGTAATTTAATATATGGGGTAGTAGGAGGTAGTGGTAATACATCATCTTTAGAATCATACCATATGTATTCATATCGATTATCCACACTTTGGAATGATGCCATTTTTCTAAATTTTTCGTTTGGTATTTCTACTGAAGGTTTTACAATATAATATACTAATAAACCACCATCATAATGTTGTGAAAATCTATTATCTAATCTTCCTGAAGTACACCATTTAGTATTTGTACCATATTTACAAGACGCTTCTTTTGTCATTGGTCGTATAACCAACAAATTCTCATCTTCATATATTTTAACAACTTCTTTAGATATTGATTTAGATTTCTCTCTTTTAGATTCAGGTAAATTCTCTAATATCTTGGATATTAATTCAGGTGAATAACTATTAATATCTTTTGGTGCCACCTTAATTTTATTTACAAATTTAGACCATTCTTTTGGTGGTCCTTCAATACCTGATACACCTGATAATGATTTTAATATATTATCAATAGTGAGTCTATTTTGTTTAGAATCAAATTCTTTACACAAATCAATTAAATCGTATATAATTTCAGTATCACCACGTTCATACATGTAATCTGTTAAATTTTTAACCACCCAAGATTCGTACTTTGATTTTTTTTCACCTAACCCTTTGGATATATCTTCTTTTGTATTTTTAATTGAACTTTTAATGACGGAATCAGTCCATCCTCTTTCTCTTAACATACCACCAAATTTTTCATAAATTGTATCAGATGATTCTATAAGTAGTTTTAATTGGGATTCGGTTACAATAATTCTCATATCCAATAAATACTATACTAATTCCATTTCTAATTTCTCAAATGAAAGATTATGTGGATATGGTTTTTTATTTTTAACGGAAACAAAAGTAAAAATTCCTGTACATAATTTTTCATGTACACCTTTCATATCTTCTCTATGTACAGTACATTTTATTAACATAGATGTTTTACCTAAAGATTTTAAAGTACTTTTAATTGTAATTAAATCCCCTAAAAATCCTGGTTTTAAAAAATCTACCTTGTCCATAGATGCAGTTACTGCACCATCCGCATCAGTATTTGCCAATAATTTTCTTGCCAAAGTAGCGGCAGCAATATCCATTTTAGATAGTAAAACTCCTCCAAACAAAGTACCTGAAAAGTTTATATCTTGTGGGAAAACAGTAAAATCTGTTACATATTCTAATTCCATAAATTCTTTTTCATTAAACATAAAGTAAGTCAATTTTTAATCAAGATGATATCTTAGTTAACGTAATAGTGGGTTTACCCTCTGCTTTTGAGACTATTGTTGGTTTTGGGACTTCTCTTACTATACTATCTGCCCTATCCCTACTCAAATTTTCAGTCCTTGTTGCAAATAATTTACTTATTGTAATGTTAAAACTACCATTACTTAATTTTTTTACATCATCAACATCTACATCAATACCTTTTACACTTACTTGGTATTTGTTTCCGTTGATGGATAGTTTACCATCTTCATGTGTTATTCCCTCATTTATTTTTTGAAATTTTATGAGTTCTTTTAGTTGTTGTTCAGTAATAATATATTTCATTATTTATTGATATTTATTATTATAAATATGAAAAACTTAATAAAAAAAATACTAATAGAGTCAGTTTCCGAAAAAGAAATTGAATCCGATTTTCAAGAATTTTATAATCTTTTTGAAAAGAAATACGGATTAAATGATAATTACGAAGACATATTAAATCAAATAGTATTAGATATTAAAAAGTCTCCAACACCCAAAATAACTCTTACAACTAGAGGACAATTTTGTGGTATGAGTCTTAATGATAATGTAATATTAAATGAATCTATTTTTGGTTATTCACTCCATCATTTTATTTTTGTATTATTCCATGAAATTGCACACCAATATCAATACAAAAAATACGGTAAAAATTTACTATATCATTTAACTACTGGTGAATTAAATGATGTGATATTAGATAAATTAATTGAAATAGAACAGGTTGCAGATAGATTTGGGGAGTCTATGGCTAATAAGTATAGTACTATGTTTAATATCCCTAAAAGTAAAATTAACAAACCATACTCCAATGTTGAGATGGGTAAATCTAGTTACAGAAGACTTATCGGAAAAATACAAGATGAAATTAAGAACGGTAATATAAGTTGTGTTGAGCAGATGGAAAATTTTATGATGGAGTACTTAATACCTGCACAATCAACTTACACTTACACTGGTAGTTCATATAGTGATTATGGAAGATATGGTAGCTCATATGGTGATTATGATAGATATGGCAGTTCATATGGTGGTTATGGAAGATATGGTGGGTATGATAGATATTCAAGTTACGATGATTATGAAGACCAATATAAAAAAGATGGTGTTTTTGATGTTATAAAATATACTCAATATCTTGATGATTTAAAAAATAGTATTCGTCATGAGATAGATGATATTGTGACTACCGCATATGATACATATGGTTCTATAGGTCTAAATGTTGTTATTGATATGATTAATGATGAAGGTTTAATTGATTTTCACTATAATTTTAAAGAAGAGACTTACGAGAAAGAAGAAGATAATTATGATTTAATGTCGGAAATATTTGAGGATTTTGAACCTGTTATTGGAGAAATGAAAAAACTAATAAAGTATTCATTGGATGAATTTATTAATGAAGTAAAAATAGAATACGGAAAAGAGTTTGTAGAAGAATTACATAAATTAATGGAAAAAGAAGGATTTATGTATTACTCATTGTAGTAAAATTTATAAAATAGTTAATATTTATATAAAAAATAAAAAAATGAAAAAAGTTAATAAATTAACCGAAAGAGATTTAAATAGAATTGTCAAAAGAGTTATTTCTGAAAATACTAATAATATGGATGAAAAATATGCAAAATATAGTAAACCATATTCTCACTTCAAGTCAATTGATGATAGATTAGCGGAAATGATTAATGAACTACATGGTGCATATGGTATGGGTGTAGATAATAGTGATGAATATTTAAAAAAATGTTCAGATGAAGGTCATAAAGTTATGAACCTTTTAAGAAAGGCAAAAGAAGTCTCAAATAAAGCATTAAAAGAAAAATTTGAGGTTCTTAAAAGTATGAGTGATGAATTAAGAAAGTAATTTAAAACATATTCTTAATTTTTTTAGTAAAATAATCCCATTTCTGATCCCTTTCTTTAGAATTATTACTTTTCGTTAAAAACACTATAACTTTATTTTTATTATCGAATAGTTTTTTAAAACCATCAATGTGGTTTTTTCTTAAAATATTTGTAATTAAATTATTTGGACTTTTAATACCTAAACATCCTTTTGTTTGGTAATTTTCTGCTTTATCTAAAAAAGTGTCTTTGTCCCAAGGAAGAGAATAATCTGTATTTCTATATTTGTAAAACTCACCAGTTTCAGGATTTTGTAATATCAAACCTTGTTTATTAATTTTAGTTTCTTGTTTTTTTAAATTATTGTATATTTTATCAAATGACCTTTCAGGATAAAAATGACCTGAACACGAAGGTGTAGTATTTAGATTAATATCATGTAAAAATTTAACTACATCTTTTAATGGTTCATCTAATGTAGAATAGAATTTATCATTATAATTAAATTGATTTATTCTATTAGGGTAAAAATAATACCAATCAGGGTTATCTTTTTCAATTAACCAAGAACCTTTATGAAAATGTTTATGTGGAATAAAATCAGGACTAATCATTATTTTATTAGTTTGGTGTATTTTTTAATTTATAATTCTGATAATTCATCCGCAAGTGTCAAATTAAAATATTTTTCAATAATTCCATAATCCCCTTGTATTCCGTATCTGTAACTTGGTAAGGAAGGTTTATCTCTGTTTGATTTTTCTGACATAACTTGTTTCCAAATACATTTCACATTCCATTCACTACATTCATAAAGTGCACTATTTATTTCATCATCACTAAAATCATTCAAAGATATAACTGTTTTAATTCCACCGTGTGCACGTTCCCATCCATTGGGGAATAACTCTTTTAATACATTTTCAATATCTTTTACTAATTCATGTTCTTCAGATATTCTGTGACTTTCACGGGTAGCATAATGAAGTTTTATTTCTAATTTATTATCTTCTTTGATAAGATCTTCTAATTCATCACGGTCAATATCATCTACCTCAACACCTTGTCCTCTTAAATATTCTTTAATTAAATTTAAATTGGATTCATTAATAATGTCAAAATCAATCTCAACATTATCATAATCCCAATCACTTGTATGTTCCCATAAAGTGTCATCTATATAATATGTTACCCAAATTGCAGGACTTTCATCATGACTATAAATTGCGTTTTCAATTTCATCCCCATCTAAAATAACTTCTTCGGTAGTTGGTAGTGTTATTTGATCTTTAATTTCAGATGGTATTCCATCTATTCCAAATTTTAATCTAACTAAATCATCTTCTTGTAATTCATCTTTGAACTCATTAATAAAATTAGGGTGGTAATGAAAAAATTTTATAAGATATTCTTCATTGAAGGGATTATGACCCCAATTACTTATGAACTCATGTAACTCAGAATAAGAATCTCTTATTTTTTCTACTTGCCAATCAAAGAAAGATTTTTCTACTCTAAATAAAAATTTTCTATATTCTTGGGGTAACGATAAATAAAACTTTGAATAATATTCACTATCATATTCATCATAATCTTTATTTGTGATAATTTCTTTAATAATTGTTTCGTCTTCAACAGATTTGATTAAAACAATTAGATCATAATCGGAGATAAGATTAAAAAAATTAGTATTAGTTGCAATATACTTCTGAATAACTTTACTCATTTTATCAAAGTAAAATTTTAATGTTTCTTTATAGAATCCTGCTTGACTATCATCATCCAAGAAATAAAACATAAATTTTTTAACATAGTCTCTATCCCAACCATCATTATTAATTTCCTCGAATAAAAATGCTAACATCGTTGAACCTACGTTACTATACATTATATTTTTTGTACTTTCATAAAAATCAAGGTTGAGATTGGACTCATATAAAGCTTTAAGGTACGTTTTACTACTAATCCAACCCTTGTAAGTATTCATGACTTTTATTACCTTTTCTATTGTCGCAGGATTTTTTAATAAAATAGAGAATGTATCAGTTTGATTGAATATAAAATTTAAAAATTCACTGATATTTTCAGAATTATTTATTTTTTCCTGATTACTTAATATGAAATCTATAATTGTATTTGCAATAAATTCCTTTGATATTCCTTTTTTGGTTAAAACATACGGATTATTTCTTTCAGTAAAACTATATATTCCTTTTAATTGACCGTTTAGCCAATTATTTACCATTTTTTTATATTGTTCTTGTTTATCCATTACAAACTATAAATATATTAAAATTTCATTGTTTTATGGATACCATCATTTTCCTCATCACCAAAACCAATGTCAAAATAAATAAGTGTTTTACCTCTAAATCCAAAATTTGCAGGACCGTAATCAACACTTTTTATGTTATATTTTTTTAATTCATCTATCATCTCAATTAATTGATTAAAGTAATCTTCCCATTCAGGTTCTATGTCAATATTTCTTAAATAATCCAACATCTTAGACGTACTAATGATATTAGTATGGTAATAACTTAAAACACCAAAAAAATCTTCATTGAATTGTTCTTCAAACGCCTCCATTAGTCCATAAAATAACTCTTTTTGTTTTATTTCATCGTGATTAACTTTTTCTAATAAAATAACCCACATACCTCTTAAATTTGGTAATTCTCTTTTTAATTTTTTAGATTCTACCACATAACAATCATATATTTTTGGAAGGTGTATTGGGTTCGCATTTAATAGTTTTCTACTTTCACTATATTCTGATAAGTCTGTAGTGACTTTGACAACTTTATCATCATTTGTTAGATATGCATTACCGTGTCCACCACTACCCAAAAACGAGACTATTTTACGATTGGTTTGTTCTGCAAATTTAAGTGCAATACCGTCAAAATAGTTATCCATACTAGCTAATTCCATTGTTTTTTTATATAAATATAAATATTTATAGTAATATGGAAAACTCATTAAAAAATCAATTAGAAAGAATGTCTGTTTTAATGGAATATCAATATTCTAAAAACAAAAGTTATTTATTAAAAGAACAAGATAGTTCTTCTGAAGAAAAAATGGAAGATAAATTCCCTTTTAGAATGAATCGAGTAGGTGGTAACAAAATTAGAGTACAAGATTCACAAACAGGAGATAAAATTGATATCCCTTCTGATTTAATGGAAGAATTTTTTAATAAGTTAAATTCTTTTAAGAAAGTCTAATATCTAATTGTCTTTTGCCACTTTTTTCATTATATTTAAAAATAAATTTTATTAAGATATGGATTTAACGTCACAACAAATTAGAGAAAAAATTGCTAATGGAGAAAGTTTTATTTTGGATTGTCATGCATTATGGTGTGGACCTTGTAAAGTTATGACACCTCAATTAGAAGCTGCAACTAAAATCATTAAAGAAAGTACACCTTCAGTTGGTGTTTACAAATATAATATTGATACTGATAGAGAATTTACTGCATTGTTAGGTATAAGAAGTGTCCCAACAATTAAAGTATATAAAGGTGGAAAAGAGATTCACTCACAACCAGGTTTGATGATGACTGAACAAATTGTGAAGTTATCTAATGCGAATTTTTTATAAAAATGGTTACGACACACAGTAAAGAAAATTGTAAGATTCTTTTAATTGCCGAAATGAATGATATTGGGGATAAATTAACACCTATTGTTAAAACCCCAATAACAAATATTTTATCCTATAAATCAAAAAGATGGATAGATGTAGTTGGTGATGATAAAAAAAATCATACTATTGGAATTTTAAATTTAGTGAAAAAAGTAAAACCTGAACTGACAAATTATATTAACGGTGTTATTGGTTTATTGGATAAACATTTTTTAGTTTTTGATGAAAATAATCAATGGGATCGTATTAACAAATTAAACACTAATAGATCTGACTATCCTATCTTCATTGCCGATTTATTAGAAAAGAGCACAAAGTATGATATCTACGAAATTTATCGTGATTTAAAAAAAAGTAATTTTTCTAATTTCATTACATTTTTAAATAGTGTTTCAAAATACCCTAAGTTTGTTTGGGACAATTTTTTAAATGATAAAGAGAAGTACACTCAAAACATTAAAAAAAATTCAGAAGAAGGTGAGATTGCAGAAAATTTTGTAGTTAATCACTACATTAACGATGGATGGGAAATAATTTATAAAGGTGGTGATGGTGAGTTTATTGATATGAAATTAAGTTTGGATTTAATAGTTAAAAAAGACGATAGATACGAATTTATTCAAACTAAAAAAGTTTCTTCAATAGAAGAGGTTGTAATTGAAAATAAAAATTACACTAAAGTTGAAGGTAATGTAATGATTACAAATTCATCAGTTATTGATACCATCGCATATGCAACTTTAAAAGGTGATGTCTTCATAGTTAAAAGACAAGAATATTTTTATCGGTCAGATGAAGGACTAGTTAAGTGTGAGGGATTACCCGCACCAAGTAGAGTAAATAAAAATCAAATTTTAATAGAAAATTAAAATTAAATTACATACTTATAGTGTTGAGATAATATTTATAATTAAATCAATTCACTATGAACAATCACGACCAATGCCCATCAAAAAAACATAAAGTTCTTTTTATTTGTAAAAAAAGACACGTTTATGGAGAAACAGAAAAAGG
>Ga0222712_10004154_pt1 | contig 15306 bp, 8 predicted proteins | sample C33_657DmetaG_FD_165043 | JGI IMG/M metagenome (GOLD analysis project Ga0222712, IMG submission 165043) | Estuarine water microbial communities from San Francisco Bay, California, United States - C33_657D | ecosystem: Environmental > Aquatic > Marine > Unclassified | place: USA: California... | reverse complement strand
CGATGCTCGTCGTCGACCATGCGGTTGGGGTCGACGATATGGACAAGCAGCTCGGCGGCCGGGTGCGCGCCGATGCCCTGGAGGTTCGGTCCGAACTCCACGCCGATGTCGCCCACCTTGTGGCAAGTGGCGCAGGCCGAGACGAAGAGTTCCTTGCCCTTGGCGGCGTCACCAGGCTTCTCGACCTCGGGCCGGAGCTTGTTGATGATGTCATCCTTGGCGGGGCTGGAGCCGACGTTGAGCTTGGCCAGCACTTCGCCGGCGCGCTTGGCGACGGCGGCGTCGGGGTGGCGGGTGAGCTGCGAGGTCTGGAGCGGCCCGAGCTGCATCGGGGAGACGTGCTTGGCCTCGAGTTCGCCCAGGATCAGCTGGGCCCATTCGGCGCGGCTGATGAGGGCGGCGAAGAGCGACTGCCGAAGCGCGCCGGTGGCCTTGCCGAGGGCCCCGGCCAGCAACGGGCCGGCTTGGACGTCGCCGGCGGCGACCACGGAGGCGACGACCGCGAGGCTGACGGACTCCGGCGTGGACTTGTCGCCCAGGGCGGCGACCACGGCGGCGCGGAAAGCGGGCCGCAGGTCGCGCAGGGCCGCGAGGGTCCGGCCGGCCTGCAGGCGCACCGCGGGAGCGGCCGCGCCATCGGCGAGGACCGGGACGAGGCGCTCGCCGATCGGGACGAGGTCGTTACCGAGGGCGCCGACCTGGTTCCACTGCACGGCGAGGCTGGCGGCGCCGGCGGCCAGTTCGAGATCCGCGGAGGCGAGGAGGGATTTGAGCGCCCGGGTGTCGGCGACCGGCGCGGCGCGGCGTTCGGTGAATTCGCGCAAGACGACCTTGGTCACGGAGGCGTTGGCACCCTGGGCGGCGGCCGCGAGCACACGCGCGTTACCCTCGGGCTGATTGGCGGTCGCCACGGCGGCGGCGAGGGAGCGGGCGAATTCGACGACCTCCTTGGAGTCGGCCTTGCCGGCGAGCAGACCTTCGAGGGTCGGCACAGGGTTGGAGGAGGCGGCGGCGGTGGCCGCGGCCTTGGACCATTCGTCGGTGAAGCCGGTTTGCGCGGACAGCAGCAGGAGACCGGCGTCGGCGGTCAGCGGCGCGGAACCCATCGCGCGCAGCGCGGCCAGGCGGACGCGGCCATCGGCGTCGGCCAGCGCCGCCTTGAAGGCGGCCGTCGGCAACGCGAGCTTGCCGGTCTCGGCGGCGAGGAAGGCGTTCTTGCGGAGGCCGGCTTCGGGCGCGGCGGCCGCGGCGGCCAAGACCGACGACTCGAGCTTGCCGAGGCGCTGCAAGGCCCAGAGGGCCTGGATACGGGCTTCGACGGCGGCGCCGGAGGCGAGCAACGTCGATAGCGGGGCGACGGCGGCGGCCTGGGTGGCATCATCGCGATCGAGGAGGACACGGATCGCGTTGAAGCGGACGACCTTGCTCGGGTGGTTGAAGGCGGCGACCAAGCCGGCGGCGTCGGCCTTCGCGAGGTCGGGGTGGGTCAGCGTCGGGGCGGAGTCATGCTGGATGCGGTAGATGCGGCCGAAGTAGTGCTCGCGGTCGGGGCGCACCGAGGCGCCGGACTTGGAATGCTGCGGGCCGCGGGTATCGTTGTGGGCGACGACCGGCGTGTAGAAGTCGAGGATGTACATCGCGCCATCGGGACCAAAGGAGATGTCGATCGGGCAGAACCAGTGGTCGGCCGAGCGCAGCCATTCCTTGTTCTCGAGCAGCAACTCGCCCCGGTAGGCGGCGCCATCGAGCACGAGTTTCTCATGGTGGACGATGTCGAGGATGGGCTCCGACATCCAGACGGTGCCGTTGTATTCCTTGGGCCAGGCGCCGCCTTCGTAGACCGCGGAAGCGCAACCGGCCGAGTAATGACCGACCTGGTCGATCTGCATCAAGGGAGCGCGCTCCGGCAGGTCGGCCCGGGCGACCGGGCGGCGAGGGTTGACCGAGTTGAACGCCTTGGCGGCCGTGCCGGGGGCCTTGGCGAGGATCTGTTCGGGCAAGACGACGTGCTGGATAGGATTACCATTGGTGGCCTTGCCATGGTAGAGCTCCATGTCGCTCGTCACCTCGTTGCCGAAGCTGTTGCCGCCTTGCGAGGCGACCTGCTCGATGGCGGAACCGTCGGGCTTGAAGCGGAAAGTCCCGGAGGAAAGACGGGCCATCGGCTCGCCGGTCTTGGCGTTGGTCGCGGTGCCGCCACCGCCGTTGGACGCGTAGATCCAACCATCGGGGGCGACGATGAAGTGGTTGGCCACGAAGTGGGTGTCGCCCGGGGTGAAACCACCGTAGAGCAGGACCTCCTGGTCGGCCTTGCCGTCGCCGTTGGTGTCGCGCAGCCAGAAGATGCCTTTCTGGGCGACGACGATCACGCCATCCTTCCAGCGGCAGAAACCGGTGATCAGCTCGAGCCCTTCATGGAAGACTTCCTTGCGGTCGGCGACGCCGTCGCCGTCGGTATCGACGAGAACCGAGATCTTGTCCTGCGCCGGTCGGTCATAAAGGCCCGGGACCAGCACGCCGCCTTCCTTCCAAGGTTCGGCGTTGAGGGTGCGGCGACCGTTGGGGTATTCGGGAGTCTCGGCGACCCACAGGCGGCCGCGCTCATCCCACTGGACCGCGATCGGCTTGTTGACGAGAGGTTCCGCGACGATGGCGGAGGCCTTGAAGCCGGGCTGCAGGCGGAACTGCGCGACGGCGTCGGCGGGGCGACGGGGGCCGCCCACCGGGTAACGGAGGTCGGCGAGGTCGGCCGGCGTGCAGAGTTCGTCGAAGTCGGCGCGCTTGGCGGCCCAGGCGACCCCGCGCTTCAGGAAGGCATGGATGCTGGCGTGGCGCAAGGTCGCCGGGTCGCCCTGCAGCAGCACCACGGCGCGGTGCGTGGGCGCCTCGAGCACCCACGACTGCGGCTGGATGTCGTAGACGGAAGCGCGGCCGGCCTCGGCCTTGCGGCGGGCGTTGGTCACCTTCGAGGTGAAGGAAGCCGAGAGGACGAAGTTCTTGTCGTTCAGCGCGAGGTCGAAGACGGTGTCATCCTCGACGTCGAAGGTGGACATGCCCTTCACCAAAGGATGCGCGTCGGAACGGATGTTGAGCATCGTGGTGGCGCGGAACTTCTGGCTTTCAGGAGTCCAACCACCGCCAAGGTTGTCGCGGCTCCAGTCGGACGCGGGGCCGGCGATGGCGCCATGCACGATCACGAGGCCGCGGCCGGACTTCGCGAAGTCGGCGAGGGCCTTCTGCGCGGCGGCGTCATAGGCGACGAACTTCGCTTGATGGAGCAATGCGACATCGGCGTTCGCCAGATCGGCGGCCGCCGGGAGGGTGGCGCGCTTCACCTGGGCGCCGCCCTGACCGAGGGAGGCGGCCAGATCGGCGCCGACGGCGTCCTGGTCGCTGACGACGAGCACCCGCAGCGGGGCGGCGGCAAGGGAGGCGCAGGCGCAGACGACGGCCAGACGCAGGAGGTGGCTAAGACGGGGTAGCATATGCGTTCATGAAAGCTCCCCGCCCCGCCCCTACAAGATTTAGCGATACATCCCGCCGCACCCACCTACTCCTAAACGCACATCTTGAACCAATTATTCGGTCGGCGCCGGGGTGGTGCGGAAGTGGGAAGGGGCGAAGCCGGTGCTTTTCTTGAAGGCGGAGGAAAAGCTGTTTCCATTGGCAAATCCGACCTGTTGGGCGATGACGGACAGCTTGGCGTCGGTCTCGCTGATGAGCCTGACCGCCTGCTGGATTCGAAGGTGAGTGAGGTGATTCATCGGGGTACGTCCGATTTCCCTCAGACAAAGCCTTCGGAGGTGCTCGAAGCTCAAACCCGACTCGCGGGCCAGGGCCTGGCTATCCCAAGGGTCGCCGAGACGCCCTTGGACTTTCTCCCAGAGGCTTTCGATGCGCGAATCGCCCCGGAAGCCTCCGGCAAAACCGCGGACGTAATCGTAGATCAGCTCGACCCACTGGTGCTGGCGCCGGGAAAGGCCGTCTGCCTTTTGCTCCGCGATCAGTCCGCGGATGGCGGCCAAGAGCGGCTCGCCGGCGAAATCGGCGAGCACCGGGGAGTTGGCGCGGAAGATGGTCCGGGAGCGGACCCCCGGAGAGAAACGCACCCAGCAGAAATCCCAGCGGCGACCCTGCCCGATTCGGAACGAATTACGCAGGCCGGCCGGCAGGAGGCAGGCCTGGCCCGCCGTCAAGGTGCGCCATCGGCCATCGACGAAGACCTGGCCTTGGCCGGAAAGACACGCCATGAAGAAAGCCCCGCTTTGGTGGGCGCGGACGACCTGGTAGGGCGCCACCATCTCGCCGTGGCCGACATGGTCGATCTCGAACAGGCCCAGTTCCCGGCAGCGCCCGGCGCCCCGGACCCAATCCCGCTCGTCCTGGTAATCGGCCGAGACCAGGACGGTACGGCGCGAACGAGGGTTCTCGATGTCCGTTTCGGAAAGACGGAGTTGCGTCTGGCTGGAATGATTTGGTTCGCTCTTACGGGCCACGAGAATTGCCTAACCCTTATCGCCCCTCGGCGCAACCCTCACCTCAACACCTCCCCTATCATCATGCCCAACCCCTGGACCGGAAAAGGAAACCCCTACACCCGCACCGAAGTCATCGAGCGTCTCCGCGACACGATGTCCAAGGGCAAGGCCATCATCGCGGCCGGCGCCGGCACCGGGATCAGCGCCAAGTTCATCGAGCGCGGCGGCGCCGACCTCGTGATCGTCTACAACTCCGGCCGCTTCCGCATGGCCGGCCACGGCTCCACCGCCGGCATGATGGCCTACGGGGACGCCAACGCCGTCGCCATGGAGATCGGCGAATACGAGGTGCTGCCCGTCGTCGAGGAGATCCCCGTCATCTGCGGCGTCCACGCCACCGACCCGCGCCGCCGGATGTGGCACTGGCTTGGCAAGGTCAAGGACATGGGCTTCTCCGGCATCAACAACTTCCCGACCCACACGATCATCGACGGCAAGTTCCGCCAGATCCTGGAGGAGACCGGCATGAGCGTGAAGAAGGAATTCGAGACGGTAGCCCTGGCCCGCAAGATGGAGATGTTCACCATCGTCTACGTGGGTTCCCCGGAGGAATCCAAGGCCATGGCCGAGGCGGGCGCCGACGTCATCATCGCGCACGTGGGCACCACCGTCGGCGGCTCCATCGGCGTGACCAACGCCACGATGAGCCTGCCCGAGGCCGCCAAGATCACCCAAGGCATCATCGACGCGGCCAAATCCGTCCGCAAGGACCTGATCTTCCTTTCGCACGGTGGTCCGATCAACACGCCCGAGGACGCCGCGTTCATCAACGAGCACACCGACACCGACGGCTTCGTCGGGGCCTCCAGCCTCGAGCGCATGGCCGTCGAGCAATCGCTCACCGACCTCACCAAGCGGTTCAAGCAGATCCCGGTCAAGCGGAAGCACTTCTGAGCCCTCGCCATGGCCACGATCGCGGTTCTCGGGACGCTTGATTCCAAGGGCGAGGAACACGCGTTCGTCGCCGGGTTGATCGCCGCCCGCGGACACCGGCCGCTGCTCATCGACGTGGGCACGGGCGGACCCGCGACGGTCGTCCCCGACGTCACCCGCGAACAGGTCGCGGCGGCCGCCGGCATCGACCTCGCCGCCCTCATGGCCCGGCAGGACCGCGGCGAGTGCGTCGTCGCCATGACCAAGGCCGCCCCGGTGCTGCTGGGCGGACTCGCCGCCGAAGGCCGCATCCAAGGGGTCGTCTCGCTCGGCGGGGGCGGCGGCACGGCGATCGCGACCTCGGCCATGCGCGCCCTGCCCCTCGGCTTCCCCAAGCTGATGGTCTCGACCCTGGCCGCCGGCAACGTGGCCCCCTACCTCGGGACCAAGGACATCACGATGATGCCGAGCATCGCCGACGTCGCGGGCCTCAACCGACTATCCCGCGTCATCTTCACCCGGGCCGCCGGCGCGATCTGCGGCATGGTCGAGAGCGAGCCCAAGATCGAGGCCGGGCGCCCGCTCGTGGTCGCGAGCCAGTTCGGCAACACGACCGCCTGCGTGACCGAGGCCAAGAAGGTCCTCGAAGCGGCAGGTTACGAGGTGCTCGTCTTCGCCGCGACCGGCACCGGCGGACGCATCATGGAATCGGTGATCGAGAGCGGCATCGTGGCCGGCGTCCTGGATGTCACCACGACCGAGTGGGCCGACGAGCTGGTCGGCGGCGTGCTCAACGCGGGCCCCGAGCGGATGGACGCCGCGGCCAAAGCCAAGGTCCCGGTGGTCGTCGCCCCGGGTTGCCTCGACATGGTCAACTTCGGCGAGCAGGCCTCGATCCCGGCCAAATTCGCCGCCCGCAATTTCTACGTCCACAATCCGCAGGTGACGCTCATGCGCACCGACGCCGCGGAATGCGCCCAGCTCGGCCGGATCGTCGCCGAGAAGACCAACGCCTATGGTGCCGGCGCGGCCATCCTGATCCCGACCAAGGCCATCAGCGTGATCAGCGCTCCCGGCAAGAGCTTCCACGATGCCGGCGCGGACGCGGCTTTGTTCGACGCCTTGAAGAAGCATGCCCGGGTGCCGGTCCAGGAGTTCCCGCTGGAAATCAACGACCCCGCCTTCGCCCAAGCCTGCGCCCGGAAGCTGATCGAGCTCATGCAGGCCCGGAAGTAAGGCCGCTCGGCAGGCTTGCCCTGCCCTTCCGCCAAGGTTCTATGGGCGGATGCCTTTGCGCTCCTTGCTCATCCTGCTCCTCGGCCTCCCCGGGGCTTGCTTGACCGGCAAGGAGCTTTTCGTGGCCCCCGATGGCTCCGACGACCAAGCCGGCACGTTGGCCCGCCCCTTGGCCAGCCTGATGAAGGCCCAGGCTCTTGCCGCCGCCGGCGACACGGTCTGGATCCGCGGCGGAGTCTACAAGCTCAAGCCTTCGCAGGTCGCCCGCGAGCAGCGCGCGTGGACTTATATCCACTTCTTCGACAAGAGCGGGAAGCCGGGCCAACCGATCCGTTATTGGGCCTACCGGGACGAGAAGCCGATCTTCGACGCCTCCGAGGTCAACCCGGCGGACCGCCGCATCAACACTTTTCAGGTGATGGGATCCTGGCTGCATTTCCGCGGCTTCGAGGTCATCGGCACCCAGGTCAACTTCAAGGGCCATGGCCAGTCCTGCAATTTCGAGCTCCAAGGCGGGCACAACATCCTGGAGCGCCTCTCCCTGCACGACAGCCAGGCCATCGGCGTCTACCTGCTGGGCGGCTCGGACAACCTTATCCTCAACTGCGACGCCTACCGGAACCACGACTTCACGTCCGAAGACGGCCGGGGCGGCAATGTCGACGGCTTCGGCGGTCATCCGCGTCGAGGCTCCGTGAACAACGTGTTCCGCGGCTGCCGCGCCTGGTTCAACAGCGACGACGGCTACGACTGCATCTCCTCCTGGGAGAGCGTCCGCTTCGAGGCCTGCTGGGCGATGTACAATGGTTACGGGCCCAAGTTCGAGAAACGGGGTGACGGCAACGGCTTCAAGGTCGGCGGTTACGGCAACACCCCGGTGCATGGTGTCCCCGAGCCGGCCCCGCGCCACGTCGCGGAGGGCTGTCTGGCGGTGCGCAACAAGGCCAGCGGTTTCTACGCCAATCACCACCTGACCGGCGGCGATTGGTCGTTCAACTCCGCCTACCGCAACGCGAACGACTTCAACTTCCTCATGCGGCCGGCGGACAACTCCCGCGAGATCGACGGCGTCGGGCATCGCGTGACAGCCAACCTCAGCTACCGCGGCCTGCGCGACGTGACCCGGATCGACGTCGCGCGCTGCACCCTCAAGGACAACGCCTTCGCGACCGACCGCAAGTTCACCGACGGCTCCTTTGAAAGCGTCGACGAATCCGTCCTCACGGGGCCGCGCCAGGCCGATGGCTCCCTGCCGAAGGTCGCCTTCCTGCGCCCGACCGACGCGAAGCTCGCCGCCACGGCGGGTTACACCGCCTACCCCGGCCCTACGCCCAGCGCCCGATGAGCCTTCCTGACGAGCCGCCGGCCAAGCCTTCGCTACGCTGGGCCTACGCCGCCATGGCGTTCAACCTGGTCGCCTGGGGCATGTCCTGGGTCAACGTCCGCGCCATCGTCCGCGAGGTCGGCCCCGGCGAGCTGGGCGCGATGCGCTACCTCATCGCCTCCGCGGTCATCACGACGATCTGGCTCGCGCGCGGCCGGCCGCTGCCCGCCGCCCGGGACGTCCCCGCCGTGGCCTTGCTCGGGCTCTGCGGTTTCACGCTCTACAACCTCGGCATCAATTACGGGGAAGTCACCGTCGACGCCGGCACCGGGGCGATGCTCATCTCCTGCGTCCCGGTCCTCGTCATGGTCGTCGGCGTCGCCCTGGGACGCGAGCGGGTCACCGGCTGGGGCTGGACGGGCTTCCTCATCGCGATGACCGGGGTCGGTTTCACTTCCGGGGTCCTGGAGAACGGGGTGACCTTGAACCTAGGCACTTTGCTGATCCTCGGCTCCGCCCTGTGCGCCACGGCGCAGACCTTGCTCAGCAAGGCGCTGACGCGACGCTATGCCGCCGTCGACGTGACCACCTGGGCCATCTGGTTCGGCACCCTGGGACTGCTCCCGTTCGCCCATGGCATCGGTGAAGTGGCGACCCGCCTCAGTCCCGGAGCCTGGGGACACCTGATCTTCCTCGGCGTCGTGCCAGCGGCCCTCTGCTACAGCCTCTGGGCCTGGGTCTTGCAGACCCTGCCCATGACCCTGGTCATGAGCAGCGTCTACGTCATGCCGCTTTTCTCGGTGCTCTTCGGCGCGTTGGTGCTGGGAGAAACCCCGCCGACCGCCGCGCTCGGCGGAGGGCTGCTCACGCTGATCGGGGTCGCCCTCATCCAGCGGCTCGGCCGGCCCCGCGCCTGAGCCTCAGGCCAGGCCGAGGTGCTTGAGCGCCTCCGGCGTGGGTCCGTCGAAATTGGCCGACGGCGTGTTGCCGACGTAGCCGAGCTCGCGCGCACCCTGGGGCGTGGTGTAGTAACCGCCGGCGGCCAGATGCCGGAAACGCTTGAAGAACTCCTGGCCGGGCTTGTGCTCCTTCTTCACCGGCTTCACGCCGCAGATGTCGTCGGCGATGCCGGCCTGCTGGGCTTCGGTCAGCTTCGCGAACACGACGCCATGGCGGCGGGTCGCCTCGTCGTCCAGCCAGGTCAGCCCCGCGAGGATGATCGGCCGATCCTTGAGCGTCTCGTCGTAATAGGAACTGATCCATTCGTCGACGAACGCCGGCACGCCGAGTTCGGAAGGCTTCTTCCCGCCGGCCTCGGGCGGGAGGATGAGGTCGGCCAAAGCCGCGGCGGCCGCCAGTTGCGCAGGGGAGAAAGAGAGCGGCCAGAGTTCGCCGGGGGCGTAGGTCTTGTTGAGGACCGGGTCGGAGCCGATGCGTCTGCCATGGGGACGATCGGCGGGCTCGGCCGCGCCAAGGGGGAGGCGGCCGGCGACGGTCAGGCCGACGGCGGCGGTGGCCAGCCAGGCGAGGGCTTGGCGGCGATCGAGCCGAGCGGGAGTGGACGGGAGGTCGGAGGACATGGTCGCGGTCTCAGAGGTTGCCCTGACGCATCTCGTCGATGAGGTGGTCGCACGCGCGCCACGCCAAGGCCATGATCGTCAGGGTCGGGTTCTTGTCGGCGTTGCTGGCGAAGGCCGAGCCATCGTTCAGCAGGAGGTTGGGGATGTCCCAGCATTGGTTCCAGGCGTTGGTCACCGACTTGGCCCGATCCGCGCCCATGATGCCGCCGCCGACCTCATGGATGATGAAACCGCCCGGCTTGATGGCCTTGTCCCCGGAGGTCGGGGTGCCGGCGGTACCGCCGGCCGCCTCGATCATCTCCTTGAAGGTCCGTTGCATGTGGGCGGCCTGGTTGAGTTCATGGCTGGACCACTTCCAGTGGAAGCGCAGGACGGGGATGCCCCACTTGTCCTTCACCACGGGGTCGAGTTCGCAGAAGGAATCCTTGTTCGGGATCATCTCGCCGCGACCGGAGAAACCGACGAACGAGCCGTAGGTGCGACGGAGCTCCTCCTTGAAAGCTTTGCCGTAGCCGGGGCCGGCGGGGCCGGCGACGTTGAGGTTGGGCGCGTTCCGGCCGGTCGAGAACTCGATGTGGTAGCCGCGGGCGAAGTCGAGTTTGCCGGCATGCTGCGGTTGGTAGAGCCACCAGGGCACGTAGACGTGGGCGCCGGCGCCATCCTCGTTGTGCACCGGCAGGTTCTCGAACGCGGGGACGCGACCGCCGAGACCGGCCCCGACCGTGTCCATGATGTACTTCCCGACGAGGCCGCTGGAGTTCGCGAGGCCTTCCGGCCGCTTCGAGCGGGAATTGAGGAGGATTCGGGCGGTCTCGCCCGAACTCGCCGCGAGGATGACCGCGCGGGCCTTCACGACGCGCTCCCGGCCGGTCTGCTTGTCGATGTAAAGCACCCCGGCGGCCTTGCCTTGGTCGTTCAGGACGACCTCGCGCGCATGGGCGTCGCAAAGGATGTCGAGGTTCCCGGAGGCGAGCGCCGGCGGCAGGTGCACCGTGGTCGATTGGTAGTTGGCCCGGATGCTGCAACCACGGCCGCAATCGGTCGCCCAGAAGCAGGCCGCGCGGGCCTTCATCGAGTCGGCGGTCAGCTTCTGCGCGGTCGGGTTATGCGGGAAGAGCCGGCGCGGGATGTTCTCATGGTCCTGGCGGGTGCTCAGCACCGCGCGATGGATGGGCACGACCGGGATGCCGAGCTTCGCCACGTGCTTCTTGAAGTAGAGTTCGCCGGCACGCGCCTTGGGCGGAGGCAGCAGCGTGCCGTTCGGGGAGTCCGGCGTGTTCTCCAACCCCTCGTTGGAACCGTAGACACCGACCAGCAGCTCGACCTTGTCGTAATAAGGGGCGACGTCCTCGTAGGCGATCGGCCAGTCGAAGCCCAGGCCGTCGCGCGAGTAAGGCTTGAAGTCATAAGGGCCGTTGCGGAGGGAGATGCGGCCCCAGTGGTTGGTCCGGCCGCCGAGCATGCGGGCGCGCCACCACCAGAACTTTTCCTCCGACTTGTCGCTGGCCTGGGTGTAGGGCTCGTTCGGCACCTCCCAGCCCCCGTCGACGGTCGCGTCGGCGAACCCGAAGGGCTTCTCGCGGGTCGACATGCCGCGCAGGGGCATCTGGCTCGCCGTCTGGAACATCGGCGTCTCGGTGGCGGGATCGTAGTTGCGGCCGGCCTCGAGCAGCAGGACCTTCACGCCGTTCATGGTGAGGGTGTAGGCGGACTGGCCGCCGCCGGCGCCGGAACCGACGACGATCACGTCGTAGTCCGCGCGAAGTTCCTTCTCGGTGATGATGGGCATGGGCGAGGGGCGGAAGGCTCAGCGGACGCGCCAGCGCCAATGCTCATCGAAGAAGCCGGCGTCGGAGACCGCGCCGGGAGCCTGGGGCGAGACCGGGGTGTTCAGGTCGATGACCGCCCAGTCGGGCAACTTCGGCACCTGCCGGGCGTTGTTGAGGTAGTCGTATTCGCGGTAGGTGAAGCCGCTGTTGATCACCACATATTTCGCCGGGTTGAGCGGGTTGGGGTAGATCAGCACCGGCATATGGTCGTGCGGCGTGTAGGTCTTGTCGTTGACCACGAGTTTGTCGGCGGTCCAGGTGATAGGGAGCTTGGCGACGACGCGGGCGAGCACCGCGTTGCTCGCGGGGTCGCCCCAGAGGATGAGGTTGTTGGCCGCGATGTCCTCGTCGCGGACGTCCTTGTCCGTCTTGACCGGGGCGTAGCCGCGGAACTGGCGGCGCCATTCCCAACTGGCGCGCTCCATCTCGGCCTTGGCCCAGGCGCCGGACTTGGCGTGCATCGGCTGGCCCGTCGGGGAGACGAAGAGGAAGGCGTCCATGAAAGCATCGTCGATCGGACCCGTGAGCCCGTGACGCTTCACCAACCCGGCCTCGTCGTCGTAGGCCTGGACCGCGACCCACTTGCCGTTGGCCGCGCCCCGCGCGAAAGTGACCTTCCAGGACCGGTCGGTGGCGGGGGGCGGCGTCTCGAGGTCCTGGCCGTCGATATGGACGACGACCTTGCCGCGCTGCGAGAACGGCGCGTGGCCCGGCGCCATGTCCAGGGTGAAGCCGGTCACGTTCAGGGTCTTGACGGTCACGGCGTTGTCCCCGTCGACCTCGGCGGCGACGCGCGCGGGCTGCCAATGCTGCCCCATGCGGTCGACCTGGACCCAGTGCATGCGGTTGTACCGGAGGAAATAGGTGACCAAGGTGACCTCGCGAGGGGTGCGGTCGCGGCCGACCGCGGCGATGGCCGCGAGCCGTCGCTCGATCTCCGCCAGGGAATCGGGGTGGATCTTGTGGGCGGTCTTCGGCCCGATGACGTGGACCAGCTCGAGGTTCTCGGCGCGCAGGTGCTTGGCCATCACGTCGGCGGCCTGCTTCTGCTTGTCGAGCTCGCCGCTGTAGGCGATCAAGGGGGCGTTGGCGAAGTTCGCCGCCACGTCGGTGGCGTTGTACCAGGACCAGAGCGTCTGCTGCCAGGCGGGGATACGGGACACGTCCTCGTTCTGGAAGATATTCAGGAACTCCGGGGTCTCGGCGAAGCCCGCGCCGGGATTGATGGCGCACCAGCGATCGGTGTAATGGGCGCCGAACTGCCAGACCGCCGCGCCGCCCATGCTGAAACCGCGGATGAAGAGACGGTCCTCGTCGAAGGCGTAGGATCGGCGGGCGTGCTCGTAGGCCTCCCAGAGGTCCACCTCGCCGGCGAACTTGTTCGCGCAGCAATAGCGGCCGTAGGGATGCAGGACATACCGGTTGGTCGCCGGCAGCTGGCCGACGGACTTGCGGCGATCCTGCACGAAGTTCAGCTCGCTGAGGTTCTCGCCGCGACCGTGGCACCAGAAGTCCAGGCGGAGGGGGCCGGCCCCCGCGTTCTCCGGGACCACGATGCCGTAAGGCTGGACGGAGCCGTCGAGCCGCGAGCGGTACCCGCGCACGACCGGCCCCTTCTGCGTCGTCCAGGGCGCCTCGCCTTTCGCGAAGGCCGCGGCGCGGGCCTTGCCCTCGGCGATCACTTCCAGGGCGGACTTGAATTCGGACTCCTTGAAGAACTCGTTGTACTTCAGGGCCCAGTCGGCGGCCTTGTGGCAGACCTCGAGGTCGGGGAGCAGCTCCTGCAGGCGCGGGTTCTTCGCCTGGGCCTTGGTCGCGTTGTCGATGGCGACGCGCAACTCGCTCAGGGCCTGTTGGATCGCCTTGCGATCGGCCTCGGGGACGGGGACGCCGGGCGGGGGGATCGGGCGGACCGCGGTGGCCACGTTGTCCTTGGGGCCGTCGGCGAGGGCGACCGTGGCGAGGGCGAGCAGGAGAAGACGACGCATGGGGTTAATAAAGGAAATACACCCTATCCAACCCTTCCGACAAGTGTTCGTTTCGGGAAGCCGTCCTTCCCTCGCCATTTTACTCGCCTCCCGCCCCGCCCTCTCTCACTTCAAGGCCGAATGGCCCTGCTCAGTCTCCTCGATATCTACGTGAGTTTCGGCGGACCGCCCGTGCTCGACCACCTCAACCTGCAGATCGAGGAGGGCGAGCGCGTCTGCCTGCTCGGACGCAACGGCGCCGGGAAGACCACCCTCATGCGCATCGCCGCCGGCGAGGCCGCCCCCGACACGGGCACGGTCAGCATCCCGGACGGCGTCTGCATCGCCCGCCTGACCCAGGAGATCCCCGAGGACCTGCCCGGGTCGGTCCGCGATATCGTGACCTCCGGCCTGCGCGACACCGACCTCTCGGAGGACTGGGAGAAGGACCTGCGCGTCGACGACCTGATCGCCCGCCTGGGGCTGCCCGAGGACCGCGCCTTCAACGACCTTTCCGGCGGCCTGAAGCGCCGCTGTCTCCTCGCCCGCGCCCTGGCCGCCAAGCCCGGCCTCCTGTTGCTCGACGAGCCGACCAACCACCTCGACCTCGATTCGATCCTCTGGATGGAGGAGTTCCTGCTCGAGCAGAAGATCCCGCTGCTCTTCGTGACGCACGACCGCGCCTTCCTGCGCCGCATGGCCAACCGCATCATCGAGCTCGACCGCGGCAAGCTCGCCAGCTGGTCCTGCGACTACGACACCTACCTGGTCCGCAAGGAGGAGCTCTTCGTCGCCGAGGAACGCCAGCGCGCCGCCTTCGACAAGAAACTCGGCCAGGAGGAAGCCTGGTCCCGCCGCAGCCCCGGCGCCCGCCGCACCAAGTCCAACGCCCGCATGGAGGCGCTGGTCAAGATGCGCGCCCAGCGCGGCGCGATGCGCACCGCCACCGGCTCCGCCAAGATGGAGATCAGCGAGGCCGAGCGCTCCGGCGTCCGCGTGGTCGAGGCCGAGAACATCGCGTTCGCCTACCCGGGCGGCCAACCCCTCATCCGCGACTTCAGCCTCGTCCTCAACCGCGGCGACAAGGTCGGTCTCATCGGTCCCAACGGCGCCGGCAAGACCACCTTGGTCAAGATGCTCCTCGGCCAGCTCGCGCCCACCTCGGGCAACCTGAAGTTCGGCACCAAGATGGAGGTGGTCTACTTCGACCAGATGCGCGACCAGATCGACGACGACAAGACCGTCGCCGAGAACCTCGCGGGCGACGGCGACTCCGTCGTCGTCCAAGGCCGTTCCCGCCACGTGATCAGCTACCTCCAGGACTTCCTCTTCGAGCCGACCCGCGCCCGCTCCAAGGCGAAGGTGCTCTCCGGCGGCGAACGCAACCGCCTGCTGCTCGCCCGCCTCTTCACCAAGCCCGCCAACGTGCTGGTCCTCGACGAGCCGACCAACGACCTCGACGCCGAGACCCTCGACGTGCTCGAGGATATCCTGGTCGACTACGCGGGCACCTTGATCCTCGTCTCCCACGACCGCGCCTTCCTCGACAACGTCGTGACCAGCACGCTCGTCTTCGAGGGCGATGGCGTCGTGACGGAGCACGCCGGCGGCTACACCGATTGGCGCAACGAGCTGGCCCGGATCGCGGTCGCCAAGCGCCAGAGCGCGCTCGCCGCCTTGCCGGCCGCGAAGCCCGCCGCGGACAAGGCCAGTGGTGCCGCCGCCCCGGCGGGGGCGAAACTGAACAACAAGGAGCGCAAGGAGCTCGAGACCTTGCCGGGCCGGATCGAGCACCTCGAGGCCGAGCAGGCCCAACTCACCGTGCAGCTCGGCGACCCCGAGATCTACAAGGACGGCGGCGCCCTGGCCGCATCCCTCCAGAAGAAGCTCCATGCGCTGGAAGCCGAGCACGCCCAGGCGGTCGAACGTTGGATGGAGCTGGACGCCCGCAAGGACGGC
>Ga0222712_10004153_pt1 | contig 15307 bp, 14 predicted proteins | sample C33_657DmetaG_FD_165043 | JGI IMG/M metagenome (GOLD analysis project Ga0222712, IMG submission 165043) | Estuarine water microbial communities from San Francisco Bay, California, United States - C33_657D | ecosystem: Environmental > Aquatic > Marine > Unclassified | place: USA: California... | reverse complement strand
AACGTCATTCACGACTAGTCGACAACCGCGATCACCAAGCATGTGCGCGTAGGCGCGGCCGAGGCCGCCGCCCGCTCCGGTGATGACGGCAACTTCCCCGCTAAAGACGATGGCCTCAGCCACGAGGCATGCCACCGGCAACAACGATGTCGTCGCCCGTTACAAACGATGAAAGATCACTGGCCAGATAGAGCACCGGCCCAATGATCTCCGCCGTTTCCGCAACCCGCTTCAGCGAAGTCGCCGAAGCAGCACGATCGTAAAAGCCAGGCGCCATGCGTTCGGCGCCTTCGGTGAGTTCACTCTTCACCGGGCCCGGACAAATCGTGTTGACACGAATGTTCCATGGCGCGAGTTCCTTTGAAAGCGTGCGCCCCATGTTGATGAGCGCCGCCTTTGACGCGCCGTATGCGCCGACACCAGGACCACCGCTATAGGCGCCCACAGTTGCGATGTTCACGATCGAACCGCCACCGACCGCGCGCATATGTGGCGCCACACAGGTGGCCATGCGCAGCGGACCTTCAAGGTTCACCGAAAACACTTTGCGCCACAGATCAATGTTCGTGTCCATCAATGAATCGCTGGTGGGATTAATGCCCGCGTTGTTCACGAGCACATCAATGCGGCCGAAACGTTCAATGACTTTTTCGACGAAAGCGGGAATCGCATCCCAATCACCAACGTGGCATGCGAGCGGCAGAACCTCGGCGCCAGTGCGCTCGGTGAGTTCGGCCGCGACCTGATCGCACAGGTCTTGTTTGCGACTGCTTACAACAACCTTTGCGCCGGCATCGGCAAAGCCGTCGACCATGGCCCGGCCCAACCCTTTGGTCGAACCCGTGACGATGACAACTTTGCCGCTGAAATCAAATGTTGCTTCCATGACTCCCCCTTGATCGGATCCCGAACGTAACCGGTTCGAAACACAAAGAGGCCCGGTCGATGACCGGGCCTCTCCGTACAACTTGGAACCGCCAACGACTCACTTCGCAGCGGCGAAGCCCTTGTCGAGATCGGCGATGATGTCGTCGATTGACTCGAGGCCGACCGAAAGACGCACGAGACCCGGGTTCACACCGGTCGTGAGCTGTTCGGATTCAGTGAGCTGTGAATGGGTCGTGGTTGCCGGGTGAATGGCGAGGCTTCGCACGTCGCCAATGTTGGCCACGTGGCTGTGAAGCTCAAGCGCCTCAACAAACTTCTGTCCAGATTCCTTGCCGCCCTTGATGACGAATGCAGGTACGGAACCGAAGCCCTTGCCACCGGTGTACTTCTTGGCCCGCTCATGCCACGGCGATGACGTAAGGCTGGCGTGCTGCACCTCTTCAACCTGTGAATGGCCAGCAAGATACGCAGCGACCTTGGCGGCGTTCTCGTTGTGGCGCTCCATGCGAAGGCTGAGCGTTTCAAGACCCTGAAGGAACAGGAACGAGTTGAACGGTGTGATGGCCTGACCAAGGTCACGAAGCAACTGCACGCGTGCCTTGATGATGTACGAGCCGGCACCAAGTGCGGGCCAGTACTGAAGGCCGTGGTAACTGGGGTCGGGTTCGGTGAACATCGGGAACTTGTCGTTCGCCGAGAAGTCGAACGAGCCACCGTCAACGACGAGGCCACCGATTGAAGTGCCATGACCACCAATGAACTTGGTGGCGGAATGCACGACGATGTCAGCACCCCACTCGAACGGACGGATCAGCCACGGTGATGCAACGGTGTTATCGACGATAAGCGGAATGCCCGCTTCGTGCGCAACCTTCGACACACCTTCGATGTCGAGCACGTCGTTACGCGGGTTGCCAATGGTCTCGCCGTAAAACGCCTTGGTGTTCGGACGAATTGCGTTACGCCATTCATCGAGGTTGTCGGGATCTTCGATGAACGTTGCTTCGATACCGAACTTCGGGAGTGTGTAATGAAGAAGGTTGTAGGTGCCGCCGTACAACGCTGCCGAGGCAACGATATGGCTGCCTGCTTCGGCAAGGTTCTGAATAGCGAGAGCTTCAGCAGCCTGGCCCGAAGCAACAGCGAGTGCGCCTGGGAGACCAACAGCGGTTGCCGTTGCACCTTCGAGCGACGCGATGCGCGCTTCGAACACACCCTGCGTCGGATTCATGATTCGGGTGTAGATGTTGCCGATCTCGGCGAGCGCGAAGAGATTCGCAGCATGCGTCGTGTCACGGAACTGATACGAGGTCGTTTGGTAGATCGGGACAGCACGCGCACCGGTGGTCGGGTCGGGCTCCTGGCCGGCGTGGATCTGACGGGTATCGAAACCCCAGTTGTCGCTCATGGTGACTCCTCATCGATCGACCGGCACAGCCCGGTCGGACAGGAGCGAAACCCTAGGCTCCTAATCCCGACCAATCAAGTCAACAATTGACGCACAATGCCAACGCCAAGAGCCCGGACGCGACGGAGGGGCCCGAAGGCCCCTCGCGCACTCCACCCGCTGAACTTCGCACCAAAGGATGCGTCGTATCGATCCGTCGCCGCCGAATTCTGTCGGCGAGAGTCAACCCGTTCGGGTCAGTCCTGGGCGCCACCGGAAGTTTCGGCAACGCTCTTTCGACCGGCGGAGATCCACGGCATCATGGCGCGCAGTTCCTTGCCGGTCTTTTCGATTGGGTGTTCAGCGCCAGCGTTACGCAGGGCGTTGAAGTTCTTGCGACCCGACTCGGATTCGGCGATCCATTCCTCGGCGAACTGACCGGAAACGATTTCGTCGAGGATCTTCTTCATCTCAACCTTGGTGGCCGGCGTGATGACGCGCGGGCCACGGGTGACATCGCCGTACTCGGCAGTGTCGGAGATTGAGTAGCGCATGCCGCTGATTCCCTCTTCGTACATGAGGTCAACGATGAGCTTCACCTCGTGAAGGCATTCGAAGTACGCCATTTCGGGCTGGTAGCCAGCCTCGGTGAGGGTTTCGAAACCAGCCTGCACAAGCGCAGCAACGCCGCCGCAAAGAACTGCCTGCTCGCCGAAAAGATCAGTTTCGGTTTCTTCGGTGAACGTGGTCTCGATCACTCCGGCGCGAGTGCCACCAATTGCATCCGCGTAGGCAAGCGCAACATTGCGAGCGTTACCAGTTGCATCTTGTTCCACTGCGATGAGGCACGGCACGCCGCCACCTTCGGTGTAGGTACGACGCACGAGATGGCCTGGGCCCTTGGGGGCGGCCATGACAACGTCGACACCAGCCGGCGGAACGATGCGGTTGAAACGAATGTTGAAACCGTGAGCGAAGAAGAGTGCATCGCCTTCGGCAAGGTTCGGAGCGATCTCTGCGTCGTACACCGACTTCTGTTCGGTGTCAGGAAGAAGGATCATGATGACGTCGGCCCACTTGGTGGCGTCAGCAATCGACATGACCGTGAGGCCTTCCGATTCCGCCTTGGCCTTCGAGGACGAACCGTCGCGCAGGCCAACGACGACGTTGATGCCCGACTCTTTGAGGTTGAGCGCATGGGCATGACCCTGCGAGCCGTAACCAATGACCGCAACCTTACGGTCGGCGATGAATGAACGATCGGCGTCGGCTTCGTAATAGACGGTGGCCACGGGAACTCCTATTTCGGGATCGGGTCGCCCCGCAGGGCGGACTGAAGAGCGTAGGACGAAAGGGGCTCAGGACGAAAAAGCGCCAGAACCCCGGAACTAATTAGGGGTCAAACGATGCGAGGAAGGGCGATGCGGCCGGTGCGCTGATAGGCCACCACTGCTGCGCCCATACGAGCGGTGAAGGCATCGAGCGCTTCTGGGGTGCCGCCCAAAGACACAGTGATGCGATCGCCGGCTTCGTCGAGAACCACGCCGCTGTATTCCTCCGTAAGAGATAGCAGTTCGGGCTTGGACTCGGCGGTCACGGTCACGGTCACAATCATGAGTTCGCGTTCCACCGCATCGATGGGAGCAAGTTCATCGATCTGCAGCACGTTGATGAGCTTGTCGAGCTGCTTGGTGATTTGTTCAAGCGGTGCCGATTCCACATCGACCACGATCGTGATGCGACTACGAGTGGGGTCGTCGGTGGGTGCAACAGCAAGCGAAAAGATGTTGAAGCCTCGACGTGCAAAAAGTCCTGACACGCGAGCAAGAACACCGGGCTTGTTTTCGACAAGGACAGAAAGGATGTGATGACGAGTTGCTGGACTCATCGGACATCCTCCGGTCCGACAACGATGTCGGAGTTGGACTTGCCTGCGGGCACCATCGGGAAAACCTTCTCGCGCGCATCGGTGCGGAAGTCGATGACGACAGGACGGTCATCGACTTCGTTCGCACGCTGAATTGCAGGAAGAACATCTTCGGGAGCTTCGACACGCATGCCAACACATCCCATTGCTTCAGCCCACATCTTGTAATCGGGAAGATCTGGTGAGAGGTAGACCTCGCTGTATCGCTCTTCGTAGAACATTTCCTGCCACTGACGCACCATTCCGAGATACGCGTTGTTAAGAATCGCGATCTTCACCGGAATGCGTTCGGCTGCTGCAGTCACAAGTTCCTGAGCCGTCATCTGGAAACAGCCGTCACCGTCGACGGCCCAGACCATGCGATCGGGTCGGCCGACCTTGGCACCGATTGCCGCCGGAACAGAAAAGCCCATGGTTCCGAGACCACCAGAGTTGATCCAGGTGTAGGGGTGCTGGAACTTCCAGTACTGCGCGGTCCACATCTGATGCTGACCAACGCCCGAGGCAACAATGCAGTCGTCGGGGGTATTGTCACGAAGTTGTTCAAGCACATACTGCGGCTTCAACAAATCGCCAGGTTCGGACTGCACATAGGCAAGCGGATACTTCTCCTGCCAACCACTGATCGTGGACTTCCATGTCGAACGATCAGGCTGAACCTCAGGCGCCCCAATTTGTTTGAGCGCAGTGAGTAGTTCATTGATGACGAGACGACAATCTCCAGTGATACCGACATCTGGTCGGCGAACCTTGCCAAGTTCGGCAGGATCAATGTCGACGTGAATGATCTTCGCGTTGGCTGCGAATGCATCGAGCTTTCCGGTGACCCGGTCGTCGAAACGCGAACCAAGCGCAATGAGCAGGTCTGATTCCTGCATCGCCGTGACCGCGGTGTAGTTGCCATGCATACCCGGCATACCGAGACACAACGGGTGATCGTCGGGCATCGCACCGCGGGCCATGAGCGTGGTGACGACGGGGATGTCGAGCAGCTCGGCAAGTGCCAGAAGGGATTCAGCAGCGCGCGCCTTGAGGATGCCACCACCGGCGTAGATGACCGGACGCTCTGCAGCGATGATCAGTTGGGCCGCGTCTTTGATGAGTGCAGGATCACCATCGAGTCGCGGCTGATACCCAGCGAGATCAACCGAATCCGGCCAATACCAATCGAGCGCCGAGTTGGGGTTGGTGGGATCGACGAGGTCTTTTGGAATGTCGATAAGCACCGGTCCGGGACGACCCGTGGTCGCGATGTGGAAGGCCTCACGAACGATGCGCGGGATGTCCGCCGCATTCGTGACCAGTTCGTTGTGCTTCGTGACTGAACGAGTGATGCCGACCGTATCGACCTCTTGAAACGCGTCAGTTCCGATGCCGGCAGTTCCGACCTGACCGGTGATGACAACCATCGGAACAGAGTCCATGTACGCGTCGGCGAGCGGCGTCACGATGTTCGTTGCTGCCGGACCGCTGGTCACCATCGCGACTCCAGGACGGCCAGTTGCATGGGCATAGCCCTCGGCCATATGCCCTGCACCCTGTTCGTGACGAACGAGAATGTGACGAATTGGCGAGTCGATGATCGGGTCGTACACCGGCAAGATTGCGCCACCGGGCAGACCAAAGATCACATCGACGCCCTCGAGTTCGAGAGCCTTGATGAGTGCGGCACCACCGTTGGTTTTCATGGTTGTCCTCCCCGATGCCTAGGCATCAGCGGGATCGGGCCGGTTCGAACGGGCGGAACGTAAACGGCCTCCCGAGTGGGAGGCCGAGGGCGCACACGCGACGGACGAGGCCGGCGTGTGCTAGCGGAGTACTACGAGCGAGGTAAGGACCGTCGTGCTCACAGGAAAGTAAGTCTTGCCGCACGGAGCCCTCAACGGCAACTCGGGCGATTCTTCAAAGCGCACAAACGATCGCGTGGATACTCTTCCCCCATGACGACACCAGAGACACAGCCAGCAGGTTGGTATGACGACGGAAGCGGCCAGCAGCGTTGGTGGGACGGCACACAGTGGGGCCAGTACGCCTCTCAAGCCGCTCCGGCCACCTATCAGCCCAAGTCCCGAGTGGCCGCAGGCATCCTCGGCATCCTCCTCGGGGGATTCGGCGTCCACAACTTCTATCTGGGCTACACGAACAAAGCCATCCTTCAGATCGTGGTCACGATCTTCACCTGTGGAATCGGATCCCTCTGGGGATTGGTGGAGGGGATACTCATTCTCACCAAGAATCCCAGCTACCTGACCGACGCAAATGGTGTTCCGCTCGCCGACTGATCAGGCTCCGTTGCCGATCGCACAACGGCAACTCGTGATGAATTGAATGGGGCCCCGGTCGATGACCGGGGCCCCATTCACGTGCAGCTGCACTCCATCGTGCATCGTCACTTATTTGTTCGCGTAACTCGGGCAGTTCTTGGCCACCCAAGCGTCGAGATTTTCAGATGCCTTCTGGAACTTCGCGTCATCCATACTTGAAGCCGCGTTGGTAAGTTTTTCGATCGTTGCCGGATCAGTGAGGTTGTTCATATCGATCCCTTTGGTCGCGTCGACGTAGGACTTGAACGCCGAAACGATCGTCTTCCAATCGTCACGGATCGCGCTCGGGACACTCGAGGTGAACGCTTCAAGAGAGGAGACCATCGAGCTTAGGTCTGAGGACACACCATTCGAGTTCGCCATCGCTGCATCCATCTTGGAAGCAAGTTCTTCAGACTTATTGAAAAGGTCCGAGCAACTGCCGGCATCTCCCCCGCTACCACTCGCCTTCGCTGTGGCTTCCGAAGACGAGCCTGAACTGCTCGATGATTCATTGCTCTTGCTCGACGAACCACCACACGCAGTTCCTACGAGCATGAGCCCTGCCATCAGTAACGCAGCAAGAGCCGCGCTTTTTTTCGTTGTGCGCATCGCATTCCCTCCTCGGGAGTATGAGTACCCCCAGCGTAGAGAAGGACCCGGCCCAAAGGACGGAATCAGAGGCTTTCGGCCCTACGCGATTCAAGGAGCGCTGCAACCGCTTTGCCATCGGCCTGACCCTTGGTGGCCTTCATGATCTTGCCGGTGAAGAATCCTTGGAGCTTTCCGCGCTTTTTGTCATCACCAGTACAGAAATCGGCCCATTCCTCGGGGCTTTCGGCAATCAGCCCATCGACGATTCCTTCGAGTTCAGAGGAGTCCATTGCCTCGAAGCCGAGTTCGGCAGCAATCACATCAGGAGCGCGACCGCTGGTCACCATCTCGGCAAGCACTGTCTTGGCCTGCGTTGCAGTGAGTTGACCACCAAGTTCGAGTGTCACCAGTTGCGCGAATTGCGCGGGATCGAGATTGGAGGCCCCTTCGCCCGACAAGTTGTGTTCAACGTGGGTGAGCACTCGCTTGCCGTCACCACCAGCTGCGATCGACGCCAATGCAAGTGCGTCGAGATCACGCTGCACGGCGATAACGACACTCGTATCAGTAATGACAAGTCCCGATGCACGTGCAAGAGCGTCACGACGGGCCGCAGGAAGCGGTGGCATTCCTGCGTCGATAGCGGCGATCCACTCGGCACTTGGGGCAAGGGGAACAAGATCGGGCTCTTGGAAGTAGCGATAGTCCTCGGCTTCTTCCTTCGAGCGACCAGGACGAGTGCGACCTGCGCCTTCGTCCCAGTGTCGCGTCTCTTGTTTGATGCGCTCGCCTGTTTCGAGAAGATCCACCTGACGGCGTGCTTCGTATTCGATGGCGCGACCAAGTGAGCGAAGAGAGTTCAAGTTCTTGATCTCGCAACGAGTGCCGAGTTCCGTTTCGCCAACGCGACGAACTGAAACGTTGGCATCGACACGAAGTGAGCCTTCTTCCATCTTGGCGTCGGATGCGCCAGTTGTAAGAAGAATGGCGCGCAGTTCGTCGATATAAGTCTTGGCTTGTTCGGGATGACGAATATGCGGACGACCAACGATTTCCACCAACGGCACACCGGCTCGGTTGTAATCAACTAGCGAATAGTCGGCACCGTGGATACGACCACTACCACCAGCATGGGTGTTCTTGCCGGTGTCTTCTTCGATGTGCGCGCGCTCAATTCCCACGCGAGTGCCATCGGGGAGATCGAGCCAACCATCGACATTGATCGGTTGGTCAAACTGACTGACCTGATAGTCCTTCGGCATATCTGGGTAGAAGTAGTTCTTGCGAGCGAATACCGACGGTTCAACTTCGCAGTGCAAGGCACGTCCGAGACGCATCGCCAACTCGACCACGTTGTGATTCAGTACGGGCAATGAACCCGGAAGCCCAAGGCATACCGGACACACATTTGTGTTGGGCTCGTCACCAAACATGTTGGGACATCCGCAGAACAACTTTGTGGCTGTTGCGAGTTCACAATGAACTTCGAGACCAACCACGATCTCCCACTCATCTCCAGTTGTCTCGCTAACGACAACGAAATGTTCGCCTTCGATTGGTTCGTGAGTGAGTGTCATGACCACACCTCGTCAAGAGCGGGAGCAGCAGCTTCAAGAACAGCAGCGGCTCGGAACATGGTCGGCTCCCCCAGTGCGGGTGCCAGCAATTGAACGCCAACCGGCATTCCGTCGGAGCCACCACCAAACGGAACACTCATTGCCGGATGGCCCGCCAGGTTGGTGGGAATCGTGCAGATGTCATTGAGATACATCGACAACGGATCGGCGGTCTTATCGCCGAATTTAAACGCAGTTGTCGGAGACGTCGGCGTAAGGAGAAGGTCGAAATCGGCGTATGCCCTTTCGAAGTCGCGCACGATGAGTGTGCGCACCTTCAGTGCCTTGCCGTAATAGGCGTCGTAATAGCCCGCCGAAAGTGCATAGGTGCCGAGCATGATGCGTCGTTTCACTTCTTCACCAAAGCCAGCGGTACGAGTGGCTGCGTTCATCTCTGCAGTGGTCGGTGCATCGACACGCATGCCGTACCGAACACCGTCGTAACGAGCAAGGTTGCTCGAGGCTTCTGCAGGAGCAATGAGGTAGTACGCCGACAATCCGTACGCCACGGCAGGAACGGAAACTTCGCCGATCTGTGCGCCGCCTGCGGCAAGTGCATCAGCGGCTTGGCGAACACGCGCTGCAACATCAGGCGCAATGCCTTCGCCCATCAGTTCAGTGACAAGTCCAACACGAAGTCCATCGACGCCACGACCGAGAGATTCGAGCAATGACGGAACGGGTGCATCGATCGACGTGGAATCCCGACCATCGTGACCAGCGATCGCTTCCAACAACAGGGCAGAGTCGGCGACGGTCGTTGAGAACGGACCGATCTGGTCGAGCGATGACGCGAAGGCAATGAGTCCGTAGCGGCTCACCATTCCGTAGGTCGGCTTCACACCAACAACACCGCACAATGCGGCGGGCTGGCGGATTGAGCCACCGGTGTCAGAACCCAGCGAGATTGGAGCAAAACCCGCAGCCACTGCTGCAGCCGAGCCGCCCGACGAACCGCCAGGAACCCGGCCGGTATCACGAGGATTACGTGTCGGTCCGAAGGCAGAGTTCTCGGTTGAAGAACCCATTGCGAACTCATCAAGATTTGTCTTACCGATCGAGACTGCACCGGCAGCATTGACGAGCTGTACAACGGTGGCGTCGTAAGGAGGTCGCCAACCTTCGAGGATTCGACTCGAACAGGTGGTCGGAATTCCGCGAGTGCACAAGTTGTCCTTGAGCGCGAGGGGAACACCGGCAAGTGCTCCGGGATCCTCGCCGGCGGCGACTCGAGCATCGACTGCGGTTGCTGCAGCACGTGCTTGGTCCGCCATTACGAGATTAAATGCGTTGATTTCGCCGTCTCGTGCGTCGATACGGGCGAGGTGATCGTTCAGAACTTCAAGCGCAGAGAGCTGCCCCGAACGAACAGCAGCGGCGATTTCAAGGGCGGTGGAAGGAAGCGTTGTCATTTCAGGGCTCCTCACCGAGGATGGCGGGCACCCGGAATCGGCGATCTTCAACTGAAGGCGCTTGAGAAAGAACCTCGTCACGATCAACGCCTTCGACAACAACGTCCTCGCGCAACACGTTTACGAGCGGCAAGGGATGCGCAGTCGGCGGAACACCATCGAGGTCGAGGGATGCGACGTCTTCAGCGTGATCAAGGACGGCGCCGAGCTGCTCGGTATAACGCTCAAGTTCGGCATCGGTGAGGTTGAGCCGAGCAAGATCGGCGACTTTGGCGACATTGTCGCGAGTGAGACGTGCGGACATGGATGAGCATCGTAGATGCCGACCGGACCAACCCCTCCCGACGTGGGTAGGGTCAACATCTCACAACGACTTTGTGGAGGACCCGTGGCGACTGCTTATCCATTCCTGAGCCCTGACTGGATGAATGCCGCACGAGCGCTGCGCGACACCATGCCCCGACCCGCAACCGCTCCCCCGGTCGCCGTTCGCATGAATCTTGTCGTCACCGAAAGCCCCTTCGATACCGACGTACACGGCCATATCGACACAAGCGATGGGGATGTCGTTATTGAAGATGGCCACCTTGAAGGCCCCGATCTCACCGTCACCGTCGACTACGAAACCGCTCGGGCAATCTTCATTGATCAAGATGCCGCTGCTGCCATGCAGGCATTCATGGGCGGCCGAATCAAAGTCGACGGAGACCTCTCAAAGATGCTCGCGATGCAGGCCTCGGCCGCTGCTCCCGACCCAGAAGTTCAGGGAATCGCCGACGCCTTGCGCGCCATCACTGCGGACTAACCCAAGTTCGCTCGGTTCAGCGTCCTACTCAGGCGGTTGCGAGTGACTCTGTCAATTGCGGTTCTTCGTGACGTGTGCGTCGAACGAAAAATGCCCCAATAAGCGCCACTACCGCAGCAACGGCACCGACGTGATACGCCGCAGCGTAGGACGAGGTTCCGCTGCCGTTCACCGCACTTACTGATTGAACAGTGAGAAGAATCTGCATTCCTGCGACGACACCAATCTGACTCACCGTCTGTGACGCAGCACTCGCAACGCCGAGATCGCTTTTGTCAACGGAATTCGCAATGCTCGCGATCATCGCTGGAGCACACGCACCCATTCCGATTCCGGAAAGAACTAGCGCGCCTTCGATCCACCACATTCCTGTTGTGGCCGTAACCATCGCCAAGCTCATCATCGATGCGATCAACACGATGGAACCGAACATCCCGATTGTTCGTTCACCGAACTTGATAACCATATAACCGGCGATCGGGCCAACAATTGAGAAGGCGATCGGTCGAGCTATCGAGACCAAACCCGTTTTTGTTGTGCTGTATCCGAGCACGTCATGAAGCAGCAGTGGGGTGAGAATGAAACCACCCATATAGGTGAAGTTCGCGAAGAACTGATTAATCATGGGGAACGTGAAATTTCGACGGCGAAAATAACGCATCGGCAACAGGGGATACGCCGTCCGATTTTCAACTCGCGCAAACCAAAGCAACAACAACGGGCCACCGATAAAGCCGAAAAGCACAAGTGGATTTGACCAACCCATTTCCGGACCACGGTTAAGCGCTACGAGGAGAAAACCAACACCGAAGGCAAGCAGTACCGAACCAGCGATATCGAACGGATGACGATCTCCGCGTCCAGAATGCGGAAGCACGAGAAACCCGATCACGACTGCAGCAATTGCAATGGGCGTTTGCAGAATGAAAATCCAACGCCAACCAAATGAGTCGACTAGTGGTCCGCCAATCACAACACCAAAGACGGGGGCACCCGCGCCGACCAGCGACCAATACCCAAGTGCCTGTGCCCGACGTTCGGGAGGAAAACTTCGATTAATCATCGATAACGCAGCAGGTCCTGCTGCGGCGCCCAGCGATGCACCAATCAATCGAGCAGCGATGAGTGCGGGCGCACTCCACGAAACAATCGCAGCTGCCGAGAACACCGCAACCCCAGTGATACTGATGAGGTAGATACGTCGCGCTCCATAACGGTCCGACAACTTTCCGCCGATAGGACCAAGCACCGCCATCGCCAAACTCGGTCCGGTAACCGCCCAGGTCAAGATGCTCTTGGTTGAACCAAGGTCAAAGGCGATTTCACCCAATGAAACCGTAAGTACTGTGATCGTGAAACTCGCGGTAAAGACGCCAAGAAGCGATGCCGCGAGAATGATCCAGGCTCGGCGCGGACTGCGTTCGACCCTGTTGGCAACCCGCCGTTGGAGTAGGAGGCTCCACGGAACTTTTGTGACCTCATCGCCACCGGGTGGTTCGATGCCGAGTTCGAGTTCGTCACCATCGGCCTCGTTCGCCCCACCGATACTCGAGGTACCCTCGGCTCCCTCAGAATGATCGGTGGTCGTCACGAATGGCGATGGTACCGGCGACGCCGAGAATTGCCGATTACGGCGAAGTCACCAGCGCCACTGCAGAGCCAGCTTTCACTTGCGTGCCCACTGCCGGAGTAGATCCCGTGACGTTCTTGGTCGGATTACCTGTCACTCCACTGACAATGAGTCCAAGTGCAGTGAGTTGGGCGCTGGCATCAGCAATGGTCTTGCCCACGATCGAGGCAGGAATCGTGACGGGCTTCTTACCCTTTGACACTGTCACGCTGACTGCGCTCCCCTTCGCAGCAGTTTGACCTGCTGCTGGAGACGACGAAATCACCAGGTTCTCGGCCACGGTGTCGGAATACTCATCGACTCGGGTGACTTTGAGACCTAGGGCTTCGAGTTGTGGCGTGACCTCGGCAATTGGCTTCCCTGCGATATCCGGAATGGTGCGAGGTTTCGGCCCCGCACTCACTATGAGGCCGATGGCGGATCCTTTTGGCATTTCTGGAGTGACGCCTTCGGCGAGCGAAAGAACAATGCCTTTGGCCACCGTTTCATCAAATGCATCGGCGACGACACCGAGTTTGAGGCCAGCGGTAGAGAGCGCAGCCGAAGCTTGATCAATCGTCTTGCCTGGCAAATCGGTTGGAACCGGAACTGGCGGCGGCCCCAATGAAATCGTGAGGGTCACGGTCTTGCCTTCGGCAAGTGACGTGCCCGCAGTTGGGTCCTGAGCAATCACGGTGTCAATCGCAACAGTTTCGGAAAAGGTGCCGTCGTCGACAACTTTGAAACCCTTGGATTCAAGTTCGGCGCGCGCAACCGAAACTGACATTGATGTGTAATCAGCAAGCGTGTGACTCGGTGTGCGCAGAAGGAAGAACGCTGCTCCGCCTCCGACGACGACGAGGAAAGCGATGATCGCGGCGATCGCTTTTGTGGGCACCCGCCTGCGAGGTCCCGCCCCAGAGCGCGCAGCAGTTGCGGCAGCCGCGCTCTGAGGTCGATCGATGGTTCGAGTGACGGGCTGCGCTGCCGTGAACAGTTCGTTCGCAATTGTCGGATCAGCAAAAGTTGGTCCGCTAGAAACAGCGGAGGTCTCGCCAAGAACAATTTGTTCAGGCACATAAATCGTTGTGGGTTCGCGCGGATCAAGTTGATCCGGTTGCAATGCAACCGTGCCCGCTAGACGCAATGGTGCGGCAGCACCAAGATCTCCGGCCGCCATGAGCATCGTTGCGAACTCGGCTGCATCGGGTCGGTCCGCAGGATTTGGAACTCCTGCAGCAAGCAGAGCGGGTACGAGCGGTCCGAGCGAATCGGGGACGGGCACCTGACGATCAACGCGCGCCATTAACGTCCCGAGCGTTGTATCGGCGGTGAACGGAAGCTGACCCGTCACCGATTCAATAATGACAAGGCCAAGTGAGTAAACGTCGCTGCGACCGTCGAGAACGACGCCCTGAGCCTGTTCAGGCGAGGCGTAACGCGCTGTTCCAAGAACTGCGCCGGCCGGTTCTGTCCAGGCCGCTTCGGCAAGCGCTCGAGCCAACCCAAAATCGGCAATGCGCAACGTTCCTTCGTCGTCGAACAAAAGGTTGGCAGGCTTGATGTCGCGATGAACGAATCCACGACGATGTGCGTAATCCAATGCCCGCGCCGTATCGACACCAACATTTCGGGCCTGCGCAACACTCAGGAGGTTTCCGGCATCGAGCATTGCCCGCAATGAACCGCCGTCGAGAAGTTCGGTGACCAGATAGGGAACTTCGCCCTGCCCCCAGTCGTGCACGGCCATGATGTGCGGATGGTTGAGCGCTGCGGCTGAACGGGCTTCGGCTTGGAATCGTTTGAGGAACGAGGCATCGCTGGCGAGTGCATCGTGCAGGACTTTGACCGCGACGCGGCGACGAAGAACCACGTCATCGGCCAGGTAGACAGTCGCGGAGGCCCCGGTGCCGATGGGGGCCAGCAGCCGGTAGCGCCCCCCGAGCACCTGACCGATGCGGTCGGCAGCACGGGCGTTAGACACGAGATGAGGCTAGTTGTCGGCTTCGCCGATTTCGGTCACCCTCATCGACGAGGTGACGGAAAAACGTCACACCCGAGACCCGATCGCGAGTCGAGACCGGGCAGACTCTTGTCGTGACTACTTCCGATCCTGCGAACGACACCACAAAGCCCGGTAACGAAGCGACTGTTTCGGACTCAACGTCCAACCGTCGTTTTAAGCCCCGCCACCTCGCATACATCGCGCTTCTCGCGATCGCTGCAGTGTGCATCGTGATGGTTGCGCGCCTCGGAACCTCCGACACCACAGAACTTGATGGCGGCCGCATCCAGCGCCTCATTCCTACACCCGGCGCCAAGATTCTTCAGCAGGACATCATCGGCATCGACATGGCACCGGGTTACGAAGCAGCTCTTGTCCTCAACGGAATCCCGCTCCCGCTTGATCAGACCTACGTCGTTCCGCAGACGAATCAAGTCACGTTCAAAGCAGGACCGGGCAAGGTCTACGAAGTGCTGCCTGCAGGCCAGAACTGCATGATCGCGACCTATTGGCAAACCGCGTTTGGTCCTTCAGTGAGCTCGAGTCGTAGCTGGTGTTTCACCGTCCTCTGAGCAAGGAACGGACGCCGAAGCAGTAACCACCGCAGTTCGCTGACTCAGCCTTCGATGAGTAGACGATCAAGTTCAGCAAATGCACCGGTGTGATCGTCTTCGACGAGGATCGCATGCATGCCAGCTGCCTTCGCCGCGACGATGTTGCCAGGAGCGTCGTCGAGGAACACCGCGATATCTGCAGCAACA
>Ga0222712_10004152_pt1 | contig 15307 bp, 15 predicted proteins | sample C33_657DmetaG_FD_165043 | JGI IMG/M metagenome (GOLD analysis project Ga0222712, IMG submission 165043) | Estuarine water microbial communities from San Francisco Bay, California, United States - C33_657D | ecosystem: Environmental > Aquatic > Marine > Unclassified | place: USA: California... | reverse complement strand
GTGAAATTTTTTCATTTATAAATTAAAACATTTTCGTTAAATCAGATGAAGATACACCCGGTCCAAAAAATCTTGGTTCGTGTGAAGGATCCTCTTCAAGCATTCTAAGTTGATTTTTAATATAGTCAACTTCAACTGGAGCAGGATAGAAACTTATATCCCCAGTTGTTTTAGTATTACCAACTGTTCTTTTGTATCTAGATTCATATTCAGCAAGGGCCGATTTAATCTTAGATTTTATATCAGAGTATGGAATATCATTAGTCATTACTGCGCCTAACATAAACCATAACCCGCCGTATGCAGCGTCACCATTAATTCTTTCTTCAGCAACTTCGACTACTGTAGCATCACTTGGTAAGTTTACCATCATGCCGGCAGAAGAAATTGGAGAATCTATTCCAAACTGCTTTAGCGTATTGTCAACTGCTTCTTGATTTTCAATTGCAGCTTCACTTGCAACACCGGCTGCAACGTATTTTGGGTCAGTTATATTATTAGAGTATGTACTATCTTTTGCAGGAAAGGTTGCGGTCATTGCTAAATCATCTGCAACTTTATTAATATGGCTTTGGCAAACATCAACATAACTTAATGGACCAAGTACAGCATGCCTTTCACCAGTTGGTTTGGTTTTTAAGGCACTAAGTTGTTGGTCCAATTCATCAGAAACTGAAGTTTTTCCAGGGTCAGCTGATTCTTCTTCTAATAAAAATTGATTTCTAGATAAAATAAATTTAGTTGACTCTAGCTTAGGAACCCCTGGTGAAAATTTTCCAAGTAGTGCATCAATTCCACCAACATTTCCTTGACCTAACGCTGCAATCGGGCATCTTAATGGAGCACCGACTAGATTCTTTAGAATAATAAGTTTGTTTCTAAATAGGCGGCTTCCTCTAACAGCTTGTGACCACTTACCTCCAATTTTTGCAATTTCCTCAAAGTGCTTAACTGCATTTGAACCAGAACGTGCAATATCTACATATACCTTTGGATTTTTTGCAAATAATCTATACATATCAGCAACTCTAGGCCCAGCTTCTTCTAATTTAGCAAGAGTTTTTGGATTGGCTAAAATACCATTAAAGAATTTACTTAATTTAATAGGATCGTCTGATATTTCATCAATTAGTCGAGCACTAAAGTTAGCGCCCTTAGTTGTTGAAATTTCAGCAGCATTTCCGGTTAATTTGATTAATTCATCAGCTGGAATATCATCAAGTTTTTTTACTCCAGCAAATAGAGCTTCGGCTTTGCGACCTTCGATCCAAAGCGTTCGCATCTCTTTTATTTTATTTAAATCGCTGGCTGTAACTGGAATGCCTTTAACTTTTTGTACTTGCATCCAAGTTTCAACATATTCATCGTAACCCTCTTCTAAGAATTTTTGAAGTTCCTTTGGATTCTTAAGAAGATCGTCTGAAATTTTAATATTAGATTGAACAATATCAAGTAAGCGACCATTCTTTACAAACTGACCTGCTCCAGGCAAGCCCTTTTCTATTCTAGTTTGAAGCAAATCTTCAATTCTTTTTACTTCAGCTGCATTACCTGAGGCTTTGGCCGCAGCTAATTGACTTGTAATTGCGTCAGATAGTTCAGTATTTTTAACGATAGTACCATCCATTTTAGTAATATCAACTACTTTCGTAGTAGTATCTGTAACCTTAGAAGCATCACCTGTTTTGATTGCAGCTGTAATATCGTCAGATCCCTTTGAAATTAAATTAATATCATCAATTGCAGAATCTAGATTTTTAGTAATTGGCTCAACTGCGTCATCTAGCCATTTTCCCAATTTTTTTCCAATTCCACCAAATAATATACTAATTGGCCAAGTTCTAAGAAGTGCTTCGATACCACGGCCAATTCCTTTTGCAAGGCTTGCAAAGAATCCAACTACAGGTTTTGCACCCTTAACTAAATCTAAAAATTTACTAAGAGTTCCTGGATCTTGTTTTGCTAAAGTTCTAACTAAAGCTTTATCAGCCTTTCCAGTTTTAAAGGCAACCTCAGCTAATTTGTTTATGTTTTTAAAACCCTTTGCAACCTTTAGAGTTTTTGCAAAGTCTCCAATTCCAGGAATAGCTGCTGCAATTGCACTAATTAAAGCTGATCCATACTGACCTTCAAATAAGTAGATTAGTGCGTTTAAACCATCTGCAACAACATCGATTGGAAATCCAACCCATGCACCAGGAATAAATCCAATAATATCTAAAAGTAGATGCAGAATTCCCATTGGTGAACCATCTTCAGTTAGTGCATTCCAAATTGAACGTAGTGTATCAATAACAGCCTCATTTACTGCATAATATTGATCAACTACAGATTGTATTTGAAAATTAGATTCAGTAAAAAGAGTTACACCAGTTGTTCCCATTGCATATAAAATATGCTCTAGCTTGGAGTCATCTTTAAATCCAATCGAGTCTAATTCAATTGAATATTTTTGAGAATTTTCAATAAATTCATCGGGCACAGATTCGGGTAATACTGGCTTAACCTTGTCAAGTAGTTCCATTAACCCTGGTCCAATCTCATTTAAGAATGCTTGGATTGGTTGTAATTCAACAGATTCATTAACTAAAAACTGATCTCTGCTTAAAATATATTTTGATGCCATTTAATAGTAAGGCCATTTTTCTTTATTTATCTAAATGGAAACAGATTTGAAATACACTTAGAATAGATTGAAGCTCGATCAGACGGGCCTGAGTCTTTAAAAAAGGCTAAGATTTCCTCAAGTTTGGGCAAATCCGTAAACCCAAGAGCTTCATGGATTCGATAATCCTTATAAGATACTGGAATTGCTCCAAAAATAAGACTTTCGTATACCCTGGCTGGAAAGAATCCACGGTCAACATATAAATCCTTTGAGATATTCAAGCTTATTGTAGAACTTGCATATTCATTCCAAATATTAGCACGATCAAATCGGTTGATTAGCCCCACATGTTTTTCGCTAAAGCCTGCTGCAATACCCTGATCTAATTTACCTGCAACGGAGACTTCATATTTTTTACCAGTAAATGATTTAAAATCTGCTGCAGTTTTAATCGCATCGACTACTATTGGATTTTTTGCATGACCGGCTTTATAATTACCAAATGAAATATTTCCATAATACAAAACTTTATTATTTCTTTCAAATCTATCAGTTTCCTCTAACCAAACTTTTTCACAGGCTTTAATAAAATCCTTTGATACATTTGGATAATCTATCGATGGGATTTCAAATGAGATTCCTTGAGATTTGCAAAATTCTACAAACTCTGGCTCTAGCGAAAGATCTGTATCTAGGATTACAACTTTATTAGCTTGGCCGCTTTGAATTGCAGCTGTAATAATTAATTCAAATTGCTTAGCATCAGTTAATTGTTTAGTTAAAGTCGAAAGATTTCTAAATCTGGCTTTTAGGAATATTTTTTCGTATCGACCCTTTTCAATATTTTCCATAATTTTGGCAAAGCCTAGATTATAGGACCTGATTCGTTCTTTGGTAAACCTTTCAAAAACTGGGGTAACTGGACTTTTTGGCCAAATTGGAGATTTTTGCTCTGCTCCAATCGAATCGTGCGATAAGTAGGAATAAAAATCGACTTTATCTACATGATGAGAAAGACATAATTGATCAATTAGACCAAGTTGATAAAATGTGTGACCTGGAATATCTGTTGAAAAATCTCCTAGATATCCAAAATATGCATATAATGCAGCTGGGGTATTCATATTTTTATTATACAATAGTTTCATCATAAGATTACAAAAAAGGCCGAGTTTCCTCGGCCATTGGGTCTAGATCAAACTTAGATTAGCCGCGCTTTACTGCTGCAAAGTGGGTAATCCAAGTTTTAGTATTTTCAACATTTGGACATACATAGATATCGTCAAAGTTTGCTCTAAAAATATCTAAGATTTCGTTAAATTTCTCAACTCTACCTTTAGAAAGGTTACGATAGTGGAAATGATATTCTATAATTGCAATTCGGATATTTGACCAATCTTCTACAGATTTAATTAGGTCATATTCAGCACCTTCCACATCCATTTTTAAACAAGTTGCTTCTTTAAGTGCTTCGCTAAAGTTTTTAGCAGGAACTGTTACTTGAGTACGGCCTCTAACTGGAAGTAGCGAGTGTTTACCTGAATCCCAAGCTAAAAAGAAGTCCACATTCTTTGTATCATCATTTGGTACAAGCGCAGCTTCAATCATTTCGCAACGATCAGCTACTCCATTTTCGCCTAGATTAAGTTCAGCAAACTCGATATTATTACGAAAAGGTTCATAAGATAAAACTTTCTTAATTCTTGGAAATTGCGTTAGGAGACGGGTTGCAAAAACTCCAATGTGTCCGCCTGCATCTAACCACACGTCCTCTTGGTCTAAATCTTCTAGTTGAAATTGATGACCATTAGTATTCCAATCGGTTCTAAATAATGGACTAAAGTATTCCCCGCCTGTAGCAGTTTTACTGATGTTTTGATTAATATTGTATTTAACTTCATCTTCTGAACGTACAAATAAACTGTAATTAAAATACGGTGTGTCTTTTTTAGTATGGATTAGGAGTCCGCGCTCTCTAGCTTCTTCTAAACTAATCAATACGTCTGCTGTTTTCTGTTTTGCCATGTTACTACTTTAAGTATGTTTAGAATATTATACTAATAAAAAAGCCCGAGTTACCTCAGGCTTTAAAAAAATATTTAAGTATTCTAAAAATTACATAGTTTCAACTTCTGGCATAATCTCCTTTTCTGGAACAGTTTTACCATTACTTAGTTGATATTCTTTAGACGTAGTGTCTACTCCAGAGATTTCAACTGGTTCGCCACCGTGCATTACTTTATCACCGATTGAAAACATTGTTCCAGCTTCACCAAGAATTGGATCAGTTTCTAAGCTATCATCTAAACTAAGATATTCGTCTTTAAGACCTACAATACTTGAATTAATTGTATGTTTAAGAGTTTCAAGTTGATCTTGTGTTTCTTCATCTGCATCTTCAATTACTGAATCTAATTGAGCGATTGACTCTTCTAATTTAGCAATATCAGATTGGATTACCGCTTTTCTTTCGTTAACACTCTTAATAAATTCTTGTCTTTCAGAAAGTTGAATTGCAAAAAGGTCGCTTACATCATATTTAAAAGTCTCAGCAATATATTTGTGGAAACCTAATGTATCGTATTTCTTAAGACCTTGTCTGTCTAAAACAAAAATACCTGCTTTATCAGTATTGATTGCATAGCTTTGTGCACCTTCAGTAACAAATCTTTGAACAAATTCAAATTGAGCAATCATGTTTGCATTTTCTAAAATCTTTGCAACATTTTGCTTAAATGAAATAGTTTCAACAACTAAAGTTTTGTAAATTTCAGAGCTATTTAAGTCTTCTGCAACTTTACCATTGATTTCAAATGAAACTTCACCTTCTGGAGAAACTTTAAAGGCAATAGTATTTGCTTTACCTTTAGCTTCAACACCATGTTCAGTAGGTTTAAAACCTAAATCGGTGTAAGCTTTTGCAGTTTGAGTAAACTCGTCTTCTTGTGGAAGAGATGAGAAAGGAACCATTTCGGCCTCTTCTTCATCGTTCATATCAATAATATGATTTTCAATTAAAACTCTAACTCCGTTTGCAGTTCTAGTATAAACTCCAACTACTGGATTAATTTTAGTTGAACTATTACCAGAACCTAAGTTAAATCCTCCGTTTTTAGAAGATTCAAACTGTGAAAGTTTATTAAGAAGATTTTTAATAACTGGTTGAGCAGTAGCTTCAGCTAAAATCATAGTTAAGGCATCAACTGAAGTTCTACCTTCAAGAATTGCTCCTTCTAATTTTTCGCAAACTTGAGCATAGTAAGCATTAGGCGCTTTCTTTAAATCTGCAATAGTATTAAAGATTGCAAGTGTTGCACGATTTTCTGCTACGTAAGTAGTTAAATCTGATACTACTGATTTAACAGTCGAGTCAAATGAAAATGGTTTAAGTTTTGCAATAACTGATTCAATAATGATTGGCTCAGGATTTACCATTGCATATTTTTCAAGGCCAGCGACTACAGTTTTAAAGATAGGATCCGCGTATGCTGCAGATTCTTTGATTTGTGCAATCTTTGGAAGAACTGCTGCACCATTTTCAATCATTTTTAACTTTTTAGCTGGAGTATTTGACATTTCGTTAAATTTCTTAACGATAGCATCAAGTTCAGTATTTTGTAGCTTTTCACTAACTTCAGCTAGATCGACTAGCGCTTGCTCGATGTTACCAGAAGCATTAACGTTGGCTTCAAGGCCAGCGACGAACATCTGTAGCATTCTGCTTTCAGATACAGCGTGAGCTGCTTTTAATTCTTTGATTAAGTTTTTTGTTAAGTCGTTCATTATAGACGATCTATTTTTTATTATTTATCTGTGCCTTATATAGCGATTCACTGGATTAAGGTAATTGATTAGAATTGAGTCTGTGTAGCATCTTCAATAAACATTCCTCCAGATCCTGGTCTACCAAAGTTCTTACCATATTTCATCTTACCATATCCCGAAACTGGTCTGGTTAATGTAATTGGATTATCAGTTACACCAGTGTCAACTACTGAGCCGGCTGGTTGAGAAACTTTTATATTAACAGTAGCATTTCTTAAGTTAGCATTTTCTGTTTCAAGCTGACCGATTCTTTCTTGAAGAGAAGATACCGTATCTGCTAAATCTACCTGTTTTTTAGCACCCGCTAATTCTGCTGAATTATCATCGGCGGCTTTGACAACATCATCAGATTTATACCATTTTCCGGTGTATAAAGCAGATCGACTACCATCTTTTCCAACGGTAACAATATAGAATTTAGGGTCATCCAAGTTTTGAATCTTTGAGGTTGTAGTTGCATCAACTTTAAAAAGAATTTCACCAAGATTTGAGTTAACTTGAGCTTGGTCTGTAACATTAGCAATACTTATCTTAGAAGAAGCTGAGCCAAACACTAATTCAAATCCACTAAATTGAGTTAGATCCATATTATTTAGTTTAGCTGTTCCTTGGTTAGAGGTCGATTCAGTTTTTACCTGAAACTTAAATGTATTGTCAAATGGCGTTACTGCAATCGATAATTTGCCTTGGCCGAATGCTAGATCTGTTGTTTTTCCAGTTCTAATTAAGTGGCTAATTTGAGAAACCGCTACTGTATTTTGTTGATAAAATACTGGAACATATTGAGTAACTGTATTAGTTATAACAGTTGGCTCAACTACAGCAGTCGTAGTTGGCGCCGGAGCAGCTGCAGCTTTAACCATTGCTGGATCATTATAAACCTGAAAACCGTCTGTTAATTTCTTTACGACAATATTTGAAATTTTATATGAATTAGGTTTGTCTGCTAAATCTAACTTAAGTAGAGATTTTCCATATTTGTTTGGGTTAACTACGGTTAGTGAAGCAGTTCTAATAATTTGTTCGTTAGTTACTCTATTTACAAGTCTAACTGAATAGTCGACTGCCATTGTAACAGCCTCATTTGCATTTTTAAGAATTGGCCTGTAAATTAACGGCTCATCGAAGTTGGTTTCTTGGAAAAATGTTGCCTCTCCACTTTGAACAAAACTTGAACCAATTTGTTCAAATATTGTAAGTTGATGGAAAATTATCCAGCTTTGACCTGATCGTTTTTCAAGAATTCCAATAAATTCTTCCGGAAAACCTTGATTCCAAGTTGCAAAAAACTCTAAGTAGTCTCCATCTGAGGCTTCTCTAATTTTTGCTCCAACCAAATCAAAATCGTTTGCTTGAGAAATTTGAGCATTATATGAACGTGTAATATCAATGGTCGTATAAATCTCATCAGCGGTTCTTAGATCTGGACCAAATGCGCATTCAAATAAGTTTATAGTAATTGGGTTATTCTTAACTAATCCAATTCCATTGGTTATTTGATATTCAAATGTATTTGCCTGGTTTGGAGAAGTATAAAATTCCTCATCTATATTTTTTATCGATGGAATAATTATATCAATATATCGATCGTATAAAGTATTACCAATAATAAATGGTCTGGTTGTATAGAGTAGAATATTTCCAATTGTTGTAGCGTTTAATAAAATATTTGCTAAAATTAGAGCATTTCCGTCATTCATGTCTTGTCTAACCGACAAGACCATATTTGTAAATTCTGTGAATTGGAAACCTGATGCAATATAGAATCTAGCACGATCTGCAATAATCGATCCGCCTGGAACAACCGTTTCATTAAGGGTTGTTTCATATTCAGTATAATTTGGACTGTTTTCTGAGTCAAGATAGACAAATCGACCACCATTGGTCGAAGTTGGAATTACAGTTAAATCTTTAGTATTTCCAGTTTCATATAGAGCAGAATCTGGGTTATACAAAAATATTTCGTTTTCGCCCGTTTTTAACTTATAAAACGGCGAAGTTATTAGGATTGGACTAGATGGTGATAGAGATTCATATTGATACTCTAGCAGGCAGTATTCCGTTAACTTAATAAATCTAGATTGCATTCTTGCTCTATACTAATTTTTTGGTTATGATAAAAGCTCGCTTAGTGTGATCTTATTATCAACTTCTCCTATATTATCTATTAGCATGCGTTCGCGATCTCTCAGCGACTCTAACCTGCTTAATAATAGGTCTTTTTGTAATTCTAGGCTTGATGCCATCATTTCAAGGCGTTCTAACTCTCCAAATATTTGAGAATATTCTGAAAGAATGTTTTTTGCCTCGTTTTTAATTTCAACTGGTATTTCCATATTATTGTATTTTAACTCTAAGCTGCCCAGATTTCATTAGGTTTAACATCTGTAAAAGGTATAGTGATGAAATACCCTCGGATCCGCCGGCAATAACTACTTGATTTTGAGAAGATTCCTCGGTTTGACCTGAGCTCATCATATTAGACCCGGCTTGGTTTGGATTAACTAAATTTGTTGTATTATTAATTTGCGAATTTGAATTAGTTAATAAATTATTTACATTAGATGAACCCATCGCGGCTAAATCTTGTAAAGTAGACAAGGATGCTGCGGCAAAGTCTGGTTTAACTGTTTCCTTTGTAATTGGAAGAAGCTCCTTTTTTGGTTCAGCTAGGTTTTGAGTAGTAGAACTAAATTGATTTACTGTAGACTGGGTTCCACCATTAATAATGGTTGTTGCAAAGTTTGAAATTGTATCAGATAAACTTGATATACTTTGAGACATTTGATTAATATTAGTCTCCTCTGATGAGGAAAGTTCTTTAGTATTTGCAGAAAGAGCAGGTTCTTGAATTAATGTAGTTTGAGTTTTGTCAGTTAATATCTCAACTAAATTGTTTATAGTATCAGTTATTGAATTAACTGAACTTTCCTTTTCTATAGCAGCAACCTGGTTAAGTGGACTGTTTACTATCGTCTGGATTTCTGTTAATTTGTTGTCGGAAGTCCCCTGTATTAATTCTCTTAATTCAGAATTGTTTGTTGCAATAGTTTCAATTTTATTAAATCTTTGCTCCAAATAGGCTGCCATTGGATCCAATGCAGTATTTGAATTTTGCTGAGCTGCCTGGAAAGTCTTAACATCGTCTTTAACTGAAAATGATGCTTGGGCCGCTCTAATTTTATCGAATTCTGCTTGAATTTGTCCAAAATATTCAATTGGATTAAATCCAGGAGAAATTAATTCTGGCTCATTCTTGAGTTGATTTTGTATAATTCCAGGCGAGGTTTCGACTTTATTAAAATTAACCAGACCGGATAGGTTTAAATCTATTCCAGGAAGAGTAGATTCAGGTTGACCGCCAGCAATTTTAGCAAGATCTATAAAAATTTCCATCTGATTTGCTTTTTGTTATTTATTGAAAATTTCTAGAAAATCAGTTACGTCATTCTTCTAGGTAAAATTGGAGGTCCTGAGTCGAGCTCAGATTCAATCCTTGAGTTATTTTCAGAAATTTGTTTATTTGTTATAGTAAGGTAAATTGAATATTCATAAAATGGAAGACTGTACAATACATCTAGTGATTGATTCAGCTTCACCGCCAAGAACTTGTTAGTTTCAAACAAGTTCACTAAATCCAGTTGAAATAAGGAAAAGATCTTTGACAGTGAAGCTGGAGTCCAAAAAAATTCGTGAGTCTATTTTAGATTCACAATTTGGACAATCTGCTTTAAGTAACTGTTTTTTAGATTTTTGTATTTCATCTGCAAACTTTGAAATAAACGTAAACTTTGGAATATTCCAAGTTAAAGAATCCTGATTTAGCGCAGAATAGGTTGAAATATTTAAAGATTCCCAATTACCAATTAAATATGGAACCACTTTAATAAAGGCTTTATCTACTTCCAATCCCTTAGCAGTTAATTCTATAATAATTTCTCTGAGTCTATTCATTGTACCTAGAGTTGGTAAGTATAGATTAAACTCAGCATTCATTTTTTCTGATTTAACTACATACGCACGATCCTCTGGCGAATAAAATTGATCAAGTTCTTCTGGAAAATCAAATATTCTAAGCATTGAACTTTCAATTGGAAGTTTTTCAGAATATTTAGGTTCTGAGCATGAGCATTCAAATCTATGTGGTAATTGATTTTCACCATTTGGAAAGGTTAGTTCTTGAATTTTAAATATGATAAAAAATCTATCAATTTCTAAAAGTTCTTTCCATGAAACTTCCTCTTCATCTATTCTAATTTCAGCGCAACGCTCTAAAATATAGTTTAATTGATCATCAATGGAAAGCATATCAGTTTCATCAATTGTTGACCAGTGTCTAACTTCAGCAACTGTCGCTGATCTGATAGCTAGACTAAAATTATCTAAATAGAATTTTCCTTTACTTGGAAGATTTTCCAATGGAATGTTTTTCCAACCTAGTTCATTGGGTTGAGAAAGTGATTCTTTCTTTTTGGTTTTGGATTTAGGCGCAGGTGCTACGGTATTAACACCAGACTCTTGGTCTCTTGTGTCTAAGTATTCTTGGGCCTTAATTGGATCGATTTCTTGCATTATATTAATACAGACCTTTCTAATCTTGTATTAAAAACTGCATAAAAGTTTTTGTGTGGTGGGAGGTAGCTTCGTTAACTGTCATTAGCGAGGCAGGATAAACTTCAACCCTTTTATTAGAAATAGAGTCTCTAATAAATGCTCTAATAACCTGGTGTTTTCTATCAAGTTCAAATCCCATAAATCTACCAAATATCTTGTTAGAACCGCCTTTTTGATGTTGAGTGTTTACTTCAACACCGCTAAGTCTTTTTCCTGGTCTAAATTGATCATTTAAATCATTTACCAGTTGATCAAACTCTGAAATCTCAACCTCTTGTGGTAACGAAAGATCCGCCAGTGGTAATAATTTAATTGTAATACCTGGAGTAAAATTTGATTGAGATGCAACAAAACCAAAATCGCCTCTTCCTTGAAATGGAATACTGCTTATAAAGTTATTCTTTTGTCCATATGACATTACTGGTCTCATTAGCAATCACAATTATTTGGGTCAACGTCAGTTTTTGTCTTAATTAATAAGACGCTAACTTTAACACTGAATTTTGAACTTGGGTTTAATAAAGTTAAAGTGTTTATAATCTTAGTTGGATCAGTTGTTGCCTCTGGCGCAAAGTACATATAGGCTTGACCTATTGTAAAATTAGATGAACTATTTCCACCATTTGAAAAAATTGACGAAATAGATCCGGTTAACATGTATTCAGAAGGATTAATTTCTGCACCATCTTCATCTAGCGTAGGATAATTTACATAGATAATTACCCCTTTTACGTAAGCTTTGTTTGGATTTAAAACTTCAACAAAAGTTAACACCGCACTTGCATTGGTTGCAGTAGCAGCCTTAGATAAAGTTATAGCTGTTCCATTGACTGCAGTAACTGTAGTTCCATCAGCAATTCCGCTACCGGAAACTGTGCTACCGATTCTGATCAATGCATTAACCGAAGCCGTAACCACAGCAGTACTATTAAGAGTAGTTGAAGAAGTTGCGGTAGTTCCGCCAACTAAATTATTACCAAAAACAATAACGTTTTCGCCTTGACATATTTCTAATTCCTGTTTAACATAAGAATCTGCTGGGTATGCCAGTTTACCAAAGTCGCAAAGATCTGCTTGGCTAACATTTTTGTCTACAATTGAAAAACAGTTATCAATAAGTCGAACTGACTTTTTGACAGGCACTGGGTCACATAGTTTAGCCATGCCAGAATTGACTCTTTTATAGCTTGGATCACCTTTAAATTTAATGTAAGACATTAGCCGAAGTTCTTTTTATTATTTACCTCCGATTTACGAGACAATTCCTCGTGAAATTCTTTCATCTGCTGAAAGTCTTCTGGTATCTCGGTCTGGAATTTCAAGTAAATCTATGTGTTTGGGCTTAGTTAAGTCAACTTCAATTGGTCCAGTAGATTTTTCCTGGGTCAATTGAGTCTTTTTTTTAACTTTTGGAGCTTTGTTGGGGGTCTCGACTTGGACGCTTTCTTGGACAATTGGTCCAACTGGTTCCAATATTGGTTCTTCTATAGTCAGCTCTTCTACAATAGGTTCAGTTTGAATAGGATCTGGCGTAGGTTTAATATAGTCAACTAAAGATTTAATAAAACCTAGTGCAACCACCGGTAAAACTGCACCTGAAATAATTGCAAGCATTCTCTTTTGATAGATTAAGTCTTCTTCTTGAAGTCCAAACAGTTCAATCCAGCCCGTAAAATTTTCAAGATGAGAAAATGCATAATAGGTATTTCCCATTGCCTGCATTGCAGTTAAAAGAATAAAAAGTCCCCAAACAATACCTTTATTCATTTTTTCTAAAATAATAAGAGATGCTAGGGATGCGGCTGCACCAACTTCAAAACCAATTGCAAGAGAAACTGCTAACCACGTAGGATTTGATAATTTAAAAAAGTCGATTACGTGAATCGTTGAAATAATTGATACTAAAAGATATAGAGTAACAAAAGAACCAATTATAAAGTAATGGGTTGCTTTATTTTTCATTATTTTGCACCAAGTTTTTTCAATTCAGCATCAATTTCAGATTGGCGCTGAACGTCTAGCATTTTTCGGTCAGTTGCCTGAATCATGCGTTTTTCGGCTTTAAGACCCTCAATTTCAAGGTCCTTTTTTGTTGCTAGCGAATCTAGAGTAGTTAATTGCTTTTTAATTTTAGTAACTTCACGGTCTACTCCGCAAGATTTCATATAGGTTAAAATTAATAAAAATATTACTACCTTTAATCCGTTTTTCTGTAAAAATTGTTCTACTTTATTCATAATTTAAGATTATTTGATACGATTATTTATTTGGAATTTAGCGTTTGCCAAATCTGTGACCACTCCACGTAGCCAACTGCTGGTAAAACTGCAAGCGAAATTACAAAAAATGCTGCAATTGGATAAAACACCAAATATAAAATTCTGTCTAGTGTAAGCTGTTTAAAATCAAACTCCAGCCATACTAAATATGCGTATACTTCAGGTGTTTTAATTCGACGAAATCCGGTTTTAACAAAATCAATAATTCCAAGTCGAGTAATTGGATCATTATAATCAGCTAGGGATTCTTTGACCTGCATTATTTCAAAGCCTTTAAGATCGTCTGTATTTAATAATACTTCTGGCTGAAGATTTTTAACATAGTATAGACGACCCAATCGGGTTTTTCGCAAGTTTAGCTTATCAAGCTCGCCGTTTTTATCCAATTCAGACAGTATGCCTAGATATCGTCTAAATATAACCAATTCCTTAATTAGAGCAATTAGTTTAGTAATAAAAACTAGTGGATTTAAGTATTTCATTAGAAAAGGTCCTTTATTTTTTCTACCAGCTCAGGATTACTTTCCAAAACTGAGTCTTTTAATATTTTACGTGCTTTTCTGATTTTAGTTTTAACTGTATTGAGATTCATATCGTATTTGTCTGCAATATCAGCACCCTTCATCTTATTTAGCTCTTTATCAATTAAGATAGATTTTTCTAAAGACTCTGGCATCTCCTCAATTGCAAGCATAGTTGCAGTATAAAGATTTTCCAAAGAATTCTCTTTTTCCAAATTATCTCGACTGTCATCGACTAAAAATAGAGAATTTCCAATTTTATCAATATCAGTTGTCATTTGCTGTTTAAGTTTATGCAAATGCAGTAGAGATTCATTTCTGGCAATAGTATAGATCCAAGTTGTAAATCTGTATTTTGGATTATAACTATCAAGCGATTTGAATATCTTAAAGAACGTATTATGTAATACTTCTTCGGTTTCGTCCTTATCATTAAAGAACTTCCAAATAAAGTATTTAAGTTTAGGTTCCATTATTCGAACTAATCGGTTTCGGTCTCTTTCGGTGAAAGTTTTAGCAACAATTGCTTCGGCAAGCTGCTGCATTTCATCATTGAGGCGGCGGTTTAGATCTTCGTAACCTGTGACCTTTTTGTTTCCTGTCATAAAAATTATTTTCTAGATAGAGTTATTGTACTTAACTAATTTACCAATTAACTTTGTTATTTGCCTTCCATTCGTCATATCTTTCCGTAATTTCTATTAGAATTTTATTACGAACGATATCTGCATCTCCAAAGGTATGAATTCCCATTCCTTTGATACCCTGCATCATTTCAATAAATTTTGGAAGTGCCACTTTGTCTCTTGATATGTCATATTGACTAACATCACCACAAATTAAGACCTTTGAATTTTTTCCCATTCGTGTAATGAATAGCATTAGTTGTCTAAAATCTGCATTTTGTGCTTCATCTAATACCATTAAGCAATTATCAAAAGTTGCGCCTCTCATATATGCAAGTGGTCTAAATTCAATAAGACCGTCCCCTTCCAATTTAATTAAGTTATCCCAACCAATAATTTTTTCAAGATTAGTTCGGTAACTTTCCATAAATGGGTCGATTTTCTCTTTAATATCGCCAGGCAAAAATCCTAATTTTTCTCCAGACTCTTGAATTGGCTTTGATAAAATTATACGTTGAATCTTATCTTCTGTATGTAGTTTCATTGATGCATAACATGCAACAAAGGTTTTACTGGTTCCAGCCGGTCCATGACATAGAGTAATATCATTGTTCATGATTTTATCACAATACTCCTTTTGTGAAGGTTTAAGCGAAACTTGCTTTAATAATTCTGGGATAGATTGTGTAGAGTTACCTCTTCTTTTAGTGGATTTTTGCATTAGTTAGTTTGATTTTTTAATTTCTTCAATTAGTGACACACAAGTGTGGCACATTTCATAATCTTCAATTTTTTCAAAATGCTTTTTTGCTTTTTCAATAGCATCTTCCCATC
>Ga0222712_10004151_pt1 | contig 15314 bp, 8 predicted proteins | sample C33_657DmetaG_FD_165043 | JGI IMG/M metagenome (GOLD analysis project Ga0222712, IMG submission 165043) | Estuarine water microbial communities from San Francisco Bay, California, United States - C33_657D | ecosystem: Environmental > Aquatic > Marine > Unclassified | place: USA: California... | reverse complement strand
TCGGGGCATCAAATTGTTTATGATGACACTCCTGGCAATGAACGCATTTTGATTAAGCATCGACTCGGTGGTGGTATCGAACTCCGCGCCGATGGTACAATGATTATGAAGACTGAGTCCAACATAATTACATCAGTCATTGGAAACAGTGCTGTAATTATTGAAGGTGATGTGCAAATGGCCGCCAAGAACTTTACCTTGGACATTGCTGCTGACATGAACATAAAGGTTGGCGGAGACTTCAATGTGACGGTTGGTGGTAGTTTAACTGAAAACATTAATGGTTCACGTAGAGAGACAATTCAAGGGCAAGCTGGAACAACTGTTAAGGGTAGCAAGTCAACCACAGTACTTGGAACGGTTACCAACACAACACTTGGTTCAGTGAACAACATTGTTAAGGGTAACTCTAGTAACGTTACAGAGGGGTCAACATCTCACTCGGCAAAGGGCGCAATGAAAGTTTCATCTGAGGTTGAGACTAACATGTCCTCACCAAGTGTCAATATCGCTGGTAACAGTCTATCTGTATTCGGTGCAACAGGGACAATTGGCGGTGAAGGTGTAATCGCTTATGTCAAAAACATTTATGGTGAGTCAGGAACATTTACTGAAGGTTTCAAGGCTCCTACCTTTGAGGGCAAACTCAAAGGTAAGGCTGATACCGCTTTCCTAGCTGATGGTGCAACATCCGCAGGTCAAGCTCCTAATGGTGTCTATACCGCACCTGGTTCGCAAGTACACACCGCAGTTGATACTGCTGCAACAGAAAAACCAACAGCTTCTTTACTAAGCACATACTTAAACAAATCATCACGGGGTGTATCACGGATCAGTATTGATGCTGGTGACCATTTGAAGAACGCTATTGATCGCTCTGTTAAGTCTGGTGGTGTAACCGACCGTCCATTGACAGTTGCTGAAACTCGCATTCGCATGTTAGACGAAGACAACGCAGCAAATGCAGACTTTGTTGCTTACTCTGTTGCATCTGGAACACTTGCTCCAACATATTCCAATAGTGTTCCGCCAGCAGTTGGTAGAACAAGATCCACTCAACCTCATGTTCGTTCTGGAACATCGTTTAATCCTGGTAGTACTGCCCAATCGGCCATTAAATCATTCTTACCTGCTGAAAAACCACCAGCAAAAGTATTCTCCGCCGATCCAGCATATGACCCAATGAATATTATTCCGCGAGCGGGTGCAACAGATATCAACTCCTCAACAATGTTGGCAAAAGGCGTTCCTCTAGGAACGTTCCTTGGTGGAACAGCAGACGCAGTAACTTTAAACCATATTGCAACTCTTGAAGAGCGTCAAGCAATTGTTCGAAACCTATTACCTCAAGCTGAAATAATTAAATACGTTCAAAATAACAAAGGCGAATTTAAAGACTATAGATTGGTTGTTGTTAGTGGGTTATATAAGCTAAGCCCAACTGAAACTGTAACAGCCAACTCAGATAAAGATCTTGCAACCAAAGGCAGACGTGTAATCTATGAACTGTATGGTCCAAATGGTAAGCCTGCACCTGATAAAATATATGAATTAGCCGACTATTTGACTGATGTGATCTATTTTGATAAAATGATGTTGTCGTATGATAATTTTAATCCAGCTGGAGCAATGGTAGCACTATTGAGTGTTACAATGCCTGAACTATCTAGAACGTACACAATTGTAGGTAATGGGAATTTTAAGAATTTACTTGAAACAAGATACAATGGTAAAGTGCAAAGTGCTAACGATCTAATTGAAGTCTTACCACAATAGGTATAAATAAAAGTAAACAAAAGGGTTGATATGAGTAGGGCGTTTGCAGTAGAGGATAAAAACCTCAATCAAGCAAGTATTATTGTCTCGCGAAACAAATTGTATCGCGATATTAATCTATCTTTTACTGTAAGAGCCAACGGTGAAGTCTACAAAACGAGTGATGCAGCTGCAGTAAAACAAGCTATTAAAAATCTACTATTAACAAACCATTTTGAAAAACCATTTTTACCTTTGTATGGTGGCAATTTAAGAGATCTATTATTTGAGTTAGCTCACTCATCAATTGGTGAAGAAATAACATCTAATATCACTCGTGCAATTGAATCCTACGAACCTAGAGCTAAGATTGTTGATATCAAAGTAGACAACCGAGCTGATTATAACTCAATTGGTGTTACTGTTGAATTTCGCATTGTTAATACTGAAGAAACTGTAATCTTCACCACTACACTAGTAAGGCTAAGATAATATGGCAACAACAATTCTCTCAACAGCACTTGATTTTAACAACATCAAGAATAACCTAAAAATATATCTGCAACAGCAATCTGAATATGCTGACTACGATTTTGAAGCTGCTGGTCTGTCAAATATTCTTGATGTGTTAGCTTACAATACTCACATCAATGGGTTAATTGCAAACTTTGCTACAAACGAATCATTCTTAGGAACAGCGCAACTTAGAAGTTCAGTTGTTTCACTTGCTGAAGGTATTGGATATATTCCAGACTCTAAAATGTCTGCGCGGGCAACTATAACCCTAACTGTTAATCTATCGGGAGTTGCTGGCAGACCGTCATTGTTATCACTCCCATCAGGCAGAACATTTACATCATCTGTTGATGATATTACATACACATTTCAAACTATTGAATCTTATACTGCACAAGATGATGGTACTGGTTTATATCGGTTTACAGATAATAATGGTACAACAAACGTAATTGTATACGAAGGGGCTTTAAAAACAAAAACATTCTACGTTGGCCCATTTTCTGAAAATGATGTCTATATTATTCCAGATATTAATATTGATGCAAATACCGCAACTGTAAATGTCTATGATACAGCTACAAGCAATACATTTGCGACATACACTAATATTTTAAGTGCAACATCTATATCAGCAAATTCAACCTACTATATTCTTAAAGAAGCCCCTAATGGTTTTTATGAGTTGTCTTTTGGTGATGGAGTCAACCTTGGAAAAGCTCCCGTTGCTGGTAATAAAATTGTTGTGAATTACCTATCAACAAATGGTAGTGATGCAAATGGAGCTACAACTTTTGCATCGACTGCATTTATTGTAAACAATGTTGGATATCCATTAACTGTTACCACAGTTTCAAAATCTATTGGTGGAGATATTTCAGAGTCAATAGAATCAATCCGTAAAAACGCTCCATTCCAATATGCAACGCAAAACCGTATGGTTACAGCAGCTGATTATACTTCATTAATTTTACGCAACTATTCGCAGTTTATTCAAGATATTAAATCGTGGGGCGGCGAAGAAAACACTGAACCAAAGTTTGGTACAATTTTCACATCCATCTTATTTGAGGATGATGTAGATGCTACTCTTCAAGCCTCAATCAAAACTCAAGTTGAAAGTCTTGTTGATCAGCTTGGTATTGTGTCGTTTAATATTGAGTACGCTGATCCAGTTGAGACATACATTGAGACTAACGTATATTTTCAAGTTAATCCAAAATTAACTACGTTGTCTTTAAATACTCTTGAAAACCAAGTTAACAGCACTATATCAACCTATTTCTCTAATACAATTGGGTCATTTGACCAATCTTTTAGACGATCAAACTTGCTAGCACTTGTTGATGATATTAGCCCTGCTATTTTGTCTAGTACAGCTGATATTAAAATGCAACAACGGTTTATACCTTCTTTAAATGCCTATGCAAATTATAATTTAAGATTTCCAACATCAATTGCAAATCCTGATAGAGACACACCAGTTATAACCAGTTCACTATTTACATTTAATAGTACCCTTGCTAAAATTCAAAACAAACTTGGGTCGACCACTTTGCAAGTAATATCAGCTGGAACAGGGACAGTACTTGTAGATAGTGTTGGATCATATAATGCAACATCGGGTACTGTTAATATTGTAGCACTAAACCCATCAAATGTTGTCGGTGGAGTTAACTATATTAAATTATCAGTAATTCCAACAAATAGTAGTGCTGTTACTCCCCAGCGCAATGACGTGCTAAAGTTTGATCAAGAAGCCTCGTTTGCTTCACCAGAGATTGTATCGGCTACGAACTAATATGACAGATAAGACCTTACGCGACATTGGCAGACGTAATATAGACTTCCAGCGTGATCTGGTCAAAGAAGTCTTACCTGAATTCTATGCTGCAGATTATCCAAACCTTATAGGGTTTCTTGAGAAGTACTATAACAATCTTGATTCTGATGGTAACTTCTCACGTAAGATACACGATTTGTTTGGTACTCGTGACATTCAACAAACAGCTCAAGAGAACTTAACATATATTGAAGATGAGTTGTTGTTGGGTCAAAACTATCTTGAGGGTTGGTTGAATTCCCGTCAAGCGGCTTTACTGTCAAACAACTTCTATAGATCTAAAGGTACAAAGTATAGTATCGAGCGATTCTTTAGAGCTTTCTTTGGGCAAGATCCTGTTGTAGAGTATGGTAAAAATTATGTGTTTACTGTTGGTCAAGATATTGTTGGTCCAAGTAGTGGTAAGTATCTTATTAATGATAAAGTTTACCAATTTTGGGGTATCTTAATTAAAGTGGGTTTACCATCTTCTGAGTGGCTAGAACTTTATAAACTGTTTGCCCACCCCGCGGGAATGTATGTTGGTTCCGAAGTTCAATTGGTCAGTGTCAACGGCGATATTAGTTTTGGCAATATGCCAATTGCTATTCCATCTGTAGACGTCCCAGTATTCTCTGGTCTTGCAACAATTACACCATTCGTGTTTACAGATATTACTGGTATTGATCTTGGGGATTCTGCTGGCAACTCTTACAGATACAGCCTTGATACAACTGTTATCCAAATTAGCAACAAGTTAGCGGATCAAACTGTAGGATTCTTGGATTCTGCTGAACCATTCTATAAAAACTTCAAGGATCTTACAAAAGCTGCATCGCCAACATTCGACGAAGATTCAAACGGCGCTGGCTCATCGATGAGAATGTCAAGTGAGTTTGTAACCTTTGACCTAGACAAATACGATGTTTACCTTGATTCAGACGGCGTGGGTAATCTTGTTCCATAACCGATATAAATAAAACAAAAGAGTTTTAGGGATTTAGCATGTCAAGACAAACCGTTAATATCGGCACAATAGCAAATGACACTACTGGGGATACCCTCAGACAGGCTGGTAACAAAATTAATTCAAACTTTACAGAGATATACACATCTTTGTATGGTGATAGTATAACTGCAATCAATACGGTAACTCTTTCTAACAATGGTATTATCTTTGAAGGATCCTCAACAGATTCTTGGGAAACCATTCTTACACTAGTTAATCCAACAGCGGATAGAACAATTAGACTACCAAATTACACTGGTACTATTGTAGTTGACTCTGCCACACAGACGTTGTTAAACAAGACTCTAAAGACACCAGCGTTTACACGCCCTACAATTAAGGATGCTGATTCAAGTCATTCTTATACTATTGTTCCTGGAAATTTAACAGGTAATAGAAATATTAATCTTCCTGTTTTATCTGATAGTGATACTATAGTATTTGCTAGTCTTACACAAACACTTACCAATAAAACGCTTACGTCACCATTTCTTAATACACCAAAAATTGGATCGATAATTCAAGACTCTGGTGGCAACCCGCTACTTGGCCATTTGCCTGCGGCCGCTGCTGTCAACTATATCCAAATCAACAATGCTGCGGCTGGTAATCATCCTGGAATTGAAACGGTCGGCACCAACTCAAATATTAACTTGACGCTGGCGGCCAAGGGAACTGGAACTATTCAAGTTCGTAGTCGCTTTAACTTGTTATCACAGGAACTAAATGCGGGAGGTGCAGTAAGTACATCGTCTCCCACAACAATATTTAACCATGCAACAGCAGAAGCGTTTACTTTAGCTAATGGGGTTACTGAGGGTGATGTTAAAAAGTTTATTAATAGAGGCGCTGGTCAAGCTCGTGTCACTCCAGCCACCTTCCCATATACAGGTAAAACAAAATTTACATTAAAACAATTTGGTGCAGTTGAAGCTGTTTGGGCATCATCAGGTTGGTTTCTAATGGGGCTAGACTCTAATCACGATTCATCAGCACGTTACGTGTTTATTAGCTAATAGGACAATTCAATGTCAGCAATCATTACTGAGCGCATTAAAAAACTTATGATCCAGAATCTGTATGATGATGTTACAGACTCTGCTAACAACTATTACATTGCAATTGGTCGATCACAGGATTGGGATAGTGCTGATGTCGCTCCTACACCAATACCTACAGAGCGGGAAATTCGCAATTTTAGATTGAGTGCTCAGTCAGCTAAACAAGTAACAGACTATTCTTTTGTCATTCCACGTTTTAATTGGTCTACTGGCACAACCTATTACGGATATGACGATAACACAACTGGACATCCTCTAAACACATATTACGTGATTACTGATGACCAAAGTGTTTACATATGCCTACGTCAAGCAAAGAACACTGCTGGTGCAACAGTCCCTTCAACTGTAAAACCAACTGGTATCTTAACTACTCCTTTTATTACAGCGGATGGTTACGTTTGGAAGTTCTTGTATACAGTTGGTACAACCTATGCAAACAGATTCCTCGCTGCAAACTATATGCCAGTTCGTTTACAAACATTAACTGACTCAAACTCACTAGCCGTTGAAATTGAACAACAGACAATTCAAAACGCAGCGGTTGCTGGTCAAATTGTAGATATTCAATTAATTACTGGTGGTAGTGGTTTTACTTCTACCCCAACTGTAACAATTGTCGGTGACGGCACATTGGCACGGGCAAATGCTACTGTTTCTGGTGGATCTGTTACAAAAATTACACTTGCTGAAAGTAACGGAACTATTGTGACGGGTAGTGGATACAGCTTTGCTGAAGTAAGACTTACTGGTGGTGGTGGAACTGGAGTCACTAGTAGAGTTGTTTTGGGCCCTAAAAATGGTCTTGGCGCTGACCCAAGAGATGATCTACGTGCAACAGCAATTATGTTCAATACCAAACCTGATGGAACAGAAGGCGGAACCTTTGTTGTTAACAACGACTTCCGTCAACTTGCATTGGTGAAAAATCCGCAATTGCCTGATAGTGATACACTATATGTTGCCGCCGCAGGCAATATGCTTCGCAGATTAAAATTTGCAACAATTTCAACAGTGTTCAGTGCAGACCATACGCTTTTGGGTGCCACATCTGGTGCAAAAGGATATGTTAATAAGTTTGACTCAGATGAGGTTTGGTATCATCAAACAGAAGATACTGGATTCATTCAATTCTCTGAAGGGGAAGTTGTTACCGAGACAGACGGTGCAGGCACTGGTACATTGCTAAGTGTAGGCGCAGATGCGGATACAAAAGCGTATCTCGAACCAGCTATTGATCCGTTTAGCGGTGAGATCCTATATATTGAGAACCGAGCGGCAGTTCAAAGAGCTATTGGTCAGGTTGAAGACATTAAGATTATCGTACAGTTATAAGGATACGACATGGTAACCTCTGTTATTAAGAATACTTTCCTAACAACCTATCGTGACGATTGGAAAGACAGCGACAATTATCACCGTATCTTGTTCAACAATGGTCGGTCTTTGCAAGCTCGTGAGCTTACGCAAATGCAGACTATTCTACAGAATCAAATTACTAAATCTGGTGACTTCTTGTTTAGGGATGGTGCGTGCGTATCTGGGGGTCAAGTTGGTCTTTCAATCTCGGCAGAGTTTGTTAAGTTAAACACGACTGTATACAGTCTACCCGTTGACACTTCGACGATTATTGGCGATACATTCACTGGTTCAACATCAGGAATTAAAGTTCGTATTAATAGAGTTTTAGCTGCTGAAGGTGCAGATCCTGCAACTATCTTTCTATCATACGTTAATAATAACAGTTTAACAGGTGCTGATACAACTGTTCCTCAACGGTTACGTGCTGGAGAGACACTAACTGGATATACAAGCGGTGTTACACTACGTGTTCAATCCACCAACACAACTATAAATCCTTGTGTTGGTAGAGGATCAATCATTCACGTTCTACCTAGTACTTTTTATACAAATGGCCATTATGTTTTTACCGATAAACAATCTATGGTTCTTTCAAAATACTCAAATACACCTACAGAAAATGTTGGATTTATTGTAACTGAAGATATTGTAACAGCTTCTGATAACTCGGCGCTTTATGATAACTCTGGTCCAAATCCAAACTTATCTGCTCCAGGTGCTGATCGTTATAGAATTAAATTAGTTCTTGCTAAAGAAAGTGAAGTTGATTCTGGCACCACGTTTTTTAACATTATTAAGATTGATCAAGGGCGGATTGTTCAAAGCGTTGATGAGCAAAGTTCAAGTATGCTTAATACTATTGGCGACATTATGGCCAAAAGAACCGCTGAAGAATCTGGTAACTATGTTGTAAATCCCTTTATTGTTAAAATTAAGACAAACGAAGACAGTGATGACATTTTAAATATTAGTGTTGGACCTGGTTTAGCATATGTCAACGGATATCGCATCGAGACCGTTGCAGATACTAACTTTAAAATTTTAAAACCGCGTACAACAACTCTTTACCCTAACCAAGTTTCAGCGGCCAATTATGGTAACTATGTAACTGTAGATACGTTAAAAGGTATTCCAACCATCAACACACTTGCTACGGTAAATCTAAGAAGTGCGGTCACATACGGTGGATCAACAATTGGAACGGCCCGTGTTCGTGCAATTGAAGAGAATGGTGCTAACTACAATCTCTATCTGTTTGATGTAACAATGAATACTGGTCAGAGCTTCCGTAACGTTAGATCAATTGGAATCAGTACTACCAAATATGGTAATTTGGTATTAGAAAATGGTGTAGCAACTATTGAAGATACTTCAAACAATAATCTATTTTTTGATCTTCCACGTTATCGCCCAAGTGCATTGTCAGATATTGTGTTAACAACTCAACGGTTGTTTACTGGAACAACAAGCGGTGGTGGATCTGTAACATTAACTGCTGGAACAAGTGAAGTGTTTGATGATGCCAATTCATGGATTACTGTTACTGACAGTGATGGCACTGTTGTATCTCCATCAATTAGTATTATATCACCGTACACATCTGCGGTATTAAGTTCCCTACCCGCATCAAAAAATGTCACTGTCGCTGCCTATGTTCAAAAGAATGCTGGATCGGTTAAAACAAAAACACTAACCAATAGAGCTACAACATACACTCCTGATGGTAGTGGGAATATCACGCTTGACCGCGCTGACGTATATCGTATTAACTCTGCAAAACTCGGATCGTCAGTTGGTGCAAACATTACAAATTATTACACCTTTGTTAACGGTCAAAATGATAATTACTATGGCCTCGGCCAACTGATATTAAAAAAGAATAAAACAGCACCTGTTGGCAACATTTATGTAGATTTTGACTTTTTTACCCACGGTGCAAATGGCGACTTTTTTGCAGTTAACTCATACACTGGTCAAATTGCATATGAAGATATTCCTTCGCATACACAAACAAATGGTGATGTTGTTAACCTGCGCGACGTTTTAGATTTTAGACCACGTATTAATGATGCTGGAACTGGATTTACTGGTACGGGCGCCGTTCGTGTTGAACTTCCTAAAAATACTGACTTAGTAAACTTTGATGCTGAATTTTATAGAGCTCTTCGTGGCGTTGTTACAATTGGATCAGATGGTCTAATGACGGTTGGAACAGGTCCAACAGCTGTTGTTAATCCCAAATATCCTGAAATACGGACTGGTGATATTGTAACATATAGATTTGCAATTAACCCATATATGGTTAATGATTCAGATATGTCGAGTGAATATCCTAGATATAGACATTATACAATGGCTGCCATTGGTAAAATAGAAGATCGTCTTGATCGTCTTGAAGAATTAACCACTTTGTCTCTACTTGAACTTGAAACCGCTAACGCACGAGTTCTTGACTCTTCTGGTGTTGATCGTTTAAAAGCTGGCTTTACCGCCGATAATTTCAGTAGTCATGCATATTCAGATGTTAATAGTCCTGAATATAAAGCATCAATAGATTTTCAAAAGCGAGAACTTAGACCAGAATTTGTTCAACGATCAATTGAATTAGTATATGATTCTGCAGCATCGACAGGAACAATATTGAAGGGTGATACTGTTTATATGCAGTATTCAAACACTCTATGGAAACAACAACCCACCTTTACTGAAAATGGTGATGAAGATGTAACAGCCTTTGAAATTGCAAAAATGACTGGTGAAATTAAATTATCACCAGCTTCTGATGTTTGGTTTGATGAAGAAACAAAACCTAAGAAAGTTGTTGACGGCGGCTCTGATCTTGTGACCACTGGCACAAGAACTTGGGCTGGATGGAATGGTGACTGGTCAGGTTGGGATGAAGATGAAATCGCCGCTTTAAAACTTGGAGACGATCTAAACACTGGAACTGTAACCAGTAGCAAAGTTAATTACCACAGATCAGGCAATTATCGAATTGGAACAAAAGATGTAACTAGGTACACCAACGATGTTTCGTCGATATACACCGTGGCCGTTCCTGGTACAAGACTGGTTAATAAATTGTCAATTCCATATCAAAGATCACGGTTTGTGCACTTTAAAGCTACAAACTTGAGACCAAATACTAGATTCTTTGCTTTTTTTGGTACAAGAAACATATCTAATTGGTTTAATACAAGCACCCCGTTCACTTATTTTGCAAATCTTCCAAGAGGATCACCCTACCTTGAAGCTGGTAATATCTACAATACAGAGACAGGTTTTCCAGCAACCCTTGGCGGGCCGACCGACATTTATTCAAATGCTAGTGGTATTATTGAAGGCGTGTTTTTAATTCCTAACACAGCAACATTAAAATTCTCAACAGGATCAAATAGACTAACGTTAATAGATATTAGTGTATTAAATCTAAGTACGGCTATCTCATATGCGGAAGTTGATTTTACTTCATCTGGTCAGCTAACAACATACCAAGATCAAGAGATTCGTACACGTATGGTAAAGGTCACTACTATTTCAGAAAATCTACCTGATATAGTGGTCTCAAGAGTATATGATCCGCCCGACCCGCCACGAGACACCGATTGGGACAATTGCAAAACTATCACTACCCAACCCCCAACCCGTCCACCTTGGCAACCGGTTTGAGTAAATATGAACAACTTGGAAATTAATATAGGCTGAGAAAATAAATGGTACAAACATCAACTTACTATCACCCAATTGCTCAAACGTTTTACGTTGAAAATGACCAAGGGGTCTATGTTACTCAGCTTGGGTTGTTTTTTACTCAAAAATCTACAACATTTCCCGTGTCGGTAGAAATTAGGCCAACACTTGTGGGCGCTCCGGATCCAATTATTGTTTTACCTGATACAAACGTGACAAAACCTCCAGGCAGTGTTAGCGTTGCAGCTAATGGCTCATCCGAAACTATATTTGTGTTTGATGAACCAGTATATTTAACTGGTAAAAAATACTATGCCATTGTTGTAAAAACATATGCTACGGGTACAGATGGATATAATGTTGCGACTGCCAAGTTGGGTGAATATTTAAAGGGGTCAACCGTGACGCGATATACATCTGATATAGATCCAGGTGTATTTTATAAATCTTCAAACGGTACAACATGGTCCGAAAATCAAGAACAAAATTTAAAATATAAACTGTATCGTGCTCAATTTACTCCAACAACTGCCTCTGCTGTTTTTGTTGATGCTAACACCCCCCGTAGAAAACTAACAACAGATCCATTTTATGTTGACTCTGGATCAAATTCAATTATTGTGTCACATCCTAATCACGGTTTTCAAGTAAATGACCGCGTTTTTATCTCAGGATTAACAGCTGCTACTCGTTATAATGGTATTTTGGGATCAAGTATTGTTGGTCGTAACTTAATCACTGCTGTTGACGGTTACGGATATCGTATTACTGCCGATTCAAGTTCAACTAGCAAAGGTGACTTTGGTGGTAGTAGCATTTTGGCTACACAACAATATTTAATGGATGTGGGTCAATTACAGATGGTGCAGGCTACTCCTCCAGGAACAGGAATATCTTATCGGGGCGAGTTTACAACTTCAAAATCGTTTGCTAGTTCAACAGAAACCGCATACAGTTCAGGCGCTAGTATATCACTTGAAAATCAAAAAGATTTATATTTTACGCAACCGCATGTTATTATGAATGATTCAAATGAGTATCTTAATATTGGTGGTAATGCTTCAGCAACAATTACTGGTAACATGACTCGGCTTGCGGGTAACGATTATGTTGCTCCAGCAATTGATGTGCAACGGGCTAATTTTTTAGCTATTAACAATCTTATTGATAATCCAGATTCAGCTGCAACAAGTGGGTTTAACGTACCACTGAAATTTGTTGCTGAAACAAATCGTTCAGATGGATCATCACTAGCTAAACATATTATAACACCAGTTACATTGGCAGAACCTGCTGTTGGTATTAAAATTATCTTTGCGGCTAATAGACCAGATGGAACAAACTTTAAAGTATACTATAGGGTTGTAGAAGCGGGTGCTGATGTTAATATTAAAACACTACCTTGGATTGAAGAAGATATTGACGTTCCAATGCCAACAGATCAAAACCCAAGTAAGTACAGAGACTATAGATACACAGTTGGCGGCGAATATATTGGAACTCTGCAGCCGTTTACCAAATATCAAGTAAAGATTGTTATGACTTCAATTTCATCATCTATTATTCCAAGAATTAAGGATATGAGAACCATTGCATTGGGTGTATAATGGATGATTATATTAAGGTTGATGGGCAACCAAGTCTTGTTCGTGATAGAAACTCTGGCGCTATAATCAATATAAATAGCACTGAGTTTGAAAAAGCGCGGATGGCTAAACAGGCCAAAAAACGTCAAGAACAAAAGCTGCAAGATCTAGAGAATGACGTAATTGAAATAAAAGCCTTGCTCCGACAACTGATAGAAAAGAGCTAAGATGACAAGAGTAGTAATCGGACCATCAACAACACTAACTGCCTGGAAGAATTCTCTGAATTCGCTAGATTCTGATGTTGGTGTACGTACATCGCTTACTGCGACCAAGAAATCTACGCTTGTAGCGGCAATTAACGAGCTTGATTCTGATCTATTTGGGGCAGGCGGGGGCAGAGCCAGCACCTCCCTTACAACCACTTCTAAGACGATCCTAGGCGCTGTCAACGAGCTTGATAGCGATGTTGGTGCAAGAGCCTCACTAACTACTGCAACCAAAGTTAGTCTTGTTCTAGCAATTAATGAACATGATGCTGAGCTCGGAACAATCACGTCTGGTGCAATGGGCACCACAGCTTCCACCGTAAGCGGAGCTATTAAAGAGCACGATTCGGATATTGGCACTCGTTCAAGTTTAACAACTACGATTAAAACAAATCTTGTTGCAGCTATTAACGAGCTTGATAGTGATATTGGTGCACGTTCTAGTTTGACAACTGCAACCAAGGTCAGCCTTGTTTTAGCGATCAACGAACACGATGCAGAACTTGGTACTATTACATCCGGTGCAATGGGTACAACTGCTTCAACTGTAAGTGGAGCTATTAAAGAACACGACAGTGATATTGGCACTCGTTCAAGTTTAACAACTGCAATTAAAACAAATCTTGTTGCAGCTATCAACGAAATTGACTCTGATGTTGGTAACCGCTCAAGTCTAACAACTGCGATTAAGTCGACTCTTGTGGCCGCTATCAACGAGCTTGATAGTGATATAGGCGCGAGAGCCTCGCTAACCACTGCAACCAAAGTCAGTCTTGTTCTAGCTATTAATGAACACGATGCAGAACTTGGTACTATTACATCCGGTGCAATGGGAACCACAGCATCTACTGTTAGCGGTGCTATCAAAGAACACGATAGCGATATCGGTACTCGTTCAAGTCTAACAACTACAATTAAAACAAATCTTGTTGCGGCTATTAACGAAATTGACTCTGATATTGGCAACCGTTCAAGTTTAACAACAGTTAACAAATCTACTCTTGTTGCAGCAGTTAACGAGCTTGATAGTGACATCGGCAACCGTTCAAGTTTAACAACAGTTAACAAATCTACTCTTGTGGCCGCTGTTAACGAAGTTGACTCTGATGTTGGAAGTCGTTCTAGTTTGACAACTGCAACCAAAGTTAGTCTTGTTCTAGCTATTAATGAACATGATGCAGAGCTTGGAACAATCACGTCTGGTGCAATGGGCACTACGGCATCTACTGTTAGTGGTGCAATTAAAGAGCACGACTCTGACATCGGTACTCGTTCAAGTCTAACAACTGCAATTAAAACAAATCTTGTCGCAGCTATCAACGAGCTTGATAGTGACATTGGTAATCGTTCAAGTCTAACAACCGCGATTAAGTCAACTGTTGTTGCAGCAGTTAATGAGCTGGACAGCGACATTGGCAACCGCTCTAGTTTGACAACTACGATCAAATCTACGCTTGTTGCTGCTGTTAACGAAGTTGACTCCGATATTGGTGCACGTTCTAGTTTAACTACAACTAACAAGTCAACGCTTGTTGCAGCAGTTAATGAACTTAAAGCTCGTATTGACTCTGATGGGGCTCTTACAGATCAAGCGGTTCTAACAACATCGGCCGTAAGGTTTGATGGTGGTGTAAACGTTGACAACATTAACATCAACGGGACCACAATTGCTTTGTCAAGTGGTTCTCTAACTTTTGATGCGGCCTCAAACATTGTCCTAGATGCTGATAGTGCGACATGGACGTTTGCTGACAATGGTGTAACGAGAGCACAGTTATCTGGAACCACAAACATAACACTTGGCGGCCTTGCAGGAACCTTTACAGTCGATGCAGTTTCAAATATTAACCTTGATGCAGCAACTGGTATTATTCAATTCCAAGAGAACGGCATAACATCTGGTTCTATTGTAATGGATAGTGCTGCAAACATTACGTTTGACGGACCTGGCAAGATTTATATTGATGCTGATAGTGGTGAAATTGGTTTTAAAAATAACGGAACGCAGTTTGGTGCTGTCACAGATAGTGCTAGCAACTTGGTTCTTAAATCAGGATCAACCAAGGCTGTTAAGTTTGCAAGTGCTAACGCAGTGTTCCAAGGAACAATTAGATCAACAACTTCTCTAGATACAACCGCCCAAGATTTTGCTGCCGCTATTAATGAATTGAAGCTACGGGTGGATTTGGTTGACAGTGGTGGTGGACTAATTCTCGATAGTGTATTTAATGCAATAGGTATCTT
>Ga0222712_10004150_pt1 | contig 15322 bp, 17 predicted proteins | sample C33_657DmetaG_FD_165043 | JGI IMG/M metagenome (GOLD analysis project Ga0222712, IMG submission 165043) | Estuarine water microbial communities from San Francisco Bay, California, United States - C33_657D | ecosystem: Environmental > Aquatic > Marine > Unclassified | place: USA: California... | reverse complement strand
CAACTTCGGCACATCCAATGGCGACAGTTTTCGCAATCGCTAACCAAAAAGGTGGCGTCGGCAAGACCACCACGAGCGTTAATCTGGCCGCCTCGCTGGCGGCTACGCGCCGACGTGTCCTCTTGCTTGATCTCGACCCGCAGGGTAACGCGACCATGGGCAGCGGCGTCGACAAGCGCACGCTCGAGCGCTCGAGTTATGACGTCCTGATGGGGCAGAGCACGCTGTCTGAGGCGCTCGTTAAACCCACCGAGTCCGGCTACGACCTGCTGCCAGCGAATGGGGATCTGACCGGGGCAGAAGTGGGTTTGCTGGAGGAACTCGGGCGCGAGTTACGCTTGAAAAACGCGCTGGCGACCGTGCGGGACCAGTACGATTTCATCATCATCGATTGTCCTCCCGCGCTCAGCATGCTGACCGTCAATTCACTGGTTGCCGCCGACGCGGTCATTGTGCCAACGCAGTGCGAGTACTACGCGCTGGAAGGCATTTCCGCCCTGCTTCAAACGATCGAAAAGATTCGCAAATTTCTGAACCCGACCCTGCACGTGGACGGCTTCCTGCGCACGATGTTCGACCCGCGCAACAACTTGGCGAATCAGGTGTCGCAGCAACTGCTTCAGCATTTCGGCGACAAGGTTTACCGCTCCATCATTCCGCGCAATGTGCGGCTTGCCGAGGCGCCCAGCCACGGGCTGCCCGCGTTGCGCTATGACAAATCTTCAGCCGGGGCAGTGGCTTATCTGGCGCTCGCGGGCGAATTGCTCCGGCGAGAAGAAGCCGCCCGGGGCGCGAACACTGCATCAGGAGGCCTTGCGTGACGAAAAAAAGAGCCTTGGGCCGAGGCCTCGATGCACTCCTCGGTGTCGGCGCGAACGGTCGCGAGGACGAGCCGTCGCTTGCTGCGGGCGACCAGTTAAAAAGCATTCCCGTCGACCTGATCCAGCGGGGGCGCTATCAGCCCAGACTGGACATCAAGCCCGAAGCGCTCGCCGATCTGGCGGCCTCGATCAAGGCTCAGGGCGTCGTGCAGCCGGTCGTCGTCCGCGCCCTGCCGGGCGGCGGGCGTTATGAATTGATCGCCGGCGAACGCCGCTGGCGCGCGGCCCAACTGGCGGGGCTCGCCGAGCTGCCGGCGGTGATCAAGGACATTCCCGACCGTGCGGTGATGAGCATCGCGATCATCGAAAACATCCAACGCGAACAATTGAATCCCGTCGAGGAGGCGCTGGCACTGCAACGCCTCATCCGGGAATTCGAGATGACGCACCAGGAAATCGCGGAGGCTATCGGCCGCTCGCGCGCGGCGGTGTCGAATCTGCTCCGCTTGCTCGAACTGGCGCCGCGCCCCCGCGAATTGCTGGAGTCGGGGGCGCTGCAAATGGGCCACGCGCGGGCCTTGTTGACGCTTTCGCCGGAACTGCAATCCGAATTGGCCGAGCGCGTGGTGGCCGATGACCTGTCCGTTCGGGCAACCGAAAAGCTGGTGCGGAGCAGCCAGAAGGTCCAGGAACCCCCGAGGACGCCGGCGCGCCCCGACCCCAACGTCGCGCAACTCGAGGGGCAATTGTCGGAGCGACTGGGCGCTGCAGTGGTCATCCAGCAAGGCAATAAGGGCGCCGGGAAGCTGGTGATCAGCTATTCATCGCTGGACGAATTGGACGGCATCATCGCGCATATCAAATGAGTGCGAGCGGCCTGTCCCGAACCATCAAAAAGCCCGAAGTTTTCAATTGACTCCCGTCGTACAAGCTTCTTACAATGCGGCGGCTTTACGGGATGTTGCATAGCAGAAACGCGCACCTTCGGGGTCAGGCCGAATGAGTCGGAGGGCTTGGGCAGCAGCCGTAATCGGCACGTTGAAGATTCAAATTCTGGTGATCGGTGCGCTGAGCACTGCCTTCTGGGCAGTGGCAGGAACGCAGTACGCGATAGCCTGCGCGGCAAGCGGGGCGGCGGTCTGCATTCCCCACTTCGTCACCGGGCTGGTGCTCTGGACGCGGTCCGCGCTAACCGGACACCTGAGCGCTGCGACCCTTCTGGGCAGCGAAGGCTTGAAACTTCTTCTGATTATTGCGGCGCTATATGGCGCACGCCGGTGGCTGGGCCCCGATATGATGTGGCCCGGCTTCATTGCCGGCTTGATTGGCGCGCTGATGGCGCAATGGCTGTCGCTCTGGGTTTCCCGCAACAGCTGAATGCCTGTCCGAGACAGGCCTGATAACTGAAACGCGACTGGCGAAATATGGCATCGGAACACGCAGAACACGTCCTGACTCCAACGAGCTACATCAGCCACCACCTGTCGTTCATGGCGCATCCAGTTGGCGATACGCCGTTCATGAGCGTCAATGTCGACTCGGTCGTGATGTCGGTATTGTTGGGCATCATCGGCTGCGGATTTATGTGGCTTGCCGGCCGTGGTGCAACGGCATCTGTCCCAGGCAAGCGGCAGGCGCTCGTCGAACTCGCTCTAGAGTTCGTTAACGACCAAGTTAAGAGCATCTTCCACGGCAACATCAGCTTTGTGGCCCCTCTGGCGCTCACGGTGTTCGTGTGGGTGCTGCTCATGAACTCGATGGATTTCCTGCCGGTTGACCTGTCGGCGTGGGTCTACAAAAACGTGTTCGGTCTCGAAAACTGGCGACAGGTGCCAACGGCGGACATCAACACGACCTTTGCGCTCTCGCTTTCCGTCTGGCTCCTCATGATTTTCTACAGTGTCAAGGCCAAGGGCCTCGGCGGCTGGATTCATGAATTGACCTGCTCGCCATTCGGCAGCAACCCGGTGCTGTGGATCCCCAACTTTCTGTTCAATCTGGTGGAGTACATCTCCAAGCCGCTGTCGCACAGCCTGCGGCTCTACGGCAACATGTACGCCGGTGAGATCATCTTCCTGCTGTTGGGCCTGTGGGCTGCAACGGGCCCGTCCGGAACCTTCTTCGGCGCCATCCTGTCTGGGGGATGGGCTGTATTTCATATCCTAATCGTCGCGCTGCAGGCCTATATCTTCATGATGCTAACCATCGTGTATATGGCAATGGCGCACGAAAGCCACTGAGTAATCTCCCTTTTAACCCCGTTTTTTTGCCAGCTTTTTAGAAAGGAAACATCATGGAAACCTTGCAGGCTCTCGCCCAAATCCAGTCCTTCACCGCCATCGGCATCGGCCTCATCATCGGCTTGGGCGCGCTTGGCGCCTGTATCGGTGTGGCCATCATGTGCTCCAGCTTCCTGGAAGGCGCCGCCCGCCAACCGGAACTCATGCCGCAGCTGCAGGCGAAAGTATTCCTGCTCCTCGGTCTGATCGACGCGTCCTTCATTATCGGCGTGGGTCTTGCCATGTTGTTCGCGTTCGGCAATCCGCTTACCGCTGCCGTGCTTCAGGCTGCCGCGAAGTAAGCAGCATATCGGCGTCCACTTGGGCCATCGGGAAGCGTCAAGATGAACATCAACCTAACTCTTATCGCGCAAGGCGTCTGGTTCTTCGCCTTCGTCTGGTTCACCTCGCGATTCGTGTGGCCCCCGCTGATGCGGGCCATCGAAGAGCGCCAGAAGAAGATCGCAGACGGACTTGCGGCCGCCGAAAAAGGCCAGCTGGAACTGGTCAGCGCCAAGGGCCGGGTGGATGAACTGATCGACGGCGCCAAACGCCAAAGTCAGGACCTCGTGCAGAGCGCGCAGAAGCGTGCAGACGAAATGGTCGAGGCGGCAAAAGTCACTGCGCAAGCCGAAGGCGAGCGCCAACTGGCCGCGGCCCGCGCAGGTATCGAGCAGGAAATCCGTCAGGCACGCGAAACCCTGCGTGAGCAGGTGGCCGAACTCGCGTTGGCGGGCGCCGAGCAAATCCTGATGCGTGAGATCGACGCGAGCAAGCATCAGGACGTCCTCGACAAGCTGGGAGCCCGGCTCTAGGCCCGCGAGAACGACATGCAAGAAAACCTCACTATCGCCCGTCCTTACGCCCAAGCGGCGTTCGACGTCGCGCAGGGAAGCAACGCGGTGGCCGATTGGGAGCGGGCATTGCGCCTGCTGGCCGTAATCGTTGCAGACAACGACATGCGGCGCGTCATTAACTCACCTGGGCTGACTAAAAGCCGCATCGCTGAGTTGGTGGTCGCTGTCAGCGAATCTGCGGGACTCGTCCTCGAGGCGCAGGTGAAGAAGTTCATCAGCGTGCTGCTGGATGCCGGTCGCCTCTCGCTCATGCCCGAAATTGCGCAGGGCTTTACCGCGCACCACGCGAATGTAGACCGGGTGGCAGAGGTCGAAGTGACCTCCGCCTTTCCGCTGGACGAGGCCACACGCAACCGGATTGCGGGCGCCATGCAGGCCAGGCTCGGCAAGGAAGTGCGGCTCTCAGTTGCGATCGACAGCGCACTTATCGGTGGCGCCAAGGTGAAAGTCGGGGACGTGGTCTTCGATGCTTCGCTACGCGGCGGCCTCAGCCAACTGGCTAACGTATTCAATATCAAGTGACCTCCGAGCGTATCCGTTGCGGTACCGCGCGGACGCTTGAACAGACGAGGATGACCCATGCAAATCAGCGCGACTGAAATTAGCGAACTCATCAAGAAAAAAATTCAGGAATTTGACATCGTCACCGAGGCCCGCACCGAGGGCACGGTGGTCAGCCTGACCGACGGCATCGCGCGCTTGCACGGCTTGTCCGATGTGATGTCGGGCGAAATGATCGAGTTTCCCGGAAACACTTTTGGTCTGGCGCTGAACCTGGAACAGGATTCTGTGGGCGCCGTGATCATGGGTGAATACCAGCACATTAAAGAAGGCGACACGGTTCGCTGCACCAAGCGCATTCTTGAGGTGCCGGTGGGCGATGCGTTGCTCGGCCGCGTCGTCAACGCGCTGGGCCAACCGATTGACGGCAAGGGCGACCTGGGCACAAGCCTCACCTCACCCATCGAAAAAATCGCGCCCGGCGTGATTTGGCGTAAGTCGGTGTCGCAACCGGTGCAGACGGGCCTCAAGTCGATCGACGCGATGGTGCCGGTCGGTCGCGGCCAGCGCGAACTCATCATCGGTGACCGCCAGACCGGCAAGACTGCGGTCGCCATCGACACCATCATCAACCAGAAGGGCACGGGCATTAAGTGCATTTACGTCGCCATCGGTCAGAAGGCGTCGTCGATCAACACCGTGATTCGCAAGCTGGAAGAGCACGATGCCATGGCCCACACCATCGTGGTGGCGGCGACGGCGTCGGAATCGGCGGCCATGCAGTACATCGCACCGTATTCCGGTTGCGCGATGGGCGAGTACTTCCGCGATAACGGCGAAGACGCGCTGATTATTTATGACGATTTGACCAAGCAGGCCTGGGCCTACCGTCAGGTCTCGCTGCTCCTGCGGCGCCCGCCGGGTCGCGAAGCCTATCCGGGCGACGTGTTCTACCTGCATTCCCGCCTGCTCGAGCGCGCCGCGCGTGTCAACGAAGATTACGTCGCGAAAGAAACCAACGGCCGCGTCACTGGCAAGACGGGATCGTTGACGGCACTCCCGATCATCGAGACTCAGGCGGGTGACGTGTCCGCCTTCGTACCGACCAACGTGATTTCCATCACCGACGGCCAGATCTACCTGGAAACGAATCTCTTCAACTCCGGCTTCCGTCCCGCCATCAACGCCGGTCTGTCGGTGTCCCGAGTCGGTGGCGCCGCCCAGACCAAGATCATCAAGAAGCTTGGTGGTGGCGTCCGTCTGGCGCTCGCCCAGTACCGCGAACTGGCGGCGTTCGCGCAGTTCGCCTCCGACCTCGATGAAGCCACGCGCAAGCAGCTCGATCGCGGTCAGCGCGTCATGGAGTTGATGAAGCAGAAACAATACTCCCCGCTTTCGGTGGCTGATATGGCGGTGTCGCTGTTCGCGGTCGACCGCGGCTATCTGGATGACGTCGAAGTAAAGAAAGTCGGTGCCTTCGAAAACGCACTTCATGGCTATATGAAGTCGGCCCGCGCCGCGCTGCTGAACACCATCAATGAGACGGGTGACTTCAGCGACGCTATTGAAGCTGAGCTGAAAGACGCCATCACGACTTTCAAGCAGACGCAGACCTGGTAGCAGGCAGCAGGGAACCCTCGCAATGGCCGTCGGCAAAGAAATCAGAGTCAAAATCGCTAGCGTGCAGAACACGCAAAAGATCACGCGCGCGATGGAGATGGTGGCAACCAGCAAAATGCGCAAGGCGCAGGAGCGGATGCGCGCTGCCCGTCCCTATGCCGACCGTATGCGCAACGTGATCTCCCATGTGGCTGGCGCTAACTCCGAATACCGCCATCCGTTTCTGGTCGCTCGGCCGGTCAAGCGCGTCGGCATCATCGTGGTGTCAACCGACCGCGGGTTGTGCGGCGGCCTGAACTCAAACTTGTTCCGAATGCTGATCCAGCATCTCAAGCGCTGGCAGGCCGAGAATATCGAATTTGAGGTTTGCACGATTGGCCGTAAGGCGCTGCAATTCTTTCAGCGCGTTGGCGGCAAGGTCAGCGGACAGGCCAGCAAGATTGGCGACGCCCCCCATCTTGAGCAATTGCTCGGGCCCGTGAAAATCATGATTGACGCCTATCTGGAAGGACGCGTCGACCAGATATTCATTGCGTCGAACGATTTCGTGAACTCGATGACGCAGAAGCCGGAACTCGAGCAGTTGGTACCGCTCAAGCCGGCCGCTGACGCGGGCCTGGCGCAATACTGGGATTACCTCTATGAGCCCGATGCTACGGAAGTGCTGAACCAGTTGCTGGTTCGCTACGTGGAATCGTTGGTGTATCAGCGGGTCGTCGAAAACATCGCCTGCGAGCAGGCGGCCCGAATGGTCGCCATGAAGAGCGCATCCGACAACGCAGGCAAGCTCATTAAAGAGCTGCAGCTCATCTATAACAAGGCCCGTCAGGCCGCCATTACCCAGGAGCTTGCCGAAATTGTCGGCGGCGCCGCTGCGGTCTGACGACAGCCGGATACGAATCAAGACTTTTCTGAGGAACCAAAGCATGAGTGGCTCCATCTCTCAAATTATCGGCGCGGTTATCGACGTCAAGTTTCCTGCCGCGGAAGTTCCGAAAATCTACGACGCGCTGAAGCTGCAGGACATGCCCACAACGCTGGAAGTTCAGCAGCAGCTGGGCGACGGCGTGGTGCGGACCATCGCGCTGGGTTCTACTGACGGCTTGCGTCGCGGCATGGTGGTCGCGAATACCGGTGCGCCCATCACCGTGCCGGTCGGGCAGAAAACGCTCGGTCGCATCATGAACGTGCTCGGTGAACCGATTGACGAAGCCGGCCCCATCGACACCAGCGAAACGATGTCGATCCATCGCGAAGCGCCGAAGTTCACTGACCTGTCCCCCGCCACCGAGCTTCTCGAGACCGGCATCAAGGTCATCGACCTTATCTGCCCCTTCGCGAAAGGCGGCAAGGTAGGTCTCTTCGGCGGCGCCGGCGTAGGCAAGACCGTGAACATGATGGAGCTGATCCGCAATATCGCGATCGAGCACAGCGGGTTCTCGGTATTCGCCGGCGTTGGCGAACGTACTCGCGAAGGCAACGACTTCTACCACGAAATGAAAGACTCCAACGTGCTCGACAAAGTGTCGTTGGTGTATGGCCAGATGAACGAACCGCCGGGCAACCGCCTGCGCGTTGCGCTGACCGGTCTGACGCTGGCGGAGAAATTCCGCGACGAAGGCCGCGACGTGCTGCTCTTCGTGGACAATATCTATCGCTTCACGCTCGCCGGTACGGAAGTGTCCGCACTGCTCGGTCGTATGCCGTCGGCGGTGGGTTATCAGCCGACGTTGGCAGAGGAAATGGGCAAGCTGCAGGAGCGAATCACGTCCACGCGCACGGGTTCGATTACCTCGATTCAGGCGGTCTACGTGCCCGCCGACGACTTGACCGACCCGTCGCCCGCGACCACCTTCGCGCACTTGGACGCAACCGTCGTGTTGTCTCGCCAGATTGCGGAACTTGGTATCTACCCGGCCGTGGACCCGCTGGACTCGACCAGTCGCCAGCTGGATCCGCTGGTGGTGGGTGCAGACCACTACGACACCGCCCGCGCGGTGCAGGGTACGCTGCAGCGCTACAAGGAACTGCGCGACATTATCGCGATTCTGGGTATGGACGAACTCTCGGAAGAAGACAAACTCACCGTCTCCCGGGCGCGTAAAATCCAGCGCTTCCTGTCTCAGCCGTACTTCGTGGCCGAAGTGTTCACGGGCGCGAAGGGCCGTTACGTGCCGCTCAAGGAAACCATCCGCGGGTTCAAGGCGATCGTCGCTGGCGAGTACGACCACCTGCCCGAGCAGGCGTTCTACATGGTTGGCACCATTGAAGACGCGGTCGAAAAGGCCAAGACCCTTTAATTCAGGTACTAGACGCCCATGAGCACGATCCACGTCGATATCGTCAGCGCCGAGCGGGAAATTTTTGCCGGCGAAGCCGAGATGCTGTTTGCCCCGGCGCGGCTTGGCGAAGTGGGCATCCTGCCTGGCCACGCGCCGTTGCTGACCCAGCTAAAACCTGGCGAAGTCCGGGTGCAGCTCAAGGGCGGCGAGCAGCAGGCGTTTTATATTTCCGGCGGGATGCTGGAAGTCCAGCCTAAAATCGTGACCGTGCTATCAGACACTGCCGTTCGGGCGCACGATCTGGATGAGGCGGCCGTGCTCAAGGCGAAGCAAGAGGCCGAGGAGGCGCTCGCCAACAACACGGGCAAGCTGGATTTCACCAAAGCCCAGGCCGAACTGGCCGAACTTGCCGCGCAGCTGCAAACGATTCAGCGCCTCCGGCGCCGCGGCGGTTAGCGCCCGGACTATCGTCCCGATCAGGAAGTCGCCGGCTTAGCGGTCTTGATGCGCGCGGCAGCCCACCAAGCTGACTGCGCAAACCAAGGTTTGGACCGAAGATGTCGTAGCCCGATTGCGCACGAGCGCAGGGCCCAGACCCGGGGACACGCCGATGAACGCTACCATTTGCATATTGGCCGCCGGCAAAGGAACGCGCATGCGTTCCGCCTTACCGAAAGTACTGCACCCGCTCGCCGGTAAGCCGCTCATCAGTCACGTGCTGGACACCGCCAGCCACTTCAGCGACGACGCGCCAATTGTCGTTTTCGGTCATGCCGGCGAGCTGCTAAAGGCCGCGCTACGCGACCGAAACATTCGCTGGGTCGAACAGCGCGAACAACTGGGTACGGGCCACGCGATGGCGCAGGTCTTGCCGGCGCTCGATCCGCAACACCTCGCACTCATCTTGTTTGGCGACGTCCCGCTGATTTCTCAAGAAACCCTGCGCGCGCTGCTGCAAGCCGCGCAAGCAAGCGGTTTCTCCCTGCTGACCGCGCTATTGGCAGAGCCGACAGGCTACGGTCGGATCATCCGCGACGGAACTGGCAAGATTCTGAAGATCGTCGAGCATAAGGACGCGAGTCCGGCCGAACGCACGGTGCAGGAAATAAACACCGGCATCATGGTCATCAAGGGCGAATATCTGCACCGCTGGTTGCCCCAACTGGCAAACACTAATGCGCAGGGTGAGTATTACCTGACGGATTGCGTCGAACGTGCGGTAGCGGAGAACATCAAGGTCGCCGGGGTGCTTGCCATTAGCGAGGCCGAGATCACGGGCGTTAACGACCGCGTGCAGCTCGCCAGTCTCGAGCGTGCCTATCAACGAACGCAGGCCGAGGCGCTGATGCGGAGCGGGGTAAGCTTGGCTGATCCTGCCCGTATCGATGTGCGGGGAAGCCTCCGCTGCGATGCCGACAGCTTCATCGACGTGAATTGCGTGTTTGAGGGCGAGGTCAAGCTCGGGGAGGGCGTGCGCATTGGCCCCAATTGTGTGATTCGGAACGCTGAGCTTTCAGCCGGGGTCGAGGTGCTGGCAAATTCGCTGATCGAGGGCGCGACAATCGGGCCAGGCGCCCGGATTGGACCTTTCGCGCGTATTCGTCCCGAGACCGTTCTGGACGCGGGTGTTCACGTCGGCAATTTCGTTGAAATCAAGAAATCTCATCTCGGTGAGCACTCCAAAGCCAATCATCTTGCCTATGTGGGCGATGCCGAGATCGGCCGGAATGTAAACGTTGGCGCCGGCACAATCACCTGCAACTATGACGGTGCGGCCAAGCATAAAACCGTGATTGAGGACGACGTTTTCATTGGGTCTGACACGCAATTGGTCGCACCCGTGACGATTGGGCGCGGCGCGACGATCGGGGCAGGCACGACGGTGACGGACAATGTAGAGCCGGAGCGGCTTGTGATCAGTCGCGTGCGGCAAAAAAGCGTCGCGGGCTGGCACCGTCCGCAGAAGAAAAAGTCCGACTAGTTTTCCATCGTCGCCTGCTAGTCGCTATCGGCCCGGCGAGATCGGGCGCCGACCCCAAGCCTGATAAAAGGAAGCACGCATGACCCACGCAACAGCAGATCTCTATGACGCCCACGGTGATTCTCTGCGGATCATGGCGCCTATCTTTCGGGACTACGGAGGGCATCGCGCATTCTCCGGTCCCGTCGTGACGCTCAAGGCCTATGAGGACAATAGTCTGGTTCGGGCAACCCTCGAGGAGCCCGGTCTTGCGCGTGTGCTGGTGGTCGATGGTGGCGGCTCTCTGAGGTGTGCCCTGGTAGGCGACCAGTTGGCCGAGCTTGGGGTAAAAAACGGCTGGGCAGGTATTCTGGTGTACGGCTGCGTGCGCGACAGCGCGGCCCTTGCCACCTTGCCCATCGGGATTAAGGCGGTGGCAACCAATCCGCGTAAAAGCGTCAAGAAGGGTGAAGGATCGCGCAACGCCGTGCTGCGGTTCGCTGAAGTCGTGGTGTACCCGGGGGATTATCTTTACGCGGACGGCGATGGCGTAGTCGTGGCCGAGCGCCCGCTGGACTGAGCGCCGTGTCGGTAACTTTCAACGCTGCCTGTATTCAACTTTGCGCCGAAGAGCAGGTTGAAAAAAATATCGAGAAGGCCGTAAGCCTCACCCGAGCCGCTGCCGCTGACGGTGCCGACCTTGTCTGCCTTCCCGAAAATTTCTCGTGCCTTGAACCGCGTGATACCGACTACCTGACCCGCGGTTTCGACGAGGAAAACCATCCCGCGCTCACGATCTTCCCGGCGCTCGCCCAGGAACTGGGGCTGGTCATTGCGCTGGGGTCGCTGACTATTCAGCGTGGCGATGGGCGGGTCAGTAACCGCAGTTATGTGTTTGGACGCGACGCCACTTGTCTCGCTGTCTACAACAAGATCCATCTGTTTGACGTCGCGCTACGGGGCGGGGAGATGTATCGCGAATCGGCGACGGTAGCTCCGGGCGATGAGCTGGCCTGGGCACGTCTGCCCTGGGGAACCTTGGGTCTCAGCATTTGTTATGACGTCCGTTTTCCTTATCTCTACCGTGAACTGGCCCAGCGTGGCGCCGATTTTCTGGCGATCCCTGCCGCCTTCACCGCCACCACGGGTGAGGCACATTGGCATGTCCTGGTGCGTGCGCGCGCGATTGAAAACGGCTGCTACGTGTTCGCCGCCGGACAGAGCGGACGTCGACATTGGGGGCGTAGGACCTATGGTCATTCTCTGATCGTTGACCCCTGGGGTAACGTTCTAGCAGACGGTGGAGAGGATGAAGGATTTATCCTTGCGCCGGTCGAGTTGGCAAAAGTGGCTGAGGCCCGTGCAATGATTCCTTCGCTGCAACACGATCGGCCGCTGCGCCAAGAGTTCAGTGCCGGTTAAGCCCGGAGGATTGACCATAGCATCCGACGGAAACAAGAGACTGTCGCTGATGCTTAAAAGGTTTCAACCGCTCTACGTGTGTGTGCCGTTGCTGGTCGGCTTGGGCGTGAGTTTTGGCGCGGGCGCCGCGTCGCCCTCGCAAGAGGACGTAAAAGAAGCCACCGCGATCGAAGCAGACCGTGCTGCCGCAATTGCGCGGGAAAATACCGGTGGCCGCGTGCTTGATGTGCGCTTGCTCGCCGACGACAGCGGTCCCGCGTATGCGGTCAGAGTGCTGTTGGATCCGGGCCGCGTGCGAACCGTGCTGGTAGACGGGAACTCCGGCCAACTTCATTAGGAGAGCGTGCAGTGCGAGTGCTGGTCGTCGAGGATGAACCTACCCTGCGCGCGACCCTTGCCAGTCGGCTGCGCACTGCAGGCTACGCGGTAGATGAGGCGGGCAATGGCCGGGACGGGCTCTACGCCGGTAACGAATACCCCATTGATCTGGCAATTGTTGATCTAGGCTTGCCTGATCTTCCGGGCACCGAGCTCATCAAGCGCTGGCGATCCGGTGAGCGCAGTTTCCCGATTCTGATCCTGACTGCCCGGAGTAGTTGGGAAGACAAAGTTGCTGGTCTCGAACTTGGCGCCGACGACTATCTGGTAAAGCCATTTCACACCGAAGAACTATTGGCCCGCGTGCGCGCACTGTTGCGGCGGGCCGCGGGCTGGGCCGAGCCCAAACTCAGATGCGGACCGTTTACGCTCGATACTTCCGCTAAAACCCTGCTGGCCGGCACTACCGGGATCGAAATCACGGCTTTCGAATACAAGGTGCTCGAATACCTGATGTTGCACGCGGGCAAGGTGGTCTCAAAGGCGGAAATCTCCGAGCACCTCTACGAGGAAGATGCCGACCGCGACAGCAACGTGCTGGAAGTCATCATTGGTCGACTGCGTCGGAAACTGGATCCGGACCGAACGCTTAATCCAGTCGAAACCGCCCGTGGCCAGGGTTACCGATTCCGCTTTACGCCCTCCCAAAACGACGCCGGCTAGGCGCCCGGCGCCATACCTCCATGCCACGTTCGCTTAATGCCCGCGTACTTCTGGCGGCTGGCCTCATGCTGGTCCTGTTTCTGGGTGTTGCGGGCTTCGCCATCGATTTGGTGTTTCGCGAAACCGCGATGGCCTCGGTGCAGGACCGGCTGAAGGCGCAGATCTTCATGTTGCTGAGCCTTGCGAATCTCGATGATCCCAACAGTCATCCCTTGCCCGAATCCTTACCGAATCCCTCCTTGGCGGTGCCCGATTCGGGCCACTATGCGCAAATCTTTGCGGCGGATGGCAGCCCTGTGTGGCGTTCCCGCTCAATGCTCGGCTTGGGGGTGAAGCAGCCGCCGCGCACGCCAATTGGCGATTTCAGCTTTGAATCGCAGGTCAGCTCGACAGAAGAGCCTTTGTTTTGCCTGAGTTACGCCGTGGAGTGGGAGACTCGGGGAAAACCAGAGCCCGCCACGTATGAATTACAGGTTTGCGAGGCGCGGCGCGCCTACGACCAGCAGGTGCAGCGGTTTCAGCGCCAACTGTGGACCTGGTTTGGCGCGCTCACCGCCTTGATGCTACTTGTCCAAACCCTGATTTTGCGATGGGGCTTGCGTCCGCTCAGGCAGGTGGCGATCGAAGTGCGAGCGATCGAAGCGGGGCGCCAGAGTGCAATCTCAGGACTCTATCCGCGCGAACTGCGTTCCCTGACGCGCAACCTGAATGCGCTGATCAGCGCGCGCGATTTTCACGTTCAGCGCTATCGAAACGCGCTTGGCGATTTGGCGCACAGCCTCAAAACGCCCTTGGCGGTGATTCGCGCCCAACTGGAGCAGCTGGGGCTCGAAGGCGAGGCCGGTAAGACGCTGCAGGATCAGGTGGCACAAATCGACGATACGGTTCGCTATCAGTTGCAACGGGCCTCCACGGTAGGGCGGCACGCCTTCGCGCCGCCGCTTGATGCCACGCCCATCGTCGAGCGAATTGCGGGCTCGCTACGCAAGGTCTATCACGCGCGCGCCCTGACCATTACGTCCCATGCCGAGCCTGATTCGCAGTTCTATGGTGACCAGGGCGACCTGATGGAGGTTATTGGCAATCTGGCCGACAACGCCTGCAAATGGGCCCGAGGCGCTGTAGACATCACCGTTCGGCCACTGCCAAGACGCCCCGGCCAGCATCGGGCGGCCTTGGAGGTGTCGGTGGTCGACGATGGTCCGGGCATGCCTGAGACGCTGGCCAAGGAGGTCTTGCGCCGTGGATTGAGGCTTGATGAATCTGCAGAGGGTCAGGGCATCGGCCTGTCGGTGGTGCGCGATGTGGTTGAAGTGGGCTACGGCGGGGTCATCCGGATCGAGTCCGCGCCAGGGCATACCCGGGTCATCGCGGTGTTTGAATTCGACTAGGCGCTAGCGAGAGCAGCAGCGTTTTCAACTGATATACTCCGCGCTCCCCACGAGCGAAACCCATGCCAGCATCAGACCCAATCAATCCGGCCGCGCCGATCGTGGCCAGCGGCTTGCGCAAGAACACCTATTCCAACGAAGAACTGCTGGCCTGTGGCCGCGGCGAATTGTTTGGACCCGGAAACGCCCAGTTGCCCTTGCCTCCGATGCTGATGTTCGATCGCATCGCTCACATTAGCGATCAGGGTGGTCGTTACGGGAAGGGCGAAATTGTCGCCGAACTAGATATCAACCCAGATTTATGGTTTTTCCAGTGCCATTTTGCCGGGGATCCCGTGATGCCAGGCTGCCTGGGATTGGACGCGATGTGGCAACTCATCGGCTTTTTTCTCGCATGGAAGGGCGGCTTGGGTCGGGGCCGCGCACTGGGCGGTAGCGAGATTCAGTTCTCTGGACAGGTCACGCCGGATAAGAAACTCGTGACCTACCGCATCGATTTGAAACGGGTGGTCCAGCGGGGGCTGGTGATGGGGATAGCCGACGCCGTAATGGAAGTGGACGGCGAAAAAATTTACGCCGGATCCAACTTACGCGTCGGCTTGTTCACTGAAATCTAGCGCAGCGCTAAACGCCCGCGAGTCGCGCGAAAGCCTTGCGGGCGGCGGCCAACGTAGCTTCGACGATTTCAGCGGTATGAGCGGACGACACGAAGCCCGCTTCAAACGCCGATGGCGCCAGATAGACGCCACCTTCCAGCATGGCGTGGAAAAATTGTTTAAAGCGGGCGATATCGCAGGTCGAGACATCCTTGAAGGTTTCAACCTTCTGTGCCGTCGTAAAAAATAATCCGAACATGCCTGGGACATGGTTGGTGGTCAACGCAATGCCGGCATCCCGTGCCGCGGCCTCAAGACCGGCGGTAAGTTGCGCGGTGCTCGCGGCAAGGCGGCTGTGGAAACCCGGCTCTGATACCAGTTCAAGCATGGCGAGACCGCTGGCCATGGCCAGCGGGCTGCCCGATAGGGTACCGGCCTGATATACCGGTCCGCTGGGGGCCAGCCGGGACATGATTTCCTCGCTGCCGGCGAAGGCGCCAACGGGCAGACCGCCCCCGATAATCTTGCCCAGCACCGTCAAGTCAGGTCGGA
>Ga0222712_10004149_pt1 | contig 15325 bp, 9 predicted proteins | sample C33_657DmetaG_FD_165043 | JGI IMG/M metagenome (GOLD analysis project Ga0222712, IMG submission 165043) | Estuarine water microbial communities from San Francisco Bay, California, United States - C33_657D | ecosystem: Environmental > Aquatic > Marine > Unclassified | place: USA: California... | reverse complement strand
GGGGCGGTATTTCGGAAAACCACTTGGAATCGAACAGGGTAGTGCTTGTGGCCAATTTCCCTTCGATGTCTTTTTTCATCAACAACCAATGTGAGGGGGAATTGGGTGTTGATTTGACGATTTCTTCCTGAACAAACTCCAAAAAGTGTTTGCCATCGGGGGCGAATTCACCGAAGTTGCCTGGTTTGGGATACAAGGTGGGATCGCGAAAAACCCGTTCCAGCGTGAGGCTTGGTTTTTCCTCAATGGCAGTGGTTGCTTTGCTTGGTGCGTTCTGTGACATCGAAACGTTGATGCCAAATCCGAAAAGGAAAATGAAACTGAACAGTGATTTGCTCATGCTATTCATGGTTGTTGCATTTTAAATGTGAAGTTAAATGCGCTGCATTTTTACAGTGCTTCGGGGTTTGATGATTACTGGAACCATTTCGTGGGTAACCACCGATCCATCCAAACCAAACCATTTTTCTGGTTTGCCAGCGAAAATCTTCATGTTGTCATAGGCTTGCATCACCAGGTCGTCGATGATGGGCAATTCGTTCTCTTGGCTCATTTCTTCATCCACCAACACAAAGCGGAAATCGCCCAAGTGGTTTTTATCGATAAAGGCGTGATAGTAGGGATCCAAATCAATTTCGTCTTTGTCAACCATCTCTTGAATCACCATTCTCAAGTAAACACTGATTTTCTGCTGCACCCTAAATCCAAGGCGGAATCGTACCCGGATGATGTCGTTTTTCTCAACCACGTTGATTTTGTATTCCATGGTGTAGGGTTCATCGGTGATTTCGATATTCACGAACCAATAGAAATCTGCCCGCTTGGGTCGTTTGTATAGAATGGAATAGATCAGCGGGGATTCGACCTCATCGTCCGCCTTTGCCTTACTCAAATAGATCAGGTGAGTCGCAAATTTGGGGAGTGTGGTATCCTGACTCAGCGCACGCAATTTGTCGCGATAACTCGTCAATTTCTCTGTAACCACCATGCTTTGTTTGATTTTACCTCCGCGATAACTGATGTACATAATCAAAATGATGGCTGCGCCGATCAGCAAAGTCACGAATCCGCCATCTTGGAATTTGCTCAAATTCGCGATCAAGAAAGCACTTTCTACAACCACAAATACCGCCATGATTAGGTAAACCAAAATGATATTCCATCGTTGCTTTCTAAGATAATAAAACAGCAAAATGGATGTCATCAACATGGTTACGGTGATGGCCAAGCCATATGCAGCTTCCATTTTTGCGGATTTTTCAAAAATTAACACGATGAATATGCAACCCAACAACAACGCATTGTTCACTACGGGGATATAGATTTGGCCTTTGACGTTCGTGGGGAATTTCACAGTGAACTTGGGGAAGAAATGCAATCGTATCGCCTCAGAAACCAAAGTGAAAGATCCACTAATCAACGCTTGAGAGGCAATGATTGCCGCCATGGTTGCAATGGCAATACCCACCAATAAAAACCAATCTGGCATCACGCCGTAGAAAGGTTTCTGTCCTTCTAAAGAGGTACCAACCCTGTTGAGAAGCCATGCGCCTTGACCGAAGTAGTTTAAGAGCAAGCTGATTTTGACAAAAATCCATGAAACACGGATGTTTTGTTTGCCGCAGTGACCCAAATCAGAATAAAGTGCTTCCGCTCCCGTGGTGCACAAAAATACAGCGCCAAGTAAGAGGAATGCATTTGGACTTGATTGCAAGAAATCAACGATGTATATCGGGTTAAATGCTTTTAAGATTTCAGGGTGATGTACGATTTGGTTGAATCCAAGCACACCGAGCATGGAGAACCAAACGAGCATAATCGGACCGAAAAACTTGCCCACGGCGTTTGTGCCCACGCGCTGAAACAAGAAAATCACACAAATGATGGCGATCACAATGGGTACCGTATGGATTTTGCTCAAATCATATGCATACCCATGTTCTGGGGTGATGTACATCAGTCCTTCAATCGCTGAAGAAACCGAAATCGGAGGGGTGATGATTCCATCGGCCAAGAGCATCGCGCCGCCGACCATCGTTCCAACGACCAAGTAGGGGAATCTGCGTCTCAACAAACTATATAGCGAGAAAATACCACCTTCACCGTTGTTGTCGGCCTGCAAGGTTAAAATGACATACTTAATTGTGGTTTGTAACATGAGCGTCCAAAACACTGCACTCAACCCGCCGTAGATGAGGGTTTCACTGATGGGTTTTTCACCCATAATGGCACTCATTACATACAATGGTGAGGTACCGATGTCGCCAAAGATGATGCCTAGTGTAATCAAAAGGCCAGCGCCGGTGACCTTGTTTATGTGGGAGTGGCTCATGAGAAATTTGTGGGGCGAATTTAATGAGGAATTGATTTCGTGGATAAGAAATAATTTCTATGTGTTCATTTTGTGAATAAGTGTGAATATCGCGATTTTATGGGCCTTGCGCGATGTGGATGGATGGGTAAAATTTGGTGTAGATAAATGTTAAATTGACACTTAAAATGTAAGAACTTTGTGGCGTCGAAAAATACCTCAACCACACATGTCAACAAAATCATCTTCCAAAAACACCCCTGAAATCGAATCAACTGTTCGCTACGAAGGAATCAGCAGTTTTTATGCCGATTTGGTATTCGGTCCGAAAGCCCAAGCCAATTATCTTTCAAAGGCTGCGCAAAATGCCATTGCCCAAGCTGCTAGCCATGGTCAGCCCATCTCAAGGGAAACGGCCGATGAAGTAGCAGCGGGAATGCAGGCCTGGGCACTGGATTTGGGAGCAACGCACTACACCCACTGGTTTCAGCCATTGCGTGGTACTACGGCAGAAAAGCACGACAGTTTTTTCGAGCCAACAGGTGTTGACACGGGGATCGAAAAATTTGGAGGTAAAGCATTGGCACAGCAAGAGCCCGATGCAAGTTCATTTCCCTCAGGCGGAATTCGCAATACCTTTGAAGCGCGCGGCTACACTGCTTGGGATCCAAGTTCTCCCGCTTTCATCATGCCGAAGGCAGGTGCCAAGACTTTGTGTATTCCCACAGTTTTTGTATCGTACACCGGTGAAGCCCTGGATTACAAGGCGCCCTTGTTGAAGTCGGTGGCCTTTTTGAAATCCACAGCAACCGAAGTTTGTCAGTATTTCGATAAAAATGTAAAAACATGCTCCATCTCTTTGGGTATTGAGCAGGAATATTTTTTGGTGGATGAGCAACAGTTCAAATCACGTCCCGATTTGATGTTTGCAGGTCGTACTTTGATTGGCAATAGCCCAGCCAAAGGACAGCAATTGGAGGATCACTACTTTGGCAGCATTCCAAACCGCGTGTTGGCGTTCATGGCGGATTTTGAAGAGCGTGCTCACTTGCTGGGTATCCCCTTGCGCACCCGCCACAATGAAGTTGCACCCGCACAGTTTGAGTGCGCGCCTCAGTATGAGGACATGAACTTGGCGGTTGATCACAACTCCTTGTTGATGGATTTGATGGAGAGCGTGGCATTGGATCACAACCTTCGCGTGTTGTTGCACGAGAAGCCATACAAAGGCATCAACGGTTCTGGTAAGCACAACAACTGGAGTATCATTACCGATACCGGGGTGAACCTATTGGCCCCTGGCAATAGCCCCGAAAGCAATTTGCAATTTTTGACCTTCTTCGTGAATACCATCAAAGCGGTTCACGATCACCGGGATTTGTTGCGCGCGAGCATCGCAACTGCTGCCAATGACCATCGTTTGGGCGCCAACGAAGCACCGCCAGCAATCATGAGTGTATTTGTGGGCCACACATTGGAAAATGTATTGAATGATTTTGAGTCGGATGCAAAAGTGGGTACCAAAGCCAACGCATCGGCCACCATCAACGTGCCAAACATTCCAGAAATTCTTTTCGATAACACCGATCGCAACCGCACATCGCCTTTTGCCTTCACTGGAAATAAATTCGAATTCCGCGCTGTGGGCAGTTCAGACAATTGCTCAAGTTCAATGGTTGTTTTGAATACCATCGTGGCCAATCAGTTGAAAAACTTCAAAGCCGAAGTGGATGCACACGTGGCAAAGAACGGTGGCAACACCGAAGACGCCATCAAGCAAATATTGCGCACATACATCACCGATACCAAGCGCATATTGTTTGGCGGAAATGGCTACGGGGATGAGTGGAAAGCAGAGGCCAAACGCCGCGGTTTATCGAACATTACCACTACCCCTGAAGCATTGCAAGCCTACTTGACGCCTGAGTCGGAAAAGTTGTTTGTTGAAAACGGCATTTTCTCTCACCGCGAATTGGAAGCCCGCACAGAAATTCGTTACGAGACATATGTGTTGCGTTTGCAGATTGAAGGACGTGTGATGAACGAGTTGGTTAGCAGTTATGTGATTCCATCAGCGGTGAATTACCAGAAGCGTTTGGCAGACAATATCAATGCCTTGAAGAGCATGGGGATGCCCGCCAGTGCATACAAAGCACAAGCAGAGATTGTTGAGTTCTTGAGCAAGCACATCAACCGCGTGTATGAGTTGAATGAGCAAATGACATCAGAGCGTGCGAAAGCCAACAACTTGGATCATGCCGATAAAAAGGCCTTGGCCTACTGCAATAGCGTGAAGCCGATGTTTGATGAGATTCGCGAGTGTTGCGATGAAATCGAGCGTGTTTGTGATGATGCCGAATGGACGTTGCCCAAATACCGCGAGTTGCTCTCTTTGAGCTAAGTGTTGGATTGGCAGCAATTCCTCCGGAGATTGTTTAGTCCCTAATGATGACTTTCTGCGCAGGCTTGTGCTTGTAGCGAAACAAAAGCAGTTGGTTTTTGGGCAGGTTTTCATCGAGCGATAGCGACTGTCCGGTTGCAGAAAATATTTCAGTTGGCGCCTCCGCAGGAGGCGCCAATGTTTTTATATCGGCATAGCAATCCGGGATTTCAAAGCGCGCGTAGATCAACGTGTCTTGGTTGTAGCACTGATTGTACCATTGTGCCGCAAGGATGTACCTCCCTTTTTGCGGGAAGCGATAGTCCATCACACGTCCTTTGCTATTGGCATAAATCATGCTGCCCGAGGGAAAGGTGTATTGCTTGTAGATGCTGATGTCGGCGGGGTTATTCCATCGTGCTTGATCGAAGGTGTCCAAGATTCCATCGTTGTAAATCAAGAAATAATGCTTCCAACAGGTGTCTTTTGGGTCGTTGGCAACCAAACTCATACGGGCGTTCAACGAATCACATTTGGATTGTTGGGTGGTCAAAGTCGCCGATTGAAATGAAAGAATGGTCAATTCCTTTACAAAAAGCGTGTCGCAATTGCGGCACTTGTTCCAGATGCTGAGCGACATTTTGAATTTGCCCGCAGTGGGGAAGGTGTAATTGCACAGTCCGTTGTAGTGCTTACCGGTATCTGTTTTTCCCGTTTGGTAGTTGTAAAATCGGTATTGGTAGTTTAGGCAAGAATCGGGGAACACATTTTCCAGTTGCCATTGGTAATAGCGGTTTTGGTTGTATTGTTTTAGTTTGGCAGAAAACCAATTGCATTTGAGTGGTTTGCATTGGACTTTCAGGGTCATGTAGATGGTTGAATCGTCTCGCTCACATTTGTTTTTGATTAGGATGGTACCGTAGTAAGTTCCGGTATCGGCGAAGTAAATGTTGAATTTCTTGCTGAATGTGCGATAAACGGGATCGGCGTATTGGTCCACGAATTCCGTTTCGATTTGTGAGAAACAGGTGTCGCTCACACCCAATATTTCCATTGAATAAACATTGCATTGGTTGGTGTAACGAACTGAAATTTGGGACCAATTGGTCTGTGCCAACAAAGGAATTTGCATCGCCAGGAAGCATAGAATCGCCAAGCCATATGTGTAGATTTTCCGTTTCACAGAAAATACAATATAAGCAATTTGGGCGAGATTTCCAAATTTTGAAGTGTGAACAAAATCACGATAACTCCCGGAAATGGATTTTATTTTTGTGGTGTTTTATGGAAAAAGTAGAGTGTTTGATCATCGGTAGCGGTCCGGCAGGTTATACCGCCGCTATTTACGCCGCCCGTGCGGATATGAAGCCTGTTTTGTATGAAGGCTTGCAGCCAGGCGGACAGTTAACCATCACCACTGAGGTGGAGAATTATCCTGGATTTCCTCATGGCGTTCAAGGACCAGAAATGATGAACCATTTCAAGGAACAAGCCGTTCGATTGGGTACGGATGTGCGTTTTGGGATGGTGACATCCGTTGAATTCAAACAAGGCGGTCCACAAAAAGTGGTTGTCGATGGTAGCCATGAAATCGAGGCACAAGCGGTCATTATCTCGACCGGTGCAAGCGCAAAATGGTTGGGTATTCCTTCCGAGCAGCGATTGAATGGTTCGGGCGTGAGTGCCTGTGCCGTGTGCGATGGGTTCTTCTACCGTGGTCAGGATGTAGCCATAGTGGGTGCGGGCGATACCGCCTGTGAGGAGGCTTCTTACCTCGCCAAGATTTGTAACAAAGTGTACATGTTGGTGCGCAAAGACGAGTTTCGTGCATCGAAAGCCATGCAACACCGCGTGATGAATACCGCCAACATTGAAGTGCTGTTCAATACCGAAACCGATGAGATTTTGGGCGATTTTGGGGTGGAAGGCTTGCGCGTGAAAAACAACGTGAGTGGCGAAACACGGGAGTTTCCGATCAAGGGTTTCTTCGTGGCGATTGGCCACAAGCCCAATACCGATATCTTCAAGCCCTACTTGGAGATGGACGATCAAGGATACATCATCACCAAGCCCGGAACAAGCTATACCAATATGGAAGGCGTTTTCTGTGCAGGCGATGCACAAGATAAGATTTACCGTCAGGCCGTCACCGCCGCAGGCAGTGGATGTATGGCTGCATTGGATGCGGAGCGCTGGTTGAGTGCGAAGCATGCCGCGCCCCAATCTTAATTTCTTCTAGTGCGATACTTGTTTCACTTGGGTATTTTGGTGTTTTGCACGGTTGCAAATCTCCAAGCCCAGGTGCAGCATAGTGTGTTGGCATTAGACGGCAGTGCGGACCCGGTGCGTGGCAATGAGCCGAGCATCGCAGTGGATCCGAGGAATCCCAATCGCACAATCATTGGGGTAAATACAAGTACCGTTCTGGTTACTGAAGATCCTGCAATGAAACGTTGGCAAACGGTTGTGGTTAACCCGCCACAAGGTTTTTATGGCGACCCGGTAATGAAAATCAGTCAATCGGGCATGGTTTTTCTGGCGCACTTGGCCAAAAACAAACAAGGTACATGGCCCCAGTTTTTTGATCGCATTGTTTTTGAACGGAGTCTTGATAGTGGTAAAACATTTTCATCTGTGGATGTGGGCTATCACGAAGGTAAAATGCAAGACAAACCTTGGTTCACTTTGGATGAATGGGCCGATAGTCCCGGGAAAGGGAATGTGTATCTCACTTGGACGGAATTCGACAAATATGGCAGTGGATCACCGCAAGATTCTTCTCGAATTTGGTTCGCAAGGGCCAAAATGGGCATGGGGGAAACCTTCGAAACGCCGGTGGTGATTAGTGATCGCGGTGGAGATGCCTTGGATGATGACGGTACTGCAGAAGGTGCCAACATCGCTGTAACGCCTGACGGCGTGTTACATGCTGTGTGGTCGCGAAGCGACACCCTCTGGTATGATTGCAGCAAAGACCAAGGAAGAACTTGGGGCACTGATCGCTTCTTGGCAGCGCAACCCGCTGGATGGAATCATGAAAATGTACGCGGTACAATGCGTGTGAATGGGATGCCGTTCGCGGTATCCGATGCGCGCGGAAATGTGGTGGTGGTTTATTCTCGTTTGACCTGCAACAGAACAGCCTACACAGCCTGCAATACCCGCGATGTATTTGCGGTGGTAAAATGGGCAGGAGGAGAGGTTTTTTCACAACCGGTGTCTTTGAATAGGCCACAAAAGGGCATGGTAGACGCTGCCCATCGCTTGGATCCCCAAACCCCCAATTTTGGTAACACCGAGCAGTATTCGCCCATGGTGGTGACATCGCCCAATCACAGACGCATTTTTGTGGCCTGGCAGGACCGCAGACGCAGTGCTACTGGGGCGTTTTTTGATGTCTATGGCGCGGAGATTCGGGTTTCGAGAAGGATTGGAATGGGTAAGCCATTTCTCCACATCGGTGAAAACATTCGTTTGTCGAAGACGGCCTCCATGGCGCCCGGCAATGCGGTTTTCATGGGTGATTACATAGGGTTGGATTGGCAGCGCGACTTGGTATTGGCCTACACGGGTTTTGATGTGTCGAGATCCTACCCAGTTATCCAATTGGCAAAGGTTAGGGTCAAATCGCGTATGTTGGGGTTGCGCAAGATTCAGGGCGTTGCATCGATTGATGAACCGGGATTGAGTTTGTGGGTGATGGATAATGTATCCGAAAGGAGCAATACCACCGACATTGAGAAAGACCCTCGCAAGGATAAAAAAATACTCATTTGGGCAGAATGGCCGGGGGTGAACAATTTTACCGTGGAGTTAAAGATGGGTTCTCAGGTGGTTTTTTCTCATGTGTTTGAAAATGTGTTGGATGGGAAGGTCGATTTTGAACTTCCACTGACCCGATTTGTGCCGGGATCCTACGAAATGGTCCTCAGAAAGAAGGGTAGAAGTGTGAGTTTGCCCGTTTATTTAAAATAATTACAGAAAGAATGCACGAAATCGTGCAAGTCCTTTGTCTAAATACACTTGAAATCCTATTTTTGCTTCCCTTTTAATAGACTATGGCAGTAATACAGAAGTTAAGAAACTCAGGGATGGTTGTGATTGTGGTCGTGGCCGCCTTGGTTTTGTTCGTGATCGGTGATCTTTTAAACAGTCGCTACGGCGCAAATAACAACGCCACTGAAGAAGGCGTATTTGTTGAAATTGCAGGAAAATCCTTCAAAGAGAAGGAGGATCTCGAGCCATTGGTGAACAAATTGTACCAACAAAAATTGGCCAACGATCCATCCATGGCAACGAAAATGCAAGCGGATCAAAAATTCCGTTTGAAGACCGTGAAAGAGTTGTATCAAAGTGCCTACGATCAATTGATTCGTCAAGAAATCTTGATGAAAGAAATCGAAAAGTCAGGTATCACATTGTCCGATGCGGATGTGAACGAATTGTTGGTGGGTAAACACCCCAGCGAATCGATGATGCAGATTCCCGATTTTCAAACAGATGGTAAGTTCGATGGCAAAAAAGTAGAAATGATCTTCAAACAGGGTAAGTCCAATGCCCAATTGAAAGCCAATTTGTTGAGCTTGGTAGAGAGTGTTACTAACTACGAGAAAATCGAGCGCTACGCCACTTATGTGTCCAAAGCCAACATCAAAACCAAAGCTGAGAAAGAATACGAATATGTGGTTGCCAACCAAGGTGTGGTAGGTAGCATCGTGAACATCGCCCACAACAGCATTCCGGACAAAGACGTGAAGTTGACCGATGCTGATTTGGAGGATTACTTGGCCCGCAACAAAGAAAAGTTCAAGTTTGCTGCTGAAGCGCGCAACGTGAAATATGTGGTTTGGGATGTTGTTCCGACCCAAGCGGATACCATGGAGGCTTACACAGCGGCCATGCGCACGGCAGAGGGTATGCGTACCCAAACCGAAGCCGATACCGTTGGTGCTTTGGGGTATTACAATATTACCAATTTGCCAGAATCGGCCCCCGAAGAGGTGAAAAACATCGTTTGGAACGCGCCGATCAATGCTGTGGTTGGACCCATCTATCGCGAGGGTACCTTCTACATTTGGCAAAAGGTGGCTGAAGCCAAGGACACTGTTCCTATGGTTCACGCTTCTCATATTTTGATTCCTACCTCCGGTTCTTTGCCCGATGGTACAACCATTGTTGACTCTGTAATGGCCGAAACAAAAGCCCGCGAAGTATTGACCCAGATCATGGGTGGTGCGAACATGGCAGAGTTGGCTCCCAAGTTGTCAACCGACCAAGGATCTGCTGCCAAAGGTGGTGATTTGGGTTGGGCTGCTGCCAGTGGTTACGTGAAAGAGTTTGCTGATTTTTGTAAAACGGCGACCAAAGGACAAGTGGGCTTGGTAAAAACCCAATTTGGTTTCCACATCATCAAGATGGTTGATGATGCCCAGAGCAAAAAAATCAAATACACACAGAATGTGGTTGAATTGGCCGCTAGTCCAAGCACTGTAAGTGTGGTGGATGAAAAGAGTCGTGCTTTCCGCAACAAAGTAACTGCAGACGCAGGATCATTTGACAAAGCGGTTGAGTCAATGGCTTTGGTTCCCCGTGTAATGAAAGACATCAAAACCGACATGCAAGGAATTCCGGGCATCAATGCACCAGAGAATGTGAAGACAATCATGTACTGGCTGTTTGATAAGGAGCGTGGAAAAGGCGATGTGTCTGATGTGTTCCAGTTTGCTGGCGCGCATGTTGTATTCAGCGTTGAAGCAGTGAAGCATGTTGGCTATGCCAAAGTAGAGGATGTTCGTTCTGAAATTGAGCCTTTGGTTCGTGAGGAGTTGAAAGGTAAGTTGATTGCTGAGAAATTGACCAAAGCAGCTGAAAAGGCGAAATCGCCCCGCGAATTGGCAAGCATGGCGGGTGCCACCTTGATTCCTTTGGAGTCATTGAAGATGGGACAGAATTTCTTGCCACAATTGGCCTCTGAAATGCGCATCTTGGGTGCTGCTTTCGGGGTTGAAGTGAAGAAATTCTCTGCACCTGTGATAGGTAAGAACAATACCGCCATGATTTGGATCGACAAGCGCGATGACATCAAGGTACCAAAGTCTGCAGGGGATGCCCCAGATCCGTTTGAATTTTACAACCGCCCTCAGTATATCATGAATACATTGCAGGATGTTTTGACCAAAAAAGCCCAGGTACAAGATTACCGTTACAAGTTTGAGTGGTTCTAGTATTAACTGAGTTAGAAGAAAATTTTTACAAGGGGCCCCGTCAATGACGGGGCCCCTTTTTTTTGTCAATGAATTGGCAATCACCCCATGCATATCGTATTTTTGTGATTATGTCAGTCATTACCCACGAATTATCGCTACAGAATTTTCATGAACAACTTACCTATGTGTTGGCCAATTATCACAGCCATGGTAAATCAGTCAGCAACTATAACAACATTGTTATCGGTGGTTTGGGCGGTAGTGGAATTGGCGGACGCATTGCTCGCTTGGCCCTGATGCAAGAAATGCCTGTGCCAGTTGAAGTTTTTAGCGAATACAATTTGCCCGCTTATGCCAACAACAAGACGTTGGTGATTTTGTGTTCCTACAGTGGAAATACAGAAGAAACCCTGTCGATGTTCGCCCAAGCACAAAGCCGTGGATGCGAGATGATTTGTGTGGCGGCAGCCGGACAGTTGAAGGCTCTTGCAGAAAGCCATTCTTTGCCCTATTACAGCGTTGCGTTGGGGTACCAGCCTCGCATGACCTTGGGATTCGGTTTGGGTACATTGGTGATGATATTGGGTGAATTGATGGGCAAGGATATGTCGGGAAGTCTCCGCGAGATCGAAGCCATGTTCAAATCACCAGAAGCCATTGTTGCGCGTGCCAAAGAAATGTATGGTGTATTCCAATCAACCATCGCACAGAAATTTGTTGTCGTGTGCGATTTGGCCTACGAAGCCGTTGCCATTCGTTTTTGTCAGCAAATCCAAGAGAATGCAAAAGGAGAGGGATTTGTATCTGTGTTGCCCGAAGCCAATCACAACATGATTGAAAGCTATTATGAAAAGCACGATACCAATTTTATCTTTTTGAACAGTGGCAAAAATGTTCGTGTAAACGCGCGTTTCGATTTCCTGAAAGGCGTACTCACTGATTTGGGAAATACCGTTTATCAGTATCCTGTTTCAGACGCCAGTTTGATGTCCCAATTTGAAGTAATCCATGCCACCGACTGGTTGAGTATTTGGGCTTCAGACGACAAAAAAGTCGATAACATGCAGGTTGGCATCATCATGAAGTTGAAGGGCCACCTCGAAAACCTCAAGTAATCAAATGAAAATCACCTTCCTCGGTACAGGAACCTCGCAAGGGGTGCCGCCAATTGGCTGTACCAGTGAAGTGTGTTTGAGTGAAAACCCCAGGGATAAGCGATTAAGAGCTTCCATTCTTGTACAGTGGAACAACCTCAATTTGTTGGTGGATTGTGGCCCTGATTTCCGCTACCAAATGATTCGTGCAGGGGTTAATCAATTGGATGCCATCCTGTTTACCCATGAACACCGGGACCATACCGCTGGGCTAGATGACATCCGACCATACAACTATTTGCAGCAGGGCAATATGCCGGTTTACCTGCATCCCCGCGTCTATGGGGCCTTTCAGTCTCAGTATGATTACATATTTCAGCCAGTTCCTTATCCTGGCATTCCACTCATTGATTGGCATATGATCGATTTAGAGCCTTTTGAAATCAAAGGACATGTGATCAAACCCGTGGAAGTGATGCATTACAAATTGCCCGTGCTCGGATTCGTTTTTGGTCGGTTCGCCTATGTCACCGATGCCAATTATATTTCCGCAGCGGAAAAGGAAAAGTTAAAGGGGATGGATGTTTTGGTGCTGAATGCCTTGCGCAGGGAGGACCACATAAGTCATTTTACACTAAACCAAGCAGTAGCCCTTGCCAAGGAGTTGGGTGCTAAGCAGACCTATTTTACCCACATGAGTCACCAAATTGGACTGCACGATGTTGTTTGTGCTGAATTGCCAGATGGCATTGACCTCGCCCACGATGGATTGGTCGTTGAACTGAACGATTAATTGGGTACAATGCTACAGGCGTTGGAACAAATCCATGTAAAAAACAACCCCTTTGCTGAATTGCTTTCTTGTGATGTATTCGTTGATACCGTGAATGCTTGAAAGGTTCGCTGACGAGAATTCAAAGGGTACAAAACGATACATGCGATCGGTTACGGCTGTATAATTTTTGCAATCCGTTCCGGTAATGACTAGTCCTGGAACGACCACCGTTTCCGGAAAGTGTGCGTGGATAGAGGCTTTGATTTGGTCATATCCATCGCCATTTGCTGCCGACACCGGTGTGGCTTCCATGCTTTCAGAGTACAATGTTGCTTTGATGCGCGGATCGTCGAGTACCGCATTGATTTCTTTGATCGCATCCGCGATTTTATGTCCGGGGAACAAGCGCAAGTTTACAATGGCCTCCGCACTGGGTGGTACCACATTTTCTTTGTTTCCGGCCCGTAAAATGGTTGTTACATGGGTTGTTCGGATGGACGCGGCTGTTTTTTCGCCCCCTTGAAGTACCATCTTTACAAGTGGCGCCGTTGCCCACAGGTTGCTGAACAATACCTTATACCCAAAATCCATATACGGCGCAGCTTCACTGAACAAGCCACGAACGGGATTCTCTAAATGTGATTCAAACTGATGGTGTTCCAGTTTACTCAGTCCTTTGCTCAAGATGGCGGTTGCATTCTCCGGGTTAGGCCATGCTGAATGTCCGCCGAGTTGCTCCACTTTTAGCTTGATACTGGCAAATCCTTTTTCGCTTAGTCCAATAATGGCACATTGGTTCTTTAAACCGGGTACGATGCCTTTCATCACGCCGAATCCCTCATCGGAGATAAAGGCCACGGGGATTTTATTTTGAATTAAGTGTCTGGCAATCTCGGCGGCACCATGCTTTCCACCTGTTTCTTCATCGTGACCAAATCCAAATATCAATGTCCGTTTGATCGGCAATCCCATGTTCAACGTGCGTTCCGCAGCCTCCATCAAGCCAATCACTACGTTTTTATCATCCAATGCTCCCCGAGCCCACAGGGTGTCTTGAACGATAATTCCTTTGTAAGGCCCGTGCTTCCATTGATTGCTATCGGGCGTAGGTACCACATCCATATGTCCGATGAACATCGCTGCGGGTTGTTTGCTGCTGCCCTTGAGTGTGATCAGTAAACTGTGCTGATTGATGATTTCCCACTTTGCGTGTTTTGCAACCATGGGGTAAGTTGATCTAAGCCATGCGTGAAAAGCCAATATGTTGCCGTGATTGATGCTGTCATTATTCGCACCGTCGTAGCCCACAATTCGGTAGGTCGATGCTTGTGCCAAATGCTCCAAGGCACTCGATTCAATGGCAGCGAGGTCATTGTTTTTCAGGGCGATGGTGGCCGTTGCATCATTCAGTGCTTTGGGTTGGTTGAATAAGGCGATGCCCACCATTGTACTGACCAATAGCAGTAGCAATACACCCAGAATTTTCAATGATCGTTTCACAGATTGCATGAGGATTTTCCCGAGCAATGTTAGCGAAAAAAAAGGATTTATGGATTCCCTTGAATGTAAATGAATTTACCCATGGCGGTTTCCGATCCATCGGTATTGATTGCAAAGACAAACAGCACACCGCTATTGGGTCGGCTGCCATCCAAACGAAGTCCATTCCACGTGGCTTTTCCGCCGTTGGCCTTGGTTTGGTAAACCAATTTCCCGGTTATGTCGGTAATTTTGATTTCTGCATTGCTTGTGAGTCCCTCGATGGCAATCAATCCATCATATTTGGGTGGGACCGGGTTGGGGTAAACCTTGATTTTATCGAATAGCTCAGCGGCCTCATTGGCATCACTGCGGTAAGATACAATTCCTCGGTCGGTACCAGCGAAAATTTCCCCGCTCAAGCTGTTTTGGCCGATGCAAATGATTCGATTTGAGAGTAGCGGACTGTTTTCAACATCGAAGTGTTTAATCACCCGCTGTCCGTAAGCATCCACCAAAAAAAGACCATTGTTCGTAGCCATCCATTTGCGACCGCCGCCGTCAACACAGATGTCGTTGATGGTTTCCTCACCCATCAAATAGCCTACATCGCCGTCTTGTTCCACAATATAACGATCAACCTTGGGCGTAACAAACAGCGAACTTGACCCCGAGTAAACATTCAATCCTTGGTTGGTTCCGATCCATGTGTAACCCAATTCATCGCATTTGATCGAAAGGACCTCAGAAGAAATTAATCCTTGTTGCGTACCGATGTAGATGGTGCGATCATCATTGGTGGCGTCGATGGATTTGCCCTCGTCGAATACTTGAATTCCACCAGTTTGCAATATCATCCATTTTCGGTCTAAGTAGTCAATACTGAAATCACGAACTTCCCGGCAGGTGGAAGGAACGGAAACAGTTTTCCAAGCCCCTGCTTTTGTTAGGCAGAAAAGGGGGTCATCGGCGCCAAAAGACGCAATCCAAATATTCCCTTTACTGTCCTCGGCGATGCCTGAAATTTTAATCAGGTTAATGGGTGGTTGCCTTTTTAACGGTGAGTTGGTTTCATCGAAG
>Ga0222712_10004148_pt1 | contig 15330 bp, 9 predicted proteins | sample C33_657DmetaG_FD_165043 | JGI IMG/M metagenome (GOLD analysis project Ga0222712, IMG submission 165043) | Estuarine water microbial communities from San Francisco Bay, California, United States - C33_657D | ecosystem: Environmental > Aquatic > Marine > Unclassified | place: USA: California... | reverse complement strand
TTAACAAAGCGGGCACAGAAGCTAACATGCCAATTATTCAAAGAATACTTGGTGGAAGGCCAGCTTATAGAAATGCGGGTGGACAAGTCCCTGTTGTATTGACACCAGGAGAGGCTGTTATTCCAGCAGACATTGCACAAAATGATATGCCTTTAATGCATGCGCTAAATGGCGGGCCAGGAAACACGTCTGGAATGGGAAGAAACGACGGCGGAACTCTAAAGGAATCGCTACAGGCTAAAAAGGTTGCTCTAATTAACATTGCCGACATGCTTGGCTCAAAAAATTATTATCAGGAAAATAGAACTAGATACATATTAAATGCAGCCTGGGGAATTAAGCAAGGCGGAGCTAAATCTAAAAACCCAATAACAAATGAACAAGCAATTCAGTATGCAGAAGATATGTTTGAAAAGCATGTCAAGATGTCTGGAGGCAAACAAGAAAGATTTGATACTCTAGCTGGCGGATCGATACAAACATCAATGGAAAGAGATCTTAGAAAAAATCACCCAGGGTTTAAGCTGCTGTTAGATAAAAGACTTTCTGATGCTGTAATTAATGCAAAAGATGCAGCAGCAAAAACAAAAGCAGTAGATAAGATTAGACAAAAAAGTCCTATATTAAACCCACAAGAAAGATCAGAGATATGGGACTTAATGAAAGGAAGAGCTGGTATAAATCAAAAAGCTCTTCTTGAAATTGATCCATGGTCTCCAAAAGCTGTTGATAGAGCACACGGAGTTCCAATAGCTTCTCAGAAAAGACACGCAGTTGGATATGCTGGACAAGCTGTAATTTTACCTTCACGTATTAATAAAGACATGTTTCATTATGAGCAGTACGGTCTTTCAAAAAATTGGTTGCCTACATTTGATCCAAATGCAAAAAGAGAAGCAAACGCATTCTTAAGACGAATTGGTTTAAACTCAGCTACTCTAGAAGATGTTAGAAAAACCGCAAAGCTTACCAAGACACCTGCTCAATTCCAAGCTGTATTATATGCGGCAGTAATGCAAAAAGGCGGAATACAATGGCTAAGAGCATTTAATCGAGGAAGAGTCACATTTGCAGGCTTGCCTAAAGGTTTCAATGAGGGCGGAAAAATTCCAGGAAAATTTGCACAAAGACTATTTGGCGGTGGTGCGGCACGACGCCTATTTTTAGGAATGCCAAGATCTATTAAGCAAGTAGATGCTCAAAGAGCAGCAAAGGCTGCTATGGAAAAAGCAAGTCAAGCAGTTAAGGATTCTAGATTTAGCAAGACTCCAGTAACTGAATATGACGGACTGCTAGAGCCAACATCTGGAAGAAGTTTCCCAGTTCCTGGAATTGGTGGAGTTTATAATAAAGGCGGAGATAAAGTTTTTGTTAAGCCTGTATTGGATGAAAGAGCAGCACTTGCTGAATTAAGAGCAACTGAAATTGCTCGTGATGTACACGGACTACAAACACCTAACCAAAGAGTTGTTGTAATGAGAGACCCGACAGATCCAACTGGAGCAAGAAGGATACTAGCACTAGAGTCTAAGTATAATCCTGCGATAGCAAATCAAGATGGTAAATTTACAACCGATCAATACTTTAGACAACTTGTAGCCTCTTCATTACGTGGAGATAAAGATTTAGGTAGAGGAAACCTATCAGGTAATATTCTTGCAGATGTAGGACCAGCGGGAGTATTCTCTGCAGCATCAGGAGATAGAAGTTACTCTGCAACAATGCCTTCATTTAAACACCAAGCAATGGTTAACTTAATGGGAGTAAAGGGAAGCGGAGCAAAGAAGTTCTTTGCTGAATCAACTGCAGGTATTCCAAAGGGAATGACAGCAGATCAATACAATGATCGTATGCTTCAAGAGATTAATGAGGCTTTGCCTAAGCTAAAACAAACAATTGGTAGATTTGATTTAAACGCAGAAGAGAAGGCTGTCTATAACGCAATGATTCAAAGACTCTCTGATGCAAGAAGACAGACATATGGGGATTTGCATGGTGTGCATTCATCACTAAAGATGTCTCCAGAAAAAACAATGACTCCAGCAGCAATTGCTAAAATGCTTGCTGCAGATGAATTAAAGCGTAGACAAAAGGGTCACTCAGTAAGTCTTTCAGACAACTCATTTAAGACTCCAGAAAATGGATTTATGGCTGGCGGAATGATTGGAAATATTCTTAAGGGCAGAGCAATGCATAGAATTGGTGCAGGATTTGGACCAACAGGTGCACCTAAGCCAAGCACGTATGAGTCAGCACCTTGGGGAGTTAACTCTCTTTCTATTGAAATGGCTGACAAGCTATTTGCAAATACAGGTCTAAGAAAGCACACTCAAAAATTATTCTACGATAAGTTTGCGGCGGCATTAGCAAAAGAAAGGCCTTACGGATATGTTAAAGATGCACAAGGGTCTTTAAAGAATGCTCTTGAGCCAGATGTATTAGATTCAGTAATAAGATCTGCTGCTTCGGATCTTGTTGGAGACAGAAACATAATTAAACAACTTTCTCCAATTGATAAAGATATTTTGCGAAACAAATATTTAAATTGGGATTCTAAAAAGGATACTCCTCTTACGGAATCTTTAAAGAAAATTATATTTGGTTTAGAAGGCAGAGAAATGGGCGGACCAGTTAATTCAGGACAGCCATACGTTGTTGGAGAAAAGGGACCAGAGCTATTTGTTCCAAGAAATGCAGGCGGAATAGTTCCTAACGGTTACAACGCAGGCGGAATGATTAAGATGATGTTAATGCAACTACTTGGATATCAAGGTGGGTCGATGCTTGGCGGAATGACAGGACTTCCTGGCGGATCTATGATTGGTGGAATGCTAGGTGGAATGCTAGGTATGGGAGGAATGGGCGGAGGCGGAGCTAAGGTTCCAATTACCTCTAAAGGTAAATATAATAGACCAATGGGCCAAACAAAAATAGATCAGTCATTTGCGCCAGACCCCGTTACTGGAGAAAGAGTTAGAATGTTAACTGCCCATGGCGCAAAGATGGAAAAATATGCCGCAAGCACAAATAAATTAAAAAACTTTGCATCCCTTGCAGCAAAATCTTTAACAAGATTAAATCTTGCAGTTGGTCTAGTATCAACAGCGGTAGCAATTGGTATAAAAAGATATAGAGATCATAACGAGCACTTAAGAATTGGCGTATTACAGTATGGCTTAACGGAAGAAGCTGCCAAAAAAGCTGGACTCAAGTTTACCGACTATAATTCAAAGCTTGCAGATACAGTTAAAAATATAGAAGCATTAAAAGAAAGAAATCAGATGCTTTATGAAAGCATGCAAGATGCTGGGCTTCCTATATCTATGACAATTGAAGAGTATAAAAAACTTAAAAAAGAAGTCAAAGAAACATATACAGATCAAATTAAATTAATTAATCAGTCTAAGGAATCAGAGCTCCCACAGGTGGCAATTGATATCAAGACCGCCCTTATGGCTGCTGGAATGTCAGCAGACGAAGCAAGTAAAAAAATATTTACAATGTTTAAACTTTCTGATCAAGCAGAAAAAGCTGGTATGTTTACGGTAGGTAATCGTGCATTTAAAAATATTAAAACAGGACAAGATGCAGCAGAAGCTGCAGTAAACAATTATGTACCTGCTTCAGCACAAGGTGGGCGTGAAGGAGCAGCGGCAGTAAACACTGGTTTAAATGCTATACAGGCTGGCATTATAGATTCAATTGAAAAAAGCAAGAAGGCTGCAAAAGCAGATAAGACTGGCAACACAAAAGTGTTAACTGAATATCAAGCACAAGAAGCAATGCTTAAAAAGTTAAATTCCCTAGAGTCTTCCAAGGCTATACTTACTGCAAAAACTAGAGCAGAAATGATTAAACAAAATCCAGAGCTTAAGAAGATTATTAATCCCATGGATACAGTTGTTAGTTTATTTGAAAAGATGAGTCTTGGGGCAAAAGGCTTTACTGGAGATCTTTCACAACTAGGTGCTGAGGCTGTAAGCGCATTGTCCAAAGCCGCTGATTCAATTTCTGCAACAGTTGCGGCAACAAATAAAGAGGGCTTGCTAAAAAAGAATTATGCAAACCTAAAGACTCTAACAGATCAACAAAAGGTTTTAATGGCGGCAGCCAAGGGGCAAAGCGCCCAGAAACAAATTGATACTAAAAACGAATTAAAGCGTTTGCAAAGCCAGATAGATGCAAACAATAAGTTGGCAGATGCAAGATTAAAAGCACTTGATGCTGCAAAGCAAGAGGGCGATATTGCAAGAGAGATTGCTAAAGAGCAAGCAAATTACGCAGCAGCAGAAGCAACGGGCAATACAGCAGGAATGCAGCAATCAAGCCTTAACATACAAGGGCTTCAGTCTAACCTGCAGTATAATTCACAAAAGAAAGCAATTGAAGATTCAACTAAGTTGGCCAATGCTCCTCTTGAAGCTAGAATTAAAGCAATCAACGCTGGACAAGACAAGATGTCAGACAATGCAGCAATTGCAGCAGAGTCTTTAGACAAACTCAATAAAAAGATTGCAACAGAAAAACAGAAAATTGACGATGTTAATCAAGCAATGACAGCGCTAGAACTTGGCGCCCTTGCCGCAAAGAAAAGCTTAGAAGACTTTGCAAAAACACCCGAAGGCCAAGGTCTTTCAGCAGGCGTAGTTGGAACCGTGAATACAGCAGTCCCTGGAAAAATTAAGTCTAAGCAACCAACTCATCCTAAAGCACGACTAACTCCAGAATCTGTAACAGACCAAGCTCTTGGGGTAATGGGTGGAGTGTCTGATGCTGTTACAAAAGGACTATCAGAAAAGGGCATAACTGTTGATAAAATGACTGGAGACATATACATTAATAAAGTTAAGACAGATGTTGGCCCAGTGGGAAGCACACCAAAACAAACATCATTAGTCGTAGGGCCTACTAAAAACTTAAGCCTAGGTTCTGTAAAAGCTAGCGGAATTAAAGAAAAACAAGGAAGCTATATTGGACAAGAGTTCCTTGATAAATATGGAGTTAAGTACAAGATAGTTAATGATAGGTATGGACAGATTCAGGTTGAAAAAGCTGGATACGGAACAATGAAACTTAATCCAAAGATTCCTACAATTGTTGGAGACCGTGGACCCGAGATGGCATTCGGCGGAATGATTATTCCTAATATGTCTAGCATTCCATACTCTTCTCCAAGATACGATGTTGGGCAGGCAGCAAAGATGATTGGGCCAATGGGTGGTGGAAATTCTAGCGGAAGCGTAATTAATCTTACTCAAAACATATATCCGTCTGATGGAATGAACACAGACGCTTTTGTAAGACAAGTTGTATCAATGACAAAACAAGCCATTGGACAAGATGCAAAGTTAAATGCTAAAATGGTAGGAAACCCAATGAATGTGAGTATTAAAACATGAGCTATCCAATGACACTTCCAGTAGGATCACTACTTTATTTTGACACAGGCACAGATGCCAATACTCCGACATGGACAAAAATATCTGAGCATAACAGAGCCGCAGTATCTCTAGACGTAAATAGAATTGAAAAGACTCAGAGAATGTCAAATGGCTTCCTGAGAAAAGTATGGATTGCCGATAAGAAAGAAGTATCTGCTTCTTGGGGAGACCTTCCTACATATAGCACCTTAACCGTAGACGGCGGAATGGGTGCAGAAGATATAAGAGCATTCTATTTAAATAAAGGTAAGGGCACATTTAAAATTAAAATATCTTATAACGCAGTTACCGCAAGAGATGAAATTATCCTAGCCTCCTTTACCTCATGTAGTTTTACTATATCTAAAAGAAATATTAAATCTACTACAGCCTCTGTTCCCCAAGAGTTTTGGGACGTATCTTTCTCCTTAGAAGAGGTATAAATTGATATCAGTATCTACAAATACCGCCGCCGCATTAAGTAAATCAGCCAGCGTCTCAATGATCAATGGATGTCACATTGAGTATAATATGAACGACTTAGTCCTGGGAACGGCTGTAACAGCCCCTGAAGGCGTTATAACGGCAACCCTGACGGCTCCTGCAAGCCAAGGCGGGTATACCTATAAGCCATTTGAGAAGCTATTTCCAATAACAAGCATCATTGATCCACGACGCCCAAAGGTAGCGGGAGTTCAATATATGATCCTTGGAGACCCTAGCGTGGGAGCAACACTTGCAGCAACGGGTGTAGGAAGCGCAAATACCTATGCATCCAGTAAAGAGTTTGCCAAGAGACTTTATTTTTCTAGCACAAAGACTGCCTATAAGTATTGGGTAACGCCAAAAGCATCTGGAATGCTTTTATCTAATTGTATTTTAACAGTATCTTACCCAGCAGCAAAGACTGCTGCTACAAATAAAATTGTTGTTAAGTTTGAGACATCTCATTCTAAGCCCACATCTTGGACAGTTAAACTTGTAAACTTGGCGGGAGCAGAGTCACTAATATACACTGGAACAACCTGCCCAGAATCTGGCGTAGTTAATTTGTATTACAATGGGACTTCATGGTCAACCACAGAACCTGCTACAGTATCAGAAGGCGTAAACCTAAGTGGATTAAAATTACAGATTAACTCTATTGATACTTCAGGCGGGTACCTAGGAATAATTGAAATATCAGCAAGACTAGTAAGAGATGTAACAGACTCCCTAGACTCATTTGATATATCACAAAATTCATCAGACTCTATAGTTGGGTTAGTTCCCGTAGGAGATGTCACGGCAAACTCATTAAGAATTAATATAAATTCATTTGATAAGTCCTACGAACATTATGATAAAACAAATGCTTTTAATAAAGCAAAGCTTAATCTGTATAAAAATATTATGATTAAGCCATTTGTTACGGTTGAGTCAGAAAAGATAAACCTTGGGGTTTTCTACCTTGACTCTTATGATGTAGACGAATTTGGAGATGTCTCAATAAATGCATTAGACGGTGCAAGAGAGCTTCAGTATATTAAGCCTCCCGATATTGTAACAAAGGACATGTCCTCGGTTGCAATCATTAGAAGAATGTTGGACTCAGTCGGATTTACAAACTATAAGTTTAATATAGTAGCAAGTGATAATTCAGTTGTAACTCCATTCTACTGGTATACAGATCCACAGAAAACAGTATGGCAACATATTCAAGACCTATGCAAAGACACACAAATGGTTGCGGTCTTTGACAATAATGATATCTTGCAATTCTATCCAAGAGGATACATATTTGATAAAACAAAAAGTCCTGCCCTATCTTTTAGATACAATAACACTGCAGATGGAAAGCTTGCAAACATATCATCAATTGCAATTGAAAATGTTCCTACAGTAAAAGCTATTAAAGTTATGTATAGCCCACAAACAACATCTAACTACGATGGAGATGGAGATAAGATTTATACATCCCCCGTTGTTTTGCTGGGAGCAGCAGCGCTAACAGAAGAATTGCCAGCGGTTGCTACTCCACAAATAGATGCACCACTGGGTATAATTAAACTTTCCCCTGTTCAGGTAAGCGGAACAGATAACAGGCTGTACTCCTATGCTGGGTACCTAGTTGTAGAAAAAGAAATAATTGAATACGATGCTATTAAATATACCTACGAGCCTTCTCCTGCAATATCAGGTCAACCTGTTGTTGAGAAGTGGATAACATCTGATTCAGAAATACAGGCAAGTCAGGCGCTTTCAAAGCCAAATACATTTAAGGCAACAGGACAGTATAGAATTAAAAAAAGAAATGCTTTTGACGTTGTTAAAGATAATGCTGATTTAGTTCACAAGGTAGATACTGAATCTTTAAAGAACGAGTGGTCTGGCAGAAAATGGAACTCTGTAGCAGGAACATTCACTACTGATCAGTCTGTATTTACTTTACAAGAAACACCTATCAAGGGTATAGACGGTAAAGATATTGCAAACCCAAATAATTTGTTCTATGCCATACCCAGATCTATGATGACAATTTTTGCACCCGTTGTTAAATCGCAGACAAGTTCTACTGATGCAACACTTACAGAATATGTAAATAATACGGAGTACCGCATGGCAACAATAGATGCAAAGTATTCTCAGGCAAGTGGAAACGTCATTGATAACTTTATTATTGGAACAAATATGTATTTTCCCTTGCTTATAAATCCTAAAACCAGCGGAGCAACTGGAGAACAAAGAACTATCTCGGGAATAGCATTCTCGTTAAGCGCAGATAATAGAAGCGGATACTTTTTATCTATTGCAAGCTCTCAAAATGCTAATGCGGATAAAAGCTATAGAGATATTAATTTTTATAAGATTGTAAATGGGGTACCAGTAAAGTTAACGGATGAGCAAAAAGAAAGCGACAGTTCAATAATTACTGGAATTAGCGGTGGTAAGATGTATAGAGTTGATATACGTGCCAACTATTCAACTCCTTCAGGTGGATCGGGTAAAGTTTTAACACTTAGAATATCCGTAAACAATCAATCTTTTTTAGTTGTTGACCAGTCTCCACTTGCTACTATAACTCAAAAGGTAGGGCTACTTTCACTTCAAGGGGTTTCTGCATTTGACTATATCTATACTGCTCCATTAACTATTGAAGAGTTTACTTCAAATCAAGCTTTTGATCCCTACAAAGGATTTTTAGGCGGAGGCTCATCCATAATAAAAACTTTTGGAGATTTTATATTTAATCAAAAATCACAACAAACAAACTCCACATGGCTTAAAGAGTTTGGTCCAGTTGCTAGAGAACTTAGAAGAATACAGTCTAGATACCAATACCCTGGCTTTCCTTTATATCCAAGTTTGGTAAACAATACGGATGTAACAATTGCTGGAGCTTCCCTTGATTCATTTACCATGGATGTATATGTTTTAAATAACACAGGAGCATTTACTGCTTTGGCAAATGAAGATGAAAAACAGTTTGCCGTTATTGGCAACAAGATTGTTCCTTCAGACGCATTTGAGTATATAGACCCAACTCTTACTGAGGCGGATAAACAAGAGATAGTGGGATTTGATTCTACTTGGATTCAAAGAGAAACTGAGGCAAAGGCATTGTCTGAATGGATGAGGGATCAATGGTCTAAGCAGCAAAAGGTTCTATCCATGCAAACATTTTTAAATCCAACTATACAAATTGGAGATGTTGTTGAAGTTTCTTACCCATCTAATGGGTTATATTCCTCAGAAGATTCTTCTATCCCCGCTGGATCCGCCGCTAATAAGTTTATTGTGCTTTCCATAAATAGTACATATGACAAGGACTCACCACCCACAACGTCATTAGAATGTAGATCAATTTATATATAAGAAATGGTAGAATGTAAATATGAGTAATATGCAAAAACCAGCCTCGGCAACAGCAAAAGAAAAGAAGCTAATGCTTTTCCCTGGCGACCCTTTGATTAAGACGTTGAAGCCAGACTACTATGTTATTGTTGATCCAGGTAGCCTAGATGTTATATTTGATAAAAGTGTAGATGCAAGTGATGAGGACCCAGACGAACCAGAAGATGATCCAGATGACCCATATGTAAATCTTTTAAAGGCACCTTCATTGTCTGATATTACACTAGTAAGCAAGACAATGGTTACAGATAAGAATAAAAATCAATTTGTTGAATTTGTATTTAATGTTAAAAATAGCGGCGGAGACACAGTGATAGGGGCAGAAGTTTATGGACAATAATATAAGTATGTTTGGGGAGTACAAGTTTTACGAGGACGGTAAAGAAATTTACTGTAGTAAAAATTTACTAACTAAATTTGGCAAAAGATATCTGACACAGTACTTAGCGGGTCAGTCTAATACAAACTTAAAAGATATTGCCTTGGGCGTAGGTTCCACTGCGGCAACGGTTAATGATACTCAATTAGGTTTTGAGTTTTATAAGTCTCCCGTTTCTATGAGCAGCATTGATATACAAACAAGCTCAACAACAGGAGTTAGCACATACGGGGTTGTATATAAAACAACCGTGCCAGTAGATGTTGCTGGAATTATTAATGAGGTGGGGCTTTTCCCAGCCGTATCTTTGAGCAGCACAGATTATGCAAGCAATTCTATTTCTACATTTGAAGATAACCAAAGTTGGACAGATTCAACGGGAGCATATGCAACTACTACAACAAGCCCATTTCCTAAAATTGGAACATATTATCTTTCTATAGGAGCGCTTACATCACAATCAAAAGAATATTTTTATAATTTTAATATAGATGTATCAGGATATAGCGCATTAGATAGTCTTACTCTTGCCTACTATCAGAGTGATACAAATCTAGACTATATATTTGTTAGAATGTATGACTCAAACAATCGTTATTACGAAATAAGATACCCTGGAGATTCGTCAACAGGATATAAAGTTAAATCTTTAACATTAAACAATCTTTACAGTAGCGGATTTGGCTCAGGAACACCCGATCAAACTTCTATTGTTAAAATTTCCTGTGGAGTAAAGGCCAAGGCTTCTGGAGCAACAGCAGTTTTATTTGACGGTATGAGAATAAATGATGAAGATTCATTCAGAACAGACTATGGAATGATTAGCAGATCAGTTCTTGCAAACCCAATAACTAAATCATTAGGAAAGCAGATGGTCATAGAGTATAGAATTGGATTAATCTTCTAATGACTACAAGGGGTTATGGTGATAGATGGTGGGAAGAATCTAAGCCTGCCGATTTAGAAAAAACAAATACTGCTTCAGCAGCTACTGCTGCAACTACATCTAAAGATTCTTACACAAAAAAAATTACTCGCCCGCTAGTTAAGGGTAAGCAGTATAAATTTTTCTTTACATACTATCATCAAGATCCAGATACGCAAGAAGTAAAAGAAAGTGACAGATCTCCAGTATGGACTGAATCTTTTACTATTCCCAATCTAACTAAAGCGGTACAAAATTTAACGTTAACAGCAGGATTTAAGTCTTACGGAGTAAAATTTAATATAGATCCAACAAGCATACAAGAAGATGTTGTTATATTTGAAAGTTTAACGGGAGTTTTTGGTGGAGAAGAGTATATTGTTTATGTCGGTACTTCTACAAATGTTACCATTCAGACATCAAATTATGCGCCAAGATGGGTTAGAGTTAGAAGTAGAGATAAATGGGATGATTTAAATATAACCAATACTTCCGCTGGACCAGTTACTCCATTAAATGCAGAAGTTGATACAACTAGAATTCCAACAGCACCACTCAATTCAACTGTTACTGGCTCTATTGATCCAGATGATTTAAGCGGATTCAGCGTAAAAATAACTGCATCATGGACTGCAAATACAGATACAGACACAAATGGATATGTTATTAGATGGTCTAGTCAGGATCCATCTGTAATTACTAATCCTGTTTGGGAGTACGGTCAGGTAGATGGAAGAGCAACAACTACTTTTTCAATAACAGGACTAACCCCTAATACAAAATATTATTGGCAAGTAACTTCAAAGAGTCCTTTTAATACAATATCCTGGGCATCACCACAATCTGGAACCGTTGGACCAATTGTTGATCCCAATGCCCCAGCAGATGTTTGGAGTCAGTTAAGATCTATAATCTCGATTGGCGGAAAAACTGCAGACTTATTTAAAATAGGGACTGGCATAGCGCAATCAATTAATACTTCAACAACAATAAGTCCATCATTAACAGCAGGAACATATAGTGGAATAATTTTAAATAGATCTACAACAAATTTTGGACATAACTATTGGCTTAATACTGGTCAGTTTAGAGTTGGAAGCGCAAGCGCATTCTTATATTGGGATGGATCAGATGTATATACCACTGGTAAGATTAATGCAACAGGGGGAGTCTTTACTGGAAACCTTCAAGTCACCACGGGAAGCATATTTGCTGGATCGTTAACTGGGGCACGAGTTGTATTGCAGCCAAGCGGATTATTTGCACATGATGCAACTGGAGCACAAAGTGTTGTTATTCAATCTGCCGACGGACTTATTGATGCTCGTAAAGGATATGTAGGCGGTTGGACAATTAATGCAACATCACAAACAGATGGATACATTCAAAGCTCTAATACAAAAATTGAAAGCAGCGGGAACATAACAGTAGGAAATCAAATAGGATCTGTTTATCCTATTGTTAGATTAAGTGCAACTGATGATTTTAGATTGTGGGTTGGAAGCAACAGCTCTTCAAATGCTCCATTCAAGGTTAGTAAAGAAGGAATTCTTTATGCAACAGGAGCAGTCATTACTGGAAATGTTCAGATAACATCAGGAAGCACATATGATTCAATTGTTAGCGCACAGAATGCTGCTGCAACAGCAAGCTCAACGGCAGGAACTGCAAATACAAATGCATCAGCAGCTTTAACAACTGCTAATGGCAAGAACTCAATTTTTAGATCGGCATCAACCCCAAGTGCATTAAAAGAAGGAGACATATGGATTAACTGGAATGATGAAAATAAATTATATGTCTCTACTGCTGCAGGAACTGGTAGCTGGGTGTTGTCTAGAGATGCTGCTATTTCTTCAGCTGTAAATAAGGCGGATGCTGCACAAGCATCAGCAAATGCTGCAGTCGCAACCGCAAATGCTGCATACCCTGCTTCTAATTTTAGCAAGTCGGCAATTTTACAAGCAATAAATGCGTCTACAAATGGAGCAACATTAAGCGGCGGAGTATTGGAAACAGGAACGGTTCTTGCAGACAATGTAGTATCTACATATGTATATGCGGGATATATATCAGCAGACAAAATTAATGCAGGAACACTTACGGGACGTGCAATAAATAATGGAAATGGAACTTTTTCTGTAGATTCATCTGGAAACCTAGTTGCCCAGTCTGGACAAATTGGTGGATTTAATCTAAGTGGTGTTACCGATTTAGAGGCCAGAACTGCAGATAGACCTAGAATTATTTTTGGAACAAAGATTTCATTAGGATGGGATGATGATTATTCATACTCCAATAACTACTACGGATTAAGAATTGGTAACTCATTTACAACAACTGGCTCAAGAATGGTTATTAATACAAAAGATAACGTATTTAGAGCATCTATTGATACCACTAGAATTGCAAGAGCTTTTGAGGTTAGCAATACAGTAAGAGCCGTTAACTTAGAATACACCACAAGCTTGATTGGACCAACATCTTCAAGAAGATTTAAGGACAATATAACATACCTTCCAAAAACTTATTATGAAAAAATATTAGATATAAAGCCAGCTGTTTTTGTTTATAAAAATAATGAAGAGGTGCTGGAAGAAATTCGTGGATCACACGGACTAGGTCTAATTGCTGAAGATCTAGAAGATGCGGGTCTAGGATACTTTGTACAAAGAGATATGCAGGGAAGACCAACTCAACTAATGGATGCTCATGAATTGTCTTATTTGCTTATTCCTATTGTTAAAGATATGAAAGAAGAAATAGCTGTATTAAAAACTAGAATAGAAACATTGGAGAATGTATAATGATAAATTTCTTTTGCTCAATTTGTATAAGCGATAAAATCCTCCATCCAAAACAAATGAATAAAGATATAGCCACGGCGGACTGTGATTTCTGTGGATCTGAGCTTCAAACGAGCTGGACAAGGCCAGAGGTAGCAACTGAAGAAGAGTTGACTATTGATGAGTATAATAAAATACATGGGCTAGACAACAATACGCCGTAATGGTATACTGTAAATCTATCAAGGAGATATAATGGAAAAAGTAGAATTAGTTATAACAGCGCTTCAACAGCGTATTGGCGAACTCGTCTCAAATTATGAGACACAGATTGCCGTTCTTCGTGCTGAAATTACACAGATGGCAGAAAAAATTCAATCACAGGAAGTTCCAGCGGAACAACCAAAGGAGTAAATTATGGCTAAAATAACATCGACTAACATCAATGCTGGAGATCCAGTAACAGCAGATATTATAAATAATCTAGTATTAGATTTAAATGAATTAAATAAAGCTACTGCTCCAACTTTTTCATTGACTCTTGATAGCACGGGAACAAAAAAGCAAGATGCGGCAGCCGTATCTCAAAAAATATACAGCACAGTTATTCCTGTAACATTAACTAAAGGTAAAGTTGGAACTGGTAAATGGGACTTTGTAAAGTCTAATATTACTTTTAATACTCCTCCCAGATGCTGGATTCAAGTACAAAATACAAAAACATCTGCTGCATTTACTGCATTTGATTTTACTATAGTGGTTACTGCAATTAGTACAAAGTCTATGACTTTTCAAGTAAGAGGACCATTTACAACAGAGTCTCACGACTTTATCTGTTTTGCAGCAGACGCATAAACCCTATTGACAAGCTAAACCAATATGTTACAATTACTGTAACACCAAAGTCACGTACCCGTGACTTTTTTACATATTAAGGTAGACAATGAGTAACGATTTAAAATGGATGATCTCATCCGACCAGCAATTCCCATATCAAGATGACAAGATGATTGCCCTTTGGTTTAAGGTAATGAAGTGGTTTAAGCCAGACGTTGTTGACTACCTTGGTGATACAGATGATCAAGCGTGTTATAGCAAGTACACAGAAGGACGCTCAGCAGAGTTTTTGAATTATCACAAGAGCGATAGCAAGGATCTAATTGTTCCTATGATGCGCCATGAGGCAAAGGGTGCAAGAGATTTCTATGCTAAAACAAGAGAGATGTTGCCAGAAGCGCAACTGTTTTCAGCACTGGGCAACCACGACATTAGAGTATTTAATTATGTTGATGCAAAGCTTCCAGACTATATCTCTGAGGTTACACCAGAAGCACTATGGAGTCTTGACTCTCTAGGCTATGAATATATTTATTACAACGAACTACCTAAGCGACGCTTTGGAGATATCCACGTACATCATGGACTTTCAATTGCAGCAACTGGTTCTGTTCGCAAAGACATGGAAGACCTACAGATATCTTTAATTAGAGGTCACTCTCACAGAATTGCATCCCACCTAGTTACTTATGAATTAAGAAACGGCGGAGAAGGAGAAACACTTCGAGGCTATGAACTTGGTCATATGTGTGACGAAAAGGGTCCAGGAATGAAGTACATGCAACACCACGACTGGCAAAAAGGTTTTGCCGTAGCACATATAGTTAATGATTATCCACATATCAACATGATACATGTTGCTCCAGACTACTCATGTGTCGTTGACGGGAAGCTGATTACACTATAATGTGGTGCGGAAAATGTGGTGGTAGGGTTTTTGTAGACAGAGTATTCTCACAAAAGCTACACGTAGAGTTGTTCTGCATTCTATGCGGGAAAAGAAATATGATTAATAAAGAGACGAGTGCTTTCGGGAAATGGCTAGAAAAAAGAGAAACAGCAAACTCAAAAAACTACGGTATTTCTTCT
>Ga0222712_10004147_pt1 | contig 15332 bp, 14 predicted proteins | sample C33_657DmetaG_FD_165043 | JGI IMG/M metagenome (GOLD analysis project Ga0222712, IMG submission 165043) | Estuarine water microbial communities from San Francisco Bay, California, United States - C33_657D | ecosystem: Environmental > Aquatic > Marine > Unclassified | place: USA: California... | reverse complement strand
TGCACAAGGCCGGGGACTGTTTAATGGCAATTTCTACATACTCCGAATTAAGGACTACGGTCGCGGACTTCCTTAACAGGGACGATCTAACTGCGGCTATTCCGTCCTTCATTTCATTAGCCGAGGCTGCGCTTAACCGCCGTCTTCGTTCACCGGAAATGGTGACACGGGCTACCGTCACTATTGACGCGGAGTATGAGAACCGCCCATCCGATTGGATGGAAACGATCCGCTATCAGGTTAATACCAATCCAATCACGGTTATGGAATTTGTAACGCCGGAAGAAGCTATCATCCAGAAGACAAAGTTTTCTGCGGCTGGCGTACCGATGTTCTTCTCAACTGTTGGCACTCAGTTCCAGCACGTCCCTGCGCCTGACGGCTCTTACACGGGTGAGTTGATGTACTACGCCCGCGTTGCTGGTTTGTCGGATTCGAACACATCTAACTGGCTTTTAACGGCCAACCCTGATATATACCTCTATGCAACGCTCGTTCAAAGCGCGCCATATTTGAAAGAAGATGAGCGCATTGGTGTTTGGTCTAGTATATTAGATCGCCTGATGGCTGAATACGAAGTTGCAGAACAACGGGCCAAGACGGGTTCAAGTCGGTTGGCTTCTAGGACAAGGACGTTTGGTTAATGCCTGATACGACAACTTCAAACCTTGGCCTCACTAAACCTGAGATCGGTGCATCCGCCGATACTTGGGGCAATAAGCTAAACACCGACCTTGATCTCGTCGATGCGCTCTTTGCCGCTAACGGCACAGGGACGAGCGTTGGTATCAACGTAGGTGCTGGGAAAGTAGCCGCTATTGCGGGGACGCTTAATGTCACCGGCACTGTTTCTGGTGGCGTTGTCGCCCCGCTTGCTTCACCGACATTTACTGGCACGGTTGGTCTGCCTTCGACTACGAGCATCGGCGCAGTCTCCTCAACTGAGATCGGCTACCTCGATGGCGTAACGTCGAACCTTCAGACGCAGCTTGATGCTAAACTGGCCATCACGGCAGCAGCGTCAACTTACGCGCCGCTGGCCGGTCCAACATTCACTGGCACGGTTACGCTTCCATCGACGACAAGCATCGGCGGCGTGAGCGCGGCAGAGATCGTCTACCTTGATGGCGTGACATCGAATGTGCAGACGCAGTTGGATGGTAAAGCGGGTCTTGCTTCTCCTGCGTTCACTGGAACGCCGACCGCGCCAACAGCCACCACTGGCACGAACACAACTCAGGTGGCCACGACTGCTTTTGTGCAGCAGGTCGCGCTTAACAATCAGCTTCCTTTGCAGACTGGCAACACGGGTAAGTATCTTACCACTGACGGCACAAACGCAAGCTGGGCGGCTATTACGGCACAAGTTTATCCGAGTGCTGGCCTTGCTGTCTCAACTGGTTCTGCGTGGGCAGCGTCTATCGCGCCCGGCACTTCAGGTAATGTCCTAACTAGCGACGGAACGAACTGGGCATCTAGCGCGCCGCCATCGAGCGCGGTGCAGTACCCGCAAAATGTTCAGAATGGCAACTATACGCTGGTTCTTGGCGATGCGGGCAAGCATATCTACTCCGCCAACACTGGCGCACAGACCATCACAATCCCGACAAACGCATCGGTTGCTTTCCCTCTTGGCACTTTAATCACGATTGTGAACGAGGGGACTACCGCAATCCTCCTGTCAGCATCGGGCGTAACCATAGAAGCCAACGGTAGCACAAGTGCAGTTTCAAGCCCTATCGTGCCTGTAGGTGCGTCTGTTCAACTTCTTAAAATGACCACAAATGGCTGGAAAGTCACATTTGGCACTATTAAAGCTGGTGGGACTATTACATACCTTGCTGTTGCGGGTGGTGGCGCTGGTGGTGGAAACGCTACTTTCGACGGTAACGATGGCGGTGCTGGTGGTGGCGCTGGTGGTTATTTAACCAACACTTCAGTCTTTGGGCTGGGAACATTAACCATTACCGTAGGTGCTGGCGGTTCTGGCAGCAAAGGCTCTAACTCCGTTATTTCTGGCGTTTCGGCAGTAACAGCTATTGGTGGTGGGTTCGGTGGCTTTAACTCCGTCGTTAATACTGGCGGCGGTGGTAGCGGCGGTTCTGGTGGTGGCGGCACTGGTAACGGTTCTGTTGGAGGCTCTGGAACAACCGACCAAGGTTTCGCTGGCGGCAATGGTAATGCCAGCTCTTTCACCGCTGGCGGTGGCGGCGGCGGTGCTGGTGCTGTTGGTAGTAATGCTGTATCCCAAGCCGGTGGCGCTGGCGGCATTGGCATCGCCTCATCAATTACAGGAACTACGGTATTTCGCGCAGGTGGTGGCGGAGGCAGCGGCTACAACGGTGAGGGTGCTGGAGGACTTGGTGGCGGTGGTTATGGTTATGGTAGTGGTGGAACCGCTAATACCGGAGGTGGCGGCGGTGGCAGTCGCAGCTACGGCGCTGGCTACACTGGTGGTTCTGGCGTAGTAATTTTAAGCATACCGCTGACCGAATATACCGGAACAACAACTGGCTCCCCAACCGTAGGCCTAGTTAATGGCAACATAATTTTGACATATAACGCGTCCGGTACTTACACAGCAGGTGCTGGTGGAGCGTCTTACTATAGTGTTGACGCCCTTGTCATCGCTGGTGGTGGTAGCGGTGGTAGTAACGGTGGCGGCGGTGGCGGTGCTGGCGGCTACGTAGCTAATACGGGTGCTACGCTATTTGGAGGAAGCGTATATACCGTCGTCGTCGGCGCTGGCGGTGCTGCTGTGGCACTTTACAGCGTCGGCCAAGACGGTGTTGCCTCTTCGATAACTGGTGCAGTCTTTACAAGCACGGCTGTTGGCGGCGGCGGTGGCGGCGGCAGCTTTGGCTCTGTGGGCCGCACGGGCGGCTCAGGCGGCGGCACTATGGGCACTAGCGGTGTTGGCGCTGGAACGGCTGGACAGGGTAACAACGGCGGTACCGGAACCTCGTATCAAAGGGGTGGCGGTGGCGGCGGCGCTGGTGCTGTTGGCGGTAACGCAACCTCTTCTGTAGGCGGCAACGGCGGTAATGGCTCTGCTTCATCAATCACAGGCTCATCAGTCACACGCGCTGGTGGTGGTGCTGGTTCTGGTACTTCTGCTAATGGCACGGCTGGCACTGGTGGTGGAGGTGCAGCAGCTACTGCTGGAACTGCCAATACAGGCGGCGGCGGCGGCGGTGGTGCTACTAGCGGCAATAGCGGTGCTGGCGGTTCGGGTGTGGTTATCCTCTCAATCCCCACATCCAAATACACTGGCACGACAACTGGTTCGCCGACGGTTACAACCAGCGGTTCCAACACAATTCTAACATTTACTTCATCTGGGAGTTACACGGCATGAGCCATTTTGCAAAAGTAGAAGGCGGCATCGTCACCGAAGTTCTGGTCATCGAGCAGGACGTTATCGACACGGGCCTATTCGGAGACCCTGCGCTTTGGGTGCAGACATCCTACAACACCTACGGTGGGCAGCATCCGGAAGGCCGTCCGCTGCGTAAGAACTATGCGGGCATCGGCTTTACCTACGATGCGGAACGTGATGCGTTCATCCCGCCACAGCCATTTGTGTCATGGACGCTTAACGAAGATACTTGCCTCTGGGACGCGCCAACACCGCTGCCAGATGACGGCAAGCCTTACCGTTGGGATGAAGCCACATTGGCTTGGGTAGAAGTCGCCTTGCCACAGGGAACATAGGATCATGGACACTGAAACCCTTTTCACGATCCTCGGCTTTGTCATCACCGCCCTAAGCTTCATTGGGGCGCTGATAACTGTCTGGGTAAACCTGACCAACAAGCTTACGCTGCTTGAAGCGCGACTTGGCTTTGGTGATGAGAGATTCGCGGCCATCGACAAGAAGTTTGACGAGGTTATGATGCACCTGCGCCGGATTGAAGACAAGCTGGACAACAAGGCAGATCGGTAATGGCGTTTAAGCTAGGCCCACGTTCCCTGTTAAACCTTCGTGGTGTGCATCCCGATTTGGTGCGCGTCGTTAAACGCGCCATCAGCATTTCCAATATCGACTTCACTGTCATCGAGGGGCTGCGGACCCCCGCACGGCAGAAAGAACTGTTCGCCAAAGGCGCGACCAAGACGATGCGTTCGCGCCACATTCACGGCTTTGCGGTTGACATCGCGCCGTATGTAGCGGGCAGCATTCGTTGGGACTGGCCGCTGTTCGATAAGATTGAAGCGGCCATGAAGAAGGCAGCACATCTTGAGAATGTGTCGATCACTTGGGGCGGGGACTGGAAGTCGTTTAAGGACGGCCCGCATTGGGAACTTCCGCACGCTAAATACCCAGACCCAAAATGACGATTAAAGAACTTGAGACCGCGCTGCTTGAGCGTGTCCGGGTTTGGTGGCGTCCGGTCACATGTGTCGGTATTGCTTGCGGTGTTATTGTAAATGCGGTAGCCTTGCCCATTGTAAACAGCCAGCCAATCTCCCTTACGGACTTGGCGGCTACGATTGCATCTTGTGCGACTATATTTGCGGTAAGAGAATGGGGCAAAATAAATGGTGCGGATTAATCCATTCATGGGTTATGTGGCGGCAGGCGCTCTTGCTGTTGGCCTTACCGCCGGGTGGAAGGTCAAAGACTGGCAGTGCGATGCCGCGTATTCTGCGGTTCTGGAAAAAGCTGAGAAGCAGCGCCAGCAAATGCAAGGACAAATAGATGAGGTTTCAACGCTCTACCAATCCGAACGAGATAAAGCCGATGTGGTGGTCGCCGGAGAAAAGCAAACCATCCGCGAGATATACAAGACTTTGCCTGCTGTTCCTGCTACTTGCGCTCCTGACCCTCGCCTTATCGGGTTGCTCGAAGGCGGCGTCAATCGCGCCAATGCCGCAGCCGCCAGCGAACCTAGCGAGTAACTGCCCGCCGCTTCCCTCGCCACCAGCTACGCTTATTGATCCTGAGCGCGCTATATGGGAAGTCGATATATTAGCTAAATATGGTGACTGCGCATTGCGTCACCGCCGAACAATAGAAGCATGGGAAGAGGCTGTAAAAATTCCCAAGAAGTGATATAAGACCTAAGACTTTAGGTACGGATAAAAATATGGCGCTCATTCCGATTAACATTCCTCCCGGCGTATATCGCAACGGCACTGAACTTCAGTCCGCTGGGCGGTGGTATGACGCCAACCTTGTGCGTTGGCATAATGGAACAATGCGCCCGATTGGTGGATGGCGCGTTCGTACCACGAGCGCCACAAACGGTGTACCGCGTTCTACAATCGCATGGCGTTCAAATGACAGCACTCGCCGTCTTGGTGTAGGGACTAACACAAAACTCTACAGCATGACATCGGCGGGTGTTCTTGTTGACATTACGCCTACAGGATTTGTCACCGGCCCGGCTGACGGTAGCGACAACACCGGCTACGGCGACCTTACTTACGGCAGCTACACATACGGTACGCCGCGTCCTGACATTAGCCCAGTTACCGAAGCAACCACATGGAGCCTCGATACTTGGGGCGAATACCTCGTGGCCTGCGCCACATCGGACGGCAAGCTGTACGAATGGCAGTTGGACGATGTTACGCCGGTCACCGTTGCTGCGCGGATTACTAACTCTCCCGCGAATTGTGTCGGCCTTTGCGTTACCGATGAGCGTTCGATCTTTGCGCTGGGAGCCGACGGCAACCCCCGTAAGATTGCGTGGTGCGATCTCGAAAACAACACTGTCTGGACACCCTCATCCACGAATCTGGCGGGCAGCTTTATCCTGACAACGCCGGGCAGCCTCATGTGCGCTCGTCGTGTTCGCGGCCAAACACTGGTTCTTACTGATGTGGACGCACACGTTGCCCAATATGTGGGCTTGCCGTTCACCTATCAGTTCGAAACCGCAGGCCGAAATTGTGGTATCATCTCCCGCCAAGCTATCGCCGTTCTCGACAATATGGCTGTCTGGATGGGCAACCGTGGCTTCTTCATGTACGATGGCTATGTCAAGCCGATGCCGTCAGATGTAGAAGACTACATCTTTTCCGACCTAAACACTTCTCAGCGTTCCAAGATTGTCTGCGTTCCGAACGCAGAGTTTGGCGAAGTTTGGTGGTTCTACCCATCTGCGTCATCGACCGAGAACGACCGCTATGTCGTTTGGAATTTCCAAGAAAACCATTGGGCCATCGGTACACTGGCTCGTACTTGCGGCGTTGACAAGACCGTGTTCAACTACCCGATGTGGTGGTCGCCAAGCGGTGAAGTTTACGACCATGAGTTTGCGTTTGTCCGTCCGGGTGGTGGAGATGTGTTCGCCGAGACTGGGCCAATCCAGATTGGTGAAGGCGACCGTATCCTGCACATCAACGAGTTGATCCCAGACGAGCGGACACAGGGCGATGTGACGGCGACGTTCATCAAGAAGTATTACCCGAACGGGGAAGAGACAACCTACGGGCCGTACTCCTTAGATAACCCAACGTCGGTGCGCTTCAATGGGCGGCAGATCAACATGCGCGTCGATGGCGCACGCAACGTCGATTGGCGTGTAGGCATCATGCGGCTCAATGCTATTCCGGGTGGGCGTCGATGATCTTAAAACTTCCCCCACCTCCCGCTCAGTACGACCCTGCGTATGAGGCGCAGCGCAATCGCCTTATTGAATTGGCGGTTAATAGTAAGTATGAACAAGGGCTTGATGTGGGCATCTATCCGCCTGCCCGTCTTATTATGCGGGATGCAGATGGGCATGATGTAGAAATATACGTAACTCACTCCGAACAAGTACGGGCAAGGCACGCGTAATGGGCTGTCAATTCATTTTGTTTTGTGTTAATAACGAAGGATTAGGCGGCCAAACCGCTTGGGGAATATAATGGCGGAAACTACTACACAAACTCAGGCGCTCAATCCTTTTATTCAGGATATTCTGGCGCGTAATTATACAGCCGCACAGCAAGTCGCGGCTATTCCGTATCAGGCGTATCAAGGGCCGCGCATTGCGCAGTTCCGTCCTGCTGAAGAACAGGGTTTCCAGACCGCAATCAACGCTGCGACCCAGCAAGTTGGGATGCCGCAGCTTAACCAAGCTACACAGGTTGCTCAGCGCGCAGCGGGTTACTCGCCACAGCAATTCCAGCAAGATGTCACCGGCTTCATGTCGCCGTTCCAGACCAACGTCATCGACGCCACGATGGCACGTCTGGCACAGAGCCGCGCCGAGCGTGACGCATCAACGCGGGCGCAGCTTGCTTCATCGCGGGCATTCGGTAACGAACGTCGTGGTGTATACGAAGCGCAGCTTGCAGCCGAGCAGGATTTGAATACTCAGCAGACGCTGGCGAACCTGTATAATCAGGGATACACGCAAGCCGCTGGGTTTGCACAGGGTCTGCCAGCACAGCAGCTTGCGGGTGCACAGGCTCTTGCGGGCTACGGCCAACAGGCGCTTGGCAATCAGCAGGCTTACGCTTCGATGCTTCAGGGTACGGGTCAAGCACAGCGCGGCATGGCTCAGCAGAACCTCGATCTGGCCTACAAGGACTTCCTCGAACAGCGCGGCTTCCCGCAGCAGCAGCTTCAGACATTGCTCATGGGGTCGCAGGGTCTTCCGTCTCCAATCACGCAGACGACAACTTCCCCCGGCCAGTCAACGCTTAGCCAAGTCGGCACGGCTGCGGAGACGCTTGGTACTCTTCTTGAACTTCTACGGAGGAGATAATTAGATGTCGATAAACGCCCTACTGCAAACATTGATCCCGAAGCGCACCCCGCAGGGTGGCGTAGTGCGTTCTGTTGGCGCTATGCCGTCTATTGATATGGCAGGTGTCGTGCCCCAGCCCGCAGCAGCACAGCCCGGAGCAGCACAGCCCGGAGCAGCACAGCCCGCGCTTTCGCCGACGGCAAAGTACATTCAGGATATGCAGGCCCTCATGAGCGGCGGCATTAACCCGTTATCAACCGGCGAAAAGATTAGCGCGATTGGCCAAGTACTTCGCGCCGCAGGTAGCCGAGGTGCTCAGGCTCCGTCCGCTGTTCTTCAGGGCGTGCGCAAGCAGCAGATGGAAAAGCTGAACGCTCAGTATCAGATTGCCCAGTTGCAGCAGGCTCAGCAGCAAGAGCAGCAGCAGCGCGCATTCATTAAGCAATTCGCATCGTCTTTGCCAGAAAGCCAGCGCGGCGTTCTTGAGAATGCGGACCCCGCAGAAGCATTTAAACTGGTGCAGACAGAAGCGTTCCGCCAGAAACAAGTGTTCAACCGTGACCGCGATCCGGCAACGGGCAATGTGCGACTGACATTTGGCGATGGTTCGTCTGTCGTTACAGATCAGAAAATGCCGTCCAAGACACGCGAGATTGACGTTGGCAACGCGGTTGAAATTCGTAACGAAGATACGAATGAACTTGTCCTGACGATCCCGAAGCAGATGACCGCTTTTCAAGCCCGTAGTTTGGCGCTTGATGAAAAACGCTTTGCTCGTGGCGATGGACGCGGCAGTGGCGGTGGTGGAAGCGCGCCGTCGTATCAGTTCCGTACTACAGCCGATGGCAGAATTATGGCGTTTGATCCGAAGAACCCAACACGCGCTATTGATACCGGTCAGAAAGGGCCGACATCCTCCAACCCCTTTGCTGGATTTCTCCCGCCAGCAACCGGTACACCAATCATCCGTCGATAGGATTTTGAATGGCTGAAGTGAAGCCAAAAGGCGAACCAGTATTCCTGAAAATTCCGGCCACTGGGGAGACGATCACGCTTCCCGGTGTAACGTCGCTTAACAGCAACGATGAACTTAAAGCTGCGGCTGATGCTTGGATTGCAAAGAACTACAAAGGTCCACTGCTTGCGGCTCCTGTTGTCGCACGAACGCCAGCAGAAGGCGAGAGTGTTGTTACCGCTAATCGGCAACCAGAACTAACCGCAGTTACCCCGACTACAATTACGGGAGGTGTCTATGACGCCCTTGCTTCTGGCGTTGCGAATGTAGCGGGTTTGCTTCCCGGCTTTGATGAACGTGGTGCGGTACAGTACGGCCAAGACGTAGTTCAAAATATCGAAAGCCTACTCGGCCTTAACGCAATCGAAACCAGTATCGGCGATGTCTTAACAGGTCGTGGGACAGGTATAGATTATTTAAACACTGGGCTTACCGTTCTGCCATTTGCGGGTAGGCCAGTAGCGGCGGGTCTCCGTCGTGTTGCACCGGAGACTAGTGCGGCTATTGGCCGCTTTGCTACTGGCCCCGGCGCAGTTGCGGATGAAGTTGCGGCAGCAGTTCCAGAGTCCGCACTGTCCCCAGAGATGGCCGCAGTTGCTAAGACCGTTACTCCAACCCCTGTTGCGCCAACCACGATAGCTAAAGCGGTTGAGTTGCCGGAAGCCCCCGTGGCCGCAGCGGCAATCCCTGAAGCTGCGGTAGCACCGCGTAATGCAGCGTATGATCTGCCAGCGTCTACCCCCGAAACAGGCAAACCCGCCATCGCGGCTATGGAAGTAAAGGGCCAGACGCAGCCTGTGCCTACCGCTGAAATTGGCGGTAAGGTTGCTAACTTCGCCGCAGACTATAGCAATCTGGCTGGCCTTCAGCGTCCAGCGGATATGCCGTTCTCTGAGTTTTTCTATCGTCACTTCAAGGCAGGCACTCTTCCGGAAGAAGAGGTGTCTAAACTCGTCACAAAGTACGACCTTAAAGACGAAGACCTGTTCGAACTTATCACTGGATCACGTCAAGGTCTGGGCGATGCCGCTCGTGTGATGCAGCGTTTCAGCATTGCCAGCCGTTACGTTCCTAAAGAAGCAGCCGACATTGCTAAACTTGGTCTTCAAGAAGCGGACGGTATGGACTTTTGGAAACGACTATCCAACACCTATCGCGGGGCGCTTGTGTCGAGCGTTGCCACCACGATGCGCAACGTCGTGTCCTCCGGTGTTCGCGTACCTATTGACGCAGCAACGAACCTTATGGATAGCGCGGTCAACGCTGCGGCTAATCCTTTCCGTAAAGAAAAAGTTGGCGTTAGCCCATTTGACGCAGCAGCTTTGCTTACGGATCGTTTCGCTCCGGGCCGGAACGCTAAGTTCTGGGAGCAAATGAAGAACGTCCAGCCGGAAATTAACAAGGAACTCGCGGCTACTTACGCCGCCGATGTGGCACGCGTAACTAAGAAGGATGCCTTTGCTAAGGTCGAAAAGGCGGTTGATGTCGCCAACCTTCTGAACCGCGTTACCGAAACCGCAACGCGCAAAGCGTTGTTCCCGGTTATGCTGCGCCGAGAAGCAACTCGTCTCGGCCTAGACTTCAATGAACTAGTGGACACAGGCGGTATCGCCCGTCTTCCCGAAGAAGCATGGACGAAGGCGCTCGACGATACCCTTGGCTTCACCTATTCGGCGCGCTCTGAAGTTGCCGATAAGTTCAGCGAGATGCTGGACAAGATGGGCAAGGTTGGAACCGTTGCCCGTGTTGTCGGCACAACTGTTATGCCGTTCCCGCGTTTCATGATGAACGCCATGAAGTTCCAGTTCGACTATAGCCCGGCCGGTTTCACAAAGCTGTTGACCGAAGCCGAACGCGCCAAGTTTGCTAAGGGCGATGTGTCGGCTGTGTCGAAAGCTATCGTCGGCTCGTCGATGTTGTACGGTGCGTATCAGTTCCGCAACAGCGAAAACGCTGGCGAGAAATGGTACGAAGGCCGCTTGCCAGACGGCCGGACTGTTGACCTTCGTCCGTACTTCCCTGCGGCTCCGTATCTTTTAGTCGCCGATCTCATCAAACGCGCACAGGATAACACCCTCGACCAAGCGTTCGAGACGAAAGATATTCTTCAAGGCCTGAGCGGCGCGCAGTTTCGCGCAGGCACGGGCCTCTATGTAACCGATCAGCTTCTAAAGGATTTGTCTGGCGCAAGCGGAAACCTCGACAAAGCCAAGACGATTACGACAAGCTGGCTGGCAGATGTAGGCGCTGGCTTCTTGCAACCGTTCAGCACGTTCAAGGATTTCTACGCCCGGTACGACCCGGAAGAAGCGGTCTACCGTGACACCAAGGATAACCCCCTTGGCGCGCTTGTCCGTCCAATACCCGGAGCGCAGCAGGCGTTGGGCATCCCGGCCGCGTCATCGGCGACGCGTGAAGGGCCATTGACCACTGAAGACCCGGCGTTGCGTCAGCTTCTCGGAGCCACAATCCGCCCGGCCAAGAACATTGTCGAAAGCGAACTGGATAAACTCGGCCTTACGGCTTACGATGTGGGGTCAAAGACGGGCGAAGTTGCTATCGACCGCCTTGTTAACCGCGACCTCGGCATCATCGCCGAGCGCGGGATCGCACCGTTGTTGCAATCCCCTGAGTATCAGAACCTCGATAACGTCGGCAAGTCCGCAGCGATCAAAGAGATTTACGCTAAGGCGCGTGAAGCAGCCAACGCTAAGTTTAACGCGGAGAACCCCGAACTTTCTTTGCTAAAGAAATTTAAGGGCATGAACCGCGAAGAGAAGATTATGCTCAACCGCCAAGTCGAAGCCAGCACAGGCATGACCGCCGATACATTGTTGCGTCAGTTGAGCAAGGCTCCTCTCATCAAGAACCAAGAACAATTTGACGCGCTTCCTGTCGGTACTGAGTACACCGATCCCGGCGACTATAAAGTCTATACGAAAGGCAAGTAATGGCCAAGAAGAGTAGCGTTAAAGACATGACATGGCGTCCGCAGCCAAAGTCGAAGCGTCGCCACAAACCCGACGGGCTTCGCCACCGTAAGTCTTTGGGGCCACGCAGTCACTTGCGAACTAGCTTCTGATATTATACACACCGCCCATGAAGTTCGTGGGCATTGATCCCGGCGCGTTCGGGGCTGTTGCTATTCTGGATAAGGATAGCCGGGAACTTGTCGTCATCGACATGCCTACTCTTAAAGTCAAACGTGGGCCGCGTGTCGTCAATCAGGTTGACGCGCACATGCTGGCCGATGCCCTGCGGCCGCATGTATCCGGCGAAATCAAAGCCCTCATCGAGAAGGTTCACGCCATGCCGGGCCAAGGTGTGTCCTCGATGTTTAGCTTTGGCCGTGCCGCCGGTATCGTCGAAGGTGTCCTCGCTGGCCTGTCTGTGTCTTTTGAGTTGATACCGCCTGCGACTTGGACTAAATCTATGCGCACGTTCGGAGGGAAGGACGGTAGTCGTCAGCGGGCACAAGAGTTGTTCCCGGATTACGCCCATCTCTTTGCACGGAAAAAGGACGACGGTCGAGCCGAAGCTGCGCTTATCGCTTGCTACGCCGCCGAGAGGGAAGACAATGAACCATCTATTCGATTACCAAAAGGTCGGCGCAGACTTTCTCTGTAAGAACCCGGCTGCATTCCTTGCCGATGAGCAGGGCCTTGGCAAAACACTTCAAGTGATAGCAGCCTGTGATATACTCGGCCTCACAAAAGTCGTCGTGATCTGCCCGGCCATTGCCAAGATCAACTGGCGGCGTGAGTTCGAGCGATGGGGAACTGTCGAGCGCGAAGTCAAAGTCTTCAGCTACGATAAAATCACACAGTCGAAGGAGGTCCGCAATGAAATCGCAAAGTTTGAGCCAGACGTTCTCGTTCTGGATGAGGCTCATTATCTCAAGAACCGTACTGCTAAGCGCACAAAGTATCTATATGGCCAGTACTGTCGCGGTGATGGCCTTGTTAAGTTTGCTGATCGTGTTTGGCTTCTTAGCGGTACTCCCATCCCTAATAATGTCAGCGATTTCTGGACCCATCTTAAAGCGATTTGGCAGTACCCACTAAACTTCGCCGAATACACAACGTATTTTTGCAAGACATGGAGCGGCCAGTTCGGTCTTCAAATCCTTGGCAACAAAGCCGAGCGCATGGCTGAGTTCAAGACCGTACTCCGGTCGATCATGCTGCGCCGCAAGGGCGAAGTTGTGCTGAAGGATTTGCCGCCTATCTGGTGGCAGAGCGCACCTGTCGAGATAGAAAACTGGAGCGACAGGAAACACATCGACGATCCACGCCAAGCCGAAGCGGTCGATATGATCCTCGCGCATTCGCTGACAAATCAGGACTTGTCTACCGAGATAGAGAGCATCGCCCCTCACATCGCGTCACTGCGTAGGCTGACGGGTGTAGCCAAGGCAGCGCCCATCGCCGCACAGATAGCGGGCGAGTTGGCTGATGATGCCTACGACAAGATCGTTATCTTCGCCTACCACACCGACGCGATCCAGACGCTTTACGATAGGCTGAAAGACTTCAACCCTGTCGTCGTTGCAGGCGGCATGGCTACCGCCGACCGTCAAGCGGCGATTGATAACTTCCAGACCGACCCGAAGGTGCGCGTCTTCATTGGCCAGATCACGGCCTGCTCGACAGCCATTACGCTGACAGCCGCAAATCAGGTGGCGTTTGTGGAGATGGATTGGGTTCCGGCGGTAAACGCGCAGGCGGCTAAGCGTTGCCACCGCATCGGCCAGACAAAGCCCGTCATCGTGCGGACGTTTGGCCTTGTCAATTCTGTTGATGAGATTGTGGCTAAGACCCTAGCCAAGAAAGCCCAGATGATTTCTGAGGCTTTAGATTAAGAAGGGCCGGGGCGACTTCCAACTCCCCGGCCCTCCCTTTTACTTAAAGCAAATCGTCAAGGTCGGAGATGTCTGCGGACGGACGTTCCGTCGCAGTGAACTCGTCCGCAGCAGACAGGCGGCCATCCATACGGGGGCCGTCGGCTACCTTTTGAAGATTGCCCAGTGAGAAAGCAACGCCGTTGTTGCCGTTGACGCTGTACGCATAGGCGCGCAGCGAGGCGCGAACCTTTGCACCCGGATAGATTTCTTTAGGGTCGGTAATCGGAGCAGGCTTGCCGTTCTCGCCAGCAAACTTGCTGACCACACCGGGGGCTTGCTTAGATTTGACGTTCATGAAGACCGACCCTTCAGGGTAGCCCTTCTCCTCGCCATCGTTACGGAAAGGCATACGGATTTTGCCGCCTTCCATGAGGCTCTTTGTCTTGTCTCCCCACTTCTCCTTGGCCACAGCCGCAGCCGTTGCTTTGAGTTCGGACATGTCTGTGCCGTCAGGGAATACAAGGCAGCAAGAATAAACTGGCTCACTTGCACCCGGAGGTGTCTGTGGTTCGAACACATGCGGATACGAAATGATTGCTTCTGGTGTAATAACTTTTGACATCGGTATTTCCTTATTCAACGGTAAAGTCATCTGCCGCCAACGAGGCGACAGCGGGACGGTTATCTGTATCAGCGACCATTGATGTGCCGGATGATACAGCTATGACGAGCGATGCGGGCAAGTTCTTCTTGCCCACAACACGCTCGATCTGCGGTGGCGACTTCAACTTCTTTTCGTAGATGTCGTCGTCATCGAGACCTTCTTCTGTGGCCCAAGCCACAAACTCTTCTTCAACACGCCAGCGGCGGGTCGGTCGTTTCTCAACCAGCTTATAGCCGGGAAGACCACCGCCCGTTTCCAACAAAGTATTGGCGTGGCGGCGTAGAGACTTAATCCACTCTTCGATCAGCGGAATCCTTTGCAGATAGTCCGCGACCTCCTGTGGGGTTAGGTCATTGACGGTTCGTACTGTACCGAACTCGTCTTGTGCGACCTCAAGGGCGTTGTTGCGCAGGGCCGAACAAGTCCCCGCCGCAAGGCAGAACTTGCAGTGGTCGCCAGAGATGCGCGGTGCGTCCGGCTTCAGCGACGCATGTGCTGCATCAATCAGGTCTGTGCCAAAGTCCATAATCTCGTCGCGGCTGTAGCTATGCGACCGCACCGGCCCATCAGGGTGCATGGCGCGTGGTTGTATAACGACCGTTATAACTTTGTTGACCGGAGCCTTCTCGCCAATCTCAAGGATTGCGCCGAGCGCATAATATTTAAGCTGCTCGTTGTCTGCGACTTCGACCGCAACGCCTTGGCCGTGCTTATAGTCGAGGACGTACAGCGTTCCGCTTTCTTTGCCGTAGATGATGCAGTCCGCCGTGCCGAACATAGGCATGGGCGGATCAAGTTTGTCTAGGCTGAAGCGTTTCTCATAGCGGCACAGGCTCGGCTCCAACGCAGCCGTCTCGCGGATGTGGTCGATGTAGACCTGCACCGCACGGGCCATGTTGTCGTCAACCTTGTGGCCGTTATGCTCTTGGCCAATGAAGGCGAAGGCATCTTCATGTCCATTGACTAAGCAGAACTCACCCAGTTCATGCGCCGCCGTACCCAGTTCGGCGTAGGGTGAACTCTCGTTAGGGAACGGAGCCTCGGCTGCGAGTGAGCCGGGGCAGTTGATGCGGCGCTTCGCATTCGACGCGCCAAACTTAGCGTGTGCTGTCATTTCCGATA
>Ga0222712_10004146_pt1 | contig 15333 bp, 14 predicted proteins | sample C33_657DmetaG_FD_165043 | JGI IMG/M metagenome (GOLD analysis project Ga0222712, IMG submission 165043) | Estuarine water microbial communities from San Francisco Bay, California, United States - C33_657D | ecosystem: Environmental > Aquatic > Marine > Unclassified | place: USA: California... | reverse complement strand
CGCACCAGGATGGGCATGTCCGCAGGACTTGGTCCGTCCTGCATGGCGAAGGCCCGCGGAGTTTGATCGCTGAAGAACTCAGCGTGGGCAATGGCCTCCGCGCGTTGCTTGATTTGCGCGGCCACTTCATCGCGCCGTTGCGTCAATTCCGCCCTGGGTCCTGGCTCCGGCTTGGCCTTGTCCTTGGGCGTGGCAATCTCGCGCTGCTGCTGCGCGGATGAGGCGGTGACCAGCGCGCTGCCTGCCTTGGGGGATGGCGCTGGCAACGCAGCGAGTTGTTTTTCCAGGGTCGCCTGCTCAGCCTTGAGTTGCCCAAGCTCCGCTTTCCAGGCGGCGATCTGGGCTTGTTGGGCTGCCTCGCGCTGGCGTCTTGCAGCGAGCTGTGTCGCGGTTTCCGGCAGGGGCAGGCTGTTGAGTTGGCTCCACACGCCAAAGGGGATCTTGTGGGTGGAGGGCGAACTGTGCAGGGTGCCGGCCATGGCGTAGTAATCTTCGACGCCGATGGGATCGAATTTATGATCATGGCAGCGGGCACAGCCCAGAGTCATGCCCAGGAAGGCCTGGCCAATCTTGATCATCTGCGAGTCGATGTGGTCGGCGCGCATGCGCTCCTTGTCGGGGTTGACGATTTCCACATCGCCCACCATCAGAAAGCCGGTGGCGGTGAGGTTCTCTGCGCGCTCCTCGGGCTTCTCGAAGGGCATGAGATCACCGGCGATTTGCTCGCGCACAAAGCGGTCAAAGGGTTTGTCCTGGTTGAAGGCGGCGATGAGGTAGTCGCGGTAGCGCCAGGACTGCTCGGCGTACACGCTGTTGGAGGTGCCCATCATGTCGGCGTAGCCGGTGAGATCCAGCCAGTGGCGGGCCCAGCGTTCGCCGTAGGCCTTGGCGCCAAGCAGGCGATCAACCACGCGTTCATCGGCCTGCGGGCTGCGGTCAGACAGATAGGCGAGCAGCTCATCTTCGCTGGGGGGCAGGCCAGTGAGGTCAAGGCTGACGCGCCGCAACCAGGTCTCGCGATTGGCATCGGGCCCAGGCTCAATGCCGGCTTGTTCTTGGGCGGCCAAAATGAAATGGTCCAGCGCATCCCGAGGCCACTGCCGATGCTTCACTGCCGGCGGGGCGGGATCGTTCACTGGCCTGAAGGCCCAGAAGCGGCGCCCTGCCTCGAGGTCAATGCCTGCCTTGGCCAGGCTGGCCTGCGACTGGCGCGGGTCTGGGGCGCCCTGCTTCACCCATTGCTCGAGCACCGCGATCTCTTCGGCAGGCAGCCGTCCGCTGGGCGGCATTTCAAAGTCGGGGTCATGGTAGCGCACCGCCTTGATCAGCAGGCTTTGCTCGGGCTTGCCCGGAACCATGGCCGGGCCGTTGTCGCCGCCGGTCTGCCAGCCTGAGCGCGAATCCAAGGCCAGGCCGCCCTTCATCTTTCCGCCATGGCTGTGGCACTCGAAGCAACGCGCCTTGAGAATGGGCAGCACCTTCTGTGCAAACCAAGCCTCGCTTCCCTGAGTAGGCAGGGCTGCGGCAAGGCTTAGACACAGAACGATCAGGACGCGCATGGCTTCAGAGTGGGCTGAGTTCCTTCAGGGCTGGCAAATCCATGTCGCGGCCGGCGGCCTCGATGTGATGGCGCATCGCGCGCTCGGCGGCTTGGGCATCGCCGTTCTCGATGGCCTCGAGGATGGCCTGGTGATGCTCAATGGCAGGTTGCTTGCCAATCCGTCCAATGGTCAACAGACGGCTTGAGGTGCCCAACTCGGCCAGCGAGTCGAGGATGAGGCGATGAATGCGGTTGCCGCTGGCATCGGCAATGGCGTGGTGAAAGGCGGTGTCGGCCTCAATGGCACTGCGGCTGTCAGGAGACTCGCAGAGTTGGGCATGAATGCGGCGCAGTTGGCGGATCTGTTCGCGGTTGGCGTTGCGGGCGGCCAGCGCGGCGGCTTGCGGTTCGATGGCAAGTCTGGCCTCGTTGAGTTGGGCCAGCCGCTCGGCCATGTCGGGGATCAGCAGGGTCAGGGCCTCATTGAGCGGACGATGCAGGCGGTCCACGATCTTGATGCCGTTGCCGTGTTGGATTTCCAACAGGCCCTGCTGCTCCAAGCGCTTGGTGGCCTCGCGCACCACGGTGCGGCTCACCCCGAACTGCTCGGCCAGCGAGCGCTCCCCAGGCAACCAACCCTTGCCTTCGCGTTGACTGCCTCGGATCAGCGCGGCCAATTGCTCACAGACTTGCTGAACCAGGGAGTGGGGGCGGGAGAGGGCGCTGGCGTTCATGGCAGGGTGGGTCTGCCCTGAAGTCAGAGGTCAGACCACTAAGTTACGCCCCCGGTCAGGCGACTCTTGCGGCTCAATCAGGGCTGCAGTCGTTCGTCGGAATCCACCCACAACCAGCACAGGGCCCCCAGTCCATAGGCCAGGGCAAAGAGCGCGATGTTGATGTTCCAGTTGTTGCCCGTGGCGGCCAAGACCAGGGGCACGGCCATTGGGGCAATGGCGCCACCGACCTGACCGGCCATGTTCATGCTGCCGGAGAGTGCGCCGGTGTGGCGGCCGCCCACATCCATGCAGGCTCCCCAGGAGCCGGGCATGGACAGGTCGCTGAGCAGGGCCGCCACGCCGATGGCAAGCACCGAGGCCACGGGATGCTGCAGCTGAATGGACAACAGCAGCATCAGCCCGGCGCCGCCCATCCCAAGCCCGCCGAGCCAACGCCGCGTGCGCGCGACGCTGCTGAGCCAATGGTCAAGGCGGGCGGAAAGGCTGCCGGCCAGCAGGCAGCCCACACCCCCGAAGAACAGCGGCACGCAGGCCAGCAGGGCGCGCTGCATTTCGCTCAAGCCCGAGAAATGCTCGCGCAGGTAGGTGGGAAACCAGGTGATGTAAAAGTACCAGGCGTAGGACATGAAGAAATACTGGGCCCAGAGCATCCACACCGTGCGCGAGCCCAGCAACTTGGCCCAGGGCATGCGATGATCGCCAGCCTCGCTCTCCTCGCCGATGATGGCCAGCTCCGCAGCGTTGACGGCGGGATGGTCGGCGGGGCGGTCGCGGAACCAGCGGTAAAAACCAATGGCCCAGAGCATGCCCAGCAAACCGAACAGCAGAAAGACCCAGCGGTAATGCAGGCCCAGACCGCGTTGCCCCTCGCCGCCTCCGGCCAGCATCCAGCCCACCAGCAAAGGCGTGAAGGCGCCGCCCCATCGTGCGCTAAGCCACAACAGGCCTTGGGCGCGCACGCGCTCCTGTTGGGGGAACCAAAGGCTGAAGGCCTTGGTGAGGTTGGGGAAGCAGCCGGCCTCGCCCATGCCAAAGAGAAAGCGGCTGACCACCAGGGACAGCAGATTCCAGGCCCAGCCGGTGGCGATGGTGAAGACCGACCACATCGACACCACGCGCATGAGCACACGGCGCGGACCGATGCGGTCGCCAAGCCAACCGCCCGGAATTTCAAACAGGGCGTAGGCCCAGCCGAAGGCAGTGAAGGCGTAGCCCATCTCCAGTTTGCTCAAGCCCAGATCGGCTTGAATGTTGGGTGCCGCCTGCGAGATGCAGACGCGATCCACATAGGTGATGATGGCCAGGGCCACGGCAAAGGCCAGCACCACGCGGCGGGCCTGACTGGGGGCTTGGGGGTTCATGAAGGGCGCGGCAGCATGAGGCCTAGAGCGGGCCGGGGTCGAGCAATTCCAGCACATGACGCACCTCGAAATGACGATTGACCAGACCCAGGCTTCTGGCGCTGTGCCACTGCATCATGCAAACCGGATTGGCGGTGGCCAGCACCGGAGGGTCCCCGGCAGCCTGCTCAAGGAAGGCGGCCTTGCGCTGCAAAATGGCGCGGGCCTCGGCGGGTTGCTGAACATTGTAAACGCCTCCTGAGCCGCAACACTCCGCGGCCATCGGTGCCAGGGCCCAAGGCAGGCCGGTGGCATCGAGAACGGACGGCGCAATGCCGCCCTGCCTCTGACCATGGAGCAGATGGCAGGGCAGGTCCACATGCAGGCGGCGTCCGTCGTTGGCGGCGCGCTGACGGCGCTTGGGGCCAAGCTCAGCAAGAAAGCTGAGCACATCGCGCACGGCAATCTCAGGCTGCAGGGTTTTTTGCAGGGCAAAGCCGCAGCCTGCGGCATTGCTAAGCACGGCCTCGACCTCAAGCGAGGCAAAGGCGTCGCGGTTGCGTTGGCGCAGGGCTTCAACGCCATCCTGCCCGCTGTGTTCCAGCATGGCACCACAGCAGACCTGCTGTCTGGGCACCACGACCTGACAGTTGTTTTCAATGAGCACGCGCAGCGTGGCGAAGTTGATTTCGCGCAGGGCCGCTTCGGTCAGGCAGCCGGTGAGCAGGGCCACGCGCGGGCCGTTGGGCCGGTGGCGTTGCATCAAGGCTGCGGCGTAACTGGCGCTGTCCTGCCAGAGCGCAGGGCGCCCTGGAGGAAGCAACGGATGCAGCGGCAGGCCCAGACGACGCCAGAGTCGCAGTGGGCTGAGGGCAAGATCCAGCAGGCGTCCCCGACGCAGCAAGGCAGCGGCAAGACGCAGGGGCAGGCGCGGGCGGAAGCGGCCGGCGCTGGCCTGCTCATGACGCGTGCGTTCGAAGAGTTGACCATAGGGCACATGGGCCGGGCAGGCGCTTTCACAGGCCAGACAGCCCAGGCATTGCGCGCTGTAAAAATCCGTCCAGGGGTCTGCGGGCAGGCGGCCTGCCGCCTCCTCTGACCAAAGCCGCAGACGACCGCGCGGCGAATTGTTTTCATCGCCGCTTTGCTGGTAGGTTGGGCAGACGGGCAGGCAGAGACCGCAGTGCGTGCAGTTGGAGAATGGCAGCTTGGACTCAGGCTTCATGCAGTGCCGCCTCCAGGGTTTGAATCCATTTCGATTCGGTGATGTCAGGCGCACGCGCTGGCAGCCAGCGCGAGTGCCAGTCGCCGCCGAGTTCATGCAATGAGGCAGCCAGGGATTGAGCCCACTCATGGGCCTGCATGGCGCAGGCCTCGTTGCCGCCCAAATCCAGATGCAGCAGGCCGTGGTGCAGCATGGCCAGCGTGCGGCGGCAGTGCGGTGCCATTTGCGTGGCCAGGGCCATCACGCGCTCCGGTGTGGTCTTGAGCACCAAGTCAGGCAGGCCATCGAGTTGGGCCTCAGGCAGGCCCTCCAGCGCGATGCTGCAGCCATGGATCTTGGCCAGGTGACGCAGTTGCTCCTCAAACAACGCGGCCTCTGTGGCTCGGCCATGCCACTGCACGCGCAGCCAGCACTGGCCTGAGGCATGCAGCCAATCCACCGAATCCCACCAGCACAACCAGGGGCTGTGAAGCAGACTCTGCGCGCAGGATTGCAGCGCTTGGGCGGAGCCATCCAGTCTTGCCATGCCGTTGAAGTCGCAGGCCGGGCGCAGGCGCAGAACCAGATCCTCGGCCCGGCCGAAGCGCGTGCCGCTGTGCAGGGCAAAGCGCAGCCAATCATAGCCAGTGGTGGTTTTCACCACCCGCTCACCAAGACGCAGCAACTCGCCGCTTGGCAGACGCCAGTTCATGCCCAGCACATTGTCCCCATAGGGACCAAAGCGCGATGAGGCCGGCGCATGGCTGCTGGCGTTGAGGTGATCGCGCAGGCTGGACTGGCCATCCAGCCACAGCGGGAAGCGCAGGGCATGGTTGCCAATGTGGGCCCGAACCTCGGCAGCCTTGGCATCGGCGGGCAGACAAAGCGTACCGTCCACCACATCGAGCCCGTGGTCGAACAGGCGCTCAGCTCCATGGGTGATCGCCGGGCTCATGCGCAGAAGCGGCGTTGCTCAAAGACCTTGAGCGGGTTGAGTTGATGCGCGGGATTGAAGGCTGCGGCCACTGCCAGTTGCAGCCGGGTGCCGACGATGCCAAAGACCATGGGCATGTAGGCGGCCTTGTCATTGCCGATGCCGTGCTCTCCGCTGAGTGTGCCGCCCACCTCGACCACGCGCTGCATCAGGCGTTTGGAGATGCGTTCCACCTTCTCGAGTTGGTCGGGCTGGCGCGCATCAAAGAGGAAGTTGGGATGCAGGTTGCCGTCGCCGGCATGGAAAATGTTGACCGTGGCAATGCCCGCGGCATCGGCCTCGTCATAGACCAATTGCAGCACCTCGGCCAAGGCGCGCTTGGGAATCACCGCATCCTGCACCACATAGCTCGGACTCAACTGGCCCAGCAGGCCACCGGCGGCCTTGCGTGCCTTCCAGAGCCTTTGCCGAATGGCTGCCTCATCGCTGAATTGCACATCGCCGCTGCCGGCATCGCGCAAGAGTTGCGCCACTTCTGCCACACGACCATCCACCAGGGCCGCGGGGCCGTCGATTTCCACCAACAGCATGAAGCTGCCCTGCGGCAGGCCACAGGCCATCTGGCTGCTCTCCACCATCGCCACGGCACGGGGGTCAAGCAATTCGATGGCGGCAGGCGCGCTGGGATGGGCCACCAAGGCGTGAATTGCCGCCTCAGTGGCACGCAGATCCGCGAAGGTGGCGCGGAAGGTCCAGATTTTTTCAGGCAGCGGCAGCAGGCGCAGCCAGAAGCGCGTGAAGGCGGCCAGCGTGCCCTCCGAGCCGATCATGAAACGCTTCCAATCCTCGCGCCAGGGACCGCGGCCTCCCGCTGGTCCACCAAAGCGATGCAGGCTGCCATCGAGCATCAGCGCCTCCACGCCCAACACATAATTGCTGGTCACCCCATAACGGAAGCAATGCGCGCCACCGGCGTTGCTGGCCACATTGCCGCCCAGCGTGCAGACCGGACCACTGGAGGGATCGGGCGGATAAAACAAACCGTGGGGCAGCAGGGCCTGCTCCAATTCCTGCAGGCTCACGCCGCATTCCACCTCACACCAAAGCCCGTTGGCTTCGAGGTGGCGGATGGCGCGCAGGCCCGAGGTGTGCACCACCACACCGCCCTGAGCGGCCACTGGCCCGCCGGACAGGGAGGTGCCCGCGCCGCGCATGATCACGGGCAGGTTCAACGCGACGGCGCCGCGCATGAATTGCGCCAACTCCTGCGCATCGGCGGGAATGACCACGGCGTCTGGCAACCAGGCCTTGAAGCCAAGGCCGTCACTGGCATAGCCGGCGAGTTGCGGCGCAGAGGTCAACACCCTTCCGCGCGGCAGCAGGGCCCGCAGTTGGCGCGCGAGATCGGCGGCGTTCACGGGCCGACGGGTTTTAAGCCGCCGCCACTGCGACCTGGCGGGACTGTCCAAGGCCCTCGATGCCAAGCTCCACCACATCGCCGGGCTTCAGGAAGACCGGCTCAGGCTTGAGGCCAAGCCCGACTCCGGGAGGCGTGCCGGTGCTGATGATGTCGCCGGGCAGCAGACTCATGAACTGGCTGATGTAACTGACGAGTTGCGCCACGCCAAAGATCATCTGTGCCGTGCTGCTGTTTTGCCGCGTCACTCCATTGACCGTAAGCCACAGAGGCAGGTTCTGCGGATTGGGGATTTCGTCGCGGGTGGCGAGGAAGGGGCCCAGTGGCGCGAAGCTGTCGCAGCTCTTGCCCTTGACCCATTGGCCGCCGCGCTCCAATTGCCATTCGCGCTCGCTGTAGTCGTTGTGCAGGGCGTAGCCGGCCACATGCTCCATGGCCTGCGCTTCGCTGACATAGGAGGCCTTCTTGCCGATGATGATGGCCAGCTCCACCTCCCAGTCTGTCTTCGTTGAGAGGCGCGGAATGATGAGCTCGTCGTTGGGCCCGGTCAGCGAGGAGGTGGCCTTGAAGAAGAGAATGGGCTCGGCGGGAATGGGCATGCCTGATTCCTTGGCGTGATCGCTGTAGTTGAGGCCCACACAGACAATCTTGCTGGGGCGGGCAATGCAGGGCCCAAGGCGCACCGAGGCATCCACCGTGGGCGCGCTGGCCGCGTTGGCCTTCACCCAGGCCGCCAGGCGCTGCAGACCGTCGCCACCGAAGAAGGCCTCATCGAAGTCGCTGCCAAAGCCTGAGACATCAATGCGCCGACCGTCATCGAGGATGACACCGGGTTTTTCGTGATGGGCTTGGCCGAAGCGGATGAGTTTCATGCGGGGATGGGGGAGGGGAAAGTGGTCTTACCACTGACGCAGGTCGCTGCGCTTGTCTATCAGGCAATGGGCAAAAGCTTGTCCCACGGGCCCTCCATGTTCTGGCGCGGTTGAGCGACGCTCAGAGCTAGAATTTCTGCGGCCGCAGCACGCGCACCTCACTTTCGTAGGCCACCATGGCGAAGTGCTCGAAGAACTTGGCGCGCAGGTTCTCCAACAAGGACGAGGCAGCCTCAGGTTTGACGATCACCTCGATCTGCACATTGCCGCATTCGCGCATCTCGGCGTTGCGCAGCCCCTGCGAGCCGCTGCCGCGCACATCAAAGGCCGTGTGGCCCTGCACGCCGCAATCACGCAGCAACTCCACCACCTGCTCCTCGAGGACGGACTCGCAAATGACGGTGACCAATTTCATGGGATGCAGGCTCATGGTTTAGCGGTGGAGAAATTTGGCGATCTCAAAGTAGAGCGGGATACCCAGCACAATATTGAAAGGGAAGGTGATGCCCAGCGAGGCGGTCAGGGAGTAGGCAGGATTGGCGTCCGGCAATGCCAGTCTTACGGCGGCTGGCGCGGCGATGTAGCTGGAACTGCCGGCAAGCACTGCCAGCAGAGTGGTGCCGCCGACGCTTAGCCCCGCCAATGTCCCCAGCAGGGCCCCAAGGCTGCCATGGACCAGCGGCGCGGCGAGGCCAAAGACCAGCAGGAAGGGCCCAACCTTTTTCAGATCGCCGAGACGGTTGCCTGCCACCATGCCCATCTCCAGCAGAAACAAGGCCAGTACGCCCTGGAAGGGGGTGACAAAAAAAGCCTCCACGGAGGCCATGCCGCGCTTGCCACTGAGCATGCCGATGAGCAGGGAACCCACCAGCAACAGCACCCCGCGGCCGAGCACCGCATCGCGCAGGGTGCGCCGCAGGCCCTGGTCGGGACGGCTGGCCCCCCGGCTCAGACTGCCCTTGCCCAACATCACGCCCATGATGATGGCCGGAGAGTCCATCACGGCAATGAAGGCGCTGGCAAAACTCTCATAGGGCACAGCGATGTTTTTGAGGAAATTGGTCGCCGCAATGAAGGTCACCGCACTGACACTGCCGTAGTGTGCGGCAATGGCACCGGCGTTGGCCTGATCAAAGCCGCCGAGCCGCCGCAGCAGGGGGAAGGCGACCAGAGGAATCAGGCAACCCATCCCCACTGCGGCCAGCAGGGGTTGCCACACTGCCGCCAGGCCCGCCTCACTGACGGCCACGCCGCCCTTGAAGCCGATGGCGGTAAGCAGGTAGAGGGTGAGAGCGGTGTAGAGGGCTTCGGGAAACTTCAGGTCACTGCGGGTGACGGCGGCAAAAAGACCAAGCGCGAAAAACAGAACGGCGGGGCTCAGGAGATTGGACTCGATGGTGCTGAAAAAATCCATGCACGGCGTTCATCCGCTGTTCATACCGTTCGTTCCAATGCAAGTATTTTGAATAATCGTTCGTTCTTGTCGAACGATAGAGCAGTCGGTGAAGTGCGACCGGTTTTGAAAGCCTGAGGCCGTTGCAGGCGTTGCCCTGATCCTGTCGTCATGAGCCAGCACCTCTTCCGCCCCTCGCTGGATCGCCGGGCCTTTCTCACGGCCTCGACGATGGGGCTGGCGTCGCTTGGATTTGAGGGTTTTGCACGGGCCAGCACCGCCCCTGCGGTGAGTCTGCCCAAGCTGGCCAAGCCGGCCAAGACCACGGTGCTGTTCTTCCTGTGCGGCGGCTCCTCCCACATTGACATGTGGGACATGAAGCCCGACGCCCCGCGCGAGTACCGCGGTGAGTTCAAGCCGATGCGCACCAAGGGCGAGGACATCGTGCTTTGCGAGCACCTGCCGCTGCTGGCCAGGCAGGCGCATCACTTCTCCCTGGTGCATGGCATCACAGACTTTGGCTTGGCCACCGGCGATCATCATGCCGGCTACTACTACAATCTCACCGGCCATGTGCCTGACGCCACCTTCAAGCAACAGGGCAACGACCGCCGCCCCTACCCTGAAGACTGGCCCTACATGGGCAGTGTGGTGGCCATGAAGGGGCGCGGCCATGCCAAGCTGCCGCCGCTCATCACCCTGCCGCACAAGCCAAGCAAGCTGCCCTTCACGCGGCCCGGTCAGTTTGCCGGGCGCATCGGCATGCAGTACGACCCGTACTACCTCAACGGCAACTTTGATGAGCCGCTGCAATTTGCCTCGCCCACCCTTTCGCTGTCTGGCGCGGTGAACGCGCAGCGCTTGCAGCAACGGCGCAGTCTGCTGGCGGCGATGGACGCGGCCAAGGGCGGGCTTGAGCACGAGATGGCGATCAGCAATTACGGACAGCAGCAGCAACGAGCCTTTGACCTGCTGGCCTCAAGCAGCACCAGCAATGCCTTTGACATCGAAGGCGAGCCCAAGGCCCTGCGGGAACGCTACGGTGAGGACATCAACGGCATGAGCCTGCTCATGGCCCGCCGCTTGGTGGAGGCCGGTGTGCCCTTTGTCACCGTGTTCTGGAAGGAGGACGAGCGCCTGCACAAGCAGTGCAAGAGCGCCGGGGGCTGGGACACCCATGGCGATAATTTCAACTGCCTGCGCCAGTATCTGCTGCCACAGTTTGATCGCTGCTTCAGCGCCTTCCTCGAGGATCTCTCGCAGCGCGGGTTGCTGGATGAAACGCTGGTGCTGGTGACCAGTGAGATGGGCCGTCAACCCAAGGTGGGGGATCGGCGCAGCGGCGGTCCCGGAGGCGCGGGCCGCGACCATTGGACCGCCTGCATGAGTGTGCTCATGGCCGGAGCCGGCATCAAGGGCGGGCAGGTTGTCGGTGAGACCGACAAGCGCGCCGAGTATCCCAAGGATCGGCCCTTCAGCCCCGCCGACATTGCCAAGACGGTGTATTACGCCATGGGCATCGACAACCTCGATGCCCAGGACCGACTGGGCCGCAGCTACAACCTGCTCGAAGAAGGCAGGCCGGTGCTGGATTTGTGGGCTTGAGCGGCCTTGCCTTGGCTCAGAGGGTTTGCAGGCTCAGGCGTGGACTGCCGCTGAGTTGTGGCATCAGGCTGTGGTTGTCCAAACCAAAAAAGCGCTCCGCCAGAGTCAGTTCAGGTTGTTTGAGTCTGGCCTCGGCGAGCAGCTCGCCAACTGCCTTGCCGCCTTGAATTGACTTGACCAGCGGGCCAAGCATGGACCTGAGCTGCGGCACCAAGAGCATGGCATCGGTTTGAAACAGCGCCACGGCGTCGAGACCCTCCTGTTGCTGACGATCCAGCCGCTGCAAAAAAGCGCGGGCATTGGGCTTCATGCCCTTGCCCGCCGTGCTGTTGATGCCGCCGATGACCCGGACGCCATGAGGCTTGGCCAACTCCAGGTAGGGCTTGGCCGTGTCGGGATCATCGCTGTCCCAAATCCACAGTGGGTTCAGCAGGACCTCATCCACCCAACCCTCCTTGATCCAACGCCGCAGGTCCATGCCCTCCATGAGATTGATGTCCAGCGTGGACTCGGGCACCCGCACCTGGATGGGGATGCGCCGCTGCTGTTGGCTTTCCAAGGTGCGCAGTTGTCGGCGCAGATCAGCCATCAGGAGGCTGAGAAAGTCTGCGCGGTGCCGGGCCCATTGCAGAAAGGCCTCAGAGCCTGCCTGCCATTGGCGGGGGTCGGGTCGGCCTGACTTCAGCCAAGGGTCCAACAGCAGGGGGTGGTAGCGCAAGTGCGGGGGTTGGCGGCAGAAGTCCAGGCAGAGCCCATGGGCGCCGAGGCTGGCTGCTTCAAGCAGCACAGCGATCCGCTCCGCCCGATACTCTGGCACCGCAAAGCAGACCTTGGTGCCGTCCACTGCACCGTGCCGATGCCGTTCCATCCACTCCGGATGGGCGGCAATGTAGCTCGACCGCAATTTGCCGCCCAGCGCATCGCCATAATGGCGGTTCATGCCAAGCCTGGCGTAAAGGGTCATCGCATGGCGATTGGCAAACTGCACGGCAGCGCGCAGTGAGCATTCCCGCTCAAAGGACTGGCCGATCACCCGAGTTTCCTCGCGGGTGTCACCGCGGTAGAGCGTGGAGGTGGGCAACGCGCTTTGGTAATCCAAGGTGCTGCGTCCCAGGGCCCAGATCACCTGACGGATGCCCTGATCAAGGTGGGCCTGCAGGCAGTCGGCGCTGTCCTGTCCGCTGCTTTGTTGTCGTTGGTAGAGCCACTGCCAGAGTTCGGCAATCCCCCAGAGTTGCAGGCCCAGCCTTGGCTCCTGCGCCAGGGTGCAGGTGGCCAAACCCGCAGCGCATTGACCAAGAAATTGTCGGCGACTTCGGATCATGGTCTCAGTCCTTTTCCCAGCCAGCCAGCAGGCCCGAGGTGATGATGGAGGCCAGCGTCATCAGGCCGGAGGGCATGAGCTTGCGACTGCGCATCCAGCGCTGTGAAAAGAGGATCAGCAACAGGGTCACCGTCCATCTGGCCAGACTGCGGCCGGTGACGGGCTCAAGCCAACCGCTGCCGGCCACCATCAGGGGAATGGCGCAGATGAGGCTGGCGACAAGCGAGGCCCGACTTCCCGCCTTGATGAAACCCATCAGGCCCCCGGCGATGAGAAGGGCGGTGTAGGACCAGAGAACCACAGAGAAGGGCGACATGGCGCAGAGACTCGCCAGTCATGGGCCCGCTGGCAAGCTCAATGCCAGTCCATCTGGAGATGGGGCTCAAGGGCCGCCCCAGACCCAATCGCCTTGATCGCTGAGGCTGGTGATCTTGCCGGCGGCAAACTTGCCGCGATTGCCTTGGTCATCCTTGAGGTCAGGGCCGATGCACCAGACGCGAAAACTGCCATCGGCTTGCAGACGATAATGCAGCGCTTTGCCGCTGTGCTGGTCTGCGGGCAGTGGAGTGGTGTTGGCAAGTTGCGCGAGATCCTTGGGGTAGCTGCCCTGTTGCCCGCGCCATTGCTCCAGCGCGCAGGCCGTGTTGGCAAGATCAATGAGGGCCTGCGCGCGCAGTGTCTGCGCCGTGATCGGACGCAGGCCGGGCATGATCATCGAGGCCAACATGCTGCCTGGATTGAGCAGACGATCCAGAGTGCCGGATGGCGAGGGCATTTCAGCGGCGGCCTCAGCTGCGGCGCGCAGGCCCTTCTCACGCAGGGGCACAATGATCTGTTGCAGCTCCAACTCGATGAGCCGGGCGGCATTGAGATCATACCAGCCCTTGGGCATCAGAGCGGTGAGCCAATCGCCGCCCAGCAGTACGGCCAACTCCCTGCGTTGTTCGGCGGCCTTGCTGTTGCGCAAAAAGACCAGAGTGCCGTAGCCCATTGCCAACTCGCCTCGGCTGGTGTGAAGGAAACTTCTGCGCAGTTCGATCGCCGCAAGCCACTGGCGGATCTGCTGGTAATCCTCGGGCCTGCCCAGATGCCGATGCGTGATCTCCCAGAGCAGATTGCAGGCATGGCTGAGTTGGCTCAGGCCGACCAAATGCCCAATCAAAAACGGATCATTGAAGCTGGCCTGGGCAAGCCGCAGCATGAGATGCAGGGTGACCATGGCCTTGTCAGCTTCGCCCAATTGTGCGGCCGCGCAGCCGCGCAGGAGCAGGAGTTGCTGCAGCTTTTGCAGGCCGTTGTAATGAGGCACGGGCAGCATGAGCAGGCGTTCGGGAAGATCCAGAGCACGCCATTCCGGCGTCCACTGCGCGCCTTGGCGATTCAGGCCGCCGATGAGTTCGGCGATCAGGGGTTCATGAGGCTTGAAGAGTTCGAGCAGCCGCCTCGCTGCGGTGGACGGATCAGCGGCGGGCTCAGCCTTGGGCCCGAGGTAGGCAGCCCAGGCCTTGAGGTCGGCGGCTTTGCCGGTCAGGCTGCCGCTGGGCAGGTCTGGTCTGGCGGCCGACTTGAGATGGGCTGCCGCCTTCAACTCCAGTTGCTCCAGGCGCTTGCGCCTTGCGGCAGAGGGCCCGCGATTGACATCGCCCTGCTCGACTGCAGCGAGATCGCGCAGGGCCTCAATGCTGCAGAAGTTGCTTTCCGGCGGCAGTGGATCGCGGGTGTGGCGGCGGAAGTCCAGCGACTCGCCTTGCGCCTCAAGAGCAGATCGTGTGGTTTGCAGCCTGCGCGCGCCGCTCCAATTCAGCCAGGTCAGCAGGACCACAAGCAGGGTCAGAAAGCTGGCTGTGCCCCAGAGCAGCAGGCGCAGCCAGGTGCGATGAAGAAGGGGCGGGTTCATGGGGTGATTTCGGGTTGATGTTGCAGTTGACGATTCAGGGCAAGAAGCGAGTAGGCCTGAGTGTCCAGGTTGACGGGTGATGAGAGTCCGTTGGTGCCTTTGATGGCAAGGGTCTGAGTGGCGATGGGAGCCTGCGGCGTCATGCGGTGCAGCACCGCGGCCAGCATCCACAGCGCGGCCAGCGACGCGATGGCCAAGCGCCGTTGCCGCGCCTCGCGGATCTGTTGGGCGGCGGCGCGCTGCTTGGCTTGGTTCAGAATTTCCTGCTTCCATGCCGCGGCAAGGACCGAATCCGTGGCCAGGTTGGCGGCGCTGGCCTGACGCAGTTGGTTCTCGAAGGGTTCGTGGTTCATGTCAGTTCCTCGTAGAGCGGGCGCAACAGCGTCCGCAGTTTCTCCAGCGCGTGGCGATGGCGGCTGGCGGCCGTGTTGCGAGACACGGCCTGCACCTGCGCAATTTGCTCAAAGCTGAGTTCCTCATGCCACTTGAGTTGCAGCACGGCCCGTTGCTCTTGCGGCAGTTGTTGCAGGGCGGCCCGCACTTCGCGCTGAATCAGTGTGGCATCATCCCGGCTTGGGGTCCTGACTTCGGAGGAGTCGCTGCTGGCGCTCTGCCATTGCAGTTGCTCCTCGAGCCTAGCCTTGCTGCGGTGGCGGCGCAGCCAATTCAGAGCCAGGTTGTGAGCCAGTCGGTAGAGGTAGGCCTTTTCGTTGAGCATGGTCACCCCCTGCAGGCAGGCCAGTTTGACGAAGACCTCCTGCAGCAGATCGCGAGCATCGGCCTCCTGCGCCCCAAAGCTGCGCAGATAGCCAACCAGGCCCGCCGCATGGGCGTCGTAAAGGCGGTTGAGGTCTTCGGGGTTCATTTCATGGGGGCAAGTCCGTCCCCAATGACAGGACACGCTGCCAGCCCTGCTGTGTCCAAAGTTTTTTCATGGGGCGCCCTTTGCGGCTCATGGCCCCGGCCTTTTTTCTTGGCAGTTCAGCGGGCTTGGTTGCGTAAGGAAGTGATCATGCCCTGGCCACTGCAGCAGATTCTGATCGTCGCCCTTGGTGTTGGCCATGGATCGC